>Ga0255338_1000524_pt1 | contig 116290 bp, 124 predicted proteins | sample MeOH1_35cm_T4_19_FD_203715 | JGI IMG/M metagenome (GOLD analysis project Ga0255338, IMG submission 203715) | Sandy soil microbial communities from University of British Columbia, Vancouver, Canada - MeOH1_35cm_T4_195 | ecosystem: Engineered > Artificial ecosystem > Sand microcosm >... | reverse complement strand
TGGCTATGCCTGGGCGAGGGATCATTCCCATGATTTGGTGCTGCTGAGAACCGCTTGTTACATCGTGATCGCGATGTTCTCCGGGGTGAGAGACAGCGAATTGCTGTCGTTGGGTGCCGGCTGTATTGGGCATTTCATGACGAAAGACGGGGTGGAAGCCAGATGGATGCACGGCACGATCTACAAGACCGGCCATCGTCCCAAGAAATGGCTGGTCCCTCCCATCATCGAAACTGCTGTTCTCGTAATGGACCGACTGTCGGCACCTATGCGCGCCGCACTGGCAGCGGAGGAACAATGGCTGCTATCAACTGGGATTCTGGATGGCGAGGGAGTAAAGCGGCTGCATAAAGTGCAGCATCAAAAAGACAAGCTGTTCCTGGTTGCGGACGCCAAGCGCGGCAATCAAGTTTCCGTGATGGGGAACAACACTGCCGGGAATCTTTTGGCCGCTTTCTGCAGGTGCTCCGATATCATCGGCAATCATGGCGAACCTTGGGCTTTGACACCCCATCAGTTCCGCCGGGCCTTTGCCTATTATTACGCAAAAAGTGAAATGGGCGACTTGTTGTATCTCCAGGAGCATTTCGGGCATCACAGCCTGGATATGACCCTGCTTTATTCAGATGCCGGAACAGATGGCTATGAAGCCGATACTGAGTTGTTGGAGATGATTGCCGAGGCCAGGCAGGAGCGTCAGGTTGAGATACTTACCGGGGTTCTAGACAGCGATGCGCCTCTCGCTGCCGGCGAGCAGTGGCTCGGCGACTGGCGCCGCACCATCAGGACGGCGAAAAATAAAGAAGAATTGATCGAGGATCTGTCAGGCACGCTGTCGTTGACTGGAACTGGTCATAGTTGGTGCGCAGGGAGCGCTAAAGGTACCGGCTGCGGGAGCCGCTGCATGTTCGAACCCGACATGTGCACGGAATGCGAGTGGGCCATCATCAGCCTCGAACACCTGCCAGTCTGGCGCGAAATCGCCAAACAGCAAGAGTTTGTCATAGCGAGCGATGACATCGGCGTGCCCGGGAAAACAATGGCCCGTCGCATCCTCGGCAAGGCAAACACGGTTATCACGAAACTTGAGGGCGAAGCAGACAATGGCTGACATGGATAATGCAGGCAATCCTGATGCGCTGAGGGCGCACAAGGAGGCATCGCAAAAGCAGACACGTAAAGCGCTTGAGCTGGCGCTCTCCCGTCTCAGGAACGACAATCCGAGGAGGGTCAAGCGCGGCATTGCCATCACTGCCAGCGCGGTCGCCGAGGAGGCTGGAATAGACCGATCTACGCTTTATCGATTTCACGAACCGATTTTGAGCGAAATTCGGAAGCTGAATGAGACGACTCAGAAAAAACGGTTGGAAGGCAAACGAACAGAATTATCTGCTGCCATCGACAAGCTGCGCGAGTGCCGCACGCTGCTCGAGGAAAAACAGGCGGAAATTAACGCATGGGCGCGCCAGAACTATGCCTTGAGTCATCGAATGCAGGAATTGGAAGGAATGATTGCCGAGCGCGACAATACCATTGCCGACCTTCAAGCCAGGCTGCACGAGGCCGGCAAGCTGGTTGCGCTAAAGCCTGTTTAGATTGGCGATATCATTTCTATCCGGCTTTTCCTGGAAGGCAACGAGATAGAGTCCGGCTGACTCGGAAATGGAGGTGTTGCCCCATCGCATAGCATGCCGACCATGCGCCGCAACAGCCGTTCTTGCGCGTCTTTCATAACGATATCCTCTCGGCCCCCAGTCACTACAAAGTCGACGAAGTCCGGGAAGTCGATTTCGATCTTTCTGCTATATCTCGTGACAAGCGCCGGGTAAGGAGGCAAATGATTGCGAAGGATCGGCCGTTCTCTTTTTGATCGAGGTTTTGGATCGAGTTTCTCGACCAGCTTGCCCACATTCAAATGGCTATAACGTTTCAGCATGGCCATGCTTTTATGGCCAGAAATCGTCGCCACTTCGATAGTATTTAGGCCCCGCTCCAAAAGAGAGCTGATCGCACAGTGACGCAGATCATGGAAGTGTAAATCGTTGATCCCGATCTCCCGAATCAAAAATCTCCATGTGCTTTTTAATCCATTTGACGTATAGGTAAAGATATTACCTTTAGGCTTAGGCGATAAATATTCATCCAATATGCTATATGCCGCCCTGCTCAGTGGCACTTCGCGAACATCACCATTTTTTGTGATGGGAAGTATCACTGTTCTTTTGCGCCAGTTTACATTTTCCCAACACAAAGACAATATTTCACCCTGTCGCATGGCCGTTTCGAGCGCCAACACCACAATGGCATAAAACTCAGGATTCGAATGTTGCCGCGCTTTCCGCAGAAGTTTTTTCTCTTCCTGAGAGTTTAAGCGACGGGTACGACCAGGTGGAGCTTTGGGTTTACGAATTTTCAGCACTGGATTGTCCAATGACGTCATCCCCCACTCAGTGATAGCTGTGCTGAACAGATGTGAAAGCAGCATCAGCTCATGCTTCACGGTGGATGTAGCCAGCGTTTTTTCAGGGATGCGAGGGTGTGGTGTAGCCAATCGTTTGTCGCGATAGGCGACCACATGCACTGGCGTAATTTCTTCGAGCGTCAGATGCCCCATCAGATCGGCAAGAGCTTTGATACGGTATACCTCGGACTTATAGCTGCGTTTGCGAATCGAAACCGTTTCTACGTAGTACGAAAGAAGGGCGCTCAGTGAGCTAGACGGGCTTGGTACAAAAAACATTTGCTGTTTCCGAACTTTGTTATATGAATGCTGTTTCTTTGGTTCGGCATTCGTTTTTTTATGGAAGAAAACTACCTATGAGCAACACCAGAATTGATGCGCAAGAGGAAATATGCTGTATTTGCTTTTTAGAAGCCTGTACACAACATTGATATACTGGGAGAACAAGTGCGTCTATCGCACCGGCCAGCGCTTCGGCGTCGCCCACCTGATAGACGTCCTGCTGGGCAAGAAAACCGACAAGATCGCGCAATTCCGCCACGAAGCCCTCTCCACCTTCGGCATCGGCCAGGGCCTGACGCAAGCCCAATGGAGCAGTGTCTACCGCCAACTCGTCGCAGGCGGATTTTTAGAGGCAGACATGGAAGCCTACGGCGGCCTCAAACTCACTGCCGCAGCCCGCCCAGTGCTGAAAGGCGAGCAGGAAATCTGGCTACGCCGCGACGCCGAGCCCGCCCGCCGCAAAACCAGCAAGGCCGAACGCAGCGCTCGCGCCAAGGAGGCTTTTGCAGGTGCCAACGACGATCCTCTGTGGCACGCACTCAAGGCCAAACGCCTGGAACTGGCACGGGAACAAGGCGTACCGCCCTATGTGATCTTCCACGACAGCACGCTGCTGGACATCATGAATCAGCGCCCGCAAACGCTGGACGAGATGGGGCGGATCAGCGGGGTTGGGCAGGCTAAGTTGGCGAAATATGGGGATGCATTTCTGCAGGTACTGGAAGAATCCTGAAAATATCCATGTAAACAATTCACTACGGTAGCTTCAACTTCACCGGCTCCTCATCTATCATGTCGATAACCCATGAGCAGCCTGATGACATTCGCCCCTTCCCCGCCGCTGGCACCGTACGTCACGGGGCTGTTGGTTTACGATGATCTGATGGCGTTGGCGCCGGGGGCGCTGACGATACTCCCTGACACCGCCACCTATATCTGTTTCCTTTGCGGCGATCCCATCCGTGCCGCACACAAGCGCGAAACTTACACCGCGCGCAGCGGACTTTCCGGATTCCAGAGTTATCGCTTCGACCTCGAAAGCCAGGGCGAGATTTCGGGGGTGACGGTACGCCTGACCGCCTGGGGGTTGAGCGCTTTCCTGGGTGACGCGGTGGCGGCCTGCGCCGAGATGCGGGTAGATTGTCATGACCTGTTTCCACTCGCGGCGGTGCGGGAGTTGGAAGAGCGGCTGTTCCATCTGCCATCGGCCGAGGCGCGCGTGCGCTGCGTGGAGGCCTTCCTGCTGGCACACTTGCGGGAAAAGCACGTGGATAGGCTGGTGCGGGCGGCGTGCCTCTCCCTGACGCAGACGGGTGGCACGCGTCCGGTCAGCGCCCTCGCCCGCGACTTCGGCTTGAGCGAGCGAACGCTGGAACGGCGTTTTCTGCGCTCCATCGGCACCACACCAAAAAAATATGCGCGCGTGCTTCGTCTGCAGCATGCGGTACAACTGCGGGGAAAGCATTCGTCCTGGGCGGAGATCGCGCATGCAGCGGGCTACTACGACCAGAGCCACTTGATCCGCGATTGCCGGGAAATGTATGGCGACTCGCCAGAAGCCCTGTTTTCCCTGCCGGTGAGCGAAGCCACACAGGCGTTTCTCGAACCTGAATTGTCGGATTTATCCAAGACGATACTGCTCGAAGACGGCTAGAGTTCGCCCCTGGCTGGCACAGGCCATTCAAATACAAAAAAGGGGGACTACATAATGAATACTCAAGATGCGGGGCTGACCTGGCTACGCCTGGCGGCGGTGTATTTTTCGTTGGCGGTCATACTGGGCATAGGCATGGGCATCAGCGGAGATCATTCGCTGTTTCCCGTTCATGCTCACCTTAACCTGCTGGGTTGGGTGTCGATGGCCCTGTTCGGGCTGATCTACCGCCATTTTCAGGAAGCTGGACGGAACCAGCTCGCAAAAACGCAATTCTGGCTTTACAACCTGGGACTCCCGGTGATGATGGCTTCGTTGACGCTGAAATTGACCGGGCTCCCGCAAATCGAGCCGATCCTTGGCGCCAGTTCGCTGGTGGTGGCTTGCGGCGTGGTGCTGTTTACCATCAACCTGCTGCTGCATGCGCGGCCCGCGACCCAGCCTCTTAATTAACTCTACCAATAACAAGGCAAAAACCATGACCTATCCTTCGCAAGACAGCCGCAACATGACGGTGCTGATGCTCGTCCTTTCGATCTTTTTCTGGTTCATTCCCGCGCTCGTCATGTTCCTGGTCAAGAAAGACGACGATTTCGTGTATCGCAACTCCGTCGAGTTGCTGAACTTTGAAATCACGCTGACCATCGCTTATTTCGTCCTAACCTTCATTCCGATCATCGGCTGGCTGGCGATGATGGGTATCGCCATCGCCGCGCTGGTCTTGCTTGTCATGGGCGCACTCAAGGCCCAAAACGGCGAACCCGTGACATTTCCTTTTTCATTGGGCCTGATCAAGGCGTAGCCGTGCCGATATTTCAATATCTGTAATTAAAAGGGGGAAACACCATGAGGAAAATAATTTCTGCGAGCCTGACGGCCATCGTCCTGATGCATTGTCCGCTGGCCTTTGCCGCCGGCACGGACGATCTGCTGGAAGTCACGACCAAGATGGAAATGCCGGGCATGAACATGCCGGCGCAAACTTCACAGATCTGCTCGCCCAAAGGCAAGGCCAACGAAAGCATGGTGCCGCAAAATGGCGACTGCAAGATGACGGACTCCAAACGTTCCGGCAACAAGTCGACATTCAAGATGGTGTGCAACAACCCCGAACCGATGACCGGCACCGGCGAATTCGTCACCGACGGCCCAAATGCCTATCACGGCAAGATGCACATGACCGGCAAGGTCAATGGCGAACCGATGGATATGACCACCACGTATTCCTCCAAGCGCATCGGCTCCTGCACTTACGAAGACCCGTCGAAAAAGGCCAAGGAACAGATCGACGCCGCCAGTGCCTCCGCCTGCCGCGAAAGAATGGACTCCATGGAATGGCAGATCTTTGTCGGCAAGGATGCCAGTGAATACTGCAAACCGTATCGCAAGGAATTCTGCGGAAAAGTCAGCAAGGTTTCCGACAAGATGCGCGACCCGGCCAACTACAACTCCAAGACCAAAAACTGGAAAGAGGCCGCGGAAGCCTGCGGCCAAAAAACCGAAGCCGTCTTGAAGGAAGCCTGCGGCCGCGCGGGCAACAGCCAGAACTGGGAATTCGTTGCCGACAATTGCGAGGCGGAAGCCAAGGCCATCTCGCAGCAGCATTGCGAAGGGCGCGACTACACCACGCGCATGTCGTCGGCCTATGCGCCCATCTGCAACAAGTACGCGTCCGCCCCGGTCGACGGAACATCACGCACCAGCTACTCGAAACTGCCGTCCGGCGACACGATCAAGAAAGACGGCGCCTCTGAAGCGCTTGAAGCAGGTACCAAGGCACTGAAGGGCCTGCTCAATTTTTAGACTGGCTTGCTCCTCTCAACCGCTACTGCTGCTGACCGCAGTGGTAGCGGTTTATTTTTCCGCGCTGTATGGCACTTTCCAGTTCGATGACTACCTGGTCATCGTCGACAATCCGGCCGTCCATGGCTGGAGCGCGTGGCTCACTTCCATGCCCGGCATTCGACCGCTGCTCAAGCTTTCCTATACGGCCAACTGGACATCCGGGCTGGGGCTGGTCGGTTTCCATCTGTTTAATCTAACCTGTCATGCAGCCAATGCGCTGATGGCGCTGGCAATATTCCGGCGCTGGCCGGGCGTGGCGGGCAACGGTGCAGCCTTGATCGCGGCACTCATTTTCGCTTTGCATCCGGCGCAGACCGAAGCGGTGACCTATATTTCCGGCCGTTCGGTGTCGCTGATGGCGACGTTTTACCTGGCCGCTTTCCTGGCTTGGCTGCATGCGATGGAAACCGACGATGAGCGCTGGCGCACCATAGCGGCGCCGCTGCTATTCATCGCGGCGCTGGCAACCAAGGAAACCGCGTGGACGCTGCCGTTTGCCCTTTTGCTGTGGGAATATGCGCGCACCGGCACCTGGCGCGAAGCGGCAAGACGGCTGATGCCGCTGTGGATCGTGCTGGCGGCAGCACTCGCAATCATGACAGGCCTGCCCGGCTACCGCCGGCTGGTGACGTTCAGCCTGGAAAGTCGCGCGCCGCTCGATAACCTGCTGACGCAGGTCAGCGGGCAGTTTTACCTGCTGCGGCAATGGCTGCTACCCATCCCCAACATCGACCCGGATCTTCCGGTCGTCACCGGCCTCAATCTGGCTATCGTCATACAGGGCCTGCTACTGGCCGGACTGCTCGCCGGTGGACTATTCGCCTTGCATAGCCGCCTGTGGTTCGGCCTGGCTCTGCTCTGGTTTTTTCTGCATCTGCTACCGACCAACTCCCTGCTTCCCAGGCTTGATGTCGCCAATGACCGCCAGCTGTACCTCGCCAGCCTGGGCCCGGCACTGGCGGTTGCCATCGTCTTAGGTCGCATCCGCCTGTGTGCCTTGTCCAATACCTTGACGCTGGTTTTGCTACTGGCACTGGGTACGGCAACTGCATTGCGCAACCTGGACTACCGCAGCGAGCGAACGTTGTGGGAAGCAACGGTAAGACTATCACCGCAAAAAGCCCGCGCCTGGCTGAACCTCGGCTATGCCTGCCGTCTGGCCGGTGACATCCCGGCGGCGAAAATCGCCTATGAACGCGCTTTGCAGCTTGACCCGGGCTATCGGCAGGCGCGCATCAATTTGCGCCTGTTGCCGGAAATCGGCGAGAAATAACCCCCGCTTTCCAATTGACGCCACAAGAGCGGCCATCGTATATTCAAGCCATGAACACGCGATTCATCATTTCGGCAGCAACTCCCGCCAAACGACTGTGGCTATGGGCGTCCGCCCATTCCTGCGCCGCAAGCCTGTCCTAACTTTCGTTTCAACCGGGCAACTGCGGGTCTGACCGCGTTGCTTCATTTTGCCCAAGACCTGCACGAACCAATAAAAAGGTCTTCAACCATGCCTCACCATTTACATCTCGCCAGACGCGACGCCATTTTCGGTGTCATTTTCGCACTGCTCGCCGCAGTCGGCTTTTCCGGCAAGGCCATCCTGGTGAAACTGGCGTATCAAAGCCCCGTCGATGCGGTCACGCTGCTGGCGCTGCGCATGCTGTTTTCAGTGCCGGTGTTTATCAGCATTGCGGTGTGGGCTGCCTATCGCCATGCAGAGCCATTGAACCGGCACGACAAGTTGCTGGTCGTCGCACTGGGGATGCTGGGTTACTACCTCTCCAGCCTGCTGGATTTTCTCGGGCTGCAATATATTTCCGCCGGGCTGGAGCGGTTGATTCTCTTTCTTTACCCGACCATGACGGTGATTCTGCTGGCCGTGCTGCACAAGAAAGCCATCGGCAAGAAGATCATGGTGGCATTGGCGTTGAGTTATAGCGGGATCGCGCTGGTGTTCCTGCACGATGTGAGCATGCAGGGCGAAGGCATCGTACTCGGCGCGACGCTGGTGTTTCTGAGCACCTTGTCCTATTCGCTTTATCTGGTCGGGGCCGGGCATGCGATCCATCGTATCGGCACGACGCGCTTCACTGCATATGCGATGATTGTTGCCAGCACCGCCTGTGTCGTGCAGTTCGGCCTGACACACCCGGTATCAGCGCTGGACCTGCCGCAGCGCGTGTACGGACTGGCTTTGGCGATGGCGATCTTTTCGACGGTGCTGCCGGTATTTCTGCTGTCCTATGCGATTCGTCGCATCGGTTCGGGCAACGCTTCGCTGATCGGATCCATCGGGCCGGTGAGCACCATTTACATGGCGTACGTATTTCTTGGCGAACACATCTCGTGGTTGCAGATCGCCGGTTCGGCGCTGGTGCTGTCGGGCGTGCTGATCGTCAGCCTGAACAGCCGCAAGGGAAACTGAATGAAAATCTGGGTCGATGCCGACGCCTGTCCGGGCGTCATCAAGGAAATCCTGTTCCGCGCGGCGGAGCGTACGAAAATAGAAACGACGCTGGTCGCCAACCAGTTGCTGCGCGTGCCGCCCTCGCCTTACATCCGGGCGCTGCAAGTCCCGGCCGGATTCGATATGGCGGATAACCGCATCGCGCAGGAGGTGCAGCCGGGCGACCTGGTGATTACGGCCGACATTCCGCTGGCGGCGCAAGTGATCGAACGCGAGGGTTTCGCGTTGAACCCGCGCGGGGAGTTCTACACCCGCGACAATATCCGCGAGCGGCTCACGATGCGGAATTTCATGGAAGAATTGCGCGGGAGCGGCGTGGATATTTCGGGCCCGTCCACCTTCAATCAGGGCGACCGACAGGCGTTTGCGGCACAGCTCGACCGTTTCCTTGCCAGCAGGCCTTGAGCGGCAGCGAGCGTGTACCTTCTGGCGATTGCCGCAGACATATATATAAGAACTCGTCAGCCCCATTCGGCGTTAAAATCGGGCTTTAGCAACAAAGCATGGCCCCATGGAAAAAATACGCCTTTCAAAACTGATGTCCGAACAGGGCATCTGCTCCCGCCGCGAAGCGGATAGTTATATCGAACAAGGATTGGTGTTTGTCGACGGGGTACGCATCAGCGAACTCGGCACGCGCATCTTTCCTACCCAGACTATCACCCTGGCCAAGGGCGCGCAGGCGCAGCAGCAATCGCGCGTGACGATTTTGCTGCACAAGCCGGTGGGTTATGTTTCTGGACAGGCGGAAGACGGCTACCAGCCAGCGGTGACGCTGATCACCGCCGCTTCGCGTTTCAGTGAAGATAAGGCTCCGCTGCGCTTCACCACCAATCACCTGAAAGGCCTGGCGCCCGCCGGACGACTGGACATCGACTCCACCGGACTGCTGGTGCTGACGCAGGACGGTCGCATCGCAAAAATGCTGATCGGCGACAACTCGAAAGTCGAGAAGGAATATCTGGTGCGCGTGCAGGGAAAACTGTCGGAGCATGGTCTGAAGCAGCTCAACCACGGTCTGTCGCTGGACGATAAGCCGCTTAAGCCCGCCAAAGTAAGCTGGCAGAACGAGGACCAGCTACGCTTCGTGCTGCGCGAAGGTAAAAAGCGCCAGATTCGGCGCATGTGCGAATTGGTTGGCCTTACGGTGGTCGGGCTGAAGCGGGTGCGCATCGGGCAGGTCAAGCTGTCGGATTTGCCGCCTGGACAATGGCGCTACCTGCGCGAAGACGAGCGTTTTTAACGCTTGCAACTGTCGGCGATTCGTGGGAAAAATAGCGTAATACTTCCGGTGCCGAAAAAATGCAGAGCCACAAGGAAATCGTACGCAAGTTTTACGACGCCATCTGGAATAACGCCGACAAGACAGTCATTCCGGATCTGCTGACCGAGGACTTCCTGTTCCGCGGCTCGCTCGGCCTGATGCAGCGCGGCCACTCCGGCTTTTCCAACTTCATGGACCAGATCCGCGCCGCCATTGGCGAATACCGCTGCGAAATCGTCGACATGGTGGCGGAAGACAACAGGGTCTACGCCCGCATGCAGTATTCCGGCACGCACCGCGGCGAGCTGTTCGGCTATGCCGCCACCCACGGCAGAATCAAATGGGACGGGGTCGCGATTTTCACGTTCTCCGACGGCAGGATCGCGGAACTGTGGGTACTGTGGGACGTCAACGACGTGATGAAGCAACTTTCACGTTACGTGATGGATTGAGCGCACTACCAGTTCTAACGTCCTGAAAAATGCCTGGGCGCCGGTTTCTTGAAGCCGCGCGCCTTGGGCGCACCTTCCACTGGCCGATGCTTGCCGCCGGCCGCTTTCGCGACTGTCGGCTGCCAGCTCGGCACCAGATGCTTCTTGCCGTTGCCGATCAGGTCCGCACGCCCCATCTCCTTCAACGCATCACGCAATAGCGGCCAGTTATTGGGATCGTGATAACGCAGGAATGCCTTGTGCAACCGGCGCTTGCCCCCGGCTTTCGGAATCACCACATCCTCGCTGGACTTGGTTACCTTGCGCAACGGGTTCTTGCCGGAGTGGTACATCGCGGTCGCCATCGCCATCGGCGTGGGCGTGAAGGTTTGCACCTGATCGAGGCGGAAGTTATTCTGCTTCAGCCATAGGGCAAGATTCAGCATGTCCTCGTCGGTGGTGCCAGGGTGCGAGGCGATGAAGTACGGGATCAGATACTGTTCCTTGCCCGCCTCCTTGCTGAAGCGCTCGAACATTTCCTTGAATTTCTGGTACGCGCCCATGCCGGGCTTCATCATCTTGGAGAGGACGTTTTCCTCGGAGTGCTCCGGCGCAATCTTGAGGTAGCCGCCAACGTGGTGCTGCACCAGTTCCTTCACGTATTCCGGCGATTTCACTGCGAGGTCGTAGCGCAGGCCGGAGCTGACCAGGATCTTCTTCACGCCGGGAATCGCGCGTGCCTTGCGGTAGAGCTGCACCAGCGAGGAGTGGTCGGTGTTCAGGTTGTCGCAGATGTCGGGATACACGCACGACAACTTGCGGCAGGATTGCTCGATCTTCTCGCTCTTGCAGGCGAGGCGATACATATTCGCGGTCGGGCCGCCCAAGTCGGAGATCGTGCCGGTGAAGCCTTCCACCTTGTCGCGGATTTCCTCGATCTCGTGCAGGATGGATTCTTCCGAGCGGCTCTGGATGATGCGGCCTTCGTGCTCGGTGATCGAGCAGAAGGTACAGCCGCCGAAGCAGCCGCGCATGATGTTGACCGAGAAGCGGATCATTTCCCATGCCGGGATTTTTGCGCCCTTGTACGCCGGATGAGGCGCACGGGCATAGTGCAGGTCGTAGATGTAATCCATTTCCCTGGTGGTCAGCGGAATCGGCGGCGGATTGAGCCAGACCTCGCGGTCGCCGTGGCGCTGTATCAGGGCGCGCGCGTTGCCGGGATTGGATTCCAGGTGCAGCACGCGCGAAGCGTGCGCATACATCACCGGGTTGACCGACACCAGCTCGTAATCGGGCAAGCGCACCACCTGGCGCTCACGCGGCACGCGGGCCGGGCGATGGATGGTGATGGGCTTCACGCCGGGAGCATCCGGCACACCGTCGGATGCGCAGGCCGCGCCTTCGCTCATCTGCATGGCATAAGGGTCGGTATGCGGGTCGACGCGCCCGGGGCGATCCATCATCGCGGAATCGACTTCCAGCCAGTCTTCCGGGATGCCTTTTCGCAGATAGGCGGTGCCGCGCAGGTCGGTGATATCGCGAATGTGCTCGCCAGCGGCCAGCCTGTGCGTCAGCTCGACCAGCGCGCGTTCGGCGTTGCCGTACAGCAGGATGTCGGCCTTGCTGTCGACCAGAACGGAACGGCGCACCTTGTCCGACCAGTAATCGTAATGGGCGATACGCCTTAAGGAAGCCTCGATACTGCCGATAACGACAGGTACGTCGGAAAAAGCTTCGCGGCAGCGCTGCGAATACACCAGCACAGCGCGATCCGGCCGTTTTCCGGCTTCGCCGTTGGGCGTGTAGGCGTCGTCGGAGCGTATCTTGCGGTCGGCGGTATAGCGATTGACCATGGAATCCATGTTACCCGCCGTCACGCCAAAATAGAGGTTGGGCTTACCCAGGGTCTTGAATGCTTCTGCGGACTGCCAATCCGGCTGCGCAATGATGCCTACACGGAATCCCTGCGCTTCAAGCAAGCGCCCGATCAGCGCCATGCCGAAACTGGGATGATCGATATAGGCGTCGCCGGTAATCAGGATGACGTCGCAGGAATCCCAGCCGAGCGCATCCATTTCGGCACGCGACATGGGAAAGAAAGGCGCGGTGCCGAAACGTTTCGCCCAGTACGGGCGATAGGAGGGGAGCAGCTTGGGAGATTCCATAACCGACCATTTTACTATGACAATGGTATTTTCCGAACTTTTGTTTGCCGTCCCGCGTCAATTAGATGAGCTAAATGAATAGGATAGGTTTAGGTCATGCAATACGTACAAAGCCTGCCGCCGGTTTACACACCGACGTCACCCACCGATACCGTCGCGGCACCCGAAGCGGTTCCAGCCGTCAGGCCGATCTCACCGCAACCGTCGACGACGGTAGTGCGCCGGGGTCTGGATACCCGGCTGCCCGCGCTGGAGCAACGCTGGACGCCGCGCCCGGTCGCGGTGGAAAGCGAGCGGCGCAAGTTCTGCCGCCGCATTCATCAAGATGCCGTTCTGGAAGAGCTGCGCGCTGGCAGCGACCGTCGTCGCCGCAACCAGCGCAGTAGTGACCTGACCACTGCCGTTGACGAAAAAATCTGATCGCGCCCCGCGATCAGCCCTGCCGCCACCCCACAACACCTCATTCCCAGCCCCGTTCCACGCAGGCTGCGGCCAGCCCTGCGCCGCAGCCTGCCATCTCGCGATAAATTGTGGGAAAATGCCCCACCCCAATGAAGAAAAAATTCTCAACCCTCTGGCGCTTCCTCCTTCCGGTCATGATTTTGCTGGTTGCAGGAACCGCTATGCTCAGCCAGCAGCAAACGACGCAACAACTGGAGAACATCGAGACGGCAGCGCGCGTTCAGGCCAAAACGCTGATTCGTATCCTCAACGTTACGGACGAGCTGGTCAGCGAGCAGGTTTATGCTTCCATGCGCCTCCTTAAAGAACGCGGATTGTTGCTCGGCACACCCGAGATCGTCGGCACGACTCGCGTCGGCGGGCGCATAGTTCCGCGATTGCTGTTGGGAGAATTACCGCAGTCCAATCGCTTCGACCTTGTGGACGGCATCACCGATATTCTCGGCGGAACAGCCACCGTGTTCGTCAAAAGCGGTGACGATTTCGTCCGCGTCGCCACCAACGTCCGCAAGGAAAATGGCGAACGCGCCGTCGGCACCCTGCTTGATCCCAAGGGCAAGGCCATCGCCGCCCTGCGCGACGGGCGTTCGTTCCATGGCGAGGTGGATATCCTCGGCACGCCTTATATCACACGCTACGAGCCGATGCGTGACCTGCGCGGCCAAGTGATCGGAGCCTGGTATGTCGGCTACAAAGTCGACATGAAGGTGCTACGCGAGGCCGTGGAAAATACGCGCTACCTGCAAGCCGGATTCGCCGCCATCATGGACGAGCGGCAGAAAATCCGCTTTCTCTCGTCGCATATGTCGCCCACCGTCGCCGACCAGCTGCTGCACCAGCCTTCCCAGGAATGGATGATCGTGCGCGAAGACATTCCCAACTGGGGCTTCAGCGTCATGGTCGGCTACCCGAGAAGCGAAGCGCGCTCGATCGGGTTGGCAAAGTCCCTGTTCGTCATTCTTTCGGGTACCGCGCTTACGATATTGCTGATCGCAGTCATCCTGTGGCAGATGCGTCGCCTGATTTTCAACCCGATCGGCAGTGATCCGGCGCTGGCCATCGAGGTGGTGCAGCGCATCGCCGCCGGCAACCTGGAGCAGGACCATCTGCAAGCGCCCAAGGGCACTTTGATGGCCAACGTGCTGCGCATGCGCAGCAAGCTGGGCGAAATGGTCGATACCCTGCGGCAGAATGCGGAGCGCATGAGCCTGTCCGCCAGCGTGTTCGAGCATACGCGCGATGGCATCTTCATCGCGGATACGGCGACCCGCATCATCGAAATCAACCCTGCCTTCATCCTGATCACCGGCTATGACCGCGAAGACGTGGTAGGCCGCACACCCGCCGAACTCGGCTTCGCCGTACCCGACCCGCATTTCTTCGCGCATATCTGGCAAAGCCCGGACGCGGCCGGCGAATGGCGAGGCGAGACCTGGAACCAGCGCAAGAATGGAGAAACCTATCCTGCATGGATGGAACTTTTCATCGTCACCAAAGAAGACGGCAGCGCCAATTACGTAGGCGTGTTTTCCGACATCACACAGGCCAAGGCGCAGCAGCAGAACCTGGAGCACATGGCCTATCACGATGCGTTGACGCAATTGCCCAATCGCACGCTGCTGGATGATCGCTTGCATCAGGCAGTGGCACGTGCAAACCGCACAGGCGAAATCCTGGGGGTCTGCTATTTCGATCTCGATGGCTTCAAGCCGATCAACGACACCTTTGGCCATGACGCCGGTGACCAGCTATTGGTAGAGCTGGCGCAACGTGTACGAACCTGTCTGCGGGAAACCGACACCGTCGCGCGGCTGGGCGGCGACGAATTCGCGTTGCTGCTGTGCAACCTGCAATCGGTGGAGGAATGCGAGCAGACGCTGACTCGACTGCTCACCGCCATCCAGGGGCCATTCCTGCTCGGTGACGGTACCGTACATGTATCCGCCAGCATTGGCTACACCCTGTTCCCGATGGATGCCAGCGAGCCGGACACGCTGCTGCGCCACGCCGATCATGCCATGTACCAGGCCAAGGTAAGCGGCGGCAGTCATTACCATCTGTTCGATACCGAGCACGATCGCCAGACCCGCGGCCGCCGCCAGGAACGCGAACGCATCGAGGCCGCCCTGCCGAATGGCGAATTCCGTCTGCACTACCAGCCCAAGGTCAACATGCGCCACGGCAAGGTGGTCGGGCTGGAGGCGCTCATTCGCTGGCAGCATCCCGAGCTTGGGCTGCGCTCACCGGCCGATTTCCTGCCGGTGGTCGAAGATACCGATTTCGCGATTCCGCTGGGCGAATGGGTTATCGCGGAGGCGCTGCGTCAGATCGGTATCTGGCAGGCGCTGGGACTGGAGATGCCGGTCAGCGTCAATATCGCGCCGCGTCACATGATGCAGAAAGACTTTGCCATGCGGCTGGCAAAGCTGCTTCAGGATCATCCGCAAGTACCGCCATCGCTGCTGGAGCTGGAAATCACCGAAACCGCCGCCATCGAGGATATCTCGGGGGTCGCGCAGATGATCAACAGCTGCAAGCTGCTCGGCGTCACCTTTGCGCTCGACGACTTCGGTGTTGGCTACTCGTCGCTGACCTACATGCGCCGCCTGCCGGTGGAAGTGATCAAGATCGACCAGTCCTTCGTCCGCGACATGCTGCATGACGCCGACGATCTTGCAGTGGTCGCCGGCGTCATCAGCCTGAGCCGCGAATTCCAGCGCCAGGTGGTTGCCGAGGGCGTGGAAACGGTCGACCATGGCCTGCATCTGCTGCGCATGGGCTGCACCATCGCCCAGGGTTATGGCATCGCCCGCCCCATGCCGGCGGACGCCGTACCCGAGTGGGTGAAGGCATACCGGCCGGACGCAAGCTGGGACGAAGGTTCGCTATAACTCCACTGACTTGAATGAGCAGGTCCTGAATGACAAGGAGCCAGGATTTACGTCACTGGCTCCTTTGCTTTCAAACTCAGGCTTTATCTTCCCAAGCCACCGTACCCGGTGGGTGCCGGTACCAGCCCGGATCGCGATAGTCGTCGTGCGCCAACCCCTCGCGCACCTTGACCACGGTAAACATGCCACCCATTTCCAATGGCCCGAACGGTCCGTCGCCGGTCATCATCGGCAGTGTATTTTCCGGCAGCGGCATTTGCATTTCCTGCATTTCGGACATGCCGCTCTCGCCCATCGCCATGTATCCATCCACCAGCTCGCCGATTTTCCCGGCAATGCCGCGCTGATCAACGCCCAGCATGTTGGGTACGTTATGCCCCATCGGCCCCATGACATGATGCATCTTGTGGCAATGGAAAGCCCAGTCGCCCGGTTCATCGGCCACGAACTCGATTGCCCGCATCGCGCCGACCGGCACATTGACCGTAATCTCCGGCAGTTGCGCCGACTTCGGAATCCAGCCGCCGTCGGTGCCGGTCGCCCAGAAATCGTAGCCATGCAAATGAATGGGGTGGTCGTGCATGCTGAGATTGCCGATACGGATGCGCACGCGGTCGCTCTTGCGCACCACCAGCGGCGCCGTGCCGGGAAATACGCGGCTGTTGAAGCTCCACAGATTGAACTCCGTCATCGTGCTGGCCTTGGGCGTGGCGGTGCCGGCCTCCACGTCCCAGTTGTGCAGCATGATGCAGAAATCGCGATCTACCGGACGTTCCCTGGAATTCTTGGGATGCACGATAAAAAAGCCCATCATGCCCATGGCGACTTGCAGCATATCGTCGGAATGCGGGTGGTACATGAATGTCCCGCTGCGCTTGAGCACGAACTCGTAAACGAAAGTCTTGCCTGGCGGAATATGCGGCTGGGTCAGCCCACCCACGCCATCCATGCCGTTCGGCACACGCATGCCGTGCCAATGGATGGTGGTGTGCTCCGGCAGGCGATTGGTCACGTAGATACGCACCCGCTCCCCTTCCACGGCCTCCAGGGTCGGCCCCAGCGTGCTGCCGTTATAGCCCCAGCAATTGACTGTCATTCCCGGCGCGAACTCGCGCTTGACCGGCTCTGCGACCAGGTGAAACTCCTTCACCCCGCCCTTCAGTGTCGGCGCCAGCGTCCAGCCATTGGGCGTGACGACCGGCTGGTAAGGCTTGCCGCTACTCAACCACAACGGGCTGGCGGTATCCGCCGATGTGCGACTCTGAATGTCAGGCGCGGCCGAAGCGCGCTCCGCGAGGGTTGCGCCAACCAGGGCCACCCCTCCGGCGAGAAACTGTCTGCGTGTCGTCATGGTGTATGCCCCTCGTGCTGATGAGCATTGCTTTTCACTTTTTCTTCCTCATGTAGTGTGGGCGCGGCTGGGGGAACTTCCATCGGCAGCTTGCCGCCCACCGCCAGTTGCAATTCGGCCAATGCCGTCCAGAAGTCGCGCGTCGCGGCGATATGGTTCTGCACCGCCGCCACCTGCTCGCGCGCATCGGCCAGCAGCTCGTAAACGCCGATCAGCATGCCGTTGTAGTGCAGCGTGCTTTCCTCGACGATCTGCCGACGCAACGGCACCAGCCTGTCACGCGCATGGCGCGCCGTGGCATAGGCGGTCACGGTGCGCTGATACGCCTCGCGCATTTCGGAGCGCGCATCTACGGCCAACGCATACAGCCGCGCTTCGCTCTGGCGATACACTGCCTCCTGCCTGGAGACGCGTGCCTGTCCCTGATCGAATATCGGCAACTCCAGCTTCAGTGTCGGCCCGGTAATGCGGCGCTCGCCGGTGGATTTTTCGGTTTCCACGCCGAGGTCGAATACGTTGATGAAACGCGTGCTACGCGTCAGGCCCAACCCCGCGGCCATCGCTTCGGCCTCCTTCTGTGCCATCCGCACGTCCAGCCGTTGCTCCAGGCCGTAGGCCTCGATGTTGTCGAAAGCTGGCGGTGCGGCAGGCAATTCGGGCAGGCGCGCCGGCAGTTTCCAGCCGGTATCCTCGCCCCAAACGCCCATCAGTCGGGTCAGCCGTTCGCGCGCAATGAAAGCCATTTCGCGCGAACGCGCCAGTTGAGCCGCAGCCTCCTCGGCAAAGGCTTGCTGACGCAGCGTATCGCGACGGCTCAGATTGCCTGCCTTGCGCTGCCGCTCAGCCAACTCGCCTTCGGCCGACGCCAGATCGGCAACCTTGGCCATGAAGCCAGCATCCTGCTCTGCCGCGGCCACTTCGAACCAGGCTTTGCGCGTCTCCAGCGCATGCTTCAAAACTGCTTCGGAAACACGTAATTTGGTGTGCTCGAAACGCATGTTTTCCAGTTTCTTTTGCGGCGAGCGCAGCAAAAGACCGAGAAAGTCGAACTCCACGCCCCAAGTGGTCTTGGTGATGTCGCCGCCTTCCTGCCGGCTCCAGCCGAAGGTGGGATTGCGCAGCAGGCCGGCCTGGACCAGATCGGCTTGCGCCACGCCCAGCTCTTCGTATTCCGCCTGCAACCGACGATTGTTGAGCAGCGCCACACGCACGGCGGCATCAGCCGTGAGCGGTTGCTGCAGCGCCGCCTTCACCTGTGTATCCACCGCCGCATCCTCGGCATTGCCGCGTCGCCATTCGACGTGTTCACCCAGCCGTTCGGCAATACCCTGCTGCACGTCAACGAATCCGGCATCTTTCGACACGCTGGCACAACCCGCCAGCGCGATCGGAATCAGCGCCAGTGCTGCCAGCTTAATGGTGCGATTCATGACCCTCTTCCTGTTTAGTCGCCGGCTGCTCAACCGGCTCCTCGACCGGTTTTACGCCGTCCTGCTGCATGCCCTTTTTGTTCATCATCTTCATCATGTCGCAGTCCATCATGCCCGATCCCTTCTTGTCGGCATCGCCGGACTTTTTCATGCCCATCATGTCGCCCTTTTCGTCGCCGCACTTGCAGCAGCATTTGCAGCAACAGCCCATCCCTTCACCGCGTTTGCAGCCATTGCTTTCGCCTTCCTCGTGCGCCGAGGGCTCGCTCTTCACGCCGGACTCATGGGCCGCAGGCGCGGCATCGTGCTGGTGCTCGTCCGCCGCCAGCTTCACGCTTCCGGACTGGCTGACGAAATAATCCGCCGGCTGGAATGCAGGCACCGCCGCTTCGGGATTGGCCGGATGATCGGCCGACAGTGCAACGGCCTGTCCGCAAGTGAGCAGAGCCAGAACGAGAAAAGACGCCTTGAGATATTTCATGATGACCTCCAAATAGAAAATTCAAAAAAAACGTCCGGGGAAAAATGCCGGAACCGCCGCCGCATAATGGTCATACGTATCACCGAATTCGGCGCGCGCCTCTTTTTCTTCGATCCGCGCCAGCCGGACATACATGTAAAGCAGTATCGGAAACATCGCCAGCGTAACGACCGTCGGCCATTGCAGCAGGAAACCGAACATGATCATGACAAAGCCGGCGTATTGTGGGTGACGTATGCGCGCATACGGCCCGGTCGTAGCCAGGACATGGCGGCGCTGCGCCTGGTAGAGCACCCTCCACGCGGCGGCCAGCACAAAGAAGCCGGCGACGATCAGTACGTTGCTCAGCAGATGGAACGGCCCGAAATGCGGATTGCCGCGCCAGCCGATCAGGGTTTCCAGCAGATGCCCGGCGTCGTGCGAGAACGGGTCGATGCCCGGCACGCGGCTGGCGATCCAGCCCGACAGCAGGTAGATGGTGAGCGGGAAGCCGTACATCTCGGTGAACAGCGCCACGAGGAACGCGGAGAACGCACCGAACGAGCGCCAGTCGCGCTTGTTTTGCGGCTTGGCGAAGCTGAACGCGAAGATGATGAACACCAGCGAGTTGATGACGACCAGCGACCATAGCCCATAAGCAGAAGATGGTGCATTCATTGTTGCTTCCCGTCTTTCATTTCGTGGCTATGCTCATGTCCGCCGTGGCCGTGGTGCATGAACAGATGCATCAGCGGGCAGGCCAGCAGGATCAGGTAGGGCAGGATGCCCAGCAGGTGGGCACGGTGCTCGGTCGCCAGCAGCAAACCGGTGAACACAACGAATCCGTAAAACACCCAGATTCCCCTGGAGAGATGCCGGGTTTCATGTGGGTCTGTCATCGCGATCTCCTTCGTTAGTTGCATTAGGGAACCGTCGCAGCTTGAGCATACCCCATACCAATATGGCCGGACAGGCTAGCATCAGGGCAGCCAGCAGGGCACTCCACCAGTGCACGCCAAACAGTATCAGCACCCCTGCTCCCATCAGGATACCCAGCCATGGACACAGCCATCCCCATTTACCGAGGGCAGACATGCGCGGCAGCCAGCCCGGCACCCGTTCCCGGTAGGCACGATAGGCCGGCATGCGTTGCAACAAATCGATTTCTTCCAGCCATGCCTGGGTCACGAAAAAAACGACGGACAGCGCGCAGGCGAGCAGCCAAGGGGCGCTGGGGCGCAACAAGGCCAGTCCCGCAAATACCGACAAGCCGCCAGCATAGATGGGATGCCGCACCCAGGCATACAGGCCGCGATCCATCAGCGCATCGCCGGCTGAAGGCATGTGCGTGCGCAGGCCAAGTTGCCAATGCCCGACCATCACCGGAATGCCCCCTGCCACGATCAGGAACCAGCCCAATGCCAGGTTGTCCGCACTTTGATCGAACAGCAATGCAGCATCCGTGCGCCAGGCCAACACCAGCCCAACCATATAAAGCGGAATCCCCAGCATGTTGCGCAGCAGATTCGTGGCCAGACGGCCGCCGCGCTCGCCCCAGCGCAGCGACCAGGCCGCGGTGAAAGCGCTGGCGCCGGCCAGCACAAAGCCAAACAGCAACGGGATAAGAAACCAGTACATGATGGCCTCCGTTAACTTGTAAGACGCGCCCGCTTCAGCAGCGCCGAATTCACAATCACCGAGAGCGAACTCAGCGCCATTGCGGCGGCGGCGATAATGGGGTTGAGGAAACCGAGCGCAGCGATGGGAACGCCGATGGAGTTGTAGATAAACGCCCAGAACAGGTTCTGCTTGATCTTGCGCATGGTGGCACGGGAAAGATTGATGCCCGCCACCACGTCGCGCACATCATTCTTCACCAGGATGATGCCGCCGGTTTCCTTGGCCACGTCCGAGCCGGAGCCAATCGCGATGCCGATGTCGGCGGCGGCCAAGGCCGGCGCGTCGTTGACGCCGTCGCCCACCATCGCCACCACCCGGCCCTGTTTCTGCAAATCCTGGATCACGTGCGCCTTGTCGGATGGCAGCACTTCGGCGATGACGCGGGCGATGCCGAGTTCCGCGGCGATGGCATTGGCCGTGCGCTGATTGTCACCGGTCAACAGCACGACTTCGACACCGATATTTTTCAGTGCGTTGACCGCCTCCTGCGCCTCCGGCTTGAGGGTGTCGGCCACCGCGACGATGCCCGCCAGTGTGCCGTCGGCCCCGACCAGCATGGCCGTTTTTCCTTCGCTTTCCAGCCGCGCCAGCTGAGCCTCGGCGGGCGCGGTATCAATGGCTTCCTGCGCGAACAGGCGGCGGTTGCCCAGCAGGATTTTTTTGCCCAGCGCCTCGCCCCGGATGCCGTGCCCGGGAATGGACTCGAATCCGCTCACGGCGGGAACATCCAGGTTACGATGCCGGGCGGCGCGCACGATGGCTTCGCCCAGGGGATGCTCCGAACCCAATTCCACGGCGGCGGCGTAGCGCAGCACCGACTCCTCATCCAAGCCGCCCAGCGACAGGATGTCGGTCACGTTGGGCTCGCCGCGGGTGAGCGTGCCGGTCTTGTCGAAGACCACGGTATCAAGGTTCTGCGCGCGCTCCAGGATCTCGCCGCCGCGAATCAGGATGCCGCTTTCCGCCCCCTTGCCCACGCCCACCATCAGCGCCGCCGGGGTGGCGATGCCCAACGCGCACGGACAGGCGATGATGAGCACGGCGATGAAGGCGAGCAGCCCCTGCGGGAAATTGCCCATGAGCCACCAGCCGGCAAAGGCAAGCACGGCGGTGCCCACCACCGCCGGCACGAAATAGCCGGTGACCTTGTCGGCCAATCGTTGGATCGGCGCACTCGACGCCTGCGCCTCTTCCACCATCTTGATGATCTGCGCCAGCGCCGTCTCCGCGCCTACCCGGGTCGCTTTGAAGCGGAACATGCCGGTACGGTTGAGCGTGCCACCGATCACCGGGCTACCTGCGGTCTTTTCCACCGGCATCGATTCGCCGGTGAGCATGGATTCGTCCACCGACGAATCGCCTTCCAGCACCGTGCCGTCGGTCGGAATTTTCTCGCCCGGCCGTACCACCACGGTTTCCTCCACCATCACGCTTTCCGCCGGAACTTCCATCTCTTGCCCCTCGCGGATGACGCGGGCTGTAGCGGGTTTGAGGTCGAGCAGCTTGCGTACCGCGGCGGAAGAATGCTTCTTGATGATTTCCTCCATGTACTTGCCGAGCAGCACGAAGGCGATGATGACGGCGGACACCTCGAAATACACGTCGCGCTCTTCCACCTTGATCGGCAAGACCTCGGGGAAGAACAGCACCGCCACGCTGTAGAAATAGGCCACGCTGGTACCCAGTGCGATCAGGAAATCCATGTTGATGGAGCGCGTGCGGACCGCGCTCCAGGCCCCCTTGTAAAAGCTCCAGCCGCCGATGAACTGCACCGGCGTGACCAGCAGGAACAGCCACACGCCCCAGGTGAACCACGGCAGCGCCGGGATCGGCACCCAGGTGACGATGGTGGCGCCGGTCGCCAGCGCGAGGAACGCCCCGGCGCGCATGATGGCCAGCGCCAGCACGCCGGTCAGCGCGATGGCGACGCGTGTGCGCATGGACTTGAGCTCGGTTTCCGGCGATTCGAAAGTACGCTGGCAGCCCACGCTGCAGAAGTAATAGGTGCGTCCGCCGCGCTCGGATGTCAGGGCCTTGGCCTTTTCCACCACCATGCCGCAGATGGGATCCTTGGCCATGTCCTTGGCGGCTCTCGGCGCTTTTTCTGCAGTCATGGCATGCGCATGGCTGTGGAGCTCCGCTTTAACAGTTTCGTCGCTCTTCGCGTATCTGGACGGATTGGCTTCGAACTCATGCTGGCATCGCGTTGAGCAGAAATACCAGGTTTGTCCTGCATGAACAACAGTAGCAGTGGCGGACTTCTCGTCCACCTTCATTCCGCAAACCGGATCGATAGCCATGCCGCTTCCTTTCGTTATAATCGATTTATTATCAATCGTTAACAAACGCGATGATTCCACTCCAGTATGTCTGGTTCGCATGGGCGTCGGCATTCCTTATTCCATGGATTGCCGTTTTCTATGCCTTTCCACATCATCGGAAGACGATGTGGCAGGTCAGCCTGGCCACGACACCCTTCGGTCTCACCGAACCGTTGTTCGTACCTGAATACTGGAACCCGCCGACGCTTTTCGACCTGGCGCAACGCACCGGTTTCGATCTGGAAAGCCTGATCTTCTGCTTCGGCATCGGCGGCATCGGCTCCGTGCTCTACTCCGTTCTCGCCCATCGCAACGATGTGCCCGTGCCCGCATCGGAAAAGCGCCTGCCGCTGCACCGCCATCATTACAAGGCGCTTGCTTCGCCGTTCGTCGCCTTCCTGCTGCTCTACTTCCTGCCGTGGAACCCGATCTACCCTTCGATTGCCGCCATGGCGGTTGGCGCGATTGCCACCATTCTTTGCCGGCCCGACCTCAAGACCAAAACCTGGGTCGGCGGGGTGCTGTTCCTCGCCTACTATTTCGTTTTCTTTCTCACACTCGAAGCCATCTCTCCCGGCTATGTCCGGCAAGTGTGGAACCTGCCGGATTTGACAGGCATCCTGCTGCTCGGCATTCCGCTGGAAGAGCTGCTGTTCGCCTTTACCTTTGGCTTGTACTGGTCGGGCATCTACGAACACCTGTTGTGGCGCAGGATCGCTCCGGCGCATACCCATCGCTAACGGCAGCACTTGCCTGCCAGGTTGTAGCACCACGCGAACAGCGCGCCAACCAGGAAGCCGGTCAGGGTGACGTTGAACAAGCCGAAGGCCAGTCCACCCAAGGTCCACGGTCGATCGGTCCTGAGCATGGTGAAGTCCAGGCCGTGCGTCCACGAGTTGACGAAGTCGACCGTTCCCTGCGGAAACAGGTAAACCGCCACCGCGCATATCACGCTTACAATCGCCACCGTCAGCGCCGTCGCGCCGCCGGTACGCCAGGGATTGAGTCTGTCCATGTCATTCTCCTTTCCTCAGTTCACCAAAAATCTCGTCTGCGGCAGCCGTGCCGCACTTGAGTGACACCATTTCCCGCAACACGGGCTCCGCTTCGAGGAACACCCCAACCGCACGGGGATCGAACTGCGAACCCGACATGCGCAGGATTTCCGCCTTTGCCGCATCGAAGGAAAGCGCCTGTCGGTATGGCCGGTCCGAAGTTATCGCATCCAGCGTGTCGATCACGGTGAATAGGCGGGCACCCCAGGGGATGGCTCCCCCGCTCAGTCCGCGCGGGTAGCCGGAACCGTCGAAGCGTTCCTCGTGGCACCACACGATGTCCGCCGCTTCCCGCATGCCGGGCACCTGCGCCACGATGCGGTACCCCATTTCCGGATGCGCGCGCATCTCCTGCCATTCGCTGTCGGTCAACGGCCCCTCCTTGAGCAATACCGCATCCGATATGCCGATCTTGCCGATGTCGTGCAACAGCGCACCCCAGTAAATCTGGCGCAAGCGTTCCGGGGCATCGAGGGAGCGCCGGGCCAGTTCCAGCGTGTGGCAGGCGACCCGCTGGGAATGCAGCCCGGTTTCGTGCTCCCGCAGGTCGAGGGCCGACGCCAGCGCTTCCGCCAGTGCGACTTCCGCCCGGATCGCGGCGAAGTGCTCGGGCTCGTGCGCCCGCAGGTAACAAGCTTCGCAGCAATACGCCTCGCCGGCACGCGCAAAGGGCGTGCCGGCAACCGGGCTGCCGCATATCCGGCAGGTCGCAGCAAGCATGTTGCCTGGCTCGGCGGTACTCAATGCGGCGGCTCCTCAAGGCCCAGCACCTCGGATTCCTCGAGAAAATGAATGAATCCCAGGCGCAACTGTTCGGCCCACCCCTGACCGAGCCTGAGCCCGATTTGGAGCAGCCGCGCTTCGATCCGTTCGGCATCTACCTCCATCAGGTCATAGGTGATCTCGACCAAGTCACCATCCGCATGGCTTTCATGCACACCCATCATGCCTCGCAAATCCTCGCAGAGCAGATCGGCCGCCTGCGCAGACAAAGGCTGGGCGAGCCTGAAGCGGCGTCTTTTCACGACCTGCACGCCTCTTTGCCGGGGGGCAGGATGCCCCGGATAGCCAATATACAGATACGGGGTCGCGAGAAAGCGCTCGCGGCATTGCTCGGAACAGAAGAGGTAGCGGATGCCCTCATAGGCGGTTTCAAGCGCACAGTCCTCCACCGTCATGCCGCATACCGGATCCTTGACGATTTCGCTCGAAGGATGGTGCTTGTCCATTTCACTCGCCTTTTACCACTTTTATTTTGGACAGTTCTATCCTGCGGGCGTGCTGCGCAGGAGCCTGCATCGCCACCCGCGCCTGGCGGATGACGTGCATTGCGGAGCTCACGAACAGCGCGGCGATGAGCGTGCCCACGATAATGTCCGGCCAGCGGGACGCCAGCGCATAACTCGCTCCCGCCGCCAGTAAAACGCCGGTATTGGCAAAAAGATCGTTGCGCGAACACAGCCAGGTCGAACTCATGTTCACGTTGTCCTCACGGTGCGTGTACAGCAGGTAGAAGCACAGCAGGTTGGCGGCCAGCGCCAACGCGCCGATGACGCCCATGGTCGCCGCCGCCGGCATCACCGGATGCAGCGCCTTGTAAGCGGCCTCGATCAGCACCCCCACCCCGAACGCCAGCATGATCGCGCCCTTGACCAGCGCCACCATGCCTTGTGCGCGCTCGCTGCGCGCCAGCACGTACAAGCTCATCGCGTACACCGTCGCATCGCCGAACATGTCCAGCGAGTCGGCCATGAGCGAGGTCGAATGCGCCAGCCAGCCGAAAATGCCCTCGACGGCGAACATCACGGTGTTGATCGCCAGCACGATTTGCAGCACGCGCCGGTGTTTTTCGCGCAGTACGGTAATTTCGCAGGATTTGTCTTCGCAGCAGTTAGCCAAAATATCGTTCCTCTCCGGTCATTCCAATTTGCACAGGCAGTACACAAATTGCTGCGTCGTGCCGAACGGCGTTGCATGCCATTCGGTCATGCTTTCCTCCAGCCGGAAACGGGTGCCGAATTGGTCGTGCAGGGCATCGGCGTCATAGCGCACGACATCGAGGCCACTGCATTTCTGCGGGCCTTCGGGTCCGAACGTAGCAACGATGACATGGCCACCTGGTTTGACGGATCGCGCCACCTGCCGCACGTAGGCTGCTCTTTGTTGGGGTTCGGTGAGAAAGTGGAAAACGGCGCGGTCATGCCACACGTCGTAACGATGCTCCGGCAAATCGACCTCGGTGATGTCGGCCGCCAGCCATGTCACGCGCTCCGCGTTGCTGCCGAGCCGCTTTTTCGCCACCTCGATGGCAGTGGAGGAAATATCCAGCACGGTGACGTCGCGGTAGCCATCGGCCAGCAGATCGTCCACCAGCGTGGATTCCCCGCCGCCGACGTCGATGACGGCCGCCGAACGGTCGCCGGCGGCGCGCCTGACGAGCGCCAGCGACTTTTCGAGGTGCGGTCGATACCAACTGACGGCATCGACTGCCTTGGTTTGGTAGATCTTTTCCCAGTGCGCCTGGCTCTCCATATCAACCCCATTTGCTACCCGGTGCCGCATTCCACCCTCCTTGCCCGTCTCCCGGCCGCTGTATCCAGCTTACCCATACATTCTCCGCCGTAACCTGACCAAGCTCCAGAACAACAGCGTCGCGCCGATCAGGAAAAGCGCCAGCATGAACGGCAGCACCGGCAGGTGCCATGCCATAGCCCATGGCTGCGATAAACACCGCAGCCAGCGGCAGGGCCAAACTCCACACGGTCGTCCTGCCGGAGTTCACAGCGGCTCTCATGCGCCCGCCGTCCGGCCTTCCACGAATTTGTTCATCTTCTTCTCCATTTCACCGCCTCTGGTTTAACTCCCTGGGTCAGCTATCGCAAGCTTTCCCTGTCCCGGCAATGCGATGATCACCGTGACGGCACCATACGCAGGTGCAATTAACGTGGTCGCAGCTCGCGTCGCGGCGCTGGGAGTGGTAACGCAGACGTGCCCAGGGCAGGAGCAGGCGCTTGAAAGGCCCAGGCTGATATATCCAGTGGAGGGCGCGATGCGCGTCCCAGCGTTGCGTCTGGTTTCTCCGCAATACCCAGCGGTAACCGCGGTTGCCCAGCATGGTGAAAATCGCCCGATTGACCATGGAGCTCCACATCGGCGACCACAATTCGCGCCGCCAGAGCAGGTCGTAGTCCTTGCCCTCCAGCAGGCTGCGCGCCGCAAGCACCCCGGACAGGACGGCGTAACGCATGCCGAAGCCCCATAGAAAATCCTGGAAACCGGCTTCTTCTCCCACCACCGGATGCACGCCCGTGATAGCGTGCGCCGGGATATGGAAGTTGCCCGCACCGCCGTGGGGACGGGGATTCATCATGTCCAGCCCCACCAGCCGTTGAAAAGCGGCCACGGTGCGCTGGACATGTACGTGCTCCTGCTTAAAGCCAGAGAACATGCAGCTTTTGACGGTGCCGCGGCCGTTCCTGACCAACAGGTAGGCATAGCCCTGCGGGGCGAGGTCGTCATCAAGGATTACCCAGAAACCGTCCCCCATCGTGGTATCGAAGTGGTAGCCAACAGCAATGGCGTCCGCCGCCTTGGGGCCTACGGCAAGTATCCCCGGGCCCTCCAGATAGTCGAGTCGACTGTTGAAGCGCACCTCGACCCCCAGCCCACGCGCCTGCTCCAGCAAGGCAGTGTCCAGCGTCCCCGGACCCGGACCCCGTTCCACCAGGTAAAACAGCGTCTTGCTGCCTAGCAGCTCGTAGCGTTCGCCCCAAGCATCGAAAGCGCAGCCGCGGTCGCAGGGCAACATGGCGAACTCCGTGGCAATGCCGATCTCCCGCAGCAGATCGAGTACGTCCTGCTGCGTGCTCCAGTTTTCCAGCCCCTGCAAGTCGCCATCGAAACGATGCCCGACTTCGGCCTGCGCTTCGTGAACCAGCACGCGACGGCCTGCCTTGGCCAGGGTGATGGCGGCCGCGAGGCCTGCCGGTCCCGCGCCGCCGATCTGGATGAGTTCAGGCTGCGCCATCAACGACTAATGCCCACCACAACACGAGTGGTCGGCCGGTGCCGTACCGCCTGCATACTTCTCGGGTTCAGCGACAAACGCCTTGTGGCAGGTATCCGAACAGAAGTAGTACTCTTTCCCGCCATGTTCCGCTTTGGCCACTGCCCTCTCCGGTTCCACGCTCATCTTGCATACTGGATCGATCGCCATGTTGCACCTCCATATCATCATGCCAATGGTTGCCACACTCCTTGGCTACTGCCGATTCCGGGGGCAACCAATCCGGATCCGGCACAAACTCTGCTGCGATACTGCTTCAGGTTAGCGCGCTTCCCGCGTTCATCGAATACAACCTCATTCCTGCAATTGCTATCGGTTTGCCGGAGGGCGGTATTCGAATTCGGTTTTCGTTGTACCTTCCTTGCCGGGGCGTGTGATCCGAAGCTCGATGCGGAACGGGCCGCCACCTATCAAGTTGAAGTAATTTCCATAACTCATCGCGCCATTGATCCGCATCGGTTCGAGCGGCTTCTGCTGATGCGCCAAACCGAGCGGTATCACCACGGCTTCGACCTTCGCATCGTTGACCCGCCGCGCAGTCTTGTTGTCGTACAACGTCACGACCAGGTGATGCGTTCCACTTGATAAAAGGCTCTTGCCATGCATGCCAGCTTCGGGGTGCTTCTGCGGATGGCTTTTCACAACCTCGGCCGGCACTACCCCGTAGTAAATATCCATGCCATTCACCAGGCGGTGCTGGTCGATGCCGTCGGCCGATGATGCGGCTGCGGCAAGCACCAATGCCACCCCGAAAAGATATCTGTGAATTCCCCTGATCATGATGACTGACTCCTTCATTCCACCGAAAACACCGTAGGGGTTTCCCCCGCATTGGGGATGCGATAAACCGTCAACGTACCCTTCTTCATCTCGCCCATCCCGGGCGAGTTGAGCGGCATGCCGGGTACGCTGATGCCGGCAATGGCCGGCTTTTCCCTGAGCAGCTTGTGGATTGCGCCCACCGGCACATGGCCTTCGACCACGTAGCCGTTGACCAGCGCGGTATGGCAACTGGCGACACGCGTCACGCCATAGCGCTTCTTGATGCCGTCCATGTCGCCCTGGTCGATCGCGGTGACCTTGAAGCCGTTCTGCCGCAGGTAACCGACGTATTTTTCGCAGCAGCCGCACGCCGGGCTCTTGTAGACGGTGACCGACGGACCGGCAAAAGCAGTGAACGAACTCATTAGCAGCGCAATCGCGCCAATGCGCATCCATCGTTTCATGGTTTTCTCCTGTGCAAAATATCAGTGGTCATGCCCGTCGTGGGAATGCCCGTGGACGTCATCACCGGGAGGCATCGCATCCGCATGCGGATGCTCTTCGGCATTCATCGCGGCGCCGTGCGCATGCTCGTGCCCCTGGCCGGATTCCACAGCAGGCAGCGAGAGCACGCCCAAGCCATGCCGGTACACCAGCTCCGCGCCATGCCAGGCAGTCGCAGCGACCATCCCTGATGCGACGATCACCGCCCCCGCGAACCACCAGACAGGCACCGCGTCCACCTTGCTGCGCCAGGCATCCCAGCCGGCCAGCACAACCAGTACCGCCAGCGTCGCCAGCGCCCAGGCGCGGTGTGCCAGCATGGCAACGTGGCCGGCCTCGTCGTGGTTGACGCTGTTGAACGCCAGCCAGCCGAAAAAGACGGTAGGCAGCGCCGCCAGCGCGCCCAGCCACAGCGTGGTGTGGGCCAGGATGGCGCAATGGGTGGAGCAAGATTTGCCCCGCGTTGCGATCGCGGCGATATGGAAGACCGCCGACACCGCAATCAGCGCGATGGGGAAATGCACCATCAGCGGGTGCGGGTTGGGGATGATTTCAGGCATATTCAACTCCTTTTAATGGAATACTCTTTTACCAGCGCATAGATAGCCGGGATCACGATCAGGGTCAGCACCGTGGAGGACACCATGCCGCCCACCATCGGCGCGGCGATACGCCGCATCACTTCCGACCCGGTGCCGCTGCTCCACATGATGGGCAGCAGGCCGGCCATGATCGCCACCACGGTCATCATCTTGGGGCGCACCCGCTCCACGGCTCCTTCCATCACCGCCGCATACAGGTCGGCGACGGCGAACGGCCGGCCTTCCGCCGCGCGCTTCGCCTTGAGTTCATCGTAGGCGTGGTTGAGGTAGATCAGCATGATGACGCCGGTTTCCGCCGCCACCCCAGCCAGCGCGATGAATCCGACCGCCACCGCGACGGAGAGGTTGTAGCCCAGCCAGTACATCAGCCACACCCCGCCCACCAGCGCGAACGGCACCGACAGCATGACGATCAGCGTCTCCGGCAAGCGGCGGAAGTTGATGTAGAGCAGCACGAAGATGATGAACAGCGTCAGCGGCACCACCAGCTTGAGGCGCGCCTTGGCGCGTTCCATGTACTCGAACTGGCCGCTCCAGGTCGCGTAATACCCGGGTTTAAATTTGACCTTTTCGCGCACCGCGCGCTGCGCGTCCACCACATAGCTACCGATGTCCCGCCCGCGGATATCGACGAAGATATAAGCGGAAAGCAGCGCATTCTCGGTGCGGATGCCGGGTGGGCCTTTTTCCAGCGAAATGCGCGCCAATTGCCCGAGCGGGATCAGTGCGCCGCCCGCTACCGGCACCAGCACCTGGCGGGCGATGGCGTCCGGACTGGAGCGCAGCTCGCGCGGGTAACGGGTGATGACGCCGAAGCGCTCGCGCCCCTCCACCGTGGTGGTGATCGTCTCCCCGCCCAGGGCGCTGCCGATCACGTCCTGCACTTCGCCCACGGTCAGGCCGTAGCGCGCCAATTGGGAACGATCCGGTTCGATAATGAGGTAATAGCCGCCGGTGATGCGCTCCGCATAAGCACTCGTCGTACCCGGCACGGTCTTGACCACGGCCTCGATCTCCCTGGCGAGCTTTTCCATTTCCCCCAGATCCTTGCCGAACACCTTGATGCCGATCGGCGTGCGGATGCCGGTGGAAAGCATGTCGATGCGCGCCTTGATCGGCATCGTCCAGGCATTGCTGACGCCCGGCAACTGCACGGCCTTATCCATTTCGGCGATCAGCGTGTCGATGGTCATACCGGGCCGCCATTCGGACTCCGGCTTGAGGTTGACGATGGTCTCGAACATCTCCAGCGGCGCCGGGTCGGTGGCGGTGTTGGCGCGTCCGGCCTTGCCGAACACCGAGGCCACCTCGGGAAAGCCCTTGATTATCCGGTTCTGCGTCTGCATGGTCTCCGCCGCCTTGGTGACGGACATGCCCGGGAGTGAGGCCGGCATGTAGAGCAGCGTGCCTTCATTCAGCGCCGGCATGAATTCGCTGCCCAGCCTGGTGACCGGGTATACCGATACGGCCAGCGCCAGCACGGCGGCAAAAATGGTCAGTTTTTTCCAGCGCATCACCCAGGCGATGACCGGCCGGTAGAGCCAGATCAGGAAACGGTTCACCGGATTTTTGCGCTCGGGCATGATCCTGCCGCGCACGAACAGCAGCATCAGCACCGGCACCAGCGTGATCGACAGCAGCGCCGCGCCCGCCATGGAGAAGGTCTTGGTATAGGCCAGCGGCTGGAACAGCCGCCCTTCCTGCGCTTCCAGCGTGAACACCGGCAGGAAGGAAACCGTGATGATCAGCAAGCTGAAAAACAGCGCCGGGCCGACCTCGCGGCAGGCGCTGATCATCAACTGCACGCGGTTCGCATCCGGCGGCGCCCGCTCGATGTGCTTGTGCGCGTTCTCGATCATCACGATGGCCGCGTCCACCATCGCGCCGATGGCGATGGCGATGCCGCCCAGGCTCATGATGTTGGAGTTGAGCCCCAGCGCCCGCATCAGGATGAAGGCGATCAGCACCCCCACCGGCAGCATGACGATCGCCACTAAGGCGCTGCGCACGTGCAGCAGGAACAGCACGCACACCAGCGCCACCACCAGGCTTTCCTCGATAAGCGTCGTCTTCAGGTTGTCGATGGCGCGGTGGATCAGCTCGGATCGGTCGTACACCGTTTCCACCGTGACACCTTTCGGTAATCCTGGCGCGATCTCGGCGAGCTTGTCCTTGATGTTGTGGATCACCTCCAGCGCATTCTGGCCGTAGCGCGCCATCGCGATGCCGCCCACCACCTCGCCCTCGCCGTTCATCTCGGCCAGCCCGCGCCGCTCGTCCGGCGCCAGTTCGACGTGCGCCACGTCGCGCAGCAACACCGGCGTGCCGCGCTCGCTCTTCAGCACCAGGGTTTCCAGATCGCCGATGCCACGCAGGTAGCCCTTGCCGCGCACCATGTACTCGGTTTCTGACATTTCCACCACGCGCCCGCCGACGTCGCGGTTGCTGTCGCGGATCACCTGCGTGATGCGCGACAGCGGGATGCCGTAGGCCTGCAATTTGCGCGGGTCCAGCACCACTTGATATTGCTTGACGAAGCCGCCGATGCCGGCGACCTCGGCCACGCCGTGCGCCTTGGTCAGCTGGTAGCGCAAATACCAGTCCTGCACGGTGCGCAGCTCCTCCAATGTGTGATTTTTCGCCAGCACCGCGTACTGGTACACCCAGCCTACGCCGGTCGCGTCCGGTCCCAGTGTCGGCGTCACCCCGCGCGGCAGCCGGCCGCTCGCGGCGTTGAGGTACTCCAGCACGCGCGAACGCGCCCAGTAGATATCGGTACCATCCTCGAAAATGACATAGACGAACGACGCGCCGAAGAACGAGAAGCCGCGCACCACCCGCGACTTCGGCACCGACAGCATCGCGGTGGTGAGCGGATAGGTAACCTGGTCCTCCACCACCTGCGGCGCCTGGCCGGGAACCTCGGTGTAGACGATGACCTGCACGTCGGAGAGATCGGGAATCGCGTCCAGTGGCGTGTTCACCAGCGCGTAAATTCCTGCGCCGACCACGAATAGCGTCGCCAGCAGCACCAGGAAGACGTTGTGCACCGACCAGGCGATGATACGTTCCAGCATATCAATGCCCCTCGTGGCCAGGCACGCTGGCTGGCGTCGACGCGCTTTCGCCGAAACCGCCCAGCGCCGCCCGCAGGTTGCTTTCCGCGTCGATCAGGAAGTTGGCGCGCACCACGACCTGCTCGCCTTCGGCAACGCCTTGCAGCACTTCGGCATAGCCATCGCCGCGCTGGCCCAGCCTGACCTCGCGCGGCTCGAACAATCCTTCGGCGCGTTGCACCAGCAGCACTTGCCTCACTCCGCTGTCGATCACCGCCGAATCCGGCACCGTCAGCACCCTGGCCTTGCCGCCGCCTGCATCCAGTTGCACATTGGCGTACATGTCGGGCTTGAGCAGGCCGCCCGGATTGGCGAGCTCAACCCGCACCTTGGCCGTGCGCGTTTCCGGCACCACCGTCGGGTAGATGTAGGCGATCTTGCCGCCGAATTCTTTTTCGGGATAGGCATCGACAACTATCTTCACCGGCTGCCCGATGCGCACTCGCGCGAGATCCTGCTCGAACACGTCCGCAATCAGCCAAATGGTCGACAGATCGGCAATTTTGAACAGCGGCTCACCCGGCATGAAGCGCATGCCGGCAACCGCGGCTTTTTCCAGCACCACGCCGTTGGCCGGAGAGTAAAGCGTCAGCGTACGAGTGGCCTTGCCTTCTCGCTGCAGGCGCTGCAACTGGGTATCGGATATATCCCAGTTGCGCAGGCGCCTGAGCGCGCCTTCCGCCAGTTGGCCGACGCCGGTCAGCGATTCCTCGGTGCCGCTTGCCAGAGTCTCGCGGCCTTTCCAGGCGATCAGGTACTCTTCCTGTGCAGCGACCAGCTCCGGGCTATATACCTGCATCAGCGGCTGCCCGCGCTTTACCGGCTGCCCGGTGGCGTTGACGTAGAGATTCTCGATATAGCCCTCGAACTTGGCGGTAACAGTGTGCAACCGCCGTTCATCCACCTGGAACTGGCCGACGGCGCGCACCGTCCTTGCCAGCTCGCGCAGCGCGGCGGCCTCGGTGCGGACACCAAGCTTCTGCACCTTGTCCGGGTTAATGCTGACCTGGCCAGGCTGCGCGACTTCGTCGGCATACACCGGGATGTACTCCATGCCCATCGAATCCTGCTTAGGGCTAGGCGAGGTATCGGGCAGGCCCATCGGATTGCGGTAATACAGTATCTTGCGCTCGCCCTGCGCCGAAGCCGCACTGGCAGCAGCCGGCGCTTCGTCCGCGTACACCGGTATGTAGTCCATGCCCATGCTGTCTTTTTTCGGCTCCGGCGAAGTATCCGGCAAACCCATCGGGTTGCGGTAATAGAGGATCTTGTGCTCGGCCTGGGCGGGGGTGGCGGACATCTCCACTCCTTCCGTCTGTTTCATCCCCAGCCAGTAGCCGGCGCCGGTTGCGGTTGCCAGACCGATCAGGCCCAGCACAATCCAGATGCCGGTCTTTTTCATAGGGCACCTCCAAAAACCCATTTTGCGGGCGCATCGCAGCGTTGCGCGGTGCTCGTCCCCTCGCCTATCCAATTGATATGTCTCGGGTTCTGCGCTCCGCGCGCCTTGCGCTGCATCCCGTAAAATACTTTTTTAGAGGCGCCCTTCATAACTCTTCTCCCACCCTGCTTTCGATTTCGGAAATGCGTACTTCCTGCTCCACGCGCGCCTTGAGGCTGTCTTGCCGGGCGCGCTTGATCGCGCGCTGGGCGTCGAGCAGCGTGGCGAAATCCACCTTGCCCGCCTCGTAGCCTGCCAGCGCGGAGCGGAACGTCAGTTCGGCCTGCGGCAGCAGGGTATTGGCGATCAGTTGTTCCTGTTTGACGGCCGCATCCAGCGCCGCCAGAGACTCCTGCAATTCGCCCGCTACCTGGTTCGCAAGCGCCTGCCGGCGCTCCCTGGCAGCAGCCAGCATTGCACTCGCCTCGCTTTCCTGCGCACGACGGGTATCGAAACGAATGGGGATGTTGAACTCCACCATGGCCTCCCAGCTATCGATGCTGCCGCCGCGTTGGGTCGGGGCAATCATGAGCGTGACATCGGGATAGCGGTTCTTCTCCACCAGGCGCCTGTTGGCATCGGCTGCCGCGATCTGGGCCGACTGCGTGGCAAGCAGCGGATTGGTGCGCGCCACCTTTTCCCCCAGAGTTGCGCCATCCAGCTTTTCCGGCGCAATGCGGCGTAGCGATTGCGGCTCGGCAATTGGCGCTAGCTGCGACCGCCCCAGCACCACGTTCAGTCTGGCCATGGCATGGTGCTGCTCGGTCTCCAGATTAATGATCTCGGAACGCAGCGCGGTCTTTTCGACCTGCGCCCGGATCACATCCTGTTGCGGCACCAGCCCGCCGGCATAACGTGCCTGCGTTACCGCCTCCAGCTCATTCAGCAGGCGCAGGATGTCCTCGGCAAGCTTTTTCAAACCGACGGCCTGGTAATACTGCGCATAGGTGCTTTTGATCCGGGCATGGATTTCGACGACGGTCGCTTGTCGACGCCCTATCACCTGCTCCGCTTCCGCCGTGGCGACCGCTTTGCGCAGGTCGCGCTTGCCCCACCAGGGAATGGTCTGCCCTAACCTGTACTGGGTTCCACTACCCTTGCCGGGCAGCGGATTGAAACCATCCGGCGCGCCCGGCCCGGCAAAATCCATAAATGTCGCACGCAGTGTGGGATCTGGCAGTGCGCCGGCCGGTACGATCCGCTCATTCGCAGCATCGATCTCGTAGCGCTGCGCGACCAGTTCTGGATTGTGCGTGTCGGCCCATTCCAGCAGCTCCTGCACATTGGCGCCGAGCAGTGCCATGGCTTCGTCCGCCTGCGCCGACGAAACCGCCAGGAGGGCGACCGCCAAAACCAGGAATCTAAGCTGTTTGTTCGTTCTCATAGGTTCACCTGTTCCTCCGGATGACCAGCCGAGGCAGTACCCGGCTGGCCCCCTTTCACTTCGCCGGCTTGATTTCGGTAATCAACGGCGCACTGCCGCTGACCTTCACAAACTGGAACTCGACACGCGCACCGGCCTCCAGCGTATCCAGCTGGTCCTTGTCGGCAACGGCGAAAAACATGGTCATGGCCGGCCACTCCAATTCCGGGATGGCTTCGTGCTTCAGCTTCACCTTGCCGGCCGCCTTGTCCACAGCCACCACTTCGCCCTTCGCCGCGTAGCTTTTTTGCGCCTCGGCCTTGGGATGATGGGTGTCGTCGGCATAGCCGGGCATGACTGTGATGCCGAACGCCGCCAACGCCAATGTGGTAATCAAAAATTTTTTCATGTCAGTCCTATCCTTTTCCATAAAATCGACCCGGGCGAGACCGTGCCCGCCCGGCATTTCGTTTGTTACTTATGCATGTCACCCATGTCCATGGGCATATTCCCCATGTCCATCATCATGTGGTGCTCTTTCATCATCTGCTCCATCATCTGACTCATGAGCTTCTGGTGCTCGTTGATCCAGTCTTCGTGCTCCTTCATGGACATGCCTGCCATGGGTTTCATGGTCTGCATTTGTTTCATGGTTTCCTGCATCATCTTCATGTGCTCGCCCATCAGTTTCTGGCGGTCCAGTCCCTTGGCAGCTTCAGCCTCTTTCAACTTTTGTTTGGCCTTTAGCACCTGTTGTGTCATCTGGCGCTGGGACTCATCCTGTCCGGCAACGACGGATGTGGCTGTAAGGCCCAGGCTGGCAACAAACGCTGCCGCAACCAGCTTGCTGAGGATTGACGTTTTCATGACGAATACTCCTTGTATGTCGGGTTTAAAGATTCACGTGCTCAGGAACCTTGCCGTACCGGGAGATTTCGATGCCGCTGGAGCCATGGGATATGAAACATCCATGGAAAACGCACAGCCCAAAACAGCGCACGAAACCGCCGTTACGACTGTGCTGAAAGCCCGCGAGGTGGGCAGACGGACTGCGCCCTACTAGGGCAGCCGGCTGTGTAAAAAACTATGCGGCCTTCAGCACTAGGCGAAGGCGAGGATGGGAGGTCGGAACAGGGAGAAAGAAACGGATTGCGGCATTTCCGCCATGACGACGGAAAATTTCTGGATAGCCGCCATTGCCTGCATTGGCAAGACGAATGGAATGATGGCCTGGGCCGAACTCATGTGGCAGGCAAAGCATTTATCGCAGGGCGTTTTACCCGATTGGGGCTTGGACTCGTGCTGATCGCAACCGGGCATCGCATCCATCTGGTCGGCATCGGCATGCATGGCCATAGTCTGGCCATGCATTTCGCATGCAGGCATGGTCGATGCTGCCAACCCGTTCAAGGGCAGGCACACCAGCATGGCGAACAGCACGATTAACCGGCTTAGTCTGGAATACATATTTTTATTATGCGCGTACTTCTAAAAGCGGACAAGCAGGTCACACATCCTTGCATCCAACATGGCGGCGCAGTACGCTTGAGTCATGACTACTGCTAACGAATCCATCCGCCTCGCCATCGACGGCATGCGCTGCGCCGGCTGCGTCGCCAGCGTGGAAAAAGCCTTGCGCGCCATACCAGGCGTGGCCGAGGCCAACGTCAATTACGCCAGCCGCACCGCTGAGGTCAGCGGCAATGCCGAAATAGCAATCCTGCTCGCAGCTGTCGGCAAGGCCGGCTATCAGGCCAGCGAAATTATTGACGAAGAAACCGCCGACAGCGAAAAAGAAGCCGCTGAGCACGCGCATTATCGTTTGCTGATGCGCAAATCCTGGTTTGCGCTGGCAGTCGCCATTCCGGCTCTCGCCTTCGGCTTTCCGGCCATGTTGGACGACGCGATACCGCATGCATTGATGCAAGAGGCCTCGCCAGTGCTCGCGCTGCTGACCCTGGCGGTGATGCTGTACTCCGGTCCGCAATTTTTCGTCGGTGCATGGAAATCGCTCCGCAATCATACCGCCACGATGGATACCTTGATTGCCCTCGGCATGGCTGCGGCCTGGGGCTACTCGCTCACCGTCACCGCCGCACCGCAGTTATTCCCGGCCGGCACGGCCGAACCCTTCTGGGACGTCATCGCAGTCGTCATCGGCCTGGTTGTTCTTGGGCAGGCGCTGGAAATGCGCGCGCGCGGACGCACCTCGGAGGCGGTCAAGCGATTGATCGGCCTGAAGCCCAAGACCGCACGCGTGGTGCGCGACGGCCAGGAAATAGATATCCCGCTAGCGGAAGTACGCGTCGGCGACACGCTGCGTGTTCGACCCGGCGAAAAAATTGCAGTGGACGGTGTGCTGATCGAGGGCCACTCGAGTGTGGATGAATCCATGCTCACCGGCGAACCGATGCCGGTCGAGAAGCAGATAGGCGGGGAAGTCGCCGGCGGCACGCTCAACAAGAGCGGCACCTTTCTTTTTAGCGCCACGCGCGTCGGTAAGGACACCGCCTTGTCGCGCATCGTCGACATGGTGCGTCAGGCACAAGGCGCCAAACCGGCGATCGGGCGTTTGGCCGACACGGTTTCCGCCTGGTTCGTCCCGGCCGTATTGATCGTCGCAGTCGTCACTTTTGTCATCTGGTTCAATATCGGGCCGGAGCCGCAACTCAACTTCGCAATGGTCGCGGCCGTGACGGTGTTGGTCATCGCCTGCCCGTGCGCCTTGGGATTGGCGACACCGATGTCAGTGATGGTCGGCGTCGGCAAAGCTGCCGAGCACGGTATTCTGATACGCAACGGTGATGCGCTACAGCAGGCAGGGAACCTGACTACCGTGATACTCGACAAGACAGGGACAGTGACCATGGGCAAGCCGGCGGTGACCTCGCTGATTCCTGCCGCCGGCCGGGATACAGTCGGGCTGCTGCACCTTGCCGCCAGCCTGGAAGCAGGTTCCGAGCACCCGCTGGCAGAAGCCGTGCTCAACGCCGCCAAGGGACACGACTTGACGCTGTTGCCGGTACAGAACTTCCAGGCGGTTGCCGGACAAGGCGTGCACGGCGAAGTCGACGGCAAGCATGTCCGTTTCGGAAACTACAAGTTCATGGAGGAGCACGGCATCGACTGCACCGCTCTGCATGCTCAGGCGCAGCAGTCTGCAGCGCGCGCTGAAACCCCGATGTTCTTGGCCGTGGATGGCGTATTGGCGGGCATCGTCGCAGTGGCCGACCCGATCAAGCCGGATTCAAAAACCGCCATCGCGCGGCTGCATGCTTTGCGCATCAAGGTGGTCATGCTCACCGGCGACAATGCCGCCACCGCACATGCCGTAGCGAAACAGGTCGGTATCGACGCCGTATTCGCCGAAGTGCTGCCGCAGGATAAAGACAAGCAGGTAGCCGAACTAATCGCACGCGGCGAAAAGGTCGGCATGGTCGGCGACGGCATCAACGATGCACCGGCACTGGCGCGTGCCGACGTCGGCTTCGCCATCGGCACCGGCACCGACGTCGCCATCGAGTCCGCCGACGTCACGCTGATGTCCGGCTCGCTTCATGGCGTACCTAACGCAATTGCCATTTCGCGCGCTACGGTGCGCAACATCCGGCAGAATCTTTTCGGTGCCTTCATCTACAACGTGCTCGGCATCCCGATTGCCGCCGGCATTTTCTATCCGATTTTCGGCCTGCTGCTCAATCCGATGATTGCCGGCGCAGCGATGGCAATGTCCTCTGTAACCGTGGTCAGCAATGCCGGTCGCCTCAGGTGGTTCAAACCATGAGTATCTTCGTCACTCTAGGCGGCATAGCTGCCATCGTGCTGATCATTTGGTGGTTCTGGCTGTCCAAACCCAAAGCCACCCATATGGAGGCACAGCAAACGATCGACATTCTGGTTAAGGATGGCACCTACCAGCCTGCCGCGCTCGAAGTCCCGGCCGGACAAGCGTTGACGCTGCACTTCACCCGTCATGACGCCACACCCTGCGCTGAAAAAGTCGTATTCTCCGATCTTGGCATCAGCGCAGAGCTACCTTTGGGCAAACCCACCACCGTTAATCTTCCGGCACTGAAACCCGGCGAGCATGAGTTCACCTGCCAGATGGGCATGTATCGTGGCCGGCTGATCGCGACATGATCCCGTGGCTGGACACTGACACCCCCTTCCCTTCCCTGGACCGTGCATTGAAAGAACCCAGCGGTTTGCTTGCCGCTGGCGGGGACCTTACACCGCAGCGCCTGCTCGACGCCTATCGGCACGGCATTTTCCCCTGGTACAACCCTGGCCAGCCGCCGCTGTGGTGGAGTCCGGACCCGCGCATGGTGCTGTTTCCCGATGAACTCAAGGTATCGCGCTCGCTGGCAAAACGACTTAAAAAGCAGGATTACGAAATCCGCAGCGACACAGCGTTTCGTGAGGTGATGCTGGCCTGCGCCTCCACACCGCGTCCTGAGCAGGATGGCAGTTGGATCGTTCCCGAAATACTCGACGGCTATTGCGACCTGCATGCCCTGGGATATGCCCATTCCATTGAAACCTGGATGGACGACAAACTGGTAGGCGGGCTATACGGCGTCGCCATCGGCCGCATGTTTTACGGCGAATCGATGTTTCATCGCGCGACTGACGCCTCCAAGCTGGCCTTTGTGCATCTGGTGCGACACCTGCAGCAGCAGGGCTACGGCTTGATCGACTGCCAGATGCACACGCCCCATCTCGCCAGTCTGGGCGCACGCGAAATTCCGCGGGACGAATTTGCCCGGCGGCTGACAGAATTGGTAAACTTGAAGCCTGATTCCCCAGGAAGGTGGAATTTCCATGACCCTGCCCAATGATCCGCCACTCCAGCGCATCCAGTTCTACGTAACGACGCCCTACCCTTGCGGTTATCTCGAGGGTCGCCAGGCGCAATCGCTGATTGCTGCACCCCACCATCTGATCGACAATCGCGTCTACAGCGAACTGATACAACTCGGCTTTCGCCGTAGCGGCAAATTCGCCTATCGCCCGCATTGCGAAAATTGCACTGCCTGCATTCCGGTACGCCTGCCGGTGGCGGCGTTCAAACCATCCCGCAGCCAGCGACGCGCCTGGAAACATCACGCGGATCTGACGGCAGAAGTATTCGACCTGCATTATTCGGAAGAGCATTTCCGGCTTTATCGCGACTACCAGCATTCCCGGCACACTGGCGGCGGGATGGATGCAGATGGCGCCGATCAGTACCGCAACTTCCTTGCACAAAGCAACGTCGAGACCGTGCTAGTCGAATTCCGCGAAAACGGCGTACTCAAGATAGTCAGCGTAGTGGACTGCGTTCGCGACGGGCTCTCCGCGGTCTATACCTTTTACGATTGCAGCGACACGACTGCAAGCTACGGCACTTACAGCATCCTGTGGCTCGCCGAATGGTGCCAACGATTACATCTGCCTTATCTCTACTTAGGCTACTGGATCGCCGAAAGCCGAAAAATGGCTTACAAGAAGAGTTTCGAGCCGTTGGAAGCCTTGCTGGACGGGGAATGGCAGACACTCGAAAAAAACCCGGACACCGCCTGAACTTTCGGTAATTTTACGGGGTCACATCAATGTCATCTCCGTGGCACCGGCGTTCTGGCATTGGCCCCCAATTTCGGAACGCCACCCTTATTCAATAAGGCCTGTTTCAGTAGTATTCGGCAATGCGAAGGTCATGCATCAGGATTCGAAGTAAGGCGCGAACCTCAGTTTGGTTTTTCCAAACACGTGGCAAGCAAGCGACAATGCGCCAAGCATGACTGTCCTACTGGGTTGCGTAGATATCGGAGCGCATCTGCTGCAGAGCGTAGGTTACGAAACGAAAATTCGGTTTACCGCGCGTCTTGCAGTCATCCCTGAATCTACCGCAATGCATTTGCCGAATACTACTGAAACAGGCCTACTCGTTCGCAACACCATGCGGCACATGGCAAGTCGCCACATGCATACGTGCCGATTCGCAATGCTTGCTCTGATCGTCGAAGAAAATATCCGCCCCGAATGCGTGCAGGAATGGCCCCTTGTCCATGCCGGCCAGGAATAACGCCTCATCAATACGAATACCCCAATGCCTTAATGTCCGGATTACCCGTTCGTGCGCAGGAGCGCCACGGGCTGTGACGAGCGCCGTGCGGATTGGCGACTCGTCTGGCGGATATTCAGACTGGATGCGATGCAGCATCGCAAGAAAGTTCTTGAACGGCCCACCGGAAAGTGGCTCGCGCGCCGCCAACACCTCGCTGTCCGAAAACGCCGCCAGGCCGTTGGCCTTGTAGACACGTTCCGCCTCGTCTGAAAACAGTACCGCATCACCGTCGAAAGCGATACGCAACTGGTCCGTTTCATTGCTTCCGACATTGGATGGCAGGATGGTCGCCGCGGCATAGCCGGAGTCCAAGGCCTGCCTCACGTCCACCGGATCGGCCGACAGGAAAAGATGCACGCCGAATGCCGGCACATAACGGAACGGACTTTCACCTCGGGTAAAAACTGCACGCTCGATGCCCAACCGGTGATGCCGGATAGAATTGAATACGCGCAATCCGGTATCCGCGCTGTTACGGGATAGAAGAATCACTTCAACGCGCGGAGATTGACCTTGCTGGTTTAGCGCCAACAGCTTCCGTGTCAATCCGAATGCCACGCCAGGCTCCAGTGGATTGTCCTCGTGCTCGATCTGGTAACGGCAATACGCTTCCACTCCGTCCTTCTCGAATACCTCGTGGCTCGCCGACAAGTCGAACAGCGCCCGCGAAGCGATACCGATGACCAGTTTATTCTGTACTTCCATAGGGTTGATTGCTTTCCTCAGCACTCAGCAGGAGACAAGCCAAGCTTGTCATCGTGATAGAATACCTCCCTTTTTTCCACCACGTACATCATGCTCGACAAACTGGTCATCATTGGCGTCGGCCTTATCGGCGGCTCGGTCGCGCTTGCCGCTCGACGGGCTGGACTCGCGCGACGCATTGTTGGCGTAGGGCGTCCCAGTGAAAATCTTGATGCCGCACTGCGGCTCGGCGTGATCGATGAAATCGAACCTATCGAGCAGGCCGTTGCCGACGCCGATCTGGTGTTGCTCGCGATACCCGTCGGCCAGATACCGGACGTCATGGCCACCATGGCCCCACACCTGAGTGCAAAAGCCGTCGTAACCGATGCCGGCAGCACCAAGGGCGATGTGGTAGCCGCAGCGCGTGCGAATCTCGGCGAAAAATTGCCGCTCTTCGTCCCGGGTCATCCGATTGCCGGCGCAGAAAAAAGCGGCGTGACTGCCGCCAAGACCGAGTTGTTCGACGGCAAGAATGTGATCTTGACCCCACTGCTGGAAAATACGGCTGCCAGTGTCGACATGGTGACCGATTTTTGGCGCCACTGCGGCGCTTTCGTCATCGATATGACGGTGGAAATGCATGACCGCATTTTCGCAGCTGTCAGCCATCTGCCGCACGTCCTGGCCTTCGCCCTTGTCGAGGAAATCGCACGCCGTCCTGATGCCGAACAATTGTTTAGCTTCGCCGCCGGCGGATTCCGGGACTTCTCACGCATTGCCGGCAGCTCTCCGGAAATGTGGCGCGACATCTGTCTCGCCAATCGTCCGGCGATGCTGCAGGAACTGGACGCCTACATTGCGCGCCTCACGCAAATCCGTAGCCTGATTGACGCGCAAGACGGCGGCGCACTCGCCGAAGCATTCGCACATGCCCGCAACGCCCGTACCGACTGGGCCAACTCTCACAACAAATGATCATGGAAACATTGAATCTTTCCCCCGCCAGCCGCGCCGAAGGCGCCATCAAACTGCCCGGCTCCAAGAGCATTTCCAACCGCACACTGCTACTGGCAGCCTTGGCCGAAGGCACGACGCACATTCGCGACCTGCTCGCTTCGGACGACACCGCGCGCATGCTGGACGCGCTGAAAATCCTCGGCGTGCCGCTGGAGCAAACCGGCGCCGACGACTGGAAAGTCACAGGCATGGGCGGCGCATTCAAGGTAAAAGAAGCCGACCTCTTTCTCGGCAACGCCGGCACCGCCTTCCGTCCGTTGACTGCCGCGCTAGCCCTATCCGGCGGGCATTACAAACTCTCCGGCGTCGCACGCATGCACGAGCGCCCTATCGGCGACCTGGTGGATGCATTGCGCCAGGCCGGTGCAGATATCCGTTACCTGGGCAATGAAGGGTTTCCTCCGCTGGAGATTTCCCCGTCTGCCGTCAGCGGCAACAAGGTTTCGGTACGAGGCAATGTTTCCAGCCAGTTCCTGACTGCACTGCTCATGGCCCTGCCGCTCACCGGCCGGGAAATCACTATCGAAGTCATCGGTGAATTGATCTCCAAGCCTTACATCGAAATCACACTCAACCTGATGGCGCGCTTCGGCGTCATCGTTCAGCGCAACGGCTGGCAATCGTTCATGATTCCCGCCAACAGCCGCTATCAGAGCCCCGGTGAATTGTGGGTGGAAGGCGACGCCTCTTCGGCCTCGTATTTCCTGACTGCAGGAGCTATCGGCCGCGGCCCGGTGCGCGTGGAAGGCATCGGCAAACAAAGCATTCAGGGCGACGTACGTTTCGCCGAGGCACTGGAGTTGATGGGTGCTGAAATCACGATGGGCGACCACTGGATCGAAGCCAGGTCCAGCGGCAAACTGAAAGCACTCGACCTCGACTGCAATCACATCCCCGACGCCGCGATGACGCTGGCGATTGCCGCGCTGTACGCCGACGGCACCACCACGCTGCGCAACATCGCCAGCTGGCGCGTCAAGGAAACCGACCGCATCAGCGCGATGGCAACCGAACTGCGCAAGGTCGGCGCCACGGTGGAAGAAGGCGCGGATTACATTCGCGTCACACCGCCGGCACACCTGACACCGAATGCCGCCATCGACACCTACGACGACCACCGCATGGCAATGTGCTTCTCGCTGGTCAGCCTGGGCGGCGTGCCGGTGACGATCAACGACCCGAAGTGTGTGGCAAAAACCTTCCCGGATTATTTCGACCGCTACGCGCAGGTGGTCGCATGAGTGCGGCTCCCGTCATCGCCATCGACGGCCCATCCGCTTCCGGCAAAGGCACTGTGGCGCAAATCGTTGCGCAAAAGCTGGGCTACCACTATCTGGATTCCGGCGCGTTGTACCGCATTGTTGCACTGGCCGGACTGAAGCAAGGCATTGGTTGGAATGACCAAACCGCGCTTGCCGAAATGGCGAGCGGACTCGATATCCGTTTCGAGAACGGCGAGATTTTCCTGAATAATGAGAACGTAAGCGCAGACGTACGCACCGAACAAATGAGTCGGGGCGCATCGGAAGTTGCCGTGCATCCGGAAGTGCGCCGCGCACTGGTCGATCTGCAGCGTAGTTTCCGCAAGGCGCCAGGACTAGTGGCGGATGGACGCGATATGGGGTCGGTCATCTTCCCGGATGCGGAGACCAAGATTTTCCTGACGGCAAGCGCCGAAGTACGAGCGGAACGCAGGTATAAGCAGTTGATGGAAAAAGGAAACCATGCTAATCTAGCTGACATCCTTCGAGATTTGCAATTGCGTGACGCCCGCGACCGTGAGCGTAAAGTGGCGCCGTTGCAGCAATGTAAGGATGCAGCGCTGCTCGATACAGACCATCTTACCATCGAGCAGGCCGTGTCATCGGTGCTGAATTATCAGGCCGGGCACTAGCAATATCGGCAATACCAAATTTTTAAGCTCCATGAATCGCTAGATTCATGGTTTTTTTAATCAGACCCGCCGCCAGGCGGGAATATTTAGGTACTTTATTAATGGCTACTGCTTCCCCCGCAACCCAATCCCCAGAGAGTTTTGCCGCCCTGTTCGAAGAAAGCCTGGCCCGCCAGGAAATGCGTTCAGGCGAAGTAATCACCGCTGAAGTGGTCTCCGTCGACAATGATTTCGTCATCGTCAACGCCGGCCTCAAGTCCGAGAGCGTGATCGCGGCCTCCGAATTCCGCAACGACAAGGGCGAACTCGAAGTCGCCGTCGGCGATTTCGTCAAAGTCGCTATCGAATCGCTGGAAGATGGCTTCGGCTCGACAAAACTCTCCCGTGAAAAAGCCAAGCGCCTGGCGGCCTGGCTGGACCTGGAAGAAGCGATGGAAGAAGGCCGTATCGTCAAGGGCGTGATCAACGGTCGCGTCAAGGGCGGCCTGACCGTCATGATCAACGGCATCCGCGCGTTCCTGCCGGGTTCGCTGGTCGACACCCGTCCGGTCAAGGACACCACCCCTTACGAATTCAAGGAATGGGAATTCAAGGTCATTAAGCTGGACCGTAAGCGTAACAACGTCGTTCTGTCTCGCCGTGCCGTCATGGAAGCTTCCATGGGCGCCGACCGCGAAGCACTGCTGGCCAACCTGAAGGAAGGCGCAGTGGTCAAGGGCATCGTCAAGAACATCACCGACTACGGCGCATTCGTCGACCTCGGCGGCATCGATGGCCTGCTGCACATCACCGACCTGGCATGGCGCCGCGTCAAGCATCCTTCCGAAGTCCTCACCGTGGGCGAAGAAGTCGAAGCCAAGATCCTCAAGTTCGATCAAGAGAAGAACCGCGTCTCCCTCGGCATCAAGCAACTGGGCGACGATCCGTGGGTTGCGCTGTCCCGCCGTTATCCGGTCAGCACCCGCCTGTTCGGCAAGGTCACCAACCTGACCGACTACGGTGCGTTCGTCGAAATCGAACCGGGCATCGAAGGCCTGGTCCACGTGTCCGAAATGGACTGGACCAACAAGAACGTGCATCCGGCCAAGATCGTCCAATTGGGCGACGAAGTCGAAGTCATGATCCTCGAGATCGACGAAGACCGCCGCCGCCTGTCCCTGGGCATGAAGCAATGCAAGTCCAATCCTTGGGACGACTTCGCTGCCAGCCACAAGCGCGGCGACAAGGTTGCCGGCCAGATCAAGTCCATCACCGACTTCGGCGTGTTCATCGGCCTGGCCGGTGGCATCGACGGCCTGATCCACCTATCCGACCTGTCCTGGAGCCAGACTGGCGAAGAAGCCATCCGCAACTTCAAGAAGGGCGACGAAGTGGAAGCCGTTGTTCTGGCCATCGATGTCGAGAAGGAGCGTATCTCCCTCGGCGTCAAGCAACTGGACAACGACCCGTTCAACTCCTACACCACCGCTCATGACAAGGGTGCCATCGTGAAGGGCGTCGTGAAGAGCCTGGACGCGAAGGGCGCTGTTGTGACCCTGGATGGTGAAGTCGAAGGCTACCTGCGCGCTTCCGAAGTTTCCCGCGAGAAGGTTGAGGACATCCGCAACGTACTCAAGGAAGGCGAAGAAGTCGAAGCCCGCATCATCAACGTCGACCGCAAGAACCGCAGCATCAACCTGTCGATCAAGGCCAAGGACGCGGCTGACGAAGCCGACGCCATGCAGAAGTACGGCAGCAACGACAGCGGCAATGCCGGCACCACGAATCTGGGGGCACTGCTTAAAGCTAAACTCGACGGCAAAAACAACGAATAAGGCATGGATGCCATGACCAAATCGGAGTTGATTGCCAAGCTGGCTGCTCGGTTTCCGCAGCTCGTCGTCAAGGACGCCGAGCTGTCGGTCAAAGCCATACTGGATGCCATGGCCGAAAAACTGGCCACTGGCAAACGCATCGAGATCCGCGGGTTCGGCAGCTTCAGTCTGAACTACCGCCCCCCGCGCCTGGGTCGTAACCCTAAAACCGGCGCCAAGGTGCAAGTACCTGAAAAGTATGTACCGCACTTCAAGGCCGGCAAGGAATTGCGCGAACGGGTCGATTTCGAAGTTTGATCGAAGCTTTTGTAATACAAGGCGGCAGAACGAAAGTTCTGCCGCTTTTTTTATGGCGTTTTAGGTAAAATGCGGCATGCGTTATTTATATCTGACAGGCGGATTTCTGCTGTTTCTCGCGACACTTGGGTTCGCACTGAAAAATACCGCACCGGTCACGCTGGAATACTATCTGGGGCTGCAATGGCACGCTCCACTAATATTGGTCATGCTGCTCGTCTTCTGCTCGGGAGCACTGGCTGGCGTAATTGCCTGCGTATCGCTCGTCATACAACAACGTCGCCGCTTGCTGGCGATACAACGCGAACTGCACGCTTTGCAGTCCAATCAGGACTGACCCCTCCGCATCATGGAATTCGAATACTGGTGGCTGCTAGCCCTCCCCCTGTTCTTTTTGTTCGGCTGGCTGGCTGCGCGCATGGACCTGAAGCAGTTGCTCACCGAATCGAGCGCAATGCCTGCGGCATATTTCAAAGGCTTGAACTTCCTGATCAAGGAACAGCACGACAAAGCCATTGAAGCCTTCATCGAAGCAGTCAAGATCAACTCCGAATCGCTGGAGCTGCATTTTGCGCTGGGCAGCCTTTTCCGTCTGCGCGGCGAGATCGACCGCGCAATCCACTTGCATCACAACTTGCTCGAGCGCCCGCAACTTTCCGATATCCAGCGCTTCGCCATCATGGCCGAACTGGCGCAGGATTACCTGAAAGCCGGCCTGTTCGACCGCGCGGAAGAGCTTTTCCGTGCACTCTGCGCATCGCCAACCTATCACCAGCCTGCATTACGCTCTTTACTGGACATCTATATTCGCGAACGTGACTGGACCCGCGCCATTGAGACCGCGGCCGAACTTGAGCGCGCATCAGGCGTTCGCTTTCACAAGGAAATCGCGCAATTCCACTGCGAACTGGCCGTTGAAGCCGCTGCTGCGGTTGGCGTAGATCAAGCAAAAAAACATTTGGTGGAAGCCTTGGCAGCGAACTCCGAATGCGTGCGTGCCACCATCATGCTCGGTGACATGGAGGCGGCGGCTGGCGCCCGGCTGGAGGCTATCGCCATCTGGAAGCGGGTCGAACAGCAGAAATCGCAATACCTTGGCCTTGTCGCTTCGCGCCTGCTCGAAAACTATACCGCTCAGGACAAAACCAGCGAAGGGCTGGAACTGCTCAAGATGTGGATGGAAAAATACAGCCTGCCTTCCATCCTCAATATCATTTATGAAGCGACGCTGAAGCACGAAGGCGCGGATGCCGCCGCCAAACTAGCCCGTACCGAGTTGATCCGCAAGCCTAGCTTGAACATTCTGGACCGCCTGCTGCAGGCGCGTGAGATTGAAAAGAGCGGCGAAGAAAGTGACGTCGGCCTGATCAAGAATACCGTCCACCACTTCCTCGGCAATACTCGCAGCTACTGCTGCAGCCAGTGCGGTTTCCGTGCCCGCCAATACTATTGGCAGTGCCCCGGGTGCAACCACTGGGAAAGCTTTCCGCCGGAACCCAAGGAGCAACCGCTGCGATGACCGCACAGAATCACGATCCGAAAATTGTCGTCGCGCTCGATTTCGCTGAAGCGAAACAGGCGCTGGCTTTCGTCGACCGCATCGACCCTGCCTTATGCCGGGTAAAAGTTGGCAAGGAGCTGTTCACCGCAGAAGGCCCGCGCCTAGTTGAACAGCTGGTGGGAAAGGATTTCGGCGTATTCCTCGACCTCAAGTTTCATGACATTCCCAATACAGTCGCCAAGGCCTGTGAAGCGGCGGCCAAGCTAGGTGTGTGGATGTTGAACGTACATGCTTCGGGCGGCCGGGCAATGATGGAAGCCGCTCGCAATGCCGTGGACAAGTCCACTCACCATCCACTGCTGATTGCCGTGACTGTGCTTACCAGCATGGACCAGGCCGCATTGAACGAAATCGGCGTTAGCGGAGAACTGCAGGATCAGGTGCTGCGATTGGCCTTGCTTACCGAACAATCCGGTCTGGATGGTGTGGTCTGCTCGGCACAGGAAGCCCCCATGCTGCGCAGCAAAGTTGCACAGGACTTTTGCCTGGTCACGCCGGGAATTCGCCCTGCCACTGCCAGCAAGGATGACCAGTCCCGCATCGTCACTCCGGCCGATGCACTACGGCAAGGATCGAGCTATCTCGTAATCGGACGACCGATCACGCAGGCCTCCGATCCAATACAGGCGCTGCAAGCCATTCATGCGGAAATTTCCTCGCTGTAAATCCGACCCGCAAATACCCACTCAGCATGTGGTTATGTAAATATAATTGAAACGGGCGCTTGGCAATTGCCTGCGTTTCCTTTTCGATAATTTCACAGGAGAAAAACATGAAGAAACTCTTGATGGTATTTGCGTTTGCGTTTGCATTCTCACTGCCGGCTCATGCCGCAGTCGATCTTAATGCTGCGACTCAGGCCGAACTTGAAACGGTAGATGGCATCGGCCCCAAAAAGGCCCAGGCAATCATCGATTTTCGCAAAAAGAACGGCTCTTTCAAATCCGTTGACGATCTGGACAAGGTTCCTGGCTTTGGCAAGAAAACCGTGGACAGCGTTAAAAAGAACATTACCGTAGGAAACGCTAAAGCTGCCAGTAGCGGAAAAGCTGAAGTCGCCAAGGCAGCCAAAGAAAAACCCGCGAAGTAATCTTCTCTCAGCAATAAAAAAAGCCCCGCTAAGCGGGGCTTTTTACAAGCGTGTATCAATCGTCGTGCTTGCTATGACCAGGATTGTGCTTGTTCTTTTCATGGCCATACGCATTTCCATGCTTCCTCTTGTGATGATGGTGGTCATCATCTTCCACCATAATCACCTTGGCCGTCGTCGCCACCGGAACAGCAGACACGGTTTTGACGGCAGGCGTATTGTTTTCGCCCACAGTCTTGCCGACGGCGGAACCCGCTGCGCCGCCCACACCGGCCCCAACGACAGCACCGGTCTTGCCGCCAACCGACTGACCAACTGCGGCACCGGCAGCACCACCCACGGCGCCACCCACAACAGCGCCGGTCTTGCCTTCGCCTTGCGTGGTTACAGCCGCACCCACGCCGCCGCCAACTGCACCACCGACGACCGCACCGGTTTTACCGCCAACAGCCTGGCCGATTGCCGTGCCCGCCGCAGCGCCTACACCGCCGCCGACAGCGGTCTTGACGGTACTATCTTCGGCCATTGCATGACCGGCGGCCAATAAAAGAGACAGAATAAGAGTTGAAAATTTCATATGAACCTTTCTTGTTTTTGATAGTGCTTATTTAACGCGCATTCCTGGCTGCGCGCCGGCATCGGGAGACAAAATATAGGGCCCGCCACGCTCATCGCTGGCGGCCAGCACCATGCCTTCGGACATGCCGAACTTCATTTTACGCGGAGCCAGATTGGCGACCATGACCGTCAGTCGCCCGACGAGCGTCGCCGGGTCATAGGCGGACTTGATACCTGCGAACACCTGGCGCGGCTTTTCCTCGCCGATATCCAGCGACAGCCGCAGCAGTTTTTCGGCACCCTCGACGTGGCCTGCGTCAACGATCCTGGCGATGCGGAGATCGACCTTGGCGAAATCGTCGATGGAGATGTAGTTTTCATCTCCGCTGGCCACTGCCGCAGCAGCGGGAGCGCTCTTCGCTGTCTCCGCCTTCGCGGGCGCGGCTTGAGTAGACGGGGTAGCTTGCAAGGATTCTTTATTGGCTTCGACCATGGCTTCTATCTGTTTCGGATCAATACGTGTGACGAGGTGCTGATAGGTTTCGATGGCATGCCCATCGGGCAGGCCATTCTTGACGCTACTCCAGTCCAAAGGAGCAATCTTCAGGAAAGCTTCGATGGAAACAGCCAGTTTGGGCAGCACCGGCTTGAGGTATAGCGTGAGCAGGCGGAACATTTCCAGCGCGTCGGAGCAGACTGTGTGCAGCGCGGCTTCCTGGCCTTCTTTCTTCGCCATGTCCCACGGCGCCGCTTCGGCGACATAGGCATTCGCCTTGTCCGCCAGCGCCATGATTTCACGCAGTGCGCGGCCGTAATCGCGAGCGGAATAGCTATCGGCAATCGCTTGGGCGGCCGCACGCATTTCGGCGATGACCGGAGTGGCCGAAGCCGCACGCACTTTACCGTCAAAGCGCTTGGCGATAAAGCCGGCGGTGCGGCTGGCGATATTGATGTACTTGCCCACCAGGTCGGAATTCACCCGTGCGACGAAATCCTCCAGGTTGAGGTCGATGTCTTCCATCGTGCCGTTCAGCTTGGCGGCATAGTAATAGCGCAGGTATTCCGGATTCTTCACGTGGTCGAGATAGCTGCGCGCTGTGATGAAGGTGCCGCGCGATTTGGACATCTTCTCGCCGTTCACCGTCAGGAAGCCATGCGCATAGATCTGTGTCGGCTTGCGGTAGCCGGAGTATTCCAGCGTTGCCGGCCAGAAAAGCGCGTGGAAATACAGGATGTCCTTGCCGATGAAGTGGTACAGCTCGGTGGTGCTGTCCTTTTTCCAGTATTCGTCGAAGTCCAGCCCCTTTTTCTCGCACAGATTCTTGAAGCTCGCCATGTAGCCGATGGGCGCGTCCAGCCAGACATAGAAATACTTGCCGGGCGCATCGGGAATTTCGAAGCCGAAATACGGCGCGTCGCGCGAGATGTCCCAATCCGACAGGCCGGAGGCGAACCACTCGCCCATCTTGTTGGCGGCTTCGGCCTGCAAGGTGCCTGAACGTGTCCAGTCCTTGAGGAAGGCTTCGCATTCGGACAGCTTGAAAAAGTAATGCTCGGTTTCCTTCCGCACCGGGGTCGCACCGGACACGGCTGAGAAAGGGTTGATCAACTCGGTCGGGCTGTAGGTCGCGCCGCACACTTCGCAGGAATCACCGTATTGATCCTTGGCGTGGCACTTGGGACACTCGCCCTTGATAAAGCGATCCGGCAGGAACATGTTCTTGACCGGGTCGTAATATTGTTCGATGGTTTTCGTCGCGATCTTGCCGTTAGCCTTGAGCCCGCGGTAGATGCCCTGCGCCAGTTCCTTGTTTTCGGGGGAGTTGGTCGAATGGTAGTTATCGAATTCCACCAGGAATTCCGCGAAGTCCGCTGCATGCTCGGCGTGAACCTTGTCGATCAGCGCTTCAGGCGTGATGCCTTCCTTCTCCGCGCGCAGCATGATGGGCGTACCGTGCGTGTCGTCGGCGCAGACGTAATGCACCTCGTTTCCTTGCATCTTCTGGAAGCGCACCCAAACGTCCGTCTGGATGTATTCCACCAGGTGACCTAAGTGAATGCTGCCGTTGGCGTAAGGCAAAGCGGAGGTAACGAGAATTTTGCGGGTCATGTACGGAGATTAAATACTTGTGAAAGATGGGCATTTTAGCAAATGACGTGCACCTTCACATGCGATAAAATTTATAGTTGATCCCATTAGTCAGGAATTCCCCCTCCATCATGTCCCTCTCCGAACTGCAAGTGCAAACCGCACTCAAGGAAATCGTTGACCCCAACACCGGCAAGGATTTCATCGCCACTAAATCTGCACGCAACATCCGCATCGACGGCAACAGCGTCGCACTCGATATCGTGCTCGGCTACCCGGCCAAAACGGTCGCCGCCGACATCCAGAAATTGGTCACTGACAAGCTGAAAACACTGCCCGAAGTCGGCAGCGTATTCGTCAACGTCAGCAGCAAGATCGTGCCGCACAGCGTGCAGCGCGGTGTGCAACTGATCCCGGGTGTGAAGAACATCATCGCTGTCGCTTCGGGCAAGGGCGGGGTCGGCAAATCGACTACCGCAGTCAACCTGGCACTGGCGTTGGCCGCAGAAGGCGCGCAGGTCGGCATACTCGACGCCGACATCTACGGCCCTTCGCAGCCGCAGATGCTGGGCATCACCGCCCGCCCGGAAAGCACGGACGGCAAGAGCATGGAGCCGCTGGAACGCTACGGCATCCAGGCCATGTCCATCGGCTTCCTGATCGATATGGATACCCCCATGGTTTGGCGCGGGCCGATGGTCACCGGGGCGCTGGAGCAGTTGCTGCGCGAAACCAACTGGCGCGAGTTGGACTATCTGGTCATCGACCTGCCGCCGGGTACCGGCGACATTCAGCTGACCTTGTCGCAGAAGGTCCCGGTCACGGGCGCAGTCATCGTCACCACGCCGCAGGATATCGCGCTGCTGGATGCACGCAAGGGATTAAAGATGTTCGAGAAAGTCGGTGTCCCCATCGTCGGCATCGTCGAAAACATGAGCACCCACATCTGCTCCAAGTGCGGCCATGAGGAACACATATTTGGTGCCGGCGGCGGCGAACAGATGTGCAAGGACTACAACGTCGAACTGCTGGGCTCACTGCCGCTTGATATCAAGATCCGCGAACAAACCGACGGCGGCATGCCGACCGTGGTCGCCGAACCCGACAGCAAGATCGCCGGCGTGTATCGCCAAATCGCACGCCGTACAGCCGTCAAGCTGTCCGAATTCGGGCTGGACCACAGCAGCAAGTTCCCCAACATCGTAATTCAGAATACCTGACACCCCTCGGGCGCGCCCTGATTCAAGGGACGCCCGAAATCCTTTCCCATCAGCCTGAAACGCACGTTTACCGCACGGATGCGGTAAAATGCTTCCCTTTTAATTTGCGCGGCCAATGCCGCCAATGAAACGCGCCATGAATACTCCGCACAAACCTGCCACGGACGATGTTCGCGTCAAGGAAATCAAGGAAGTCGTTCCGCCTTCACGCATCCTGGCGGAACTGGCTGCGACCAACGGCACCTCGGACAACATCGTTGCCACGCGCCACGACATCCATCGCATCCTGCACGGCGCGGATGACCGCCTGCTGGTCATCATCGGCCCTTGCTCGATTCACGATCACAAGGCCGCCATCGAATACGCAACCCGGTTGCTGGAGCAACGCAACCGTCTTTCTGCCGATCTGCTGATCGTGATGCGCGTCTATTTCGAAAAACCGCGTACCACCGTGGGCTGGAAAGGCCTGATCAACGACCCGCATCTCGACGGCAGCTTCAGCATCAACGAAGGCCTGCACCTGGCACGGCGCATCCTGCTTGAAATCAACGAACTCGGCATGCCGGCCGGCACCGAATTCCTGGACGTGTTCACGCCGCAGTACACGGCCGACCTCGTTTCCTGGGGTGCTATCGGCGCACGTACCACGGAAAGCCAGGTTCATCGCGAACTGGCTTCCGGGCTGTCCTGCCCTGTCGGCTTCAAGAATGGTACCGACGGCAATATTCGCATCGCGGTGGACGCCATCAAGGCCGCAGCATGTCCGCATCATTTCCTGGCCGTGACGAAAGCCGGTCATTCGGCCATCGTATCCACTGCCGGCAATGAGGATTGCCACGTGATCCTGCGTGGCGGCAAGCAGCCGAATTACGATGCCGCCAGCGTCGATGATGCGTGCACGGAACTGGCCAAGGCCGGCCTGGCGCCGCGCGTGATGATCGACTGCTCGCACGCCAACAGCAGCAAGCAATACAAACGTCAGAAAGATGTCGCGCAGGATGTCGCCGGACAACTGGCTGCCGGCGATCAGCGTATTTTCGGCCTGATGGTGGAATCGCACCTGAACGAAGGCCGTCAGGAGCTGGAAAGCGGCTGCGAACTCGAGTACGGGAAATCCATCACCGATGCCTGCCTCGGCTGGCAAGACACTATCGACCTGCTGGATACGCTGGCACAGGGAGTGCGTGCCCGCCGCAAGGTATATGAAGAAAAGGAAGAGGATTAATTCCCGTAGCGCAGGCCTCCTTGCCTGCGCTACGGATGATCCTAAATTTCATACAAAATCGGCGACATGCGCCGTATAATGCCCCCTCATTTTCAGTCACTTAGCACACACTTACGATGAGCATCAAATCCGACAAATGGATACGCCGCATGGCGGAACAACACGGCATGATCGATCCGTTCGAGCCTGGCCAGGTCAAGGAAACCAACGGCCACAAGCTGGTGTCGTATGGAACTTCGAGCTATGGGTACGATATTCGCTGCTCCAGCGAATTCAAGCTGTTTACCAATTTGAACAGCACCATCGTGGACCCGAAGAATTTCGACCCGAATTCGTTCGTCGAAGTGGATGCCGACTATTGCATCATTCCGCCCAACTCGTTTGCATTGGCGCGTACGGTGGAATATTTCCGCATTCCGCGCAATGTATTGACGATCTGCCTTGGCAAATCGACTTACGCGCGTTGCGGCATCATTGTCAACGTAACGCCGTTCGAACCGGAATGGGAAGGTTATGTCACCCTCGAGTTCAGCAACACCACGCCGCTGCCAGCCAAGATTTACGCCAATGAAGGCTGCGCGCAGGTGCTGTTCTTTGAAGCGGATGACGATGACATTTGTGAGACTTCCTACAAGGATCGTGGCGGCAAATACCAGGGCCAGCATGGCGTGACGCTGCCCAAGATCTGAGGCTATGCAACCGAATATCGAAAAAATCGTCTGGCGCGGCCCCAAGGGCGAAGTCATTGCCTGCACAGAAAAGAACAAGGTAATGCGCGAAAACCTGGAAGAACTGCGCCAGATGGCGCAGGACGCGCTGGAAGACGCCGTACTGATGGGCTGCGACGAAGAACAAGTGCGCAACGCGCTGGCCGAGCTGATGCTCGGCCTGATCAATCCCTACCCCCCTCGCGAATAGCGCGCGCATTCTTTGCCAGCGCCTTCTTTTTTCACATCCTCTTTTGCGTGAGGAAATGCCATGAAATTCCGTTTTCCTGTCGTCATCATTGACGAAGACTTCCGCTCCGAGAACACCTCGGGCCTGGGTATCCGCGTGCTGGCCAAGGCCATCGAGGACGAAGGCTTCGAGGTTCTGGGCGTTACCAGCTTTGTCGATATGTCATCGTTCGCGCAGCAGCAAAGCCGCGCGTCGGCTTTCATCCTGTCGATAGACGATGAGGAATTCGCGGAAGAATCGCAGGATGCGCTCGATCGCCTGCGCGCTTTCGTGGACGAGATTCGTTTCCGCAACGAGGAAATTCCGATTTTCCTGCATGGCGAAACGCGCACTTCGCGCCATATCCCAAACGAAATCCTGCGCGAACTGAACGGCTTCATCCACATGTACGAGGATACGCCGGAGTTCATCGCCCGCTACATCGTGCGCGAAGCGCGCACTTACCTCGACTCGCTGCCGCCGCCGTTCTTCCGCGCGCTGACGCATTACGCGGCCGACGGTTCCTATTCCTGGCACTGCCCGGGACACTCTGGCGGCGTTGCTTTCCTGAAGTCCCCGGTCGGGCAGATGTTCCACCAGTTCTTCGGCGAAAACATGTTGCGCGCCGACGTCTGCAATGCGGTTGATGAACTCGGCCAGCTACTCGACCACACCGGTCCGGTAGCTGCATCGGAGCGCAACGCGGCACGCATTTTCAATTGCGACCACCTGTTTTTCGTGACCAACGGCACATCGACATCCAACAAGATCGTCTGGCACTCCACCGTGGCGCCCGGCGACATCGTGGTGGTGGACCGCAACTGCCACAAATCCATCCTGCACTCGATCATGATGACCGGCGCGATTCCCGTCTTCCTGATGCCGACACGCAATCACTTCGGCATCATCGGCCCGATCCCCCTTGAAGAATTCAAGCCGGAAAACATCCGCAAGAAAATCGAGGCCAACCCGTTTGCCCGCGGCGTGCAGGGCAAACCGCGCGTGCTGACGATTACGCAAAGCACTTACGACGGCATCCTGTATAACGTCGACACCATCAAGCAGATGCTGGACGGCGAAATCGACACGCTACACTTCGACGAAGCCTGGTTGCCGCATGCGACTTTCCACGATTTCTATCGCAGCATGCACGCCATCGGCAAGGACAGACCGCGCTGCGAGACCTCGATGCTGTTTTCGACGCAATCCACGCATAAATTGCTGGCCGGGCTTTCCCAGGCATCACAAATCCTGGTGCAGGACGCTACCGAGAACAAGCTTGACCGCGACGTGTTCAACGAAGCCTATTTGATGCACACTTCGACCAGCCCGCAATATTCAATCATTGCCTCCTGCGACGTCGCAGCGGCGATGATGGAGCCTCCGGGAGGCACCGCACTGGTTGAGGAATCGATCATGGAAGCACTGGATTTCCGCCGCGCGATGCGCAAGGTGGACGCCGAATGGGGTGCTGACTGGTGGTTCAAGGTCTGGGGTCCGGATTATCTGGCAGAAGAAGGCATCGGCGAACGCGAAGACTGGATGCTGCGCGATTCCGAGCGCTGGCACGGTTTCAGCAACCTCGCTACCGGCTTCAACATGCTGGATCCGATCAAGGCCACCGTCATTACGCCGGGGCTGGACATGGATGGCGACTTCTCCGACGACTTCGGCATTCCGGCAGCCATTGTCACCAAGTACCTTGCGGAACACGGCGTCATCGTCGAAAAGACCGGCCTGTACTCGTTCTTCATCATGTTTACCATCGGCATTACCAAGGGTCGCTGGAACACGCTGGTCACAGCGCTTCAGCAGTTCAAGGACGATTACGACAAGAACCAGCCGCTATGGCGCGTATTGCCCGAATTCGTCATCAAACAGCCGCGTTACGAAAAAATCGGCCTGCGCGAACTGTGTGCGCAGATTCATGGAATTTACAAGGCCAACGACGTCGCGCGCCTCACGACGGAAATGTATCTTTCGAACATGATTCCGGCGATGAAGCCAGCAGATGCCTTTGCCAAGATGGCGCACAAGGAAATCGAGCGCATCGAGATCGACGAGCTGGAAAACCGCGTCACCAGCGTGCTGCTGACGCCTTACCCGCCGGGCATCCCGCTGCTCATCCCAGGCGAGCGATTCAACCGCACCATCGTGCGCTACCTGCAGTTCGCGCGTGAATTCAACGAGCGCTTCCCTGGCTTCGAGACCGACATTCACGGCCTGGTGAAGGAAGTTGGCGAGAACGGCAAGGTGGGATACTACGTGGACTGCGTCGCCGGCTAAACGCTGGCGGCCTGGCGCTCGTATACCACGAAGCTGTAAGCCAGACCCTCGGGGCTGACGTGCCGCTCGCGCGTCAGCTCGCGCCAGGCGCTTTGATCATACTCAGGAAAGTACGCATCGGCCACGTACTCGCCGCTGATCTCCGTCAAATAAAGCCGGTCAGCTTTGATCAGCGCTTCGCGATACAACTCTGCCCCGCCGATCACGAAGATTTCCTCATCGCTTCCACATTGTGAAATAGCCGACTCCAGCGACCCCGCCGTAATCGCACCCTCAACACAATAGTCCGTTTGGCGACTGACAATGACCGTCCTCCGGCCCGGAAGCAACCTTCCTAGCGACTCATAGGTCTTACGTCCCATGATAATATGATGGCCCATCGTGAGGCTGCGAAAACGCTTGAGATCTTCAGGCAAATGCCAGGGCAAGGCATTATCGAGGCCGATTGCCTTGTTGTCTGCAACGGCAGCTATCACTGATACACAGGACATAATATTGCTCATCAATGGAATGCCTGAAATTATAAGCTCCCCACACCCACAATGAAGCGCTTACGAATCTTCTACCCAAATTCTTTTCTCAAGCTGCTCTCGATCGGTTTCGTATTGACGATCCTGCCGCTGCTGTTTGCCTTTGCCAATGCCGCGCTTTACCTCGACCGCCTCGCAGACCAGAGCTACAAAACCGTGCACCGGGCAGTTGAAGCAACACGCGCCAGCCGGGTCCTGACCGAGCAATTGACGATCATCGAACGGGGCACCCGGCAATACCTGGTTCTCGGCGACGAAGCCTTGCTGGACAGTTATCGCGGCGCGCACGAGAAATTCGAAACCACCGTAGATGAGTTGGCAAAGCTTCCGCTCGACAGCACGCTCCGGCGTCAGTTGGAAGAATTAAGCAGGCGCGAAATTTCGCTGTTCAATAACGTCATGAGCGGCAATGCGCAAAACGACATGCAAGCCATCGTGACCGAGTTCTTCCATCTCTCCGAACTCGCCAAATCGATATTGAGCGCCAACAATCGCCTGATCGACCGCGAATCCTCGGTACTGGTAGCGACGGCAGAACGCGCCCAACATATGCTGCTGTGGCAAACCCTACCCTTGATCCCGATCGCACTGCTGGTCGCAGTCGCGATTACATTTTTGCTGACAAGACCGATACGCCGCATGGATGTCGCTATCCGCAGGTTGGGCCGAGGTGAGTATAACGACCCAATCTCCATCGACGGCCCACGCGATTTAAGAAGATTGGGTGAACGTTTGGAGTGGCTGCGCATCCAATTGTGCGACCTGGAAGAACAGAAAAAAAGATTCCTGCGCAATGTTTCCCACGAATTGAAAACACCACTGACTTCTATCCGCGAGGGCAGCGAACTATTAACCGAAGAGGTCGGCGGCATGCTTTCGCCGCAACAGCGTGAGATCGCCGCGATCCTTCATGAGAACAGCTTGCGACTGCAAAAAATGATCGAGAATCTCCTGTACTACACTGCGGTTCAATTCCAGAAACCTGTACTCCATCTAGAGAGAATAGAACTCAAGCCACTGATTGAAGAGGCAATTTCCTCCTACACATTGACCATCGACGCAAAAAATCTCAACATTGTGCTCGCGCTTATTGATCTTTCACTGGAAGGTGATCGAGAGCAATTGCTGACCGTGATCGACAATCTTATTTCTAATGCCATCAAATACACTCCCCGCGGTGGCAGCATTACCGTACGCCTTGCGCGCGAAAACGATAAGGCCTTGATTGAAGTTTCCGACAGCGGCCCGGGCATTACGCCGGCCGATCGCGCACGCCTTTTCGAACCTTTTTACCGCGGCAGCGGCAATGTAGACAGCCATGTCAGCGGCAGCGGCCTTGGTCTGTCCATTGCGCGCGAATATATAGACGCTCATGCCGGCGAGGTGACTCTGATGCCATCGGAAAAAGGCGCTTGCTTCAGAGTCATCCTCCCATTCTTGCAGCCGGTAACATCATGAAAACCTCTTTTTGGTCCATTTTTTGCTTGATTGTTTTTCTTGCAGGGTGCGCTCCCTTGCCGCCCAAAACCGTAAATACTCCAACACCCGTCATAGTCGTACGTGCGGACAATGAAATACTGGCTTATGCCTTGAATTATGGGGCGCTTTCCGCCGAAGAGCAGCGTAAGGAATTTGCACTTGTCATGCAGGCGCTCAATAAGGACAAGAAAAATATGACCAATCGAATGAAGGCAGCGCTGGTCCTGTCATTGCCCGCCAGTCGCCAGCGCGACAACGCACGCGCGCTGGCATTACTGGATGAAATCCAGCGAGATGGCGATGCTGATCCTGATACGAAAGCGATTTCCGCATTGCTTAAGGAATATGTAAGCGAACGACAGAAACTGGAAGAGAACGCAGCAAAACTCGGCGCCAAGCACAATGACGATCAAAAGCGCCTGGAGGCCTTGCAACTCAAGGCAGATGGATTACAGCAAAAGGCCGACGGCCTGCAGCAGAAACTGGACGACTTGAAAAACATCGAAAAAACCCTGACGAACCGCGATCAGGTAAAACAGAAATGAACGAAACTATTCACAAGATATTGATCGTTGACGATGATGGCGACATCGTAAGACTCATTTCCATGCGTCTGCAGGCCGCGAATTATCAGGTTGAAACAGCCGCCAGCGCCGAGGAGGCTCTCGCGTTGTCATCGGCCAGCAAGCCGCAACTGGTCATCACCGATTTGCGCATGCCCGGCATGGATGGCCTAGCCCTGTTCGATACGTTGCATCGTACCGACCCCGGTTTACCGGTAATCATACTGACTGCGCACGGCTCCATTCCGGATGCGGTCGAAGCCACTCGACGCGGCGTTTTTGGATTTCTTACCAAGCCATTCGACAGCAAGGAGCTGTTACGCCAGGTGGCTGCGGCACTGCGTTTGTCGCAACCGGAAATCAGCAACCCCATCGGCGACAGCGACGACTGGCGCAGCGAATTCATCAGCCGCAGTCCATCCATCGAATCCATGCTCCAGCAGGCCAAGCTGGCGGCCGCCAGCGGTGCCAGCGTGATGATTCGCGGCGACAGTGGTACCGGCAAGGAACTGCTGGCTCAAGCCATCCATAAAGCCAGCCCTCGGCACGACAAGCCTTTTGTCGCCATCAATTGCGGTGCCATTCCTGAACCGCTGCTGGAATCCGAATTATTCGGCCATACCAAGGGGGCTTTCACCGGCGCTACGCGCGATCACAAGGGTCTTTTCCAGGCTGCCGAGGGCGGAACGCTGTTTCTCGATGAAATCGGAGACATGCCGCTGACGCTGCAGGTAAAGCTGCTCCGCGCATTACAGGAGCGAACCGTGCGCCCGGTGGGCGCCACTGCCAGCATTCCTGTAAACGTTCGCATCATTTCGGCGACCCATCGCGATCTGGCCGACGAAATGAAAACCGGACGTTTCCGGGAAGATCTTTATTACCGGATCAACGTTGTCGGACTGGAAATCCCTCCGTTATCAGCCAGACGTGAAGACATTCCACCGCTGGCGGGGCACTTCCTGACCACCATCAGCCACAAATACGATAAATCCGTGAATGGATTTTCGCCAGAGGCCTTGGAATTGCTGCTTAGCGCGCCATGGCCCGGTAATGTTCGGCAACTGCAGAATATCGTGGAGCAAACCGTAGTGCTTTGCACGACACCGCTCATTCCGGCCACCTTGGTACAAAAGGCCTTGCGCGACGATGTAGGCGGTATTCTGCCTTTTGAAACAGCACGCCGTAATTTTGAGCGCGATTACCTGGCTCGCCTGCTCAAGGCGACCAATGGTAACGTCACGCAGGCTGCACGGCTCGCGCAACGTAATCGCACGGAATTTTACAAACTGCTGGACCGCCACCAACTCACCCCCGCTCTATTCAAAAACGGAGAGTAGGCAATTACGTCTCCTTTTGGAGACAATTAAATCCTTTTGTTTTCAGTCATCTAGCCAAACATTTCTACAAGTGTCTCCTTGCGGAGACACTTCCCCAACCCTCTGTTTTTAGCATTTCACCGCTAAGTATTTGTTAATACTAAAAAATACACACTTGGCACATCACTTGCTGTAATAGGTTTAACTATTACTGGCAGGAATAACGATGAATAAATACAGTCAGCGATCCAAACTTTTCCGAGAGGCACTCACACCTTTGCTTGCTCTCGCGCTTGCAAGCGCTGCAAGCCATGCTTTCGCCATGGGCACCGAGGAGGATCAGGTTCAGACGCCCCTTTTCTCGGAGTTCAAAAAGTTGGACAGGAATAGTGACGGAAAACTTACCCGCGAAGAAGGCGTTCGGGATACCGATATCGGCCCAAATTTCGACAAGGCCGACAAAGATAAAAATGACACTTTGAGCGCTGAAGAATACAGCGATTACAAAAGCAGTCTGCAACAGGCCAGAGTGGAGTCTTTCCTCGATGACAGCTCCGTAACTGCCAAGGTAAAAGCCGAATTGTTAAAGGATGACGGAATGAAGTCCCTCGCCATAAAGGTACAGACGATCATGGCCAGGTGATTTTAAGTGGTTTTGTCGACACCGAAGCGCAAGCGAGCCGTGCTGTTGAAATCGCCAGCGGCGTGAGGGGTGTTCTTTCGGTTAAGAACAGCTTGATCGTGAAAGGCTAAAAAATGGGCGCCTCTAAGAAATGGATAACTCCCCAGGCCTTGGAGGCTGACAAGACCAAGCGGAACGGCTTTGATTTATCGAGCCTCAGCAATATCGAGTATGAACATCATCCGTTTCAGCCATGTCCGCTTGCAAGCCGGAATGAGCCTGAGCGTAGCAACACTGCGAATGCAAAAGCATCCGCTAGGGTGACGGATTTACATAGAGATTTAAGGCAATTTGATCGCGACAGTTCGCGACGAATATTGGCCCATTAAAGCGGCCTCCCGGCTTCACCCTGCACAAATAAGAAAGGGAGATAAATCATGAACATGCACAAACAGCGCAGCATAGCCTCGGTGACTAAAAGCACCTTGACTGTGGTCGGGTTGATTGCACTCAGCGGCTGGCTTCCAATGGCTCATGCCCAGAACATGCAATTCGCTCAAAAGTCCCTTGGAGGCTCATTGGGGGAGGCGGACAGCACTCCCAACACTCAATTCAGGTCTACGATCATCGATCCATCACGCCCGGGCAAATCGATGATGCCTAAAGGTAATAGCACCTTGCGCGTCATTCCTATCAGCAGCCCTGAAGAACTTGCCCGTCAGCAGCGTTCCTGCAGCATCTGCGGAACTGTTGAGTCGATCAGCATGATGTTGAATGACCGTCAAAACCCTGGCGTCGAACAAGAAAGTGCAGTGGGAGACATATCCAAAATAAAAGCAAAAGGGAAAAGCAGCCTTCTGCAGACCAGAAACGGCTTTCCAAAGCCGATTGATGCCGGAGACATCCTGGCAAAGCAAGCGAATAAAACGCCCACCATGTACGAAATCAAGATTCGCATGAACGACGGGACTTTTCGCATTGTGACCGAAACCAGAGAGCCTGATTACACCGTCGGCGATTACGTCAGGGTCATCAGCGGGGCAGTCACTGCAGCCTGACCCCTTTTAAGTCATACCTTCCCCCTCTTCCAGGCGGGCCGTCTTCCAACCCCGGGCGGTTCGCTTTTTTTTGCCTGTTACTTTCGTAATTAGACTGCAACCGGCGCCTTGATGGCGGGGTGCGGATCGTAGTTCTCCAGCGTGAAATCATCGAACTTGAAACCGAAAATATCCTGCACGTCAGGATTGATACGCATCGTCGGCAGCGCGCGCGGTTCGCGGGACAATTGCTCGCGCGTCTGTTCCAGATGGTTGAGGTAAATGTGCGCGTCGCCCAGCGTATGCACGAAATCGCCGAGCTTGAGGCCGCACACCTGCGCCACCATCATTGTCAGCAGCGCATAAGAAGCAATATTGAATGGCACGCCCAGGAAAATATCCGCGCTGCGTTGGTATAACTGGCAGGAAAGCTTGCCGTCGGCCACGTAAAACTGAAAGAACGCATGGCATGGCGGGAGCTTCATCTGGTCCACATCGGCCACATTCCAGGCCGAGACGATCAGGCGACGCGAGTCGGGATTCTTCTTGATCATCCCAACAACCTGCGAAATCTGATCGATATGTGTGCCGTCCGGCTTGGGCCAATTACGCCACTGGTAGCCGTATACAGGGCCCAGGTTTCCTTGCTCGTCGGCCCACTCGTCCCAGATGGAAACGCCGTTGTCCTTGAGGTATTGGATGTTGGTGCTGCCCTGGAGGAACCACAGCAACTCATGAATGATGGACTTGAGGTGGACCTTCTTGGTCGTCAGCAGGGGAAACCCTTCTGCCAGGTTGAACCGCATCTGGTAGCCGAACACCGACAATGTGCCGGTTCCGGTGCGGTCTTCCTTCTTGTGACCGTGCTCGAGAACATGACGCATCAAATCCTGGTATTGCTTCATTGCTTGCCCCTGTACTGGATATCGGCTTGCGCCGAGATGACGGTTAGGTGTGATCTACAATAAATTGTTTAATCGCGGTCACGTCTGCGTCCATGACTTCAAACCGCTGCGGCAGATCCTCCAGACCCCTCAAATCTTCCGGACGTTGCGGCGCATGGCCCAGTGCTTCCTGGATTGCTTCCTCGAACTTGGCCGGCAGTGCGGTTTCCAGCACGATCATGGGCACGCCGAGTTCGCGGAATTCGGCTGCCACCTTCAGGCCATCGGCGGTATGGGTATCGATGGTCACGCCATACTGCTCGTTCACCCAGCGGATAGTCTTCATGCGATGGGCATGATTGCTGGAGCCGGACACGAAGCCGTAGTCGCCGATCCTGGCGAAATAACCGCCTTCGTTGAGATCGAATGCGCCGCCCTGATCCACCTTGCTCCACAACTCGCGCATTTTCGCGCCGTCACGGCCGACGAGATCGAATACAAAGCGCTCGAAGTTGGATGCCTTGGAAATATCCATCGACGGGCTGCTGGTGTGATACGTCTGGGCAGCGCTGCGCGGACGGTAAATGCCGGTGCGGAAAAACTCGTCCAGCACGTCGTTTTCATTGGTGGCGACGACCAGTTTCTTGATCGGCAGGCCCATCATGCGCGCGATGTGACCGGCGCAGACATTGCCGAAGTTACCGGACGGCACGGAGAAGCTGACTTGCTCATCGTTGCTGCGCGTGGTCGCAAAGTAGCCCTTGAAGTAGTACACAATCTGCGCCGCGACACGGCCCCAGTTGATCGAATTCACTGCACCGATCTTGTGTTGCGCCTTGAACGCATGATCGTTGGAGACCGCCTTGACGATATCCTGCGCGTCGTCGAACACGCCCTTAATCGCGATGTTGAAGATGTTGGGATCCTGCAGGCTGAACATCTGCGCGGTCTGGAAGCGGCTCATCTTCTGGTGTGGCGACAGCATGAACACGCGGACATTATGCTTGCCGCGCATTGCATACTCGGCGGAGGAGCCGGTATCGCCCGAAGTCGCGCCGAGGATGTTGATCTCGCGCCCGGCCTTGTCCAGCACGTACTCAAACAGGTTGCCCAGCAACTGCATCGCCATGTCCTTGAACGCCAGCGTCGGGCCGTTGGAGAGCGACAGCAGGAACAGGCCATCTTCCAGCGTCAGTGTCGGCGTGATGTCTTCCGCATTCTGTCCCTCACGCACGTGGCAATACACATCTGCGGTATAAGTCTTGTCGATGATGCGCCGCAGGTCTTCCACCGGAATGTCGGTCGCAAAGCGCGACAGGATGGTGAAAGCCAGTTCGCGGTAATTCATCTCGCGCATCGCGGCGAGATCGGTCTCGCTGAAGCGCGGGTAGGCCTCCGGCAGGTACAGGCCGCCGTCCGGCGCCAGGCCGCCCAGCAGGATTTCGCTGAAGGTTTGCGCCGGCGAGTTGCCGCGGGTGCTGATGTATTTCATTTGCCTAGTTCTTCCATGCGGATGCGCGTGATCTTGCCGGTGATCGCCGGCAGCGCTTCAATCAGGCGAATCGCCTGATCAATGTTCTTTTCGACGGTGATATGCGTGAGCAGGATAATGTCCGCTTCGGACTCGCCCTCTGCCGGCTCCTTCTGGATCATCGCGTCGATGGAAATCTCCAGGTCGCCGAGGATGCGCGTCACGTCGGCCAGCACGCCCGGCTTGTCTTGCGCGCGCAGGCGCAGGTAATACGCGGTGCGAACTTCAGACATCGGCAGGATAGGCAGGTCGGACAGTTGATCCGGCTGGAATGCCAGGTGCGGCACGCGCTGCTGCGGATCGGCGGTGTGCATGCGGGTTACGTCCACAAGGTCGGCCACCACCGAGCTGGCAGTCGGTTCTGCGCCGGCACCGGCGCCGTAATAAAGGGTCGGGCCGACAGCGTCGCCCTTCACTACCACGGCATTCATCGCGCCATTGACGTTGGCGATCAGGCGCTTTTCCGGGATCAGCGTGGGGTGCACGCGCAATTCAACGCCCTTGTCGGTACGCTTGGTGATACCCAGCAACTTCACACGATAGCCGAGCTGCTCGGCGTAGCGAATATCTTCGCTCGTCAGCTTGGTAATGCCTTCGGTATAGGCCTTGTCGAACTGCATCGGGATACCAAAGCCGATTGCAGCCAGTATCGTCAGCTTGTGCGCTGCATCGACACCTTCGACGTCGAAGGTCGGATCGGCTTCGGCGTAACCCAGACGTTGAGCTTCCTTCAGCACGTCGTCAAAGGCCAGGCCTTTCTCGCGCATTTCGGTGAGGATGAAGTTGGTGGTGCCGTTGATGATGCCGGCGATCCATTCGATGCGATTGGCGCTCAAACCTTCGCGCACCGCCTTGATGATGGGAATACCGCCGGCAACGGCCGCTTCGAACGCGACCATCACCCCCTTCTTTTGCGCGGCAGCGAAGATTTCGTTGCCATAGTGCGCGAGCAGCGCCTTGTTGGCGGTAACCACGTGCTTGCCGTTTTCGATGGCCTTCAGCACCAACTCCTTGGCAATGGTCGTGCCGCCGATCAGTTCAACAACGATATCGACGTTGGGATCGGACACGACGCTGAACGCGTCATCGGTCACTTCCACGGTGCCCTTGGTCACCTCCTTGGCAAGAGCCAAGTTGCGATCCGCAACCTTCACGATGCGGATGGGACGCCCCGCACGACGAGTGATTTCTTCTGCGTTGCGGGTAAGCACGGTAAACGTGCCGCCGCCGACGGTGCCGATGCCTAACAGACCTACGTTCATTGGTTTCATAGCTTATTCAGTGAAAGGTGAAACGTTAAATGTGAAACGTGTCGGGTGGTATGTGCATGTCACTTTTCACCTTTCACGTTTCACGCTTTTAATTGCCGTGGCGCTTACGGTACTGCTCCAGGAAGCGCGCGATACGACTGATGGCTTCGGTCAAATCGTCCGCGCTGGGCAGGAACACGACGCGGAAATGGTCCGGGTGCGGCCAGTTGAAACCGGTGCCCTGTACCAGCAGCACCTTTTCTTCCAGCAGCAGGTCGAGGATGAACTGCTGGTCGTCGTCGATGGGATACATCTTCGGATCGAGACGCGGGAACAGATACATCGCCGCCTTGGGCTTGACGCAGGTGACACCGGGGATTTCCGTCAGCAACTGCCAGGCGAGATCGCGTTGGCGGCACAAACGTCCCCCCGGTGCGACCAGGTCGTTGATGCTCTGGTATCCGCCAAGAGCCGTCTGGATTGCGAACTGACCGGGGACGTTGGCGCACAGGCGCATCGAAGCCAGCATGTTGAGGCCTTCGATGTAGTCGCCGGCATGGCGCTTTTCGCCGGATACCGTCATCCAACCCGCGCGATAGCCGCAGGAGCGATAGTTCTTCGACAGGCCGTTGAAGGTCACGAACAGCACGTCATCGGCCAGCGAGGCGATGGAGGTATGTTCGTTGCCGTCGTACAGCACCTTGTCGTAAATCTCGTCGGCAAAAATGATCAGGTCGTGGTGCCGCGCGATCTCGATGATGCCTTCCAGGATTTCGCGCGGATACAGCGCCCCGGTCGGGTTGTTCGGATTGATGATGACGATGCCGCGCGTATTCGCGGTGATCTTGTTTTCGATGTCCTTGAGGTCGGGTAGCCAGCCTGACTCCTCGTCGCACAGGTAATGGCGCGGGGTGCCGCCGGACAGGCTGACCGCAGCGGTCCACAACGGGTAGTCGGGCGCCGGCACCAGGATCTGGTCGCCATTATTGAGCAGCGCGTTCATCGCCATCACGATCAACTCGGACACGCCGTTGCCGATGATGATGTCATCGATCTGCACACCGCGGATGTTCTTGCCCTGCGTGTAGTGCATGATGGCCTTGCGCGCGGCGAACAGGCCCTTGGAGTCGCTGTAGCCGGAGGCGTCCGGCAGGTTGTGGATCACGTCCTGCACGATCTCTTCCGGCGCTTCGAAGCCGAACGGTGCTGGGTTGCCGATGTTCAGCTTGATGATGCGGTGCCCTTCGTCCTCCATCTCGCGCGCTCGCGCCAGCACCGGACCGCGGATGTCGTAGCAGACGTTATTGAGCTTGGAGGATTTGAGTATGGGTTGCACGATGCCGTTTTCGCAATCAAAGGCGCGATTTTACCTTGCCGCGCCATACCCAAGCAATTCAAAGTATGGGAGTTTTTGCCCGCAGGCAGAATTGTCGAACGCTATTCAGTGAGGCAGGTGCGATTTGTGCTGTACTGCGTGACGGTAGCCAATGATGGCGTGATAAACAAACAGCACGAATACCAGCGTTCCAGCCACAAGATGCGACGCCGCGGATGCCATCGCCAGTTGTTCGTCGGCCAGATAATAAATGCCGATGGCAGTAAACAGCAGGAACAACATCAGCAGCGCCATCGCGACACCGCTGCGCCAATGTTTGCGATGTCGCCAGCCGGCGCGCATATGGATATTCCAGAGCGAACCCAGCATGGTTAGCATCCAGAACGAGACTGCGGCATGCAGCGCCGCCACCGCAATCTGCCCATCGCCTTCAAGCCGCCAGGGCATATCCCACTCCAGGCGCAAATCGAGCAACGTAGGCGTCAGCAGACCGCCGGTCAGTACCAGTATTAACACCGTCAGCAACAATGCCGGATAAAACCAGCCCGGATACCCTCTCACGCAGCCATTCCTTCTATCAGTTTTCCGCCCAGATCGCGGATCAATGCTTCTCGCTCATTTTCAGACGCGACACCGGCAACCTTGGTGAGCGCATCTGCGCGCCAGGCACTTCTCGCCAGCACGCTCCACACGCCCGGTGTGGAGGTATGCAAGCCGCCGACGATCCATGCCGGGAAATCAATATCGTGCGCTTCTCGAATACACGAGGTCGCAATTGCTGCATTCCTCAAACCTCCCAGCGCACTGAATTCGCCGTTCATTTCACGCCGCTGCACCGGCAGCACGATATCGCCATAGACTCGCAGATCGCCGCCGGCGTTCACCCAACCGGCTTCGACTCCATATCGCTGCAGAACCCGAATGGCGCAATCCACCGCATAACCCTTGGCGATACCGTCGAGCGTCAGCAATACAGGGCTGCGCAAACGTGCCTTGTTGCCGCAAAGTTCGATATCGTCGGCGCTTCCGCCATCCTGATAACTCTTGAGTCCATGATCGGGCAGGATGCCCTTGCGCACCAGCGCGCCGCCGACGGTGCAATTGAACCGCCCGCCGCTGACTCGCGTCATGGCCCTCGCCAGTCGCAACATGCGCAGACTGAGGGGCCTCAGCATCACTTCTTCGCCATGGGCTGCGTTCAGCCTTGATAGATCACTGCCAGCGTCATGAAAGCTCAGCAGCGACTGCACTTCCTGAATGGCTTCGAAAGCAGCGTCGATGGCCGGCGCCAATTCCGACTGTGCGGATTGCGCGCCGACCTCGACGTACGTCCCCAGAAGGGGACGCATGCGTTTCAATTTATTCACCCGTCAGGGCAACTTTCTGCAGTGCCAGCAGGCGCTTCACTCCATCCAGCATGTTGCGACTGGAGAGTGTCGCACCGCTGATGTTGGGTACGTCTTCGTCGAGCTTGAACGGATCGGCCAGCGTCTTGCCGACAAAGTGCCTGCGCCATCCGGCATCGCGCACCTGGTCGCCCTTGGTTTCGCGATAGCTCATCACCTCGACTCCGACGACATGCCCGTCCGGCGTGATCCCGACGCCGTAGGTAATGAACTCATGCTTGCCTACGACATCGTCCACGACGAACCATCCAGCCAGCTTGCCGTCCTTTTCCACGCGCCAGACCTTCTGCTCTTCCCAGCGCTGCCTGACTCCCGCCAATGATTTTATCTGGTCGCGCTGCGCGCTGCTGAGCTTGACCAGCATGGGCTTGAAAACCTGTGCATCCGGGAAAATCTGCTTCTGTGCCTGTTCGGCCGTGAAATAGTCGATGGCATACGCCGGGGCGGCGATCGCCGCCACCGGCAGAAGCAATAATGCGTTCCAATCGCTTTGCTTCATGATTTCGCCCTTAGAACTCGAAGCCAACCTTGACGCGGACTTCCTGCTTGGTCCGCTCGATCAGGTGCAAATCGTTGTCGTCCTGCTCTTCGAACTTCTCGCCGCCGCCCTTGATTTGTTTGAACCATGTGACAGTCGCCCACCAGTCCTTGCCGCCATAATGCAAGCTGGGACCCGCGAACCAGGACCAGCGTTCCTGGCCGACTTCGGTTTCGAACTCGGTTTCGTACAGGGTTTCTGCGCCGACAAACCAGTTGGGGGCGAAGCGATAGCTCAGCCCGGTGCCGGCTTTCAGCTCTATTTCCATTTCCGGATCGGTCGGCCAGTCGTAATCGGCCGGCAGGCTGGCCAAGCGGCTTGCCGACAGCTGGTCGCGTTTTGCGTAAACCGCGCCCGTGCCGACATTACCTGCCCAGACCAATTGCCCTTCCATGAAATACTTTTGCGCCAGCAGCTCCAGCTCGAAGGAATACTTGTCCTTGTCCTGACCGGAGTGCTTGTCCAGCCAGTCATATCCCAGCGACAGGTAGCCGGCCAGGCCGAAATCGTCCTTGGCCGGGCTGAGGAACATATACTTGAAAGAAGCCTCGACACCGGAAGGACGCAGGCCATAGTCTTCATCGCCTGGTAGATAGCCATCTACGACAATGCCGCTCATGTCGATGGATTGCATCTTGAGGTAGGCCGCTGCGGTGAAGCGGTCGGTGACGCCGTATTCGATTTCGGTCTTGGAATCCCATGCGCTGTAGTCGCCGGCACCCTTGTCATCGCGGTAGGTAAAGGTCTGATCCAGCTCCCATGAGCCTTTTGGCAGCGTTTCAGCACCTTTGACGTAACCCAGCAGGCTTTCATCTGCGTGCACGGAGTAAGACGACGCCAACACAGCTAGAGCAATTGAGGAAGTGACGAAACGCATGGTGAATTCCCTTTTTGAATTGATGATAACGAATGATAACAATTTGCATTTAGATTATCAATAACGAATAGGAATTCCCAATGAACCGCCATGGATTTATCATGATGCTGCATTACTATTGGAACATCGTCATGAAACTCCACCTCACGCGCGCAGCAGGCAACCAGCTCATCACCGGCTATGGCGATGGCTGGGTGGACATCAACGACACGCGCCACCGCAGCAGCCTGATCGTGCTGCCCAACCAACTGGTGACGGACTGGCCGGTCGCCGATTTCGACAGTCTTGCGGCCGAGCATATCGAACGCATCGCACAACTGGCGCCCGAAGTGGTCCTGCTCGGAACCGGAGCCGTGCATCGCTTCGTCCATCCGCGCATCGGCAAGCCGCTTTTCGATATCGGTGTCGGCCTGGAGTGCATGAACACCGCCGCCGCCTGCCGCACCTATAACATCCTGATGGCGGAAGGCCGCCACGTCGCGGCCGCACTGATCATCTAACACCCAAAAATCCAGAAATAATTTCCGGGCAAGTCGCATTCTGTGAAAGAATACGTACTAGTTCGTATGCAAGGAGGCGACATGGAACTCTTGGAAAGTCCGTGGTTTTTCCGAATGGTGGAACAGCACGGGAAAACGCCCGCTCAGCGTTTGATCGCCGTTTTCAGCATCACCGAAACCTGGATGGCCGCACCGGGCATGCGCGACCGCATTCTGGCCACCCAAGCGCCAAGTTATTTCCTGTACAACTGCGGTGAACTCAAGGCATTCCTGACCAACATTGCCGTTTCCGCGCGTGCCAGCAACCCTGCCAGTCTCGTCAATCAACTGGTGATTCTTCTGCAAGGCGCCATCGCCGAAGAACTACGCAATCCTGAAGCGCGCGCCATCGGCGAAGCCGGTAAGGCTGCTCAGGCGATTATCGACAAGGCCTGCCCCAGCAAACGCAATATGCTTCGCCTTTCCGCAGGCAGCATGGCAGCGGCTGCGCTGATCGCCGCAGTAGGCATGCATCCCGCTGTCAAGGCGCAATGGTCAGTCGCGCCCACTCAGCCGACGAGCCACGTCGTGTTGGCCAGCGCTGTCGGGCCTGCCGCTTCCTACAACCCGGATAGCGTCGAAGCCGTACTGGCCCTGCAGGAACAGATCGCGAAAGGCGTGTGCCCTGCCCCGCAATTGCTTGCCTTGCCGCAGGGACAAGTGACGGCCTATATGAACGTCATCCACTTCCGCACGCCGGATGATCCTGTCGCCGATCGCGAAAACATCCGCGCCTTTCTCGCCTGGTTCGAGCGCACGCGCTCCAGCGAATGCTATCAACCGCCCTCCAATGGCCACACCACCGTGGCCTGGGTCGCAGGATAAGGATGGGAGCCTGTTTGTGTCCGAACGCACTTTTCGTTTACTTCTGAAATAGGCTCCAATATGGCCACCCAAATGCGCGAATACATCCTCGGCGTCGCGTCCGAGCTTTTCGCCACGCGCGGCATCAATGCCACCAGCGTGGACACCATCGTGGCCGAGGCCGGCGTCGCCAAAGTCACGCTCTACAAGTATTTCAAGTCCAAGGAACAGCTGATCCTGGAATACCTGCGCCAATACGACGACCGGCTCTGGAAAAAACTGACGGAACGCATGACGGCCAAGGATTCATCGCCTTCGGAAAAGCTGCTCACGCTGGTCAATGCCGTGATGGACTGGATCGCCGATCCCGAATTCAAGGGTTTCGCCTTCACCAATGCCACGGTCGAATTCCCCCTGGATGAAAACCTCGTGCACCAGGCGTCGGTCGAGTTTGCCCAAAGCTTGCGCAACACCCTGGGCCGGATTGCCGCGGAGTCAGGCATCAAGAACGCTGACCGGATCGCCCTGCAACTCTCGCTGGTCATTGAAGGCGCGGCGATCACCGAACGCATCAGCCCCGGATCCGGCGCGGTGGAAAATGCGAAAGAAATGGCCAGGACCCTGATCGAGGCAGCGCACTAGCCGCCTTGCCATTTCGCGGGAGTAATTTCCCGAAACCGTTGTCATATCGAAGCAATCTCTACTCGAATTCAAAAGCAAGAGCCGGGGTGCGGAACGTTGCCGCGAACGTTAGATTTGCATTTACCGACACCAATGGAATGCAATCATGGAACCTGCCAAAAAGCCTCTAGCTGAAACCACGGAACGCGATCCGCGCTGGGCGTCTGTATTGGCCCGTGACGCTTCTGCGGATGACAAATTCTATTACTCGGTCGCGACCACCGGCGTGTATTGCCGGCCTTCTTGCCCGTCGCGCCTTGCCCGCCCCCAAAACGTAAGGTTCCACACCACGCGAGAAGACGCCGAACTGGCCGGGTTCCGCCCGTGCAAGCGTTGCAGACCCGACCAGCCGCCGCTGGCGGAACAGCATGCCGCCATGATTGCCGAGAGCTGTCGATTGATCGAACAGTCTGAAACTGCCCTTTCCCTGGACGAGCTAGCCAGCCATGCAGGCATGAGCCCCTATCATTTCCACCGCACGTTCAAAGCCCTGACCGGCTTGACACCCAAGGCCTATGCCGCAGGACATCGGGCAAAACTGGTACGGCAAGAGTTGGACAGCAGCGGCACGGTCACCGAAGCGATTTTCAATGCGGGCTACAGTTCCAGCAGCAGGTTTTACGCGGCTGCGGAGCAGCGGCTCGGAATGACGCCTTCGACTTATCGCGCAGGCGGCGCCAATACAGCCATTCGTTTCGCCCTTGGAGAATGTTCGCTGGGCTCCATTCTCGTTGCAGTCAGTGCGCGCGGCATCTGTGCGATTTCGCTGGGCAACGATCCTGCAATCCTGATACGCGAATTGCAGGATCGCTTTCCCCACGCGGAGCTGGTCGGCAACGATCATGACTTCGAACAATGGATTGCACGGGTGATCGGATTTATCGAAACTCCGCGAGTGGGGCTGGATTTGCCGCTGGATATCCGCGGCACCGTCTTTCAGCAGCGCGTCTGGCAAGTGCTGCGCGATATTCCCGCCGGCTCCACGGCCAGCTATACGGAAATCGCCCGCCGCATCGGCGCCCCCAAGGCGGTGCGGGCCGTTGCCGGCGCATGCGCCGCCAATACACTGGCAGTGGCGATCCCTTGCCATCGCGTGGTGCGCAACGACGGCGCACTGTCCGGCTACCGCTGGGGTGTGGAGCGCAAGCAAGCCTTGCTGGCAAGGGAGGCGCGTGACGAACCTGCCGCTATTTGATTCTGGAACAGAAGCACGCTGGAACGAACCCATCGGCCCGGGCTCATTCTTGCTCCATGGTTTCGCGAAGAGCAGCGAAATGGCGTTGCTTGACGCAGTGACGGCAATCGCTTCCGTTTCGCCTTTCCGCAACATGGTGACGCCCGGCGGGTTCGTGATGTCGGTAGCGATGACCAACTGCGGCGCGCTCGGATGGACCTCCGACCGGCACGGTTACCGCTACACGGGAGTCGACCCCGTCACCGAACGCCCATGGCCGTCGATGCCTGCGTGCTTTACCGCCCTCGCCACGGCCGCTGCAGCCGCCGCAGGATTCGAGCGCTTCATTCCCGATGCCTGCCTGATCAATCGCTATGCGCCGGGAACGCGGCTAACGCTGCATCAAGACAAAAACGAAGTGGATTTCAGCCAGCCCATCGTCTCGGTATCGCTCGGCGTGCCGGCAGTGTTTCTGTTCGGCGGCATCAAGCGCTCGGACAAAACCCTGCGCGTGCCGCTCGTGGATGGCGATGTAGTCGTGTGGGGCGGCCCCGACAGGCTGCGCTACCACGGTGTGCTGACGCTCAAGGAAAGCCATCACCCGCGGCTTGGCAACCACCGGATCAACCTCACTTTCCGAAAGGCCGGTTAACCATGTTGCAGCCAGCATCTATCGCATGGCCTGCCATCATCCACTACGCCGGTCAGGATGAGCTGGCGTTTGTGGGCGACCAGACCGACTGGGATAAGGATGCGACCTGGCACCGGTTTCAATATCGCGACACCGACCAGCTCATCGATGCCGACGGCAGGATTTACAAACTACGTCACGCGAACGGTACTGCCCTGCCTGTGCCGACCGGCCGGTATGCCTCGCTGCATGAAGTCGTCGATCTCGTCCGCACGCATGCCGCGCGCGCAGGCACTTGCTGCATTTCCAAATATTTCGCCCCCACGATCAAAGAGGCAATTCTTGCCGTACCAAGTTTCGACTGAGCCGTCGGCGGAGAGCAAGAGTCACCCCAGGTGGTCATCCGTGGGTAGGGCGGATGAGCCGGAGGCGTTATCTGCCGGATGCCAAAGTATCCACTCCCTACGGCGAATAACGCTGCGCCCATCCGCCCTACGAAACTCCGAACGGCAGCATTCCTTGCTCCGGGTTTACCTCCGCTAATACTTCGGTTTCAGGAGATAACGCGCCTATTCGCACTCCCAGCAACCTGATCTTGCTGTCCAACGGCACCCTCTTCAAGCACTCCCCCGCCGCGCGCCGGATAGCGGCCGCATCCTGCGTTGGCGCGGGCAATGTCAGGTCACGGGTTACCGTTCGAAAATCCTGATAGCGCAGCTTGATGCCGATGGTGCGACCGACATAGCCTTTGCGCTTGAGGTCTGCCGCAACGCGGGTGCATAGCGAGGTAAACGCCTCCGACAGCGCTGCCCGGTCTCGCCTCACATGCAGGTCGCGTTCAAACGTGGTTTCGCGACTGACGGACTTGGGTTCCGAGCGTGTCACGACGGGGCGGCTGTCCCGGCCGTGCGCGACATTGATGAGCCAGCCCGCATAACTCAGGCCGAAGTGCTTTTGCAGCATTGCCGGATCGGCCTGTGCCAATTCCGCGATTGTTACGATGCCAAGCCCCGCCAGCTTCTGCGCTGCCTTGGGGCCGATGCCGTTGATCTTGCCGACGCTCAGCGGCCAGATACGCGACGGGATGCTGGCTTCGTCGAGGATGGTCAGGCCGTCGGGTTTATCCAGGTCCGAGCCGATCTTGGCGAGCAATTTGTTGGGGGCGATGCATATCGAGCAGGAAAGTCCGGTGGCATCGCGGACAGCCTGCTTGATCTGCGATGCCAGCGCGCGGCTTTCCTCGGGACGGTTGGTAAGATCGATATAGATTTCATCGATGCCGCGGTCTTCGATATCCGGCGTGATGGAAGCGACCGCCTGCTTGAACAGTCGCGAATAATGGCGATAGGCGTCGAAATTGGCCGGCAGCAGCACAGCGTCCGGAGCAAGGCGCGCGGCTTTCATCATGCTCATGGCCGAAAACACGCCCAGCGCACGGGCTTCGTAGGTGGAAGTCGTCACCACGCCGCGCCCGGCATATTCACGCAAACGATGAAAATGACGCGTGCCGTCCGGCAACAATTCGGGCACGTCCGCCGAGCGGCCGCCCACCACCATGGGCATGCCGCGCAATTCGGGGTAATGCAGCAGCTCCACGCCCGCGAAGAACATGTCCATGTCGAGATGTGCGATACGTCGAGGAAGGGATGCCATCAATAGTTTTCAAGCGTTACTCTCAATGCGTTATTTTGCCTGTGCAACACCTGAGGTGCACAGCGCACATCGAATGCTTCAGCAATTAAATTAACGCACCTCAAAATACTTACTAGTCAGTATGCTTTTTCATGGCATACTGTTTTCCAAGAAATGGGTAGACTGACACCAACATTATTTTCTCGGCACCGAGAAGCCAATATGAGGGAGAGACAAGAGTGAGTTCAACTGCCGACAGCCAACTGGTCGACTGGCGCGAGCATGCGCTGAAACTGGAATCCGAAATCAACAAGGTCGTCGTCGGGCAGGAACGGCCGGTACGCCTCATCACTACGGCGATTTTTGCGCGCGGCCACGTGCTGCTGGAAGGCGATGTCGGCGTCGGCAAGACCACGCTGCTGCGCGCATTCACCCGCGGCATCGGCGGCGGTTACGAACGCATCGAGGGTACCATCGACCTGATGCCCAACGATCTGGTGTATCACACCTATCTGGGCGAAGACGGTCGCCCGCACGTGGACGCCGGCCCGCTGCTGCGCTGCGGCGAAAGCCTGGCGGTGTTCTTCTTCAATGAAATCAACCGCGCCCGTCCGCAAGTACACTCGCTGCTGCTGCGCGTGATGGCGGAACGCACGCTGTCCGCGTTCAACACGGAACACCACTTCCCGCATATGCTGGTGTTTGCCGACCGCAACCAGGTCGAGAAGGAAGAAACCTTCGACATCCCTTCCGCCGCCCGCGACCGCTTCATGATGGAAATCCCCATCGCGGTACCGAGCGATCCGGACATCATGGAATCGCTGATCTTCAATACACGCTTCCACAATGCCGACGCACTGGTGCAGAACGTCGAACCGGATGTGCTGCATTTCGACAAATTGAACAGTATCGCCGTAGCCTTGCAGGAGCATGTGCAGGCCAGCCCGACGCTCCGCAAATACGCGCTGGAACTGTGGCTGGCAACCAAGAACCCGGGCAGCTACGGGGTGAAAATCGAAGGCGTCGATATCAACCGCCTGGTGCTGGCCGGCGCCAGTCCGCGCGGCATGTCGATGATGCTGCGCGCGGCGCGCGTCAACGCCTGGCTCAACAACCGCGACGCGGTGCTGCCGGAAGACATCCACACGGTATTCCATGAAACCGTGGCGCACCGCCTGGTGTTCAGCCCGGTTTACGAAATGCGCCGTACGGAAATCGCTCGCGAACTACTGTCGGGCATCGTCAACGCCGTTTCCGCACCGTAAGAACATGAGCGAGAGCCAAATCAAGGAGTTCACCTACCAGATCGGCTGGCGCTCGCGCGGTCGCCATCCGGGCCGTCATGCCAGTGCACAGCGTGGGCTGGGCATGGAATTTCGCGGTCATGCGCCCTTGATCTCGTATCCCGACCCGCGCCGCATCGACATCCGGCAAACCATACGCGACCCATTCGACCAGGTCTGGGTGCGGATTTTCAACCAGCGAAGCTCAGTGCCGGTTTTCGTAGCCTGCGACCTGTCAGGATCGATGGGCTTTTCCGGGCAGATGCGCAAACTGGAAATCGCCGCCGAAATCACCGCTTCCGCGGCGTACTCCGCATTTCGCGTGAACGACCCATTCGGCTTCATCGGATTCGACGAACAGGTGCGCGAGGACTGGATGTTCATGTCTTCCACCAAAGTACACGGCGCTTTTGAACTGACCGAGCGTCTCGCCGCCCACCGCCCCGGCCATGTCGGCACCGCAGGTTTGAAAGATGTGAGCCAGTACCTACCGCGCGAACGCTCTCTGGTGCTGCTGATATCGGATTTCCATACACCGCTGGCCCAGCTTGAGAGCCAGCTCGGCAGCCTGATGCGCCACCATGTCGTGCCGCTGATCCTGTGGGATGCCGCGGAATACCGCAATCTGCCGGAATTCGGCATCGCCAGTGTGACCGACTGCGAAACCGGCGCGCGCCGTACGCTGTTCCTCCGCAAGCAGTACCGCGAGCGCATCCTGCAGGCGTTCGACGACCGCCGCATCGCGCTTGAAAAACTGTTCATGAGCTTCGACATGCCGCCGCTGTTTATCGAGGATGGCTTCGAGGCTGATGATTTGACCGAATATTTTTACCAGTTTGTGGCCGCCTGATGATGAGATTACTTTTAATCGCAATTTCCCTGTTCTGGCTGACTTCCGCTCACGCCGAGGATGGCATCGTTACCGATCCGCGCGTCTCGGTTCGCACCATCGAACCCACGCGCGATGTCGGCTACACCGTGGGCGATATTTTGGAACGCACCATCATCCTGGAAGCGAAAAAGCCCTATGTGCTGCTGGACACCTCGCTTCCCATCGCCGGCAATGACAAGAAGCGCCGGGGCAAGGGCAGCGGCGTCGAAGTACGCGACATAAAAGTCGATACCACCTCCGGCATCGACAAAACCGTGTACACGCTGCATCTCTCCTATCAGGTCTTCACCAACAATATCGTCGCCAAGCCCTCGATACTTCCCGCCGAGTTCGTCAAGTTCGGCGGCGAGGGCAAGAATTTTGAAATCCGCATTCCCAGCTGGAGCTTCCGCATATCGCCGCTGGCGGTGTACGGCTCGGTCGTAGTCGAACGCGACATGAGCGGTTTCCGCGGCCCGCTGACGCTCGACTCCACCCTTCACTACCAACTGCTCTGGGGCGCGCTAGGCCTTTTGGCGATCGCCCTGCTCGGCCTGCTGTACGTGATGGGCACATCGTCCTGGCTGCCACGCATGGGCGGCCCGTTCGCCCGCGCCTACCGTGACTTGAAAAAGCTGCCGGCCACGCCCGAGGGTCTTGCGCAAGCGGTCACGCGCCTGCACCAGGCGCTCAACATCACGGCCGGCAACAGCGTATTCGACGGCGCATCCTTTGTCGCGCGCAAGCAAGGGTTCGCGCCCGTGGGTCAGGAACTCGACCAGTTCTTTGGACTGTCGCGCACCGTGTTCTTCGAGCCGACCGCGCCGCACGGCATCAAGGGCGATGCAATGGAGTGGCTGCGCAAGTTCTGCCGTCGCTGCCGCGACTGCGAGCGCGGACTGAAGTAAAGGCGCAGCAGATGCTTTTCAACACCTATTGGATACTCTTCCTGCTGCCGCTGGCCGCGCTCCCGCTATTGCTGGAGCGCACGCATAGCCGTACCTACTCCTGGACGCAGATGCTGCCGCGCGACCGGCTATCCGACCTGATGGGACTGCTGCTCAAGATACTGGCCTCCTTGGCACTGCTATTCATCATCCTTGGGATCGCCGGGCCGCATACTGCGGCGCAGCAGGCTGAAAAAATCGGTGAAGGCGCGCAGATCGTGCTGACCATCGATCGCAGCGCAAGCATGGACGACCCGTTTTCCGGCGCGATGATCAGTGGGCGCGCGGGCGAATCCAAGTCAGCTGCGGCACGGCGGCTGATTACCGATTTCGTCAACCAGCGCAAGAACGACATGTTTGGCATGGTGACGTTCAGCAATTCCGCGATGTACGTGATGCCGCTGACCCAGAGCCGCGAAGCAATCCGCGCCGCCATCGATGCCGCCGGCGGTCCCGGCTTGTTCCAGACCAATATCGGCAGCGGCCTCACCACTGCGCTGGGAATGTTCGCCAAGACGCCGGATTCCGGCTCACGGGCAGTCGTGCTGCTGTCCGATGGAGCCGGCCGCATGGGCGCCGAGGCCCAGCAAAAAATCCGCGACTGGCTGGATCGCATGAACGTCACCTTGTACTGGATCGTGTTGCGCCAGCCGGGTGCAGTCAGTATTTTCGACGAAGAATACAAGCCGCCCGAGGACCAGCCGCTGCCGCCTTCCATCGAGTTGCACCAGTACTTCAAGACGCTGCGCTCCGGCTATCAGCCCTATGAGGCCGACGACCCGCAATCGCTGGCGCTGGCCATCGACGACATCAACCGCAAGGAAAAAAAGCCTATCCGCTACATGGAGCAGATCCCGGGGCGCGACTTTACTTCGCACTGCTTCGCGCTGGCGGCGCTGATGATTGCCGCGCTGCTCGGCATTAAACTTCTAGAGGTGAAAACATGGCGTTGAGTGTAAAAAAACTGACGGCCATCCTGCTCGCCACCGCAGTCGCGGCCGGCGCGGGGGCGGCATGGGAAGCCAACCGCATCCGGCAGATCGAGAATTTCAACCGGGCGGTAGCTGCCGGCAAGACGCCGGTCACGGATACCCAATCGTACGAGGCCAAGTTCTCCGCCGCCTACTGGCTCGGCAAGGGCGGACGCTATCAGGATTCGACCTTGCTGTTCCTGCAGCTCACGGAAAAAGGCACGCCCAGCCAGCGCTCGGCGGTGCAATACAATCTGGGCAACATCTTCTTCCTGCGCGGACTGGCCATCAACGGCCGCGACCTGACCGTGCGCGACGAAGCAGTCTACCTGCTGACGCAAGCCAAGACCGCCTACATGCAATCGCTGCGGCTGGATAACGAGCATTGGGATGCACGCCACAACCTCGACCGCATTCTCACCATGCTGCCGTCGGAACCGACGCCCGGCGTGGGCGAATCGGATTCACCGGGGCTGATCATGGGCAATATTCCGGTTGGACTGCCTTGATCGTGAACAAGCTGCGCGCTTTAATCGACTACCTGAAGCACCACCGCGACTTCGCGCTGCTGGGCGGCGCGACGCTGCTACTGCTGGTCGCATTGCTGCGCCCGACGGTGCAAGTGCAGCGGGACATCTACACCTACTTGCTGGTAGTAGACATCACCCAGAGCATGAACACCGTGGACATGATGGTGGACGGCAAACCGGCAAGCCGTATCGCCTACACGCGCCGTCTGTTGCATGACCTGATCTCCGGCATGCCTTGCGGCACGCGGGTCAGTCTCGCCTTTTTCGCCGGGGCGAGTGCAGCCTTGCAGTACAGCCCCATCGAAGTCTGCGGCAATTTCGACGCCATTCAGGACAATATCGCGCACATGGAATGGCGCATGGCCTGGTCAGGCAACAGCCGCCTGCGCCAGGGCGCGCAGTCCATCGCGCACCTGACCCGTACCTTGGGCGAACCCGCACAGGTGGTTTTTCTCACGGACGGCGAAGAAGCTCCCGGACTTCATGCCTTCAACACGCTCGACCTCTCCGGATTCCAGGGTGGCAAGGGCTGGCTGGTGGTCGGTATCGGCAGCGAAAAAGGCGCTCCTATTCCCAAATACGACGAAAACAACAAGCTGCTCGGTTACTGGTCGGCAGAAAGTTTCCAGATGCAGCCCGGCGTCGCACAGATTTCGCAGGAAAACTTCGGTGCGCGCGACGAAGGCGTCGCGCAGTCGGATTATTCACGCCAGTATTCCAAGCTGGACGAGGAATACCTGAAGAAGTACTCCGCCGAGATCGGCAGCGACTACGTGAAAGGCAACAGCATTGCCGGCGTGCAGAGCGCCATTACCAGTCTCAAGCCGGCAAGACGCGACATCGCGCCGATGGAAATCGATCGCATACTCGCTGGGCTGGCAGGCTTGCTGCTGCTGGCTGCATATTTCACCCACCATCCGCTGCTGCTGCTTCGCAAGTTGCTGCACCGCTACAATCTCCTCCGCTCGCATCCGGGTTAAGACAGCGCACGCTTCGTCTTTCCGGAATCGCCGCGGGAAGAATCAATCATCCTCGACCTCAGCAAGCCCTTGCCAGCCTTCCATAATAAAAATATGGTTAAATCACGGGCAATGTCAGACCCCTCAAGAACAACAAGCCTGCTGCTCGCATTGAGTGGTGGCTTGCCCCGTCGTCGCGATGTCGCCTTCCTGGCGGCAGCGCTGCTGCTTTTGATCGTCGCCTTGTTTCGTCCTACAGTACCAGTACAGCGCGACATCCATACCTACCTGCTGGTCGTGGATATTACTCAAAGCATGAACGCTGAAGACATGCAGCTTGGCGGCAAGAAAAGCAGCCGCATCGCCTACACGCGCCGCCTGCTGCACGATTCGATTTCCTCCATGCCTTGCGGCACCCGCGTCGGCGTGGCGCTTTTCGCAGGCGTGGTGGTTTCAACGATTTTCCATCCGGTCGAGGTGTGCGCCAGTTTCGATGCCATCCAGGACACCGTCGATCACATCGAGTGGCGCCAGGCGTGGCACGGCAATAGCCGTCTCGGCTTCGGCATGCTGTCAGCATCGGCAGCGTTGAAAGCCATGCCAGAACCGGCACGCGTGGTGTTCTTCACCGATGGCGAAGAGGCCCCGCTATTACACGCCTTCAACCGCGCTGACCTCTCCAACTGGCAAGGCGGCAGTGGCTGGCTGTTGGTGGGAATAGGCAGCGATACGCCCACGCCGATTCCGAAAATGGACGAAAACAACAAGGTGATCGGCTACTGGTCGGAAAACACCTATCAGCTCGAACCGGGCATCGCCCAGGTTTCGGACGAAACGCGCGGACGGCGAGATGACGGTGTGGCAACCCAGGATTACGAGCGCTATCTTTCCGTACTGGATGAGAAATATCTGCAAGAGTTAGCCAAGGCGATCAAGGCCCGCTATATTCGTGGGGATAGCTTTCCCGCCGTGATGACTGCGATCAGGGAACAGAATCCGGCGCGGCGCGATCGCGCGCCGGTGCAAATTGATTGGCTATTTGCAGCGCTTGCCGGGTTAATGCTGATCGCCGCTTATCTACCGCCGCACCCGCTGCATGTCATGCGCGCGCTGTGGCAGCGTAGATCTGGCCACTCGAGGGCCGCCTAGCCTGCTAGCACCACGCGATTGCGGCCCTCGTCCTTGGCGCGGTACAAGGCTTTGTCCGCCGCTTTCATCAATGAGGTCGAGTTATCGCCGTCCTCCGGATAATCCGCGACGCCGAGCGACACGGTAACACCGGACAGGTCCTGCCCCTTATAAAGAAACGTGTGCTTCTCGACCAGTTCGCGGATCAGCTCCGCCCGCTTGACGGCGATGTCCTTGAACGCCCCCGGCATCACCAGTACCAGTTCCTCACCGCCATAGCGGCAGGCGATATCGCCGCTGCGCAGCTTGGAACGGATCAGGTTGGCAATTTCCGCCAGCACGAAATCGCCGGCGTCGTGTCCATGCCTGTCGTTGTATTTCTTGAAATGGTCGATGTCTATCATCACCAGGCCGAGGTTCTGATTGGTGCGCTTGCCGTTGGCCAGTTCGCGCAGCAGGGTTTCTTCCAGGTAGCGACGGTTGAAGAGCTTGGTCAGCGGATCGCGCACCGAGCGGCTGCGCAACTCTTCGCGCAACTTCAGGCTGACCAGGGCCATGCCGAGGTTGTCCGCAGCCATTGCAATCAGACGCGTGCGCGATTCGATCGACGTCTGCAGCTTGTCCGGCCCGACCAGCTCGTCGGAACCCAACGTCACGCTCAATACGCCTATCATCTCGCCCTGGGCGATCACCGGCGCGCAGACATAGCCATGCGCGCATACACCGACGATATGGTCGCAAACGATACCCTCGTTGACGCCGCTCACCACGTGCACCTTGCCCTGGCGCAATGCCCAGCAGTCGTGCGCCGATAGCACCTCCTGCGACAGGCACTCGCCCTTGCCCCAGCGCGCCACAGTTTCGACCATACTGTGGGTCTCGTCGAACAGGTACAGCACCCCGGTATAGTCGGCGAATATCTTCTTGGCGTAGTACTCGATGATGGGATGCGTCTCTTCGAGAGACACACACACCTGCAGATAGGAGTTCAGCTCGTTGATGAACTGCATTTCCTGGTTATGCTGCGTCAGCTCCAGTTGCGACAGACGCAACTGCATTTCATGGTTCTTGCGGTCGGTGATGTCGGTGGAGGAACCGATGAAACCGGCGAACTTTCCTTCCTTGTTGATATACGGCTCACCGGTGTCGTGCACGTAGCGATACTGGCCGTCCGAACGCCGCAGACGGTATTCCATCTGGAAGGATTCGCGCTGCTGGAAGGCATCATGAAAGGTTTTCATACATGCGTTCACATCGTCCGGATGCAGAGCCTGGTACCAGGCGTCGCTGCCCACCTGCGTGCTGTCGGAATCTCCGCTGACGAATTTCTTCCAGCGGGCGTTGGTGAAGATGACCTTGCCCTCGGCATTGGTGAACCACAGCATGACCGGCGCGTCCTCGGCGACGATGCGGAAATCGGTCTCCTTGACCGAACGCTGGTCGTCGGACATCTGCGCTCTCGGTACGGTTTTGATTCTGCTTCTATCCATAATGGCTCCTTCAACGGCACGACGCTTGCGAAAGACCATGCCATAGAACGAAAATGTTCCGAACGGAACATTGCAGACAAACCCCGGTGTTATCTTTACTCGCGTTACCGCGATTACGCAAGCCCGGAATGAAGTGCAGAACGGCTATTCCGGCATCATCTGACTGCCCCAGCGCAGCCATACGCGCATCGCCCGAAACATCTCGGCCTCGCCGCTGTCGGACAGCAATATCGCGCGACGTGCCAGCCATTTTCCCGGCTCGGCCAGGTTCAGTATCGTCAGCCACGGCGTCACAAAACTGTCGCCGCGCACTTCTACATCGATCCACACACCTGCGCGTGACTGACAGCGAAACGCGCCTTCGCTCGTGACTTCAAGGGCAACGATGGACCACGGCATGCGCAACCAGGCATCCTTGACCACGTGGTAAATGGCAAACATCGCAATAATGGCATCCAGCACCAGCGCCTCCCATAACGGGATCGGCAGCGACGCCATCACGGCACATGCTGTGGCGCCGGCCAAAACCAGCACCGCCGCCAATTGGCGCGACGGTCGCAACGCGAGACGAATGGGCTTCAAGCTATAATGATTCATCAAAATTTACCGGAGTCGTTTCATGCATCCAGCCTGGCAAGAATTCCTTACGCAGCAGGGCGCGAGCATCGTTGAAGGTCGCGTCGCCCACTTCGGCAACCCCGAGCAGGAGCCGCAGATCGCGGGCAACCGCAACATTATCACCGATCTTTCGCATCTCAGCCTGCTCCAGGTCAGCGGCGAAGACGCCCAAACATTCCTCCAGGGGCAGGTGACCAACGATGTCAAACTGCTTAATGGCAGCAACAGCCACTATGCCGGCTACTGCAACCCCAAGGGCCGCCTGCTGGCAATCTTCCTCGCGTTCGCGCATCAAGGCCATTTCCATCTGCAATTGAACGGCGCGCTCAAGGAGCCGATCCTGAAGCGCCTGAAAATGTACGTACTGCGCTCCAAAGTCGTGGTCGAGGACATGTCCGACACCCTCATCCGCTTCGGCATCGCCGGCACCGAAGCCGCCATCGCGTTGAAAGAGCACTTCGGCAGCATTCCGGAAGAACATCACCAGCTAGTAGATCACGAAACCGCCACCCTGCTGCGCCTGCCCGGCAACACGATGCGTTTCGAAATCTTTACTCGCGTGGAACATGCCAGCGTCATCTGGGCCAAGCTTTGTGAACATTGCACGCCCGTCGGCAGCAGCGGCTGGGAATGGCACGAGATCCAGGCTGGCGTTCCGGACGTCACGCCAGCCACACAAGAAGCCTTTGTCCCGCAAATGTTGAATCTGGACGTACTGGGCGGCATCAGTTTCAAGAAAGGCTGCTACACCGGGCAGGAAATCGTTGCCCGCACGCATTATCTGGGCACGGTAAAACGGCGCATGCATCTCGGCCATGTGACAGCGGACACAGCACCTCAGCCTGGCGACAAAGTGTTCGGCACGGGAAGCGCAGAACCGGTCGGCATGGTCGTGCGCGTGGCGACCGGCCCCAATGAGGGGTTCGATCTGCTTTATGAAGTGCGCCTGGAAAGTCTCGAAGCCGGGCCAGCGCGATTGCAGGCGGCGGACGGTCCCGAGATTGAGCCTCTCACCCTGCCTTATGTGCTGTAACTTCCATGAGTAAAAGCAGTGGCGATCTGTTGTGTGTGCTTTTGGGGCATCCTGCCTTACCTTTCAACTTCAAATCGCCTTGGATAGATAGGGAATCTCGCTGATTCGATATTTCCCTGCCTTCACAGCAGTACTCAGTATCTCCAGAGTTTGATGTTTCAACAGGCTGGTGATCTCCAGTTTCACGGGTTGCCACTGATCATGCACGGGGCATTTGGTTGCCTCCTCGCATACCTTGAGCCCAAGCAAGCATTCCGTTGTGAAATGAATTCCTTCGGTAACGAGCAGAATTTGCATTAGGCTTATGTCGCCTGCTGCTGACTCCAAGCTAAAGCCCCCCGTCGGGCCGCGCGTGGCCTGAACCAATTCATGTTTAGCCATGAGCTGCATGATCTTCGATAAATAGGTGGCCGGCATCCCGAGCTCTTTTGCCATGTCGTGAGCGGTTACCTTGATCTCAGGCTCAATGGTGGCCAAATAAATCATGGCCTGGATCGCGTATTGGCTTGTTCTAGAGAGGATCATGATTACCTGATGGGTAAATGCAGTTCTGGCTAACTCACTGCGATTAAAATTGCTAGCAGCACTAGCCAGCTTCCTGCCGCACCTGCAACCGTATACACAATATGAGCGGAATAGATTTCCTCATCAGTATCATTGAGGACGCAAATCCCCTTATAAAAAATAAAGCCCGAATAACCAAGCACCCCAAGCACCAATACGAACATTAAACCGGTACCGAGGTAGCCGAACGCGAGGAACGAAAGGCAAAACGGAATAATGCTGATAGAGGCTAAAAGGAACGCTTCTCGATACCCGATATTAGCTCCGTACGTATTCGCAATATTTCTGATCTGATAGATGAACACAACGAAGGTAATGGCTTCGAGAAGTATCAGAAAAGGGACATTTAAGACCCATCGCTTATTGCCCAGGCTCGTCAGGAGAAACTGATTATGCTCTCCAGCATGCTGCAACAGCATCGCCGGAAGCAGCATGCTGGAGATTACCAGCAGAAGCAGGATTCTAATGGACGAATTTTTGGCGTTTACTGCTTCCAACCAGCCAGCCGTTGGGGTGAATAGTACTTTCATAAAGGTCATCGTATTCATGAAGGTCCCTTTCCCCGCATAGGAATGAATGATGAATAAAATATATCATGTCATGATATATTTGCAACCTGGTAATAAATGAAATGTCTGTGCGCTCGACAATTTATAAGGTGCATGCTTGAGAAAAACCGACTACGAACAGCTATCCAATTTCCGTTTCCAATTAAGGCAATTCCTGAGACGGAGCGAGGATATCTGCAGGGCGAATGGGGTCACGCCTTTGCAATATCAATTGCTATTGCACCTGATGGGCGTGCCTGACCGAGACTGGCTCAGCGTTGCCGAGCTGGCAGAACGGCTACAGGCCAAACATCATGGTGTGGTGGCACTGGTTGACCGCTGTGAGAAGCTTGGATTGATTGAACGTCGGGCACTGCAGGAAGATCGCAGGAAAGTTGCGATTCACCTGCTGCCCGAAGGATTAAAACTGCTGGAGCATATCGCCGGACTGCACCAGAAGGAGCTTCAACTTCTCCGTGAAGTTCTTGAGCATCCGCCAGGTAAAGATCGAGCGGAGCAGTGACTCTTTAATCCCGGCAAAGATGGCGAATCGAAATGGCAAAAAAGTTTCCCGTTAACCCGAAACATCCTGAGAGGATTTGTTGGGGATGCGATAAATACTGCTCCATCAACTCGCTCAGATGCGGCAATGGCACGGATCGCACCCAGCATCCAGTGGAGCTGTTCGGAGAAAACTGGCTTGATTTTGAAGAAGATAGCGCCGAGTCGCTCAAAGGGAGTGCGGCTGCGGCTAAGGATTAACTCCGGCCCATCAACAGATAGGCACTGGAAAAATGCCTGCCCTGGTTCAGAACAAGCGAAAATCCACTAGGGCTTGCCTTTTATTTATTCTCGACCGCCGGGGGAGGATTGACGGCAGGGGGCGATGGCGTCCCGCCATCCATCACCTGGTAGAAAACCTCATCCTGCTTGACCATACCCAACTCGCTGCGGGCGCGCTCTTCGATGGCGGCATAACCTTGCTTAAGGTCGCGCACCTCGGCATCCAGGGTATCGTTGCGCGCCTTGAGGGTAGTGTTGGATTCTTTTTGTTTGTCGATCTGCTGGCTCAAATCCCACACCCGCAGCCAGCTCCCCTTGCCTAGCCACAGCGGGTATTGCAGCAGGGCGATCAGCAGCACGAAAACTAGGGTGAGCCATCGCATGGCGGGCGGTCAGCCGATCAGCCGATCAGTTGGTAGAACGCATCGCGCCCGGGGTAGCTGCCGCTGCCCAGTTCTTCTTCGATGCGCAGCAACTGGTTGTACTTGGCAATGCGCTCGGAACGGGACAGCGAGCCGGTCTTGATCTGCAATGCGTTGGTCGCGACAGCGATGTCGGCGATGGTAGTGTCCTCGGTTTCGCCGGAGCGATGCGAAATGATGGAGGTATAGCCGGCGCGCTTGGCGGTTTCGATGGCATCGAACGTCTCGGTCAGCGTACCGATCTGGTTGACCTTGATCAGGATGGAATTGGCGACGCCGCGCTGGATGCCTTCCTTGAGGATTTTTGCGTTGGTGACGAACAAGTCGTCGCCGACCAGCTGCACCGCGTCGCCCAGGCGCTGGGTCAGCATGCTCCAGCCGTCCCAGTCGAATTCGCTCATGCCGTCTTCGATGCTGATGATGGGATATTTATCGCACCAGGTGGCGAGGTAGTCGCCGAATTGCTCGGAATTCAGCCGCAGGCCTTCGGACTCGATGTGATACAGGCCGTCCTTGTAGAACTCGGTACTGGCGCAATCGATGCCGATCAGCACGTCGCTGCCCGGCTCGTAGCCGGCTGCGGAGATGGCTTCCATGATGTATTGCAGGGCCGCTTCATTGGTCGGCAGGTCGGGAGCGAAACCGCCTTCGTCGCCGACGGTAGTGGTCAGGCCCTTCTTGTGTAGGATTTTCTTCAGCGCGTGAAACACTTCCGCGCCGCAGCGAATGGCTTCGCGGAAAGTCGGACGACCAGCCGGGATCACCATGAACTCTTGCATGTCGATGCTGTTGGAGGCGTGCGCGCCGCCATTGATGATGTTCATCATCGGCACAGGTAATTGCATGCGACCGGAACCGCCGAGATAGCGGTACAACGGCAAGCCAGACTCTTCCGCGGCAGCGCGGGCGCAGGCCATGGAAACCGCCAGCAGCGCATTGGCACCGAGGCGGCCTTTGTTGTCGGTACCGTCAAGGTCAATCAGCGTGGTGTCGATGAAGCTTTGCTCTTCGACATCCAGGCCCATGATGGCTTCGGCAATTTCCGTATTGATGTTCTCGACTGCCTGCAGGACGCCCTTGCCGAGATAGCGCTCATCGTCGCCATCGCGCAACTCAATGGCCTCCTTGCTGCCGGTGGAGGCGCCGGACGGCACGGCTGCGCGACCAATGATGCCGGATTCCAGCAGAACATCGGCCTCCACAGTCGGGTTACCGCGGGAATCAAGAATCTCACGCGCGATGATATCGACGATAGCACTCATCTACTTTTCCTTTTTCGTATCAGCTTTGATATCGCAGGCGCCTTTGCCTGCCGACGCCAGCAGGCCGGAACGCCTACGTGTCTAATTACAATGTTTGTTCGATAAATCCGTGGCTCTTCACCAGCCGGTCGATTTCCGCCAGCGTGTGCAGCAGCGGCTTCATCATGTGCAGCGGCCACGCGTTGGGGCCGTCGGACATGGCGACTGCCGGATTGGGGTGCGTTTCCATGAACACACCCGCCACGCCGCTCGCCACCGCCGCACGCGCCAGCACCGGCACGTGTTCGCGCTGGCCGCCGCTCTTGTCGCCTTGGCCGCCGGGCTGTTGCACCGAGTGGGTGGCGTCGAACACCACCGGGCAATCGGTATTACGCATCACGGCCAGGCCGCGCATGTCGGACACCAGCGTGTTGTAGCCGAAAGAAGCACCGCGTTCGCAAACCATTATCGTGTCTGCACCGCCATTGGCCGCCTTGGCCTTGTCCACGACGTTCTTCATGTCCCAAGGGGCCATGAACTGGCCCTTCTTGATGTTGACCGGCTTGCCGGTCGCCGCGCAAGCCTGGATGAAATCGGTCTGGCGGCACAGGAATGCCGGGGTTTGCAGCACGTCGACCACGGCAGCCACTTCAGGGACTTCACTTTCGTTATGCACGTCGGTCAGCACCGGCACGCCGATCTGCTTGCGTACTTCGGACAGGATACGCAGGCCTTCCTGCATGCCCAAGCCGCGGAAAGTCTTGTTGGAACTGCGATTGGCCTTGTCGTAGGACGACTTGTAGATGAAATTGATGCCCAGCTCAGCACACATTTCCTTGAGCTGACCGGCGGTATCCATCGCCATTTGCTCGGACTCGATCACGCACGGGCCGGCAATCAGGAACAGGGGCTGATCCAGGCCGACTTCAAAACCGCACAGTTTCATTATTTGCTTTCCTTACGTTTGATCGCGGCTTCGACATACGCCTTGAACAGCGGATGTCCGGCGCGCGGATTGGAAGTGAATTCCGGGTGAAACTGGCAGGCGACGAACCATGGGTGCACGTCCTGCGGCAACTCGATCATTTCGCACAGGTTTTCGGTCGGAGTGCGCGCGGAAACGACAAGACCAGCGGCCTTCAGCTGATCCACGTAATGGTTGTTGACCTCATAGCGATGGCGGTGGCGCTCGTTGACTTCCTCGCCATAGATCTGCGCTGCCAGCGTGCCTGGCACGATGGGACATTTCTGCGCGCCCAGGCGCATGGTGCCGCCGAGGTCGGAGTTTTCATCGCGCTTCTCGACCTTGCCGGATGCATCTTTCCATTCGGTGATCAGGCCAACCACGTGATGTGGGGAATCGGAGTCGAACTCCGTACTGTTGGCCTTTTCCAGACCTGCCACGTCGCGCGCGAATTCGATCACGGCCAGTTGCATGCCGAGGCAGATGCCGAGGTATGGCACCTTGTTTTCACGGGCATAACGGATGGCGGCGATCTTGCCTTCAGTACCGCGCTTGCCGAAACCGCCCGGCACCAGAATGGCATCCATGTTCTTCAGCATGCCGCAGCCGTTCTTCTCGATGTCTTCGGAATCCATGTAGTGGATCTTGACCTTGGAACGGGTGTGCATGCCGGCGTGAATCAGGGCCTCGGTCAGCGACTTGTAGGATTCGGTCAGGTCGACGTATTTGCCGACAAACGCGATATCGATCAGATGATCCGGATGCTCGACTGCATCGGTCAATTTCTTCCATGCGGAAAGATCGGCGGCGCGAGCGAGTATTCCGAGCTTGTGACAGACGATCTCATCCAGCATCTGGTCATGTAGCATGCCGGGTATCTTGTAGATCGAGTCGGCATCGACCGCGGAAATTACCGCTTCCGGCGCAACGTTGGTGAACAGCGCGATCTTGCGGCGCTCGTCGTCAGGAATAGCCCGGTCGGCGCGGCACAAAAGAATATCGGGCTGGATACCGATTTCGCGCAACTCCTTCACCGAGTGCTGCGTCGGCTTGGTCTTCAGCTCGCCGGCAGTGGGAATCCACGGCAGCAGCGTCAGGTGCACGTAGCAGGAGTTGCCACGGCCTTCCTCGATGCCCATCTGGCGGATGGCTTCCAGGAACGGCAGCGATTCAATGTCGCCCACCGTGCCGCCGACTTCGACGATGGCGACTTCGGCACCTTCGGCACCGCGCTTGATGTTGGCTTTGATTTCATCGGTGATGTGCGGGATCACCTGCACCGTCTTGCCGAGGTACTCGCCGCGTCGTTCCTTGCGGATGACGTTCTCGTACACCTGGCCGGTAGTAAAGTTGTTGCGTTTTCCCATGCGGGCGCTGATGAAGCGTTCGTAGTGGCCCAGGTCGAGGTCGGTTTCGGCGCCGTCGTCGGTGACGAACACCTCGCCGTGCTGGAACGGACTCATGGTGCCGGGATCCACGTTGATGTAGGGATCCAGCTTGAGCATGGTGACCCGGATGCCGCGGGACTCGAGGATTGCCCCTAACGATGCGGCTGCAATGCCCTTGCCCAGGGAAGAAACCACGCCGCCGGTGACGAATACATATTTGGTCATGAGGAAAGCTTTTTGAGTGAGGCGGACGGGGTGCCATTTTACCGGAAACGGGATGGGGTCACAACGAAACCTGGGAATACTGAAGCTGGACAAAAGGAGTAATATCCGATTGAAGGCATCGAATGAAACTCCGTCGTTTCTACACGCGCTCGCTCTTGTGTATCGTTGGGCGCAAGGAGGCAATCATGAAATCCGTACTTGCCTGCATTCTTTTGGTCGCGACGTTCATCGCCACGCCTTCCCTCGCCGATGAGCCGTCGCCTTCGCCGCCTCAGGCCGACGAAACCTACCGAGCATTCACCGCCCCCGACGGCATCCAGCATGTCAGCATTGTCGGCGGAAATTATTTCTTCCGACCAAATCGGGTAATCGTCAAGGTCAACGTCCCGGTAGAGTTCGGCGTCACGCTGGAGCGCGGCATCGTACCGCATACACTCGTCATCGACGCACCCGAGGCCGGCATTCAGATCAATGAAAAACTGAGCTCAGAGGTCAGGATAATTCGCTTCACGCCAACGGCCACGGGCAGCTACCCGTTCTATTGCAAGAACAAGCTGCTTTTTCTGAAAAGTCATCGCGACAAAGGCATGGAAGGCATCCTCGAAATCATCGAATGACCGCATGCTGAGCTCATTATTGATGACTGTTGCGCTGACCGTTTCGGGAACCGATCTGCTGGACAGCGCCATCGAGCGCTTCCACACGATCCAGACTTATCGCGTCACCCTGCATTCGTCCCATGCCGACGGCGAGGAGCATCTGCGCTATTTTTACAGCAAGCCAGGACGGATACGCATGGAGTTCATCCGCCCGCATGCCGGCGCTGTGCTGGTTTACGATCCCGATACGCAACGCGTGCGCCTGTGGCCCTTCGGCGCCGGGCGTTTTCCCGAACTGAAACTCAGCCCCGGCAATCCGCTCATCCGCAGCCCCCGCGGGCAACGCGTCGACCGGTCCGACGTCGGCGCCTTGCTCGACAACGTCAAGGCGCTCAAGCAGGGCGGTTCGCTAAAGCACCATGGCGAACGCATGCTGGAGCAGCGGGCTACACAGCTGATCGACGTTGCAGGAGATGGAAACTTTACCGTCGCAAGCGTCCATCGTTACGAGTTATGGCTGGACGCGGCAACGTTGTTTCCGGTAAAAGTCGTCAGCCACGACCGCGAGGACGCCATCCTTGAAACCGTGCGCATGGTCGATGTGGAAATAGATCCCATGCTGCCATCCATCCTATTCAATCCGCAGGACTGATGAGCGAATACCGTTTTCTCACGATCTGGCAACTTGAAGCGCCGCTCGCAACGGTTTGCAAAGCTATCGAAAACTCATTGGCCTGGCCGGAATGGTGGCCGGGGGTCGAAAAAGTCGAGGAACTCTCTGCCGGCGATGTGGACGGCATCGGCAGCGTACGGCGTTATACCTGGAAAGGCCGCCTACCCTATCGGCTGACTTTCGATGTGCAGGTAACGCACATGGAATTGCAGACCATGGTCGAGGGGGTGGCGAGCGGCGATGTGGAAGGCATCGGCCGCTGGTCCTTCGCCAGTGAAGGAGCGCTGACCATCGCCCGCTACGAATGGCAGGTTCGTCCCGCAACATTATGGATGCGTTTGCTGAGCCCCGTGGCCAGTCCGTTGTTTCGCTGGAATCACGACATGCTGATGCGGCAAGGCGGCGAAGGCCTTGCGCGGCGGCTGAATGCACGGCTGGTTCAAATCCACCAACATTAGCCGCATGACGTAATCAGAAATTACTGCGATCAGCCTCTGCGCGAGGCACCCAGATATTGGTATGTCATCGACACGGCCACGCCGAACACGACATGCGTCGCCAAGGTAATACCGCCGCGCGCTTCGGCAAACCAAGGGAAAATTGCTGTGAACCCGTGCATATTGATGAAATAAAGCACAATGCCGAAACCGGCTCCTGCCAGATGAGAGACCACCAGGCCTGATCGTCTCACCGGCAGCAATATCGCCGCATAAAAAATCGACAGCAGAAAATGAATCGCCGTTGCCGCCAGCATCACCTCGACATCGAATGTCGCAGGCGGCGGCAAAACGTCATGACCCAGCACCAGCGCAGCCGTCAGTCGGGAATCGCGCAACAACAAGCCAAGCGCGTCCTCGCCGAAGGCGGCCCACAGCAGAAGTTGCGCAAACGTCGACAGAATGCCTGCGCTGACGCCAGCCAGAAGCGCAGCTACTGCCCTATTGCTTCCAGCTCCCATAGCCCTTGAACTGCTCCATCACTTCGGTCATTTGTTCGGCACTCAGCAACTTCGGTTCGCCGGCCTGCAATGCACGCCAGTATTGCTCGCAGAGCGTCTCGACTTCCGCAGCCACCGAAAGCGCCTGATCGAGGTCGCGTCCAACAGCGATCATGCCGTGATTGGCGAGCAGGCAGGCCTTGCGATCCTGCAATGCAGACAGCGCTGCGTCCGAGAGCGCCTGGCTGCCGAACAAGGCATATGGCGCGCAGCGTATGGTGTCGCCGCCGGCCACAGCGATCATGTAATGAAACGGAGGGATCTCGCGATGCAGGCAGGCCAGCGTGGTGCCGAACATGGCATGGGTATGGATCACCGCGCCGACTTCCGGCCGTGCCTGCAAAATGTCGCGATGGAAACGCCATTCGCTGGAAGGCTGGCGCTCACCCTGCACCTTGCCGTCGAAATTCATCCAGACCATGTCGTGCGGTGTCATTTCCTCGACGGTCATACCCGTCGGGGTGACGAGAAATCCTGCGCCGTCGCGCACACTGGCATTGCCGGAGGTACCGCGGTTCAGCCCAAGTTCGCAAAGTTTTCTGGAAATGGACAGCAATTGTTCGCGTAAGTGACTCATGCCGGGAACAAGCTCCTCAATTGATCGGGCGTACAAATGCCGCGCTCGGTGATGATGCCAGAGACCAATCGCGCCGGAGTGACGTCAAAAGCCGGATTCGCCGCCCGGCTGCCTTCCGGCAGGATATTGACGCGAGCCATCGTACCGTTTTCCAGACGCCCTTGCATCCAGGCAACCTCTTCCGCGTCGCGCTCCTCAATGGGAATTTCGCGCAAGCCGTCATTCAGAGTCCAATCGATGGTCGGCGAGGGCACGGCCGCATAGAAAGGCACACCGTTATCGTGCGCCGCCAGCGCCTTGAGATAAGTACCGATCTTGTTGCAGACATCGCCCGTGCAGGTCACGCGATCGGCACCGACAATCGCAACATCCACCTGCCCGTGCTGCATCAAATGGCCGCCGGCATTATCCGCGATCACGGTATGCGGTACGCCGTGCTGGCCCAATTCCCATGCCGTAAGACTCGCGCCCTGGTTGCGCGGACGGGTTTCGTCTACCCACACATGCAGCGGGATGCCGGCATCGGACGCCGCGTATATCGGCGCAAGTGCCGTGCCCCAATCGACCGTAGCAAGCCAGCCGGCATTGCAGTGCGTCAGGATATTCAGCGGACGCCCGAGTTTCTCGTGCATCGCTTTCAGCATTGCCAGCCCATGTTCGCCCAGCGCCTTGTTGGCTGCCACGTCCTCGTCGCAGATGGCTGCTGCTTCCAGCCACGCGGCTTCCGCGCGCCTTGCTTTCGGCAGCGCCTGTAAACGGCTCGTCATGCGCTCGACCGCCCAGCGCAGGTTGACTGCCGTCGGCCGTGTCGCTATCAGGATGCGCCCCACCTGCTGGAGACGATCGTCGTCGCCGGACTCCTGCATCGCCAGCGTCACCCCGTATGCCGCAGCGGCGCCGATCAATGGCGCGCCGCGCACCTGCATGGTCTTGATCGCCTGCGCTACCTCGCTCACCGATGAAAGCCGCCTTACTTCAAACGCATGCGGCAGCAGCGTCTGGTCGATAATCTCGATTGCCGAAGCATCGGTCGATGGCCAAATGGTCCGATAGTGAAAACCGCGTATTTTCAAGCTCTAATCTCTTTCTCGGCACTATCCACAAAAACTGTGGATAAATCTGTGAATATCTGTGACTTAAAAACGTAACTCAAGCCTGCATAACGTATTTTTACATTCGCCTATAATTTACACGATAAATTAAATCATTAATTATCAATAACTTAAAAAACACCCAAACAAACTCAGGAGTTTGCTGCGTTTCTTAAAGTACTACATGAGGTCGTGTGCATAATTACCCCATATGGGGTAGCACTTCATGGACATTTTGCGTCGTTTTTTCAATCACTTCCTCAATTGAAACCTTGCGGAGCCGGGCAAGAATGCGAGCAATTTCCGGCAGCTCCTCCGGGCTGTTACGTCCATTCCTGCCTATCCATGCCGGTGGAATATCCGGGGCATCGGTTTCCAGTACGATACTTTCCAATGGCAAGGTCATCGCCAATTCCCGCAGATGCACCGCGCGCGGCCAAGTCATTGCACCGCCAAATCCGAGTTTGAAACCCAGCTTGATGAAAATAGCCGCCTGCTGATGGCTGCCGTTGAATGCATGGGCAATACCGCCCCTGACCTTGATGCGTCTCAGGTGCTTGAGTACCTGATCGACCGAGCGACGCACGTGGAGTATCACGGGAAGATCGAACTCCTGTGCCAGCTTCAATTGCTGAACAAAGTAATATTCCTGCTTCTCCCGATCCAGTCCTTCGACAAAAAAATCGAGGCCGATTTCGCCGACAGCAATGGGGCGAGTGCTTTGTAGCTTCTCGCGCAGCACATCCAAGTCCTCCGGCAGGGCTTGTTCAGCAAATAAAGGGTGAATGCCGAGAGCAGGAGCACAGCTGGCATAACGCTCCGCCAGCGCCAGCACCGTATCGAAATTTGCGCGCCCGATTGCCGGCACTACAATTTTCGCAACTCCGGCCTTCTGAGCTTGTTCTATGACGGAATCGCGGTCCGCGTCAAACTCGGCCGCATCCAGGTGACAATGACTATCGACGAGGCCGCGCACGGACACGGATATCCTGCCCTATCTGATCGAGACTCAGAAAATCAAGCTCGACACGCTGCGACATATCGGTCAGCTCCGGCAATACGAACATGCCGCGCGCTGCATCGCCCAGCAACGCCGGGGCGTAATACATCAGCAATTCGTCAGCCAGCCCTTCACCTAACAGCACACCATTGAGATGAGCGCCCGCTTCCACCAGCACCTCATTGATTTCACGTGCGGCCAAGGCCTGCATCAGGCTGGCGAGGCAAACACGGCCATTACTCGCCGGGAGTTCAAGAACCGTCACACCCAGGCCGCGCAAAGCCTCGACTTTTTGCGCTTGTCCTTTGAAGCAGACAATGAGGGTATTGCCGCCTTGCAGTATTTTGCTTTCTGGAGGAATGCGCAACGTGCTGTCCACCACCACGCGCAGCGGCTGGCGGCCGATATCGAATTCACGCACGGTCATTTGCGGATCGTCCGCGAGCACCGTGCCGATGCCGGTGAGGATCGCGCAGGACCGCGCACGCCAGCGCTGCACGTCGCTGCGCGCGGCAGGGCCGGTAATCCATTGGCTGACGCCATTGGCGAGAGCGGTACGGCCATCCAGACTCGCGGCCACTTTCACGGTCACCCACGGCCGACCGCGCGTCATGCGCGAGATGAAACCGGGATTGAGCTGTCGCGATTCCTTTTCCATCAAGCCACCACGGGTTTCGATGCCATGCGATTCCAGCAGCTTGAGTCCGCTACCCGCGACCCTGGGGTTGGGATCGCTCATCGCCGCCACCACACGACGTACGCCGGCGTCCACCAGCGCCTGCGCGCACGGCGGGGTGCGTCCGTGATGGCTGCAAGGCTCAAGCGTCACATAAACGTCGGCCCCTCTGGCTGCCTCACCCGCCTCACGCAGGGCATGGACTTCGGCATGCGGCCCGCCGGCACGCTCGTGCCAGCCTTCACCTATCACCTTGCCGTCCTTGACGATCACACAGCCGACGCGCGGATTGGGCGTAGTGGTGTAGAGGCCGCGCTCCGCCAAGCGCAACGCCTGCGTCATGTAACGGTGATCGTCGGTGGAAAACATAGGGTTAACAGTATTGTGGAGCAAGAGTCAATGTATTCCATGTTGCATTCAAACGAAGACGAGGTGGAGCCGCGAAGAAAACGTCAGTTTCAGTGCAGGCTAATGCCGCCGAAAGCGGCGTTATTGCCTGCACCGAAACCATTGGTTTTGGTACAGGTATTGCCGGAGCTACAGTACAAGTAGTACGGCAAGCGACGACAACGCAGTATTCGTTAGAATGCAACATGGAATCAATGCTGGACGATGGCGCTATGCACTAGCCGCTCCTGCTGGTCGAAATACAGGCGCAGACCATGGACAACCCACAGGCAAACGCCGAGGTCGTATTCGATCTGGGTGGTTTCCTCCCAGGAAGGGCGTCCCAACTGCATCATTACTTCGGACTTGGTCATACCCGGTTTGAGCAGGCGGCGCTTGATATCCAGCACCATATCGCCGCGCTCGCAGGGATGCGCCGGCTCCGGGTTCATCCAGACCACTGGGTCGAAGGGCTCGTCGCCGAATACCAGACGTTCCTTGAATGCCCACCAGCCGAAGAAGACGATGGTCACCAGCAAGGTGAAAACCGCAAATGCAATGGCAAGACCCGTCAGCAGTTTTTGCGGTTTTTCATCCACGTTAGGGCGTGCTCACATTAATTTCGCGTCTGCGACGGGGGCGATTTGGGATGCCCTCCGCGAAGCAAGACGCGCGGTTGTGCCGCTCACAACAAGCGGCTTGCGACAAAGGAGAGCGCCCAAATCGCCCCCGTCCCGAAGGGTTGCTGCAAGAAAGCGTGTCTGCGGCGTTGCGAAGCTTGCGAATGGAACGACCATTCGCCGCACTCCGCGCCTTGCATCCATCGCTTTCTTGCAGCAACGCAGCCGTGAAATTAATGTGAACACGCCCTATTTCTCCGTTTTGTCGGCGCTGCGCCGGGCGGTAGTGTCCAGGTCGCGGATCACGTCGTGGAAATCGTCCACGTCCTGGAAGCTGCGGTAAATCGATGCGAAACGAATATACGCCACCTTGTCGAGAAGACGCAGCTCCTGCATCACCGCCTCGCCCAGTTCGCGCGACTGGATTTCGCGCTCGCCGCGACCGAGGATCTTCTGCATGATGTTGTCGACGGCGCGATCCACCAGCTCCATCGACACCGGCCGCTTGTGCAGCGGCCGCGTGAACGACAGCCGCAATTTGTCGCGCGAGAACTCCTCGCGCGTCCCGTTCTGCTTGACCACCTGCGGCATGTGCAGTTCCGCTTTTTCGTAGGTGGTGAACCGCTTCTCGCAGGAAGCGCAGCGACGACGGCGACGTATGGTATCGCCTTCGTCATTGACGCGGGAGTCAATGACCTGGGTGTCGTCGGCACCGCAGAAGGGGCATTTCATGATTGGGAGACCGTGAAGGGTGAAGGGTAAAGGGTGAAGGGTAAAATCCCTGCTCCCGCCCCCGGCAGGGGGAGGACTGGGGAGGGGGCACCCCCCTTCACCCTTCTCCCTTCCCTGTAATTAAGCGCCATACACCGGAAAACGCGCTGTCAGCGCATGCACCTTCTCGCGCACCGCGGCGATCTTCGCTTCGTCGGTCGGCGCATCCAGCACGTCGGCGATGAAGTGGGCGACTTGGCGCGCTTCTTCTTCCTTGAAGCCGCGCGTGGTGATCGCCGGCGAGCCGATGCGGATGCCGGAGGTGACGAACGGGCTTTCCGGATCGTTTGGGATGGAGTTCTTGTTGACGGTGATGTCCGCTAGGCCCAGCGCCGCGTCGGCCACCTTGCCGGTCAGGCCCTTGGGACGCAGGTCGACCAGGAACATGTGCGATTCGGTGCGGCCGGAGATGATGCGCAGGCCGCGTTCGGCCAGGGTTTGCGCCATTGCGACCGCATTCTTCAGCACCTGCTCCTGATAAGTTTTGAATTCCGGCTGCATCGCTTCGGCAAACGCCACCGCCTTGCCGGCGATGACGTGCATCAGCGGGCCGCCTTGCAAGGACGGGAACACGTTGGAGTTCAGCGACTTCTCATACTCCGCCCTGGCGAGGATGATGCCGCCGCGCGGGCCGCGCAGGGTCTTGTGGGTAGTGGAAGTCACGAAGTCGGCATGCGGCACCGGGTTCGGGTACACGCCGGCGGCAATCAGGCCGGAATAGTGCGCCATATCGACCATGAAGTAGGCGCCGACCTTCTTGGCGATTTCGGCCATACGCGCCCAGTCGAAGCGCAGTGCATAAGCGGAGGCGCCGCCGATCAGCAGCTTGGGCTTGGTTTCCATCGCCACGCGCTCCATGTCGTCGTAGTCGATCTCTTCCTTGTCGTTCACACCGTAGGCCACGATGTTGAACAGCTTACCGGACAGGTTGGCCGGGGAACCGTGCGTCAGGTGGCCGCCGTGGCCGAGGTTCATGCCCATCACCGTGTCGCCTGGCTTGAGGATGGAGAAATACACGGCTTGATTGGCTTGCGAACCGGAGTGCGGCTGCACGTTGGCGTATTCAGCGCCGAACAGCTTCTTCACGCGATCAATCGCGATTTGCTCGATCTGGTCCACATACTCGCAACCGCCGTAGAAACGCTTGCCCGGATACCCTTCGGCATACTTGTTGGTCAGTTGCGAACCCTGCGCCTGCATGACGGCCGGGCTGGTGTAGTTTTCGGAGGCGATCAGCTCGATGTGATGTTCCTGGCGCTGGCGCTCGCCTTCGATGGCTTGCCAGATTTCCGCGTCACACGAGTTGAGGGTTTGGGAGTAGCTGAACATAGGTCGATTTCCGGGATGCAAAATGGTTGAATTCTAACATGTTAAGCCCCTCTCTCGCATCCTTGAGGCCGCATGGAATTACCGTAACGGCTGTTTACAGCCGCTGCGGTTCCAATGAATCAGCGCGACCATCCCAGCCATCACGCAACCCTTTGTTTTACATGCATCTCAGTGCTGGCATATGGTTTGCTCATACCTTAGCGAGCGATCTCTCCATCGTCTTCTACCCAACCCCGTCGGGCGAATAACAACACGACCGCCCGGCGGGTCTTTTTTTGCCTGCCGCGCGCTATAATCCTGCAATTGAATCAGCGGCCTCCAGCATGAACCTTATCCGCGAAAAGGACTTCGTCGACAGCATCGCCGACGCCCTGCAATACATCTCCTATTACCATTCGCCCGACTTCCTGCACGCGATGCACGACGCATGGAAGCGCGAACCCTCGCCCGCAGCGCGCGACGCCATCGCACAGATTCTGGTGAACTCCTACCTCTGCGCCGAAGGGCAGCGCCCGCTGTGCCAGGACACAGGTATCGTCACTGCCTTCATCAAGGTCGGCATGCAGGTAAATTGGGACACCGACAAGAGCCTACAGGACATGGTCGACGAAGGCGTACGCCGCGCCTACCTTAATCCGGACAACGTGCTGCGCGCCTCCATCGTGACCGACCCCGCAGGCATCCGTAAGAACACGCGCGATAACACGCCTTCCATCGTACACGTCGAACTGGTGCCGGGCGACAAGGTGGATATTCGCATTGCAGCCAAGGGCGGCGGTTCGGAAAACAAGGCGCAGTTCGCGATGCTGGAACCGTCCGACGATATCGTTGAATGGGTGCTGGAAACCGTACCGAAAATGGGTGCCGGCTGGTGCCCTCCCGGCGTGCTCGGTATCGGCATCGGCGGCACCGCAGAAAAAGCGGTACTGTTAGCCAAGGAATCGCTGATGGCCTCCATCGACATCCAGGAGCTGAAAGCACGCGGCCCGCAGAATCGCGCCGAGGAATTGCGGCTGGAACTCTACGAAAAGGTCAACCGCCTCGGTATAGGCGCACAAGGGCTGGGCGGCCTCACCACCGTACTGGACGTCAAAGTGCTGGACTACCCGACACACGCCACGTCCCTGCCTGTTGCGATGATCCCCAACTGTGCCGCCACGCGCCACGTGCATTTCACGCTGGATGGCAGCGGTCCGACGCAATTGCCCGCGCCCAAACTGGAAGACTGGCCGCAGATCGCACTGGACGCCGGAGCGCCGATGCGCCGCGTCAATCTCGATCAATTGACCTCTACCGACATCGCACAATGGCAGCCTGGCGAAAAGCTGCTACTGTCCGGCAAGCTGCTGACCGGCCGCGATGCCGCGCACCGCCGTTTGGCTGAAATGGCCGCACGCGGTGAGGCCATGCCCGTGGACTTTACAAACCGCTTTATCTATTACGTCGGCCCCGTCGATCCGGTGCGCGACGAAGCCGTCGGCCCGGCGGGGCCCACTACCGCTACCCGCATGGACAGATATACCGATTTCATGCTTGAACATACCGGCCTGCTCGGCATGATAGGCAAGGCCGAGCGCGGCGAAGCGACCGTCGACACGATCCGCCGTCACAAATCGGTATACCTGATCGCGGTCGGCGGCGCAGCCTACCTGGTTTCCAAGGCGATCAAATCCGCTCGCATCGTCGCCTTTCCCGATCTCGGCATGGAGGCCATCTACGAATTCGAGGTGGTAGACATGCCGGTGACGGTTGCAGTGGATACCGAGGGCCATTCGGTTCATGTCAGCGGCCCCATCGAGTGGCGCGCGAAAATCGGCCATATCCCTGTATTTACGGAGTCGTAATGGCACAACTTTTCAGCCCGCTCAAACTGAGGGAGATCGTGCTCAAGAACCGCATCGTCGTTTCGCCGATGTGCCAATACTCGGCCGATGGCGGCATGCCCAACAACTGGCATCTGGTCAATTACGGCAGCCGCGCCGTCGGAGGTGCGGCACTGGTGATGGTCGAAGCGACTGCTGTATGCCCCGAGGGCCGGATCACCCCTTGGTGTACCGGCATCTGGTCGGACGCACATACCGCCGCGTTTCGGCCCATTACCGATTTCATCCGCGCCCAAGGTTCGGTGCCCGGCATCCAGATCGCACACGCCGGCCGCAAAGCGTCATGCACCCAGCCCTGGACCGGCAGCCAGTTCATTCCCTTGGGAGCCGGAGGCTGGCAAACCGTCGCCCCTTCGGCGATTCCGTTCAGCCCGGCTCACGGCGTACCGCATGCATTGACCCCCGACGAAATCGACGGCATCGTCGAATTGTTTGCCGAAGCGGCCTGTCGCGCACTGGCCGCCGGCTTCGAGGTTGCGGAAGTTCACTGCGCGCACGGCTATCTATTAAATGAATTTCTGTCGCCGCTCGCTAACCATCGCGACGACGAATATGGCGGCAGTCTTGAAAACCGTTGCCGCCTGCCGCTGCGCGTCGCCAAAACAATACGCGATTTGTGGCCGGCGCAATGGCCGGTGTTCGTGCGCATCTCGGCAACGGATTGGGTACCGCAGTTAAATGGAAGAGTCGGCTGGGATCTCGCGCAATCGATACAATTCGCCAAATGGCTGAAGGAGATCGGCATCGACCTCATCGACTGCTCTACAGGCGGCATGGTGCCGGATGCGCAGATTCCGGCCGGGCCCGGCTTTCAAGTACCATTCGCAGCCGGGGTACGCAAGGAGGCCGGCATCGCAACGGGCGCCGTCGGCATCATTACCACCTCGGCACAGGCCGAACAGATACTTGTGGACGGCCAGGCGGATGCGATTTTTCTCGCCCGCGAACTGCTACGGGACCCCTACTGGCCGCTACGTGCCGCACGCGAACTGGGCGTGGACGTGGAGTGGCCGAATCAATATGTAAGAGCTAAAAGATAAATCCGGGAGAGAAAACCGAATGAAATGGACTGACGTACAACAGATCGCAGAAGAACTATACGACCAGCACCCGGACGTTGATCCGCGCACGATACGCTTTACCGACCTGCACAACTATGTCGTTGGACTGGATGACTTCGACGACGAGCATAACCGCGGCGGCGAGAAAGTGCTGGAAGCGATCCAGGCAGCCTGGATCGCTGAAGCCGAATAAAGCTTAAATTGTCCGGGAGTAACGCGGCTTGTCGGTCGCCTGCTGCCGCAGGTAACCGTCGAATGCCATCGCGATATTACGCAGGAATACCCGTCCCGCTTCGGTAACGCGGATCGTCGCGGGCTCAAGCACTACCAGCCCGTCCGCATGCATTTCCTTCAGCTCTTCCAGCGCATCGGCGAAGTGACTGTCGAAATCGATATTCCATTGCTTGCCGAAGGTCGCCTTATCCAGCTCCAGATCGCACATGATCTGGGTAATGGCCTCGCGCCGCAGCTTGTCCTCGCGAGATATGCGCAGGCCGCGCTCGACAGGCAGCTTGCCGGCCTCAACCCTCTCGCGATAATCCGATATCACTTTCACGTTCTGCGCATAGACATCGTCGGTTTGCGAAATCGCCGAAACACCGAAGGCGAGGATGTCGCAATCCTTATGGGTGGTGTAGCCCTGGAAGTTGCGGTACAGCGTCTTGGCTTTTTGCGCCTTAACCAGTTCGTCGTCGGGACGGGCGAAGTGGTCCATGCCGATATACACGTATCCGGCCGCGGTCAGTTTTTCCAGAGTCAGTTTCTGCAATGCCAGGCGCTGGTCCAAGTGCGGCAGCGTTTCTTCCGCGATCAGCTTCTGGTGCTTTTTCATCCACGGCACATGCGCATAATTGAATACGGCAAAACGGTCCGGCGCCATGCCGATAACCGTATCCAGCGTACGCTCAAAGGTTTCCGGCGTCTGATGGGGCAAGCCGACCATCAGGTCGAAATTGACGCTCTCGAATCCTTCCTCGCGGATCCAGCCATACACCTCACGAATTAATGCCTCGGGCTGCACGCGATTGACGGCATGCTGCACCTTATCGTTCAGATCCTGCACGCCAAGACTGACGCGGTTGAAGCCACTTTGGCGCAAGGCCCGGATATGTTCGAAGGTAAGTTCGCGCGGGTCCATTTCGCAGCCGATTTCGGCATCCGGCGCAATGCTGAATTTGCCGGCAAGGTAATCGTACAGTCGACGCAAATCATCGGGATGAAGATAAGTCGGCGTACCGCCGCCCCAGTGCAATTGCCGCACTTTTCTTTGCGGGCTGGTCAATGCTGCCACTTGATCGATTTCGCTGAACAGGACTTCCAGATAAGCCTTGGCCTTGCTGTAGTCCTTGGTAGCGATCATGTTGCAGCCGCAGTAATAACACAGCGTGTCGCAAAAGGGGATGTGGGTGTAGAGCGAGATATCGCGGCCTTTGTCCTGCGTGGCGCGCAACTCTTCCTCCCACTGCGCAGGGCCGAAGCTCTCGTGGAAATAAGGAGCGGTCGGGTACGACGTGTAGCGCGGCCCGGCCTTGCAATATTTATGAAGTAATTCGGCAGAAAATTCCATGCGGGACATTATATCAGACATAAATATCTTTTTAACAAAAAGACAATTAGCCACCGACCTAAGGGCTATTGACATCCTGTCAGGAGAATCCAGAATGTTAATCTTTGAAGGGTTAACCTGTCCGAGAGGCGGGGCGCAAAGCAACCGGTCTACCGCAGTATTCGCTATATGACAGTGGAGCTACCGGGAAAGTTACTCCCGTTATCATCATTACGGGTTTTCTTTTCATTAACAATAAAAACCAAATGAAAGACCCAGCATGCCAGCCGTACAGCTCAAAGACTACTGTTTTGCCCACCAGCCCATCCTCGACGTCGAAGGCAATACCATCGCTATAGAGTTGTTGTACCGCGACGCTCAACCCGAAGCGGGGAATATTTTCGATGACACAACGGCTACGGCGAACGTCATTATCAACATATGCAACCATTTGGGCATGATCGACCTGATGGGCAAGCGCAAGCTGTTCATCAATGTTGCCGAGCATTTACTTTTGAGCGACACGATCACCCTACTGCCCAAAGACAAGGTTACCCTGGAACTTCTCGAGCACATTGAAGTAACAGAAGAAATCCTGGCCCGCGTGCGCGAGCTGAAAGCGATGGGGTACGAATTTGCGCTGGACGATTATGTGTTTCATTCCGACCCGTGCCCATTGTTCGATCTGGTGGACATCATCAAGGTGGACATACTCCAAGCCGACCTGAACGCGCTGGATCAACTGGTCGCCTATCTCAGACGCTGGCCTTGCAAGCTGCTGGCGGAAAAAGTGGAAAACGAAGAAATTCACCAGACCTGCCTCAAGGCCGGCTTCGATCTCTTCCAGGGATATTACTTCGCTTATCCCACGCTGCATGGCGGACGGATCACCGACCCCGCAAAACTGGTCGTCCTCGACCTGCTTTCCAAGGTAAGCAGCGATGCCGAACTGGATGAAATTGAAACCTCGTTCAAAGGCAATCCCGGCCTGACTTACAGCCTGCTCCGCCTGATCAGCTCTCCGGCTTTCTATACGTCATCGCACAAGATCGGCTCAATCCGGCAAGCGCTCCAGATACTGGGCATGCGCCAGCTCAGCCGCTGGCTGCAAGTACTGATTTATACACAGCAAAACGAGCAATCCTGCCTTTCGTTGCTGGAACTGGCAGTGCATCGCGCCAGGCTGATGGAGTTGATGGCAGGCTCAGCCAATATCGCCCCGGAGCAGGCTTATGTTGCCGGCATGCTCTCGCTGGCGGATAGCGCGCTGGGCGTGTCGATGGAAACTATCCTCCAGCACCTGAATCTCGTCGAGGACATCCATCGCGCATTATTGAAACGTGAAGGCAATCTCGGCCTGCTGCTGCGCATCTGCGAAAAACTCGAGAACGGCGAATTCGAGGAGGTCGCGGAAGTCGTGGAATCATTGAACATCACCATCCCATCGCTGATGGAAATGCAAGCGGCGTCCATCGCCTGGGGCAACCAGATGCTGCACGACCTTTTCGAACAATCCCACTGATTAATCGATCTCTTATGCAATTACCAAAAGAAATCTTCAAGGCCTACGATATCCGCGGCATCGTCGGCAAAACACTGACCCCTGAGATCGTCGAAGCCATCGGCCAGGCCATCGGCTCCGAAGCCACCGCGCGACGCCAGACACAAATCTGCATCGGCTACGATGGCCGGTTGTCCGGCCCCGAACTTGCCGCGGCGCTCGCGCGCGGCATACGCAAAGCCGGCGTACATGTCATCGATCTCGGCATGGTCGCCACTCCGATGGTCTATTTCGCCGCCTGCCATCTCGGCACCAACTGCGGAGTCATGGTTACCGGCAGTCATAACCCGCCGGAATACAACGGCCTCAAGATGGTGTTGGGCGGCGAAACACTCTCGGGAGAAGCCATCCAGGGATTACGAAATCGAATCGAGCTCGGCGAACTTTTTGAAGGCGATGGCAGCTATAGTCAATACGATATAGCGCAGGACTACATCGACCGCATCGCCGGCGATATCAAGCTGACGCGCCCAATGAAGATCGCCGTGGATTGCGGCAACGGCGTCGCGGGCGCATTCGCCGGCAAGCTCTATCGCGCGCTGGAATGTGAAGTTCAGGAATTGCACTGCGATGTCGACGGCAACTTCCCCAACCACCATCCCGACCCTTCCGTACCAGAGAATCTGAACGATCTTATCGCTGCGCTGAAAACCGGCAACGCCGAACTCGGCCTCGCCTTCGACGGCGATGGCGACCGCCTCGGCGTCGTGACCAAGGACGGGCAAATCATCTACCCCGACCGCCAGCTGATGCTGTTTGCCGCGGACGTGCTGTCACGTTCACCGGGGGCGACCATCATTTATGACGTCAAATCGACACGCAACCTGCATCCATGGATCGCGCGTCATGGCGGCGAACCGCTGCTGTGGAAAACCGGCCACTCTCTGGTAAAGGCCAAGATGAAGGAAACCGGCGCCCAGCTCGCCGGTGAAATGAGCGGTCATGTGTTCTTCAAGGAACGCTGGTACGGTTTCGACGACGGTCTTTACACCGGCGCCCGGCTGCTGGAGATCCTGAGCACGACCGCCGATCCGTCGGCGATATTGAATGCCCTGCCGGACAGCGTCAGCACCCCCGAACAGCACATCAAGATGCGCGAGGGCGAACCCCACGCCCTGCTGGCAAGGCTGGCGCAGGAAGCGAAGTTCGATGGTGCCGACCGGGTGATCGCAATTGACGGCTTGCGAGTGGAATATCCGGACGGCTTCGGCCTGATGCGCGCATCGAATACCACGCCGGTAATTGTGCTGCGCTTTGAAGCCGATACCGAGGCCGCATTGCACCGCATACAGGAGCAATTCCGAGGCATACTCCTCGCCGCCGCGCCGCACGTGAAGTTACCTTTCTGATATGCCATCCCGCAATACCCTGTTTGCTGCCGTAATATGGATAGGGTTGTTCGCGGGCCTCGTTTACCTGACGGATGGGATACTGAATCCCAACAAGGCGGAAAAACTGGGGGATGCCGAGGTCGTGGAGTTGCAGCGCGATCCCAGCGGTCATTACCGCGCGGAGGCGTTTATCAATGGCACGAAGGTCGGCGTACTAGTCGATACGGGAGCAACGGGCGTGGCGATCTCGCAAGCACTGGCGGATACACTAGGCTTGAAAAGCCTTGTCGCCATCCGAACTGCCACAGCCAATGGTGATACCATCTCCTATATGGTGCGGTTGGATGAAGTCCGTCTTGGCGGCATTGTCGCGAAGGATGTGTCCGCCAGCATCGTCCCCGGACTGAACGGCGACGCTCTGCTCGGGATGTCCTTTTTGGGCCGGATGGATATCCGGCTCTACCAGGGCACGATGACCATCCGCCAGGCCAACCCTATGTAATCACCGTTGGCTGTTCGCGGCCCGTACGTGCGCGCAGTTCAGATATTTGCAAAGCAATGCCGATCAACTCGGACAGGGCCGTTTGCGCATCCAGATGGTGCTTCGTCACATCCGGCTCGAATGCTTCCAGATAAATCCGTAGCGTCGCGCCTTCGGTGCCGGTCCCGGAAAGCCGGAAGACGATGCGCGAGCCGTCGACAAAACCGATACGCACGCCTTGCCCGGTGCTGACGCTGCCGTCTACCGGATCGGTGTAGCTGAAATCGTCACAGAACAGGACTTCATAAGCGCCGAAGCGCGCTCCCTGCAAATCAGCGAAACTGTCATGAAGATGCTGCATTACACCGTTTGCGGCATCCGTGCGCAGGCCTTCGTAATCATGACGGGAATAAACGTTACGCCCATACTTTTCCCAGTGCTCGCGCACGATGGCTTCCACCGACTGCTTGCGTACTGCCAGGATATTCAGCCAGAACAGCACCGCCCACAAGCCATCCTTCTCCCGCACATGGTCAGAGCCGGTGCCAAAACTCTCCTCACCGCACAGCGTCACCTTGCCAGCATCCATCAGGTTGCCGAAAAACTTCCAGCCGGTCGGCGTTTCGAAACAAGGGATGCCCAGCGCCTGCGCGACACGGTCCGCAGCTGCGCTGGTCGGCATTGAACGGGCGATGCCCGCCAGTCCGTTCCGGTAACCTGGAATCAATGTGGCGTTGGCTGCAAGCACCGCGAGACTGTCCGAAGGGGTCACGAAGAAACCTTTTCCCAGGATCATGTTGCGGTCGCCGTCGCCGTCCGAGGCCGCACCAAAATCCGGAGCATCTGCGCCATAAACAATCTCCACGAGCTCGTGGGCATAGGTCAGGTTGGGATCGGGGTGGCCATTGCCAAAATCGGGTAACGGTTCGGCATTCATCACGCTGCCGGAAGGAGCAAACAATTGGCGCTCCAGAATTTCGCGCGCATACGGGCCAGTCACGGCGTGCATCGCATCGAACTTGATACGGAAACCACCAGCAAGCAATTCGCGAATCGCCGAGAAATCGAATAGTGAGGCCATCAGTTCGGCGTAATCCTCTACCGGGTCGATCACCTGTACTTTCATGCCGCCCAGCTCGCACTCGCCTATTTCATCCAATGGCACATCCGCCGCATCGAGAATGTGATATTCGGCTATCTGCTTGCTGCGAGCGTATATCGCTTCGGTCACTTTTTCCGGCGCCGGTCCGCCATTGGTCACGTTGTACTTGATGCCGAAATCGCCTTCCGGCCCCCCTGGGTTATGGCTGGCAGAAAGGATGATGCCGCCGTAGGTCTTGTGCTTGCGAATCACGCACGAAGCGGCGGGCGTGGAAAGTATGCCGCCCTTGCCTACCAGAACCCGACCGAACCCATTGGCAGCGGCCATTTTCAGGATGATCTGGATTGCTTCACGATTGTAGTAACGTCCGTCGCCGCCCAAGACTAATGTCGCATTCGCAGGCGCGCCGATGCTGTCGAATATCGACTGCACGAAATTTTCCAGGTAATGCGGTTGCTGAAATGCCGGAACGCGTTTGCGCAGACCGGAAGTACCGGGCTTCTGATCTTGAAAAGGATGGGTGGGGATTGTGCGTATGGTCATCTGTGGTCCTGATTTTCTATTATTGAAGATATCTTACACCCGTGTCTGACCTGTCAGGATATGCGCGGTTCATGCTTGACAGACAATTCGAATATCTACATAATGCGCGGCTCTCGGGGGCATTAGCTCAGTTGGTAGAGCAGCGGACTCTTAATCCGTTTGTCGTAGGTTCGACCCCTACATGCCCCACCAGATTGAAGGCTCGCAGCAATGCGAGCCTTTTTCGTTTTTGAAGCCATTAAAGTTTATCGTTTTTCTGCCGTTAGCATGTTAAGCTAATTCACAAAATCATCGAGATTGAGCATGAAAATCGATAGTTCCACCCGAACATCGCCCCTCACCGGTAACGCCGCGCCTACCGCACGCGGCGAGAAATCGGCCGCACAAACGAGCGGGGCTCAGGACAACGTCCAACTATCCAATATGTCGACGCAAATCAAGGCACTGGAAACCAGTATTGGCGAAGCCAGCGGCTTCGATGCCGCTAAAGTCGAGGCGATCAGGCAAGCCATCGGCGAAGGCCGCTTCACCATCAATTCGAATGCCATTGCCGACAAACTGATTTCCTCCACGCGCGAGCTCCTGGCTCAGCAACAAGGCTGACAAGCACATCAATGGATTTACTTCAGCAGGAACAGGCCGCCCTCGATCGTTTTATCGACCTCCTGCAGCAGGAACAAGCGGCACTGGTTGCTGCGAACGTGGATAAGCTGCAGTCCCTCTCCGAAAACAAGCAAAAACTGAGCGAACAGCTCAATAGCCTGGTGCAGCAACGCGTTGCCATGCTCCAGCGTGACGGTTTCCACGCTGATGCCGCAGGCGTGCAGGCCTGGCTGGAAAAGCAATCCGCATCCGTTGCAGTTGAATGGAAAAAACTACTTGAAGGCGCGCAAACTGCTCAACGTCTGAACCAGACCAACGGCAAGCTGATTCAAACGCACATGCAATACAACCAGCAGGCTTTAGCCACCCTGATGAATGCAGCCAACAAGGCTGACGTCTATGGTGCAGATGGTCAGCCCCGCACCGGCCCCGCACCGACACAACGCATTATCGGAAAAGTCTGACGCATCATGGCGCCGCTAACCGCGGCGCGATCGCCGGTGTTGCCGGACGAATGTCAGGATCCAGCGTCAAATCGGTTTTTTCACCTTCATTCTCTGCCAGTATCATCACCGTTACACGACGATTCCGCGAACGACCTTCCGGCGTATCGTTAGTGTCCACTGGACGATTGTCGCCATAGCCGATCACGACGATGCGCTGCGACGCGACCCCGTTTTCTACAAACAGCCGGGTCACACTACTCGCTCGAGCACTGGACAATTCCCAATTGGAAGGAAATATCGGCGAGTTGATCGGAAGATTATCGGTATAGCCTTCGATCTGCACTTGATGCGTATCGCGCGCCAGCACTTGGGCCACGGCCTTCAAGACATCGATCGTTTCGGTGTTGAGCACGGCCTGCGCCGGCGGGAAAAGCAGGCTGGCGTTGATTTCAATCGAAATACCGCGATTGCTTTCAGTCACCTTGACCTGCCCATTCTTGACCAACGGATCCATCACGCCAAGCAGACTGCCCGCCACCGCTTTCATCTGCTTGCGCCGGGCCTGCTTCTCGGCGTCGTCCATCCCCGCAATGTCGGGTTGGGCTTGCACCGGGACTGGCTGGATCTGAATTTTTCCCGACTCCGCATTTTGCGGCACCGGGTTGGGGAGGTAGATGGGTTTATCGCTGGTCGGCGTATTTTTGAAGGCATCGACAATCGAGTCTGACATGACGCGATATTTACCTTCATTGATAGAGGAAATCGCGTACATCACCACGAAAAATGCAAACAGCAGCGTAATAAAGTCGGCGTATGAAACAAGCCACCGTTCGTGATTCTCGTGCTCTTCGTATTTTTGGCGGCGTTTAGCCATGTCGTTCCGGCTCAGTTAATGTAGCCGCGCAACTTCGTTTCGATGATGCGGGGATTCTCGCCATTTGCAATACTGACCAGCCCCTCCATGACCATTTCTCGCTTGACCATTTCCTTGCCGATAATCGCCTTGAGCTTATTGGCGATAGGCAGGAACAGAAGATTGGCGCTTCCGACGCCATAAATGGTGGCCACGAAAGCCACAGCAATCCCGCTGCCCAGCTTGGATGGATCGGAGAGGTTTTCCATCACGTGTATCAATCCCATGACCGCCCCGAGAATACCAACCGTGGGCGCGTACCCTCCTGCAGCTTCCCACACCTTGGCAGCCATGCGATGGTGTTCATCGTAGGCATACATTTCCACTTCCATTGCCTCGCGCAGCTTTTCAGGCTCTGCGCCATCTACCAGCAACTGCAATCCCTTGCGCATGAATGGATCATCCAGTTCCGCCATCAGCGGCTCCAGCGACAGCAGTCCTCCACGACGGGCCGCCTGCCCCCAGCTAATCACCTGATCGATAACGTTTTCCAGCGAAACTACCGGAGTGAGAACGATCCAGCGCAGCATTTTCACACCATCCAGGAATACCGGCAGTGTGAACTGCAGCATGCAGGCCCCGAATGTCCCGCCCATGACGATAAGAAAAGCCGTCACTTGCATCAGCGATCCGATATGGCCGCCTTCGAGGTATTGCCCCCCCAGGATGGCTGCTATCGAAATCAGAATACCAACGATACTGATGATATCCAGCTTCATCAATTCACCCAGTCTTTCATTTTGCTGCGCAAACGCAGGATGGCCTGCGAATGTAGCTGGCAGACACGGGATTCGCTGACTCCGAGCACGGCGCCGACTTCCTTGAGGTTGAGATCTTCCTGATAATACATCGCCATGACCATTTTCTCCCGCTCGGGCAACTCCGTAATGGCCTGAACCAGCGAGGCACGCATGCTTTCATCCTGCAGCAGCTGGAATGGCGATGGACGGTCATCGGCGAGATTAAAGGCAACGCTCTCGCCATCGTCGTTTTCAAAATCTTCGTAGTGAACCAGTTGATGGCCGCGAGCATCAGCCAGCATTTGCTGGTATTCCGCTAACGAAACACCCAACTTGTCGGCTATTTGCTGCTCAGCCGGAGCCTTGCCAAGCTCCTGCTCAAGACGATGAATCGCCTGTTCGATCTCGCGGGCATGCTTGCGCACCGAACGCGGCGCCCAGTCGGCCTCGCGCAACTCATCCAGCATCGCCCCCCGGATACGCTGGGTGGCATAGGTTTCGAATTGCGCGCCGTGTGACTCTTCGTAAAAATTCAGCGCATCCAGAAGACCCATCATGCCGGCCTGCACCAGATCATCCACCTGAACGCTCGAAGGCAGGCGCGCGGCCAGCTGATAAGCCAACCGTTTAACCAGTTGGGCATATTCAGCCACGGATTTTTGCGTACCCAGCGCCGGCATAATCACGCCATCACTTCAGGAGTGTCTGTAAAACGTGTGGATCAGCACCACGCAGCAGACGGCGCATCAAGTCCGGGAAATGGCCGGCCTTGTGCTCGGGTATCGGCCACGACTGGATCATCCTGGCCAATTGTTCGTAGAATCCGGTTAACAGATTGCCTCCCAGCGGCAGCACGCCGAGGAGTTCCGGCATCACATGAAGATGCCGACGGCTGACCGCAGCAATACTGCGATAGAGTGCTAAGGCCCGCTCCTGCTCCAGATCGCGAAACAGTAAATGGAACCTGCGTTTCTCAGCCTGATGCAGCAGTTTGATTCGAGCATACACTTCGGTCGCCGCATCCGGCCGGCTATCGCTCAGCACAATCACATCCTGGCAGGCCCAGGCAAAACTCGGCCGGCTATTGGCAACGTCGATGCAAGCATTGACGAGCACTACGTCGTACTTTCCAGCCAATCTATAGAATGCATTCACCAGCCCGATGCGGGCTTCCATCCTTGGTCGGGGCATGGAATGCGCATGATCGCCGCCCGCCAGAAAATCGATGCCGGCGGTCGTCTTGTTGAGCGCACTTTCCACTTCGGCCTGATTAAACACCACGGTACTCAGATCATGCTTCGGCGTTACCCCAAAAGTGACATGCGTCTCGCCCGCAGCCAGCAGTTCGTCAAGCAGAAGCACTTTTTTACCTTGGGCAGCGAGAGCGTGCGCCAGACTGGAAATCGATGCGCCCGCCTCTGCGTCTTCACCGGCAGGGACCATCGCCACCATGCGTCTGGCATCGGCGACAAACAGGCGCCGCAATCCTTCGGCCTGGTCCGGCAACGCTCTAGCCAATGAAGTCTCCAGGCAGGGCCGCCCCGACGCTGGCAGCCACATCCCACTCTTCCGGCCGCAGTTTGTGCGCTGCATTATCCTGCCCCTTGAATGCCCGGTCGACGAGATAGAGCGCATTGGCGAGGTGCAGGTCTTCCGGCACCTTCTGGCCGTTGGTGACGTAGTGGAGGTCCAGCCCGTGGCGGATCAGACAG
>Ga0255338_1000523_pt1 | contig 116522 bp, 96 predicted proteins | sample MeOH1_35cm_T4_19_FD_203715 | JGI IMG/M metagenome (GOLD analysis project Ga0255338, IMG submission 203715) | Sandy soil microbial communities from University of British Columbia, Vancouver, Canada - MeOH1_35cm_T4_195 | ecosystem: Engineered > Artificial ecosystem > Sand microcosm > Unclassified... | reverse complement strand
CCGCATCCAGTCCGCGGCCCACGAGCAGCTCGTCGCGCTGCTGCAGCACGAGGTTGCCGTTGGCCACGTTGACGTAGGCCGCTTCGTTGCCCCGGCCGTGGACAGCGCTCCCCGAGCCGCCGAAGGCTCCGCGCTCGCCGAGCGTGGTTCTGGAGGTCGTGCTCAGCCCCAGGCTGTTGCCGCTGACGATTGCCACCATCTTCTTCTACTCCCTGAAATGCGAACCTCCCACTGCGGGAAGCCGCCGGCAAGCAACGCGAAGCTTCGCGCCGCTTGCCGTGCGACCTCGTCGCCCTCCCTGGGCAGCGATGGTTCCTCAGCAATTCATCGCAACGGATCGGCGATTGTTGAGGGTTTTTTGGTGGCCTTACTCACTGTTTCATCTGGAGTGAGTTGGCGAGAAACGTGGACGAATGTGGATTCCGTCTCGATCACAGAGGCAGTCCGTCACGCCGCCGCATCGACGGCGTGCGAATGCCCTCAACTTTTTTCGAATCGAGCTGATATGTTGGAGAGCGGCGCGGCTCGCCGGTCACTGGCCTGCTGGCGTCCGCCCCGGTTTGAACAAGGAGGAAGCATTGAAAGAACTGAAAGATCCCGAATCCATGGAATTCGAAGAACTGCTGTCACGCGGAATCGAAGCCAGCCGCGCCGGCGAAGGCGAGGAAGCGGTCGCGTGGTTCAAGCGTGCCTGTGCGGCGTCGCCTCGCACGGCCATGCCGCAGCTTCTGCTCGGCTCGGAGCTTTGCGCGCTGCGCCGGAACGAGGAGGCCGAGGCGGCGATTGCCAGCGCGGTCTTGCTGGAGCCGGAACTCTACGTCGCGCGCTACCAGCTGGGCCTGCTTCAGTTCAGCGCCGGGCGCCCTGCGGTGGCGATAGTGACCTGGCGGCCCTTGCTGGATCTGCCGGACACGGACCCGCTGCTGCACTATGTCAGAGGTTTCGTGGCGGTGGCGCAGGAACGTCCGGGCGAGGCGCTTGCGCACTACCGCGAGGGGCTTGCGTGCGACGGGAACAACCCGTCGATTGCATCCGACATCCGTCGTGTGATGGACGGCATCGAAGCGCTCCCCGCGACCACGGAGGGGAAGGCGGCGCCGCAGGGCCAGGACAACCATCTGTTGCTGGCCAACTACCGTCGCCACGATCGCCTGCACTGAACGCGATGCCGAGTTGGAGGCTCGCCCGATGACGCGCATCGACCAGGCCGGGCAGATCGCCGCATGGCTGCGGCCGCAGGTGCGCGCGCAAGGCTTGCGACCGCCCTCGCGCCCGGACCATTCCCCGCGGCATGCGGGCCCGGCGACTGTTTCCGCGTCCCCTGGGCCCGGGGTGTCGATCGTGGATGCCCGCACCGAGAAGGACCTGGCTTCAGTCTCGCAGGAGGCCTTCGACGGCGCGCTGGACGCGGCGACGCTCGCGCGAATCCGGTCGCTCGATCCGCGGGATCCGCAGAGGGCACGCATCGCCTTTCGCATCTTCCTGGAGTCGAGCCTGCGCCGAGCGCTCGGGCGGCCGCAATGGAGCGACGCCGGCTTTCATGCGCTGGTCGAACGCGTCCAGCGCCTGATGGAAGAGAGCGATACCTTGCGCGCATCCGTGGCCGAGGCGTCCGAGGCGCTGTTGCGCGAAGCCGCCGGCGATGGATCGACGGCCGCCGCCGATGAGAGGCGGTAGCGGGTTGTATTGAATTTCGAGAATGGCAGGGAGGTCGGAATGATGATTTCGAGCAGAAGCAGTGTCTCGCTGGACACGAGCGATTCCTCCGGCGCATCCGGTGCGCTGGATGATCGCCACGCAACCCATGCGGCCACGCTGCGCCATCACCCGCTTGCAGGCACGCTGATGCGGTCGCGTTCCTCGCCTGCGGCCTGGCATGCTGTTCAGTGCGACGAGCATTCCCTGATCGGTCGCGTGGAGATCCAGCCTCGCCGCGGCATCGTCACCTTCATGGCCGCGCCGGAGCATGTGCCGCGCGTTCCGGGGCGACAGCAAGAGATCCAGCACGCCATCACCGATGCGATCGCGATGTCCGGCGAGGTGCAGGTCACGCTGCATCAGAACCATGCGGAAGATGCCGCCTGGTCATCCGGCACGAATCGCGGCGCGGGAGGAGAGAGCGAGGCGGACATCGACTTCTATCACACGCTGGGGCTGCCTCTTCGATCGGGGCGGCGGGTGAATCACTATCACCTGGAGTTCCCGGACCGGTTGGACGCGGCCACGCTGCGGCACATACTGAACAGGCTGGTGGCCCGCCCGGTCGGCGATCGCGCCGTGCTTTCAGCGCAGGACGCGCAACGCATTCTGGGCTTGCTGAATGCGCGGGCCGAAGCGGCGGGCGAGGATCTGCGCGCTCGGATGCCTGCCTCGGGCACCGACGTCGGCAGGTATGCCGCATTGCGTACGCAGCAAAGAGATTCGCTTCAAGCGAAGTACCTGGAGCTTTGCGAGATGAACAGGCAGCAGGCGATGGCGCGACGCGAAGACCTCCGGTCGCCGAGGACCGGCTTTGTCAACCGGGACCAGCGCGGGACTCGCCGCAGCGCCGTCGAGGCTTCCTGTCTGCAATCCCGCGACACGCAGGACGCCGCGAACCTGGCGCTCGGCAGTGCCCCTGCCCGTCTGGGCGGGATGGCGCAAGAACCCATGGGCGTGATCCGGCTCGCGAGTCTGCGCCACGGCCTGCGCGCCTTGCTGAAAAGGTTTCCCGGCGAGGTGTTCGTCAAGCGCGGCGCGGAGGCAGCCATCGCGCATGTCGATTCGGCGCTCCGGCAGGCCGTCGGGAAATCGCGGCAAGACATTCCCGGTGCCAGGCTTTGAGCCTGTTCGGTTCCGGTTGTTGCCGCGCGGCCCACGACGAGGAATCGACAACAGCGGCACCACGCCTCGCGCACGGGCGGCTTCCCGCGTTCATGACGCGGGTCAGGCCGCGACCTGTCCGATGGCTTGCCGTGCGGCGATCCATTCCTCGTTGGTGGGCTCGACGCCGACGCTGACGCGGCTGCCGGCCGCGGAGATCAAGGGCGCGTGGGCCGCATTGGCTTGTGCATCGAGTTCCAGACCCAGGTAGCCGAGATCGCGACAGACCCGCTCGCGGATCTCGACGCTGTGTTCGCCGACGCCCGCGGTAAACACCAGCAGGTCGAGGCCACCGAGCACGGCGACGAGTGCGCCGATCTCGCGCACGATGCGGCGCACGTACAGCGCCAGCGCGGCGCGTGCGCGCTCGCCCGCGTCATCGTCGCGGACTTCGGAGGCCAGCAGCACGCGCGGCTCCGAGGACTGGCCGGACACGCCGAGCAGGCCCGACTCGTGGTAGAGCACATGTCCCACCTGCGCCAGCGTGAGCTTCTCGATCTCCATCAGGTAGAGCAGCGCGCCGGGGTCGATGGCGCCGGTGCGCGTGCCCATCATCAGGCCGTCCAGCGCGGAAAAGCCCATCGTGGTGGCCACGCTTTGCAGACCTCGCAGCGCGCACAGGCTGGCGCCGCTGCCCAGATGCGCGGCGATCACGCGGCCGCGCGCGATGTCGCCGTGGCGCTCGGGCAAGGCGATCGACATGTATTCGTACGACAGCCCGTGAAACCCGTAGCGGCGCAGGCCGCGCTCCCAGGCGGCATAGGGCAGCGGGAGCATCTGCTCGACCTTGGGCAGCGTGTGGTGGAAGGCCGTGTCGAAGCAGGCCACCTGCGGCAGCTCGGGGCGCGACCGCAGCAGTTCCGCGATCGCTTCCAGGGCGAAGGGCTGGTGAAGGGGCGCGAGCGGGATGTAGCTCTTGAGGTCCGCGAGCACCGCGGCGTCGACACGCACCGGCGCCGAGTACTTGCTGCCGCCATGGACGACCCGATGGGCCACGGCGCGCAGGCGGCGCCCGCGCAGGCGCGCGAGCACGCCTTCCTGGATGCGTTCCAGCGCCGCGTGATAGGGCATCTGCGGGTCGAGGGCGACCGGCACCGGTTCCATGCCGGTTTCACCGTAGGTGGGTTGCGGCTCGCCGATGCCCTGCACCTTGCCGTTCCACACCGGGACGCGCGGCAGCGGCGATTGTCCGGCGTCGAACAGCGCGAACTTGATGCTCGATGAGCCGCAGTTGAGGACCAGGACCAGGTCGCCCCGGGTGGCATAGCGGTCGGCGGAGGCGGGTTCGGGGCTCATGGGGGCGAATTGCGATAGTGATGCGCGAGCAGCAGGGCGATGGCGCAGGAGGCGATGCGCGTCTCGCGCGAATCGGCGCGGCTGGTCAGCACGATGGGCACCTTGGCGCCGAGCACGATGCCGGCGCTGGCCGCGTCGCCCATGTATTCGAGCTGCTTGGCCAGCATGTTGCCGCTTTCGAGGTCGGGCACGACCAGCACGTCGGCATGGCCCGCCACTTCGGAGCGGATGCCCTTGATCCGTGCGGCCGCGGCCGACACCGCGTTGTCGAAGGCCAGGGGGCCGTCGAGTACCGCGCCGGTGATCTGGCCGCGGTCGGCCATCTTGCACAGGGCCGCGGCATCCAGCGTCGCCGGCATGCCGGGGTTGATCGTCTCCACGGCCGCCAGGATGGCCACGCGCGGTTCGGCCACGCCGATCGCATGCGACAGCTCGATCGCGTTGCGCACGATGTCCGCCTTTTCATTCAGGGTCGGGGCGATGTTGATGGCCGCATCCGTGATGATGAAGGGGCGCGGGTAGGCCGGCGTCTGCATCAGGAAGCAGTGGCTGAGCCGCCGGCGGGTGCGCAGCCCGGCCGATTCGGCGAGCACGGCGGACATCAGCTCGTCGGTGTGCAGGCTGCCCTTCATCAAGGCTTCGACCTCGCCCTTGCCGGCCATCTCGGCCGCGCGCGATGCGGCGGCATGGCTGTGCGGCACGTCCTCGATCGCGATGCCCGAGAGGTCCAGTCCCGCCTCGGCCGCGAGGGCCTCGAGCCGGGCGCGCGGCCCCACGAGCACCGGATCGATCAGGCCGGCGGCGCGCGCATCGAGTGCCGCCGACAGGCTCAGCGCATCGCAGGGATGGACCACGGCCGTGCGGATCGCGCCGAGGGGCCGCACCTTGTCCAGCAGCCGGTGCAATCCGTCGCCGGCGCTCAGTCGAACCTCGGGCAGGGTGGCGCTCGCGCGTTCGATCCGCTCGGTCGGCGCGAGCACGGTGGCCTCGCCCTCGATCACGGTCTGGCCCAGCTGGTTGACGCAGGTGCAGGCCAGCGTGAGCCGCTTCTTCGACTCGTCGCGCGTGCTCACGACAACGCGGATCGTCAGCGTGTCGCCCACGCGCACCGGCTGCAGGAACTTCAGCGTCTGTGCGAGGTAGACCGTGCCCGGCCCCGGCAGGCGGGTGCCGAGCACCGCCGAGATCAGCGCCGCGCCCCACATGCCGTGCGCGATGACGCCGTGAAAGCGCGTGGACGCGGCGAACTCCGCATCCAGATGCTGCGGATTGAGATCGCCGGAGAGCACCGCGAAGAGCTGGATGTCCTCGGGCTTCAGGGTGCGCTCGATGGTCGCGCTGTCGCCGACGGCAATCTCTTCGAAAGTGCGATTGCGCAGGATGCCCAGGCGCTCGACCGGGAGGGGCGCCGGGGCGCTCGGGAGGCGCTCGTTCATGCGGGGAACTCCGCGGTGCACGTCCGAAGCGCCATATCGGCCATGCGTCGGGACAGCGCCGGATTCAAATGGGTACTCATGGGAATCCTCTTCTTCGGTTGGAGTGGGATGGTCATCAGGCCATCTGGCTGATGGTCTTGCGAAAGCGCGCGAGCGACAGCGTGAACAGCACCGAGCCGATCGCCGCCAGGGACAGGAACTGCTTCCACACCACTTCCAGCCCGGCGCCACGGTAGAGAATGGCCTGGCCGAGTTCGACGAAGTGGGTGGTCGGCGCGATGAGCATGATGTCCTGCACCAGCTGCGGCATGCTTTCGCGCGGCGTCACGCCGCCGGAGAGCAGTTGCAGCGGGATCAGCGTCAGGATCAGCAGCATGCCGAACTGCGGCATGTTGCGCGCCAGGGTCGCCATGAAGATGCCCATCGAGGTGGTGGCGAACAGATGCAGCGTGGCGCCGGCCAGGAACAATGCGATGGAGCCTTCGATCGGCACGTGCAGCAGGCCCTGGACCACGACCAGCAGCGACAGCTCCGCCGCCACCAGCACCACCAGCCCCATCGACCAGACCTTGCTCAGCATGATCTCGGTCGGCGTGACCGGCATCACCAGAAGATGCTCGATGGTCCCGTGCTCGCGTTCGCGGATCAGCGCCGCGCCGGGCAGGATGATCGACAGCATCGTGACGTCGTTGATGATCTCCATCAGCGCGCCGAACCAGGGCTGGATCAGGTTGGGGTTGAAGCGCATGCGCATCGCCAGGTCCACGGGCGCCGCGGCGGCGCCGCGGAAGCGCTGCACGAACTCGTTGATCTCGGTCAGGACGATCTGCTGGATGTAGCCGCTGCCGGTGAAGGCCTGGCTCATGCGGGTGGCGTCGACGTTGAGCTGCAGGGCCGGCGACTTGCCGGCCAGCACGTCGTCCTGGAAGTCGGGCGGGATGTTGAGCGCGAAGGTGTAGCGGCCGGCGTCCATGCCGGCATCCACCTGATTCGGCGAGATCATCGACGGCGGCGTGAACTGCGGCGGAAAGAAGGCCGAGGCGATGCGCGACGACAGCGGCGAGCCGTCCTCGTCGACGATGGCGATGGGCGCCATGTGCAGGGTCTCCGGCATCGCGGTGGCGGCGGTGTAGACCATCACGGTGAAGGCGTAGACGATCAGCACCAGCATGATCGGATCCCGCACCAGGCTCCACAGCTCCTTGATGCCCAGGCGGTAGATGTTGGCGATGCGCGGCATCTTCAGCGGTCCTGTTTCCTGAGCAGGGCGATGGTCGAGCCGAGCACGACCGGCACCGCCGCCAGCAGCGGCCAGAACGCGTCACGCAGATCGGACAGGCCCAGCGCCTTGCTGAACACGCCGCGGCTGATGAGCAGCATGTAGGTGGCCGGATAGATTTCTCCCACCAGCTTGCCGGCGCCTTCCAGCGACGAGATCGGATTGACCATCCCGGAGAACTGGACCGCCGGCAGGATGGTGATGATCATCGTGAAGAACATCGCCGCGATCTGGCTGCGCGTGAAGGTCGAGGCCAGCAGGCCGATGCCGGTGGAGACCACGCAGAAGACCAGCGTCGCCAGCGCCAGGGTGGCGAAGCTGCCCTTGATCGGCACGCCGAAGACGGTCACCGACAACAGCGCCAGCAGCAGGAAGTTCAGCATGCCGAGCGCGACGTAGGGCAACTGCTTGCCGAGCAGGAACTCGGTGCGCGTGACCGGCGTGACATAGAGGTTGATGATCGACCCCAGTTCCTTCTCGCGTACCACCGCGAGCGCGGTCAGCATGGCCGGCAGCATCAGGAGCAGCAGCGGGATCACCGCCGGCACCATTGCCGGCAGGCTCTTGACGTCGGGGTTGTAGCGGTAGCGGGTCTCGATGGTGGCCGCGCTCGTGACCGACGTGCCGAGCCGATGCCTGGCCTCGTCGAGCAGCCAGCCCTGGTGCATGCCTTGCACGTAGCCCTGGACGGTTTCTGCGCGCAGCGGCATGGCCCCGTCGACCCACGCGCCGATCTGCACCGGCGTGCCGCGCGTGACATCGCGCGCGAAGCCCGGCGGGATCTCGATGGCCAGCGACAGTTCGCCGCTGCGCATGCGGCGGTCGAGGTCGACATAGTCGGTGATCGGCGGCTGCTCGATGAAGTACCTCGACCCCGAGAGATTGAGCGCGTAGTTCTGGCTCAAGCCGGTCTGGTCGCGGTCGAGCACGGCGTAGCGCAGGTCTTCCACGTCGAGGCTGATGCCGTATCCGATGACGAACATCAGCACGATCGAGCCGGCCAGGGCCAGCGTGCCGCGGACCGGGTCGCGCTGAAGCTCCAGCATTTCGCGCCAGAGGTAGCTGAACATGCGCTTGAAGCTGAAGCGGAGTCTGCGAGGGTGCGGCGCAGGGGCGGTGGCGGTGGCCGTGGCCGTGGCGGGCGCGGAAGGCGCCGCGTCGGCGGCCTGCGAGGGTGCGCCGCCGCCGGCGTCGACCAGGTAGTCGATGAAGGCCTGCTCCAGCGACTCGGCGCCGCGCTCGCGCACGATCGCGGCGGGCGGATCGCTGACCAGCACGCGGCCGGCGTGCATCAGGGAGATGCGGTCGCAGCGCTCGGCCTCGTTCATGAAGTGGGTGGAGATGAAGATCGTCACCCGGTCGCGGCGCGAGAGCTCGATGAGAAGGCGCCAGAAGTTGTCGCGCGCGACGGGATCCACGCCCGAAGTCGGCTCGTCCAGGATCAGCAGCTCGGGCTGGTGCACCATCGCCACGGCCAGCGACAGGCGCTGGCGAATGCCCAGCGGCAGTCCGTCGGGTAGTTCGTCGAGCACCTCCTCGAGGCCGAAGCGCTCCACCATCTCCCGCACGCGCACCGGGACCTCGGCTTCGGGCACGTTGAAGAGCCGCGCATGCAGCACCAGGTTCTGGCGCACGGTCTGTTCGCTGTAGAGCGAAAAGGCCTGCGACATGTAGCCGACGCGGCGGCGCGTGTCGATGTCCTTCGGATCGACCTCGCGGCCGAACAGCCAGGCCTGGCCTTCGGAGGCCGGCAGGAGGCCGGTGAGCATCTTCATCGTCGTGGTCTTGCCGCAGCCGTTGGAGCCGAGGAAGCCGAAGATCTCGCCGCGGCGGATGCGGAAGCTGACATGGTCCACCGCGACGAAATCGCCGAAGCGCATGGTCAGGTCCCTGGCCTCGATCGCGACGTCGTCGCTGCCATGGCCGTCGGTGTCGGGCAGGGGCGGGATGACGACCTCGCTGTGCCCGCGCCGCTTGTCTTCCGGCAGCAGCGCGATGAAGGCCGCCTCCAGGGACGCGCTGCCGGTGCGCTCGAGCAGGGCCTTGGGCGTGCCGGTGGCCAGCACCTTGCCGTCGTCCATCGCCACCAGCCAGTCGAAGCGCTGGGCCTCGTCCATGTACGCGGTGGCGACGATCACGCTCATCGCGGGGCGCTCGCGGCGGATGCGCGCGATCAGGTCCCAGAACTGCGCGCGCGCCAGCGGGTCGACGCCGGTGGTCGGCTCGTCCAGCACCAGCAGGTCGGGATCGTGAATCAGCGCGCAGCACAGCCCCAGCTTCTGCTTCATGCCGCCCGAGAGCTTGCCCGCCGGGCGCGAGAGAAAGGGCTGCAGGCCGGTGCTGCGGGTGAGTTCGTCGATGCGGCGGCGGCGTTCGGCGCCGTCGTGCCCGAAGAGCCTGCCGAAGAACTGCAGGTTCTCTTCCACCGACAGGGTCGGGTACAGGTTCTTGCCCAGGCCTTGCGGCATGTAGGCGATGCGCGGACAGACCTCGTCGCGGTGGCGCTTGGATGCCATGTCGCCGCCGAGGACCTCGACCTTGCCCTGCTGCAATGCGCGCGCGCCCGCCAGCAGCGAGAGCAGGCTGGACTTGCCCACGCCGTCGGGGCCGATCAGGCCGACCATGCACGCGGCCGGGATCTCGAGGTCGACGCCATCCAGCGCCACGGCCTTGCCGTAGCGCTTGCTGACCCCGACCACCCGGCCGACCAGCGCGGAAGAGTTCGCCTCCACGCTCATTGCGGGAGCTTGATGGCGAGATTGGCCGGCCACTGCGCCTTCGGATCGAGCTTGATCCAGGCCACGCCGGGGACGCCGGTCTTGACGTATTGGAGGTGCTTGCGCAGCAGCTCGCGGTCGATCTGGGCCTTCACGCGGAACATCAGCTTCTGCCGCTCGCTGGCGGTCTCCACCGTCTTGGGCGTGAACTGCGCGGTGGAGGCGACGAAGGACACCGTGGCCGGGATGACGTAGTCGGGCGCGGCATCGAGCAGCAGGTGCACCTCGCTGCCCAGGGCCACCTTGCCGGCCACCGTCTCGGGCAGGAAGAAGGTCATGTAGACATCCGAGAGGTCGACCAGGTTGAGTACCTTGCCGCCGCCGGCCAGCACTTCCCCGGGCTGTGCGACGCGGTACTGCACGCGGCCGTCGCGTGGCGCCTTGAGCTGGCTGTCGGTGATCTCGACCTCGATGCGCGTGATGGTGGCCTCGGCCGCCTTCACCTCGGAGCCGGCGCCCACGCGTTGCGCTTTCGCGGCTTCGATGGCGGCTTGCGCGGCGGCCACCTGCGCGCGGGCGGCCGCGGTCGCCGCCTGGGCATTGCGTACGCGGGCGGTGTCGTCGTCCATTTCCTGCACCGAGGAGGCGCCCTCGCGCGACAGCGTCTCCGAACGCGCGAGCCGCCGCCTGGCCGCGTCGAGCTCGCTTTCGCGCTGGGCCACCTGCGCCTGGGCCGACAGCTTGTCGCTTTCGCGCAGGGCCACCTGGGCCTCGGCCGCGGCAACGGCGGTGATCGCCTGCTGGCGCCGCGCACGGGCCTCGTCACGCTGGGCTTCGAGCGAATCGACCTGCATCTTCGCGAGCAGTTGGCCGGCTTTCACGAAGTCGCCCTCGTTGACCAGGATGTCCTCGAGCCGGCCGCCGGTCTTGGCGGCAACGTTGATCTCCGTGGCCTCGATGCGGCCGTTGCCGCTGACGAAGCCGTCGCCGGGACCGTTCTGCCGCAGGTGGGTCCATCCGTAATAGGCCGCCGCCGCAACGACGACCACGATCACGATGGGAATGAGTTTGTTCTTGAGAGTGAGGCTCATCGCGTCTGGCGGATGTTTCAGTGAATGGGGGACCTGGAGGTCTCGGCGACAGGGGCGGCAAGCTCCTGCGTGCCGCCGCCGAGCGCGGCGTAGAGCGCCACGCGGGCGGACAGCAGGGCGCGGCGCGTCTGGACCAGTTGCTGTTCGGCCGTGAGCAGATCGCGCTGCGCGTCCAGCACTTCGAAGAAGGCGGAGGCGCCGTTGTCGTAGCGCAGCTTGGCCAGGCGCGCGCGTTCGCTCTGTGCGGCCAGCGCCATCTGCTGGATGCGCACCTGCTCGGCCAGCCACTGCCGTGCGGCCAGGGCATCGGACACCTCGCGAAAGGCGCTCTGCACCGTCTTCTCGTAGTTGGCCACGGCCAGGTTGCGGCGCACCTCGGTCAGGTCGAGGTTGGAGCGGCGCAGGCCGCCGTCGAAGATCGGCAGCGAAATGCTGGGCGCGTAGCTCCAGGCCCGGCTGCCGGATTCGAACAGTCCGTCGAGCGAGGCGCTGGCCGTGCCGAAGCTGCCGGTCAGGGTGATGCGCGGAAAGAAGGCCGCGCGCGCCGCGCCGATGTTGGCGTGCGCGGCGCGCAGGGCGTGTTCGGCGGCGACGATGTCGGGGCGGTCGGCCAGCAGGTCGGAGGGCAGGCCGGCGCGCAGTTCCTGCACCACGGCCGCGTCGTCCAGGCGGCTTTGCGCGGGCGAGAGATCGACCGGTGCGCCGACCAGCCGGGTCAGCGCATGGGCCTGGGCGGCGCGGGCCTGTTCGAGCTGGGCGCCGAGCGACCTAGCCTGCGCCAGCAGCGTCTGCACCTGGGTGAGGTCCAGCCTGGACGTGGAGCCGACCTCGAAGCGCCGCGTGAAGATGCGCAGCGAGTCCTCGCGGCTGGCGATGGTGAGTCGGGCCAGCGCCACGCGCTCGTCGAGTTCGCGCAGGGACAGGTAGCCGTCCGCGACCTGCGCGACCAGCGACAGGTGGACGGCGCGGCGGGCCTCGTCGGTGGCCAGGTAGTTTTCCAGCGCGGCGTCCTGCAGGCTGCGCACGCGGCCCCAGAAGTCCAGCTCCCAGGTGGCCAGTCCCACGCCGACCTGGTATTGGCTGCTGGTGACCGGCACGCCGAGGATGTTGAGGTCGGCGGGCACATGGGCGCGGGTGTCCTGCGCGGACACGGCCACGACCGGCAGGCGTTCGGCGCGCTGGATGTTGTAGGCCGCCTTCGCCTCCTGCACGCGCAGGACGGCGGTTCGCAGGTCGCGGTTGTTCTCCAGGGCCTGCGCGATCAGCTGCTGCAGACGCGGATCGGAGAACTGTTCGCGCCAGCCGAGGCTGGCGGCGTGCGCGCCGGTTTCGCTGACCGGCGCATCGGCGGGATACTGGTTCGCGACCGGCAGCGCCGGTGCCTCATAGGACGGTGCCAGCGAGCTGCAGCCGGCCAGCAGCGCGGCCGCGGCCAGGGCGCAGGTGCACAGGCCGTGGCAGGCAAGGTTCTTCTTCCTTGGATGCAGTGCGAATGTCACGGATTACCTCTCCAGCACATAGCGGCCCGGCGCATCGCCGACCGGCCGGCAGGCGGGCGCGCCGGTGCGCGGCGGCTTGACCGGGGCGCCCGAGTGCGCGGCCAGCCACTGCTGCCAGGCCGGCCACCAGGAGCCCTGCACGTCGGGCGCGGCGGCAAGCCAGTCGTCCGGTGCGACATAGGTGCCGCCAGCCTCGCGCCGGAGGATCTGATAGTGGCGGTTCGGATGGCCGGGCGGGCTGACGATGCCTGCGTTGTGGCCGCCGCTGGTCAGCACGAAGGTGATTTCGGCGGGCGTCAGGAAGTGCAGCTTGTGCACCGATCGCCAGGGGGCGACGTGGTCGGTCACGGTGCCGACCATGAAGATCGGCAGCGTGATGTCGCCCAGCGACACCGGCTTGCCACGCACCGGGTAGCGGCCTTCGCTCAGGTCGTCGTCGAGGAAGAGGCGACGCAGGTACTGGGAATGCATCTTGGCCGGCATGCGCGTGGCGTCGGCATTCCAGGCCATCAGGTCGTTCAGCGGCGGGGACTCGCCCATCAGGTATTCGCTCACCAGGCGCGACCACAGCAGGTCGTAGGAGCGCAGCATGTTGAAGGCGCCGGCCATCTGCCCGGCGGTCAGATAGCCGGTCTGGGCCATCTGCGCCTCGAGCATGCTGACCTCGCTCTCGTCGATGAAGAGGCCCAGTTCGCCGGGTTCGCTGAAGTCCGTCTGCGCGGCGAACAGCGTGACCGTGGCCAGGCGCTTGTCGCCGTCGCGCGCCATCGCCGCCGCGGCAATGGCGAGCAGCGTGCCGCCCAGGCAGTAGCCGGTCGCGTGCACGAGGCGCCTGGGCACGATGGCATTGATCGCGTCGAGCGCCGCGTGGAAGCCGAGCGACAGGTAGTCGTCCATGCCCAGGTCGCGGTCCTCGCTGCCGGGGTTCTTCCAGGAGATGCAGAACACCGTGTGGCCCTGGTCGACCAGGTACTTGATCAGCGAGTCCTGCGGCGACAGGTCGAGGATGTAGTACTTCATGATCCAGGCCGGCACGATCAGGATCGGCTCGGGATGGACGGTCGCGGTGGTCGGCGTGTACTGGATCAGCTCGATCAGGCGGTTGCGCAGCACCACCTTGCCGGGCGTGACGGCCAGGTCGCGGCCGACCACGAAGTTCTCGGTGCCGGCCGGCGGCGCCCCGCTGGCCAGACGCTCCATGTCGTCGGCCAGGCTCAGCATGCCGCGCACCAGATTGGCGCCGCCTTCCTGGACGGTCTTGCGCAGCACCAGGGGATTGCTCGCGAGCTGGTTGCCGGGCGAGAACATGTCCAGCCATTGCCGGGCGGCGAAGCTGACGACGTTCTCGTGGTGCTTTTCGACACCCGAGATCCCGCTCGTGGCCGCCGCCCACCACTGTTCGGTCAGCAGGAAGGACTGGTGCCAAAGGTTGAATGGCCATTGCTGCCATTCGGGGGCCGCGAAGCGCCTGTCGCGCTCCGGCGGCTCGATGCAGGCCCGGGCTTCGCCGGGGGCTGCGAGCAGGCAGTCGCGCAGATAGCTCGACAGCTGCCCGGCCTGGTGCAGCGCCAGCTGGCGAAGCTCCATCTGCCGGCCGGGCGAAACGGCCAGGTGCGCGCCCCAGTCGAAGGCGGCGGAGAGCATGGACGCCGGAGACAGCGAAGAACAGGCGCGGGCCAATGCGGCATGCACCTGCGCATCCAGCTCGGAGGCCCGGTTCGCGCCGAGGACGGGGGGTTTCTCGTTCGGTATGTGCATGTGTTGGTTCAATGTCCGGGCCCCGCTTTCGCCCGCGCGGCGCAAGGATGTCGCACGGCGGGGCCAAAGCAGGACCTGTGCCGTCGACTGTAGGTCCGCGGCCGGTGGATTCTCTTGATTCGCATCAAGTTAGCGACCGGCCAGTCGGTATTTAATGATTCGCAGATGACAGGGATGAGATGGTCCATGGGGGAAGTCCGTCCCGGACAGCGCTCACCAAAGCAGGGCCATCGCACCACAGAGAGACGAGACACACCCCGATGACGAAGCAACTCGCGCCGCGCAGTCCCAGGTGTCCAGCGCCTGCGGTCCGCCAGCGGCTGCCGCCGGACATCCGCATCCAGCAGATCCTCGACGTCGCGCTCGAAGCCTTCGCCAGGGATGGCTATGCCGCGACGCGCATCGATGACATCGCGCAACGGGCGGGGCTCTCCAAGGGCGGCGTCTATGCGCACTTCAAGAGCAAGGAAGAAATATTCGAAGCCCTGCTGTCGAGGACGCTGGCGCCCAAGTCGCTGGACGGGTTGATTCTCGCACCCGCCGGATCCGTCACGGTGCCCCGGGTGGTGGAGCGCATCGTGGATCGCATGTATGTCGATCTCTGCGACCCCCGGACCGTGCTGACCCTGCGCATGCTGCTGGCCGACGGCATCCGCGTCCCCGAACGCGTGGGCCAGTGGCGGCGCATGGTGATCGAGCCCTACCTGAAGGCGATCGAGACGCTGCTGCGCCAGGGCGTGGCCGATGGCACCCTGCGCAAGAGCATCCTGGCCGAGGCGCCGTGGCTTGTTCTTGCGCCGGCGGTCTTCGCGGCGATGTGGCAACTGGTCTTCGAGGATGCGACGCCCGCCTCGCTCGACGCGCAACGGCGTGCGCACATCGCGCTGGTGAAGGAGTTGCTGGGCCCCGAGGTGCCTCGGGAGACGACGCATGGCGACGGCACGGGAACGCTTGCGCGCGCGCGGTGAAGCCGGACGTGTCAGGCCTCGGCCGCGACGCCGAGAAGCTGCAGCAACTCGACCTTGTGCAAGTCCAGCGTCGGGTCGGACATGCGGCGCGGGCGTGCGGCACCGACCGGCATGTCCGACACGATGCGTCCCCCGTCAAGGACCAGGATCCGGTCGGCCAGGAGCAGGGCTTCGTCCACGTCGTGCGTGACCAGCAGCACCGTCGGTCGATGTCGTCGCCACAGCTCGAGCACCAGCTTGTGCATCGTGACGCGCGTGAGCGCGTCGAGTGCGCCGAAGGGCTCGTCGAGCAGCAGCAAGGCCGGTTCGCGGGCGAGTGCGCGCGCCAGCGAGACGCGTTGCGCCTGCCCGCCCGACAAGGTCTGCGGCCAGACGTCGGCCTTGGCGGCGAGGCCCACTTCCTCCAGCGCGGAGAGCGCCGCGCCGCGCCGGTCCTCGCCCGGCAGGTTGAGCACCACGTTGCGCCACACGCGCAGCCACGGGAAGAGCCTCGGCTCCTGGAACGCGACCGCGACGGAGGCCGGCAGTTGGAGCCGCTGTGCTTCGTGGCCCTCGTCCAGGCCCGCGAGCACGCGCAGCAGCGTGGACTTGCCCGAACCGCTGCGACCCAGCAGTGCGACGAACTCCCCGGGCGCGATGTCCAGCGAAAGCCCCTGCAACACCGGCGGCGCATCGCCGAAGCGCCGCGTCAGTCCGCGCAGCCGGACACTGCGCGGACTGTCACTGTGAGGCGAGGACATCGAAGGTGGTCCCCTTGACGTCGATGGGCTGCGACGCCAGGCCGTATCTGGCGTAGAAGTCGGCGAGTGCCTGGAATTCCCCCAGCAGCGCATCGTCGGCCGGCGCCACGGTCGAGGGCGGCACTTGGCGAATGATGTCGGCCACCGCCTTGGGCACGCCCTCCTTTTCATTCAGGTCGGCCACGCGGCCGGGCGTGGCCTGCACCGCCTCGGCTTCCTTGCGCAGCGCCTCGTACACCGCCTTGACGAGATCCGGATGGGTCTGCGCGAACTTCCGCGTGGTGACGTGCACATTTCGATTGAGCGAACCGATGTCCGACGCGTAGGCGATCACGCGCGCGCCGGGCTCGGCCTGGCCGGCGGCGAAGAACTGTTCCCACACGGCCCAGGCGTCCACGTGACCTTGCGCGAAGGCGGTGGCTGCGTCGGTCGGGCCGAGGTAGACCACGCTCACCTTCTCGACGGGAATGTCGTGGCGCGCAAGTGCGAGGCGCAGCAGGTACTCGCCGGTGCCGCCCTTGTTGACGGCGATCTTCTTGCCCACCAGATCCGGAATGGTCCGGATGCCGCTGGCGCCGGTGGCGACGATGCCCTGGTCCTTGCCGGAGCTCCTTTCGACGGCAAAGACGACCAGGTCCTTGTCGGCGGTGGAGGCCGCGAGGAAGGAGGTCGAGCTTCCGCTGCCGATGTCGATGGCGCCGCCGCGCAGGGCCTCGGCGGTGGGTACGTAGGCCGGGAAGGCCGGCTTCCATTCCACCGTGCCGCCCGCGGCCTTCACTGCCGCGTCGATTCCGCCGCTCTGGTGCGCCAGGGTGAGGAAGTTGAACGCGTGCAGCGGCGCGATGCGCACGGTCTTGCCGGCCGCAGGCAGGGTCGAGGCCGTGGTGGCGGCGGGTGCCGCGCCGGAGGTCGCGGGCGCGGGCTCGCGCGAGCAGGCGGCCAGTAGCGCGGCGAGCAGTCCGCCGCCCATCAGGCCGAGAGCCGCGCGGCGGCCGGTGGGGTTGTCGAGGGGCTTCATGCGAGCTTCTTCCATGCCGTATCCCTTTCCTTGGTCCAGGCGGAGGTGACGCCCTGGTCGACCGAGCGGTCGACGGGCAAATGGGGCAGTACCAGTTCGGCGAAGCGGTACGCCTCTTCGAGCAGCGGCATGCCGGAGACGATCAGCACGTCGATTCCGGCGTCGCGGTAGTCCTGGATGCGCGCAAGCACCTGCTGCGGGCTGCCCACCAGCGCCGTGCCCGGGCCGTGCCGCACCAGTCCGATGCCCGACCACAGGTTGGGTTCGATCTCCAGCTCGCGCAGGTCGCGCGGCTTGCGTCCGGCATGCAGCGCCGACATGCGCTGCTGGCCGACCGAGTCGATGCCCGCCACATAGGCCTGCGCGCCGGCGATGGACTTCGCGTCCATGTGGTCGTAGAGGTCCTGCGCGGCCTCCCAGGCCTTGGCTTCGGTCTCGCGCACGATCACGTACAGACGGATGCCGAATCGGATCTTGTCGGCGCGGCCATGCTTCGCGGCGAGTCCCCGCACCTCGCGAATCTTCTCCTCGGTCTGACTGGGCGTCTCGCCCCACGACAGGTAGGTGTCGATGTGCCTGGCCACGACCTCGTGCGCGGCGCGTGACGAACCTCCGAACCACAGCGGCGGCGCCGGCCTCTGGTGTGGCGGCAGCGGGATGCCGGCGTCCACCACGTGGATGTACTTTCCCTTGAAGGTCACGGTTTCGCCGCGCAGCAGGGCGGTCAGCACCGTCAGGTATTCGTCGGTATAGGCATAGCGCTCGTCGTGGCTCAGGTGAACGCCGTACTGCGCCATCAGCCTGGCGTCGCCGTTGACGATGTTCACCCGCAGCCGACCCTTCGAGAATTGGTCGAAGGTGGTGATCATCTTGCCCAGCAAGGTGGGCGACAGCAACGGCGGATGGGCGGCGATCAGGTGCTGGAAGTTGTCGGTGAAGGGAATCAGCGACGCGCCTTGCACCCAGGCATCGTGCGAGCCGGTGGCCAGCAAGGCGCCGGTGTAGCCGAGATGATCGACGGCGCGCGCGAGCTGCTGGAAGTAGGGGTAGGTGAGTTGGCGCGCGCCGTCGGCGCGCCAGGGGTAGCGGCCATCGGGGCCGGTCAGGTACCAGAGGACTTCCATGAATCGATGCTCCTTGCGTTCAATCAATGCCTGCCGCTGGCCGGGAAGGCCGTGGTCAAGGTGTCGCCGACGTCCAGTGGCGATGGAATGAGGCCGAAGCGCGCGAAGATGTCCGCATGCGCCTGCTGCTCCGCCGCGAAGTCGGCGCTGGGCACCTCCACGCCCCAGGGGCGCGCGCGCAGCGAAGGCGACCATTGCGCGGCCGTGTTGCCGTTGACGCCGTCGAGCAGATGCGCTGCAGCCTCGGGATCGGCAGCGGTCAGCCGGTCCGATTCGTCGATGGCGTCCACCAGCGCCTGTACCGCCCCGGGGTGGGCGGCGATCACTTCATGCCGCGCCCAGTAGACCGAGCGGTTCGAGAACGCGTGCCCCGGCTCGGCCAGCACTCGCACGGGCACGCGGGCTTCGATCCCGGCCAACAGCGGATCGGTGGCGACGATGGCGTCGAGCAGTCCGGCCTCGAAGGCGTCCCTGGCGGTGGCGGGCAGCAGTTCGACCGCGTTGACATCCCGCCAGGCGATGCCGGCGGCATGCAGCTCGGCGGCAAGAAATTGCGTGTGCCACGAGATCGGCATCAGCGCGATGCCGCGACCTTTCAGGTCGTTCAGCGTTCGCAGTGGCGAGTCGGCCCGCACCACCACTCCGCCCCGCTCGGGACGAGGCCCCGACATGCCGAACACTGCGACCGACAGCCCGCGCGCCTTTGCCAGGATCGGCGGCGTCGCGCCGGTGCCCGCGAGCTGCAGCCCGCCAAGCTCGATCAACGGAATGGTCTGCGCGCCGGCCCCGTAGATGAAGAATTCGATGCCTTGCGCACGCAGGGAATCGCGCAGCGCAGGCCGGCGCGCGAGGATCGACAGGGAAGGGTTCTGCGGGTGGGCACCCACGATCAAGGACATAGCACTCCGTAAGAAGGGGGACAGGGAGGGATTGAAGAAAAGGGAGCTCGGGCGGCGACGGCCTACCCGGCATAGACCCGGCGCCACGAGAGCAGTACCCGCTCCAGCAGCCGCACCAGGTAGTCGGTCGCGAGGCCGAGCAGCGCATAGACGGCCACACAGACCAGCATGACGTCGGTGCGAACGAACTGCCGCGCATTGCTCAGCAGGAAGCCGATGCCCGAATCGGCGCCGACGGTCTCCGCGATGATCACGGCGATCCAGCCCAGCCCGAGCGCGAAGCGCAGGCCCAGCAGCAAGGTGGGCAGTGCCGCGGGCAGCAGCACCTTCAGCGCGATCGCCAGGCGGCTCATGCGCGCGACCTGCGCCACCTCCACCAGCTTCACGTCGACATTGCGGATGCCGCCGAAGGTGTTGACGTAAAGCGGCACGGCCACGCCGAGCGCGACCAGCAGCACCTTGGGCGTCTCGTCGATGCCGAACCAGAGGATGAACAGCGGAACCAGTGCGGTGAAGGGAATGGTGCGCAGCATCTGCATCGGCTTGTCGACGATGTCTTCGCCGAGTCGCGAGAACCCGGCGAAGACGCCGGCCGACAGTCCCACCGCGCCGCCCAGCAGGGCGCCCTGCAGCACGCGCGAGAGGCTGACCGCGAGTGCGCGCGGGAGCGTGCCGTCCTGCAGCATCGACCACGCGGTGAGCAGCAGCCGGTCGGGGCCGGGCAGCGCGCGAGGGTTCAGCCACCCGGCGGCCGAGGCGGCGTACCACACGAGCAGCAGCACCAGCGTCGACAGCCAGCCGCGCAGCACGGCCAGTTCTCGCAGGACACTCCCGGTGCTCGTGGTCATCGTGCGACCGACCGTCGCGTGGCCGACCTGCACGGCCGCGCTGTCTTCACTCATTCGCTCGCAATCCCTTCAGATGAATCCGCCTGTGCGCCACCGCCGTGCGGAACTCCGCGGCGTCATGGGCCAGGCCCGCGACGGCACTGTAGGGAGAGGCCTTGGGCCGGACAACGAAGGAAAGCAGATATCGATATGACGATCCTGCGCGTGCCGCGCCATGCCGGGAGTACGGCATCGGCGACGACCGCCCGAGGACTACTTCGCCGCCTGCTCGTTCCCGTAGGTCTTCGCGAGATAGTCGACGATGAGCGGCATGTCGGCGTCGTCGATGGGTGCGTTGAACACCGCCTTCATCCGCTTGACCATCGTGTCCCAGTACGTCCTGGGCGTCGTGGGTGGCTGGTACTGCGCGTACTCGGCCGAGTGGCAGGCCACGCAGTTGGTCATCGCCTTCGCGTAGCCCGGCAGCGGGCTCTCTTTCCATTGCACGCCGTCGGGCGGCAGCTGGATGGTTTTCGGCGCGGCGGAGGCGATGCCCGCGGCGGAGAGCGCGACGGCCATGGCGACGATGGCGATCAGGGGCTTGTTCATGATGGGCCTCCTCAAGCGGCCGTGACCTGGACCCGCTCGACCACGTTGCGCATGTAGCCGGCGGGTTGCCAGAGCGCCTCCATCGGCTGGCTCTGGCCGGACCGGTTCCATGCGCGCACACGCAGGTCGTGAGTGCCGGACGCCGGCGTGAAGCCGAAGCGGAACTCGCGGAACGAATAGCGGCCGAGGTCTTCGCCGAGCCGCGCCTCGCGCCAGCTCCGGCCGCCGTCGGCCGACCAGGCCACTTCGCGGATGCCCTGGCCGCCGTCGAAGGCGATGCCGCGGACCTCGACCGGGCGCCCGGCCGCGATGCGCTCCCCGTCGCGCAGCGAGGTGATGAACGAGCGTACGTTGAGCCGCCCGATCGGCCGCGTCGCCGAGGGCGTGCTTCCGGGCGCCACGCAGGCGCAGTCGTTGTCGGGAATGCGGTAGGCCGGCTTCATCCAGAAGCCTTCGAACACCGTGTCGATGATCTCGATCGCCGACAGGTGCTTCACCCAGTAGGTGCCGTAGTAGCCCGGCACGATCAGTTTGACCGGGTAGCCGTTGAGCATCGGGATGTCCGCGCCGTTCATCTGGTAGGCCACCATCACCTCGCCGTCCATCGCGTGGCCGATATCGAGCGACTTGACGAAGTCGCCGCCGCCGAACACGGCAACGTCCAGGCCGTCGAAGGTGACCTGCCGCGCGCTGTTCTTCGGCTCCGCGAGTGCCAGGATGTCCTTCAGCGGAACGCCCACCCAGCGCGCATTCCCCATCGCGCCGTTGCCGAGCTGGCCTCCGGTGACGCGCGGCTCGAACAGGGCGCGGCCGTTGCCGGAGCATTGGTTGACCGCGATCAGTTCCACCGGCTTGAAGCGCGTACGCAGGTCGGCCAGCGTCAGCGAGACGGGCTGGCCCGCGGCATTGCCGCCGATCTTGACGACGTGCCTGTCGGCATCGACGGAGGTCGGGATGCCGGCGTTGTGATAGCGCACGAAGAACGCGTCGTTGGGCGTGATCAGGCCCTCGTTGAAGACCTCGAAGGGCGTCTCGAGCTGCGGCGGGCGCGAGGTCAGCACGATCAACGGCCGCTTCTCGGGATAGGCCACGAGGTTGCGATGGCCGTTGACGAAGGGATGTTCGAAGCCTGCAGCCAGGGCCCGCAGCGGCGTCATGCCATGTGCGGCCAGCGCGCCGGCGGCAGCCGCGACGAGGCGGCGACGCGGGAGGTCGAGACGGTTCATGACATGTCTCCTCATCGTTGGAGGTGCGTCGGTCACGGTACTCGCCTCGCCGTGCTCCGGCAAGCGCGGTAGCACTAGGGCATCTGCTCCTCTGCCAGCATCTGCTGCGCGAAGCGCTGCAGGTCGGCCGGCTCCTTGATCTCGCCGCGCAGCAGGGCGTCGGCATAGCGCCCGGCGCGGTTGGAGGGGTCGAGGCGTCGCGCGCGTTCGATCTCGATGGCGGCCTCCTGCGTGCGCTGCCGCATGGCGAGCACGACGGCCAGACCGCCATGGCTCTCGGCAAAGTTGCGGTCCAGCGCGAGGGCCGATTGGAAACTGCGCTCCGCCGCTGCCAGATCGCCGGCCAGCAGCTCGGCCCATGCCTGGCCGTGCCAGGTGCCGATGTGCGCCGGCATGCCGGCCAGTGCCTGTGCGAATGCTTCGCGTGCAGCGGCGAGATCGCCCGCGAGCAAAAGGGCGAAGGCGCGCGCCGACCACGCGCGGCCGTCGCGCGGATGGCGCTGCAAGGCGGCGTCGGCGAATCGCAGCGCGCGATCGGCGTCGCGCGACGCGAGTGCGAGCGTGGATTGGGTGACCAGCGCTTCCGCCGGCAGCGCATCCGCATCGTCCTGGGCGGCGGAGGACCAGCGCCGAGCGGCGTCGAAAGCCGAGGCATCGAGCGCGATCAGGCTGGCGATGCCGGCCGCCCGCGCATCGAGCGCTCGGCGCTGTTCCGCATCGAGTGCCCAGGCAAGGGCGCGCCGGGTCTCGCCCAGGTGGTGCAGGCCGCGCAGCCACAGCATCTGCAGCGCGCGTTCGGTGTCGGGCGCGGATGCGGCGCGTGCCCGGCCGGGGCCGGGGCCTGGTGGGGCTTCCATCCAGGGCGCGAGCCGCGCGACGCAGTCCCCATACTGGCCGCGCTGGAGGTCGATGAGGGCGAGGTTGTGCGTGACCACTGCCTGGAGGCCGGCCGGCGTGTTCGGCGCCGACGCCAGCGCGTCCAGCACGGCGCGAGCCTCGCCGAGGCGCGCTTGCGCCATCCAGAAGTCGGCTTCGCGCAGCCGCCATCCGGCATCGGCCGGATGCTGCGCCTGGCCTTGCGCGAGAAGAAAGTGTGCGCGCTCCCACGCGTGGGCGGCCAGCGCGGTGTCGAAGGCGTCGACCAGCAGCCGGGTGTTGGACGGGTCCTCGCGCAGGAAGCCTTCGAGGCGGTCGAGCCGCTGGCGCGATGCCTGGAGCTGCGCCTCCGGGGCGCTCGGCGGTGTCGCAGGGGACGTGGACATGGTGTCGTTCATGAAAGTCTCGCGCAGTATGCGTTCAGATGCGTTGGATGAGGCGTCAGGCCGCAAGGTCCTGGCATGCGGGATGGCCGATCAGACCTCGCAGCCGCGTGATCGCCTGCGCGTGGAGCTGGGAAACGCGGCTGCGGCTGAGGCCCAGGGTGCTCGCGATGCGCTCGAAGTGCTGCTCTTCGACGTAATGCAGGTGCACCACCGATCGTTCGCGGGTCGGCAGGCGGCTGATCCGGTCGCGCAGCAGCTTGCGAAGTTCCAGCGTTTCGGTCTGGCGGAAGTAGACGACCTCGGGCGAGACCGCATGGGCGCCGGTGGCGAAGGCATCGACGTCGACCAGGCCCGTGTCTTCGAGCAGAAGCGCCAATGCCAGCCCGACACCTGTCTCGGCGAGCTGGGCGAAGAGGGCTTGCGTCGATGTCGTCGCATGGTGTCCGCCCCGCGTGCCGCCGGTCGCGGCTTCGTGAATCGACGCCAGGCGCTGCCGCCGCAGGCGCGTCAGCGCGGCGACCTGCTGCTGCTTCTCGGTCAGGCGCTCGAGTCCGTCGAGCACGGCGCCGCGGATGCGAGGCGCGGCGAAGGTCCTGAACAGCACGCGGCGCGATGGATCGAAGCGGTCCATGGCGTCCATCAGGCCCAGCGATGCGAGCTGAAGGTAGTCGCCGAACTCGATGTCGTCATTCGGGCGGCGCCCATAGGTCATGGCGGCGATCATGCGCGCCAGGGGCAGGTAGTGGCAGATCAGGCGCTCTCGGGCCGCGCAGTCCCCCTGTTCGCGCCAGCGCAGCCACAGCTCGGGCGGATCGTGCATCCCGTGCACGGCGGGCGTTTGCCTGCAATCCATCGCGCCCGGTCAATGGAAGCTGCCGACCAGGGCCTTGAGCACCAGGCTCCAGCCGTCGACCAGGACGAACATCAGGACCTTGAGCGGCAGCGCGATGGTGGTCGGCGGCATCATCATCATGCCCAGCGCCATGAGGATGCTGGAGACCACCAGGTCGATCAGCAGGAAGGGCAGGAAGATCACGAAGCCGATCTGGAAGGCGGCCCGCAGCTCCGACAGCATGAAGGCCGGAATGAGCTGCAGGTTGCCGATGTCGTCGATCGTGCGCGGCAGCGGTGACTTCGACAGCTCCACCATCAGGGCCAGGTCGGCCTCGCGCGTCTGGCGCACCATGAATTCACGCAGCGGCGCAATGCCCTTGGTGTAGCCGGCTTCCATCGAGAGCTTGCCTGCCATGAAAGGCTCGAAGGCCTGCCGGTCGACCTGCTCCAGGACCGGCGCCATCGTGATCAGCGTGAGAAAGAGAGCGAGGCCGATCAGCACGGTGTTCGGAGGTGTCTCGTTCATGCCGATCGCATGGCGCAGCATCGACAACACCACGATGATGCGCAGGAAGCTGGTAAGGCACACCAGCAGCGCCGGCAGCACGGCCAGGAGCGTCAGGCCGAGCACGACGCGCAGCGCCTGCGCGGTCTCGGTCGCCGGCGTGGCTTGTTGCGCATGCGCCGCGCCGACGAGTGCCAGCGGCAGCACGGTGCCAAGCGTCAGGCGTGCGGCGAGGCGGAGCTTCATGGGCGCGCGACCTTCGAGGCGATCGATGGGTGCTGCGCGGCCATGTGGCCGCTGTGCTCGCTGGCGCCATCGCCGGCGACCGATTCGGTGAGCAATTGCATGGACGAATCGCCGCAGGCCACCAGCAGACGGCGACCTTCCCAGTGGATGACGTGCAGCGTGTGGCGTGGCGAGAGGCGCAGGCTGCCGGCCCGCTGGATGGACGCCGGCATCGGCTGCGAACCGAGACCCAGACGCCGGCGCCGCGCGGCGACCGTCGCGACCCCGAGCGCCGCGGCACCCGCGAGGCCGGCCCATGCCAGGCTCCGGATAGGCGAAGCCGATTCGCGTGGCGCTTCGCGCTTGAGAGGAATGTCGGAAGGGATCGCGGCGCCCGCGGCGGCGGCCGGGGGATTCGCGGCCTCCGGCTGGGCCAAGGCGGTCGTGGTGCCAAGTCCGAGCAGCGTTCCGGGCAGGAGGCCCAGGAAGAGCTTTCCGAGTGCACGATGCGAAGCCCGCCGCAGGATCGTCCGGGCGCTCATCGGCGCGACTCCGCCGCGGGATTCGCCGTCACGGGCAGCTCGGTGATGCGTACCCCGAAGTGCCCGTCGACGGCGACCAGCTGGCCGCGCGCGATCACCTGGCCTTCGATGCTGAGATCCACCGGCTGATCGAGCGTCCGGTCCAGGCGAAGGACCTGGTTCGCCTCGGCCGACAGCAGCTCGCCCACCGAGATGCTGGCTTCTCCGACGCAGACGGCGAGCCGCGTGCGGACCTGATGCAGCGGACTCCAGTCGCGAACAAGAGGGGCGGCGTCCGCCGGGCCTTCCTGTCGGTCGCTTTCCGCGTCCAGATCGGGCAGGGTGATGATCTGCGCGGTCTGCCTGTCCTCCGCCGTGCTTTTCGTGTTTGGTGTCATGGAGCGTGTTCTTTCGTGCCTGGATTCGTGGATGAAGGAGGAGCGCCGGCGGGCAAGGCCGCCAGTTCGAGGGCCATGTGCTGTCCGAGTCGGCCGAGCCAGCCTTCGCAGACCGCCTCGCCATCGACGGCCACGAGTCGCGCCGGTGCGTCGAGCGGATGCGCAAGGGCTACGACATCGCCGGGCCGCAGCGCCTGGATTTCGCCCAGGCTGAGCTCTGCGTCGGCCAGCGTGGCGCGCAGCGTGAGGCGATGGGTGCCGAGTGCGCGGCCGAGTCGCGTGAGTGGCACGGTCGCCATCACGGGCAAAGGGCGTTCCGCATCTGTCGCCGCCGCGAGAAGTGCGACCGCCTGGTGCGGAAGGTCCAGGCACCAGAGGCCGTCGCACCACGGCCATTGCACGCGCAGCGCACCGGACCATGGCGGGAAGGAGCGCGCCGCGCCCGGCGCGCCAGCGGATTCACGGGCATCGATCGAAAAGCCGGGCAAGGCCTCGTCGAGGCGATGCAGCCAGTCCGCCCAGGCCGCGCGGGCCACGGCGGGCGCAATGACCGGCAACTCGTCGGTGGCGCAGCAGGTGCCCGGATCGAAGGAAAAGAGCCGTCGCGCCAGTGCGTGCAGCGCCGCCTGGCCGGTGCTGGCCTGGGGCTTCTGCGTCGGCCCAGTGCCTGCGGCCAGGTTCGCCGGCGCTGGCGCGTGGGGAACGGCGTGGGGAACGAAGTGCCAGCCGATCCGCGTCCCCGCCTGCGGCAGCAGCCTGGATGTGCAGGACTCGGAGTCCTGTTCCAGGATCTGCATCTGTTCGCGGATGGCCGCGCCCTCGCCGGCGTCGATCCAGTCCGCATGCCATCCGCCGTGCAGGACGGCGAGGCGCGTGCGCACGGCCTGCTTCTGCGCCGTCGTCCAGCTGCGCAGCGGCCGTGCGCGCAGCGCGGACTCGCTGCGGGTGAGCAGCGGCGACGCGGTTGCCGCGACGGGGCCCTGCGTGTGACGTGCGGATGTCATCGGCCCTTCATCGTGAAGAGCTGCTGGATCATCTCGTTGGCGGTCGAGATGATCTGCGAGCTGGCCTGGTAGCCTCGCTGCATGACCACGAGGTCGCTGAACTCGCGTGACAGGTCGACGTTCGAGATTTCGAGCATGCCGGAGCGCACGCTGCCGAAGCCGCCATCGCCGGCCGTGCCGGTGTGCCATGCCCGCTCGTCGAGTATCTCGAACTGGTTGCTGCCCTTCGCGCCGACGGCATCCGGCGTGTCGAATCGCGCGAGTGCGAGCCGGTCTCCCTGGAGTTCCTGTCCGTTCGAATAGCGCAGCACGAGGGTGCCGGTGGCATCGAAGGACGCGGCGCCGAGCGTGCCGGCACCGACGCCGTCCTGCGAGGCGACACCGAGGGTCGACAGGTCGCCGGCCGCGAAGGACGTGACGTTGGTGCCGAAGTCCAGCATCAGCGGCATGGGCGCCTGCCCCTCCGGTGCGTAGCTGAAGGTCAGCTGGCTCATTCCGGGCTGCGGCTTGCCGTCGACGAATCCGATCCGGCCGTTGCCGACGAGCGTGCTGCCGTCCAGCACGTCGACGTTCCATTGGCCCGGCGCGGTGGCACCCAGGTTGGTGAGCCGGAGGCTCAATGTGTGCGTGCCGCCGGCCGTGTCGAGGACCTTGATGCCGCTCACCGTGCGCTCGGCGGCGGTGCTCGACAGATTGCCGCTGAAGCTGGCGCGCGAAGTGGCCCGGCCCGGGTGGATCGTGCGGCCGGCGAATCCCACGGGCATGAGCTGGCCCTGCGCGTCCAGCCCCATCACCTTCGCACCGTCGCCGCGGTTGACCAGCAGGCCCTGGCTGTCGAACTCGAACTGTCCGGCGCGCGTGTAGCTGAGCGATCCGTCGGCCGCGCGCAGTACGAAGAGGCCCTGGCCGTCGATGGCCATGTCGAGGTCGTTGCCTGTCTTTCGCAGGTCGCCCTGGGCGAAGGACATCGCGGTGCCGGCGGTGTCGAGGCCGAAGCCGCGCTGCTCGGGGCGCCGGCTGGCCGGCCCGCCCGCGAGGTTGCCCCCGGTGTAGAAGAGATCGCTGAACTGAAGGCTCGAGCTCTTGAAGCCCGGCGTGTTCATGTTGGCGGTGTTGTTGGCGATGACGCGAAGCCCGCGGGAATAGCCCAGCAGGCCGGACATGCCGATGTGGATGGTTTCGAGCACGATGAATCTCCCTGAATGCCGGGCGGCGCGGCTTCTTCGTCGCCACGCGCCGGCGAGTCGTTTGTTGTCCGTGTATCAGCGCACCGCGACGATCTGGGCCAGTGACAGATTGGTGAGCGTCGCGCCCTCGGCGGTGCGCACCGTGAGCGAGGGCGAGTCACCGGCGAGCGACAGCGCGCTGACCGTGCCCGTCTGCGTGCCGCCGCTGCCTGTGAAGTCGACGGTTCGGCCGATGAGGCCGACCGATTGCAGCGCCGCCTGATTGCTGATCAGCGTCTCGATCTTGTTGTTGAGCTGCTGCGTCTGCTCGAGGCTGGTGAACTGCGCCATCTGCGCCATGAACTGCTGGTTGTCCATGGGCTTGAGCGGGTCCTGGTAGTTGAGCTGGGTCAGGAGGATCTTGAGAAAGTCCTCCATGCCCAGCCGGCTGGCCTGCGGGTTGGTGCTGCCGGCGTCGGTGTTGGTGATTGCGGTGATTGCCATCACGGCTCCTTTCCTGGTGGTGAAGTGAATGAGATCGATGGTTCGCCCGCCGGCGTGTCTCGCCACAGCAGCCGGCCGTTGCACACGACCTGGTGCAGGCGTTCGCCGCGCGCCTCGAAGGCGCGCCGCAGTTCGGCCACGAGCCGAGGCAGCATGGCGATCGACGCGGGGTCGTCGGCGCGCATTGCGATCCATACGGCATGTCCGTCGGCGCCGTGCTCCGCGTGCAGGCGCAGCGGCGCCATTTCGACAGCGGCATGCGCGTCCGAAGCCGTGGACGAGGGCGCGGCTGCGGCCTCGTGCGTCGACCAGGGCGTCTGCAGGGGCATCGAGGCGGACGCGCGAATCGCTGCGGACCACGGCGCGGGAATCGGCGTGCTGCCGTGCGTCTCGGTGGTGGTCGGGCGGCATGGGTCGCCCGGCCGGCGCGCATATGGCGACGTCGGGGCGGACGGGGATGCCCGACTCCCGGCGTTCGACGCTGCCCATCGCGGCGCGAGGCGCGCGTCGCCATCAGGTACTTCGACGGGGGCGGCGCCTGCATGGCGCTTCATGGCGGCCAGGCGTGGCGCCGGGGGCGCCTGCTCGCCCGGGGTCTCACGGGACCCGGCCGCCGCCGATGTCGGCGAGGCGCCAGCCGGCTGCACCGAGGCGGCCTTGTGCGGCCTCAGCCAGTCTGAGAGTTGGGCGCGCTCCATTTCGCGTTGCCAGGCCAGCGCGTTGTGCCTGTCGTCCTGTTGCCGGGACGGGCGACCGTCGACGCGATGCCGCGGGTGCGCGGCATCGGGCGCGGCGCGGGGATTGGAGCTGGGCGCATCGAGATTCATGCGCGGCCTCCCTGGCGACGGATGTTCGCGGCGGCGAATGCGGCGCGGCTCATGGGGCCTCAGCCTCGAAATCCGGGCTGCGAAATGCGCGGCACAGCCAGTCCCGGTCCTGTTCGACGCTGTGGCGCCGGCGAAGCGCGACGGCATGCTCGGCCAGTGCATCGCTCCGGTGCGCGCGCAGGGTCTCCACCTGCAGCTGTTGCGCGACGCAGGCTTCGAGGGCCTGTGCGAGTGCGGCCTGGCACGCGGCCCGATCCTCGGTCGCCTGCATTTGGCGCGCGCGCAATCGCGTGAGGTGCAGCAGGGCCTGCCGATGCACCGCCGGGTCCGGTCGCTGCTGCAGCATGCGGCCGGCAGCTTCGGCCTGATCCGCATGGGCGCGGTTCGCCGCGTCGAAGCGGGCCTGGGCATCGCGCAGGGTTTCGCGCGCGCGGCCGAGTTCGGCCCGCAGCCGATCGAGGCGCCAGATGTGCCGCTTCTGCACCGCGTCAAGGGCGTACACAAAGCCGCGCAGGTCGACGTCGCGCGCCACGTTGTCGTCGGCCTGGGAGATGGGGAGGGAGAGGGCTGTTCGCGTCATGGTCGATGTGCCGTGGCATCCGGCGATTCGAGCAATGCGCGCAGCAGCCGGACGGAGTCGGCGCGCGCCGGACCCTCGCCGCCCTGGCGCAGCCAGTCCTGCAAGGCCGGCTCGATGCGCAGCGCGCTGTCCAGCTCCGGATTCGTGCCGGATTCGTAGGCGCCGATCTCCACCATCTGCCGGTTGCGCTCCAGCACCGAGAGGAGCCTGAGCGTCGAAGTGGCGAGCGCGCGCTCCGCCGCGTCGGCCAGGTCGGGCATCAGCCGGCTGACGCTCTTGAGCACGTCGATCGCCGGATAGTGGCCCTGGTGCGCCAGGTGGCGCGACAGCACGATGTGGCCGTCGAGGATGGAGCGCAGGGCGTCCGACACCGGCTCGTTGAGATCGTCGCCTTCCACGAGGACGGTGAAGAGCGCGGTGATCGACCCGCCGCCCGGCGCCCTGCCGCAGCGCTCGCACAGCTCGGGCAGTTCGGCGAACACCGAGGGCGTGTAGCCGCGTGCCGTCGGCGGCTCGCCTGCCGACAGGCCGACCTCGCGCCGGGCCATCGCATAGCGGGTGACCGAATCCATCATCAACAGCACGTCCCGGCCCTGGTCGCGGAAGTGCTCGGCGATGGACAGGGCGGCATGTGCCGCGCGCAGTCGCGACAACGCCGGCTGGTCGGAGGTGGCGACGACCACGACAGATTGCGCGAGGCCGTCGGGGCCGAGCTGCTTCTCGACGAATTCACGCACCTCGCGGCCCCGCTCGCCGATGAAGGCGATCACGTTGACCCTGTCCGTCTCGGCATCGTTCGCGCGCGAGGCGACGCGGCGGGCCAGCAGGCCCAGCAGCGTGCTCTTGCCGACGCCGCTGCCGGCGAAGATGCCGACGCGCTGGCCGCGGCCGAGCGTGAGCAGGCCATCGATGCAGCGGATGCCGGTTTCCAGCACCCGGTCGATGGGCGGCCGCTGCATGGGATTGAGGGGCGCGGCCTTGAGTGCGCGCCGGGCCCGCGTGTCCGGCCGGGCAAGACCGTCCAGGGCCTCGCCGAATCCGTCGATCACGCGGCCGAGCAGCTCCGGCCCGACGCCGACCATCGACTCGGCGCCCAGCGCGTGGACCTCGCAGCCGAGCGCGATGCCTTCGGCCGCGCCGTAGGGCATCAGGATCACGCGATCGCCGCGGAGGCCGACCACCTCGGCCAGCAGGCCGCCCGATGGCGCTTGTGTGCGCGGCAGGATGCGGCACAGCTCGCCGACGGCGGCGTCGGGGCCGGAGGCGTGGATGGCGAGCCCTTCCATGTGTCGAACCCATCCGATCCGGCGATGCAGGTCCGCGCGCTCGAGTGCGTCGCGATAGCGCGCGAGGCGGCTCACGTCGCATCTCCCTTTGTCGTCGGCAATGTTCGAGCGGCTGCCCCGGCGCGCGTGCGCAGCAGCAGTTCGCGCAGCCGGCCGATCTGCGTGTCGAGCCGCGCGTCGAGCCCGCCCTCCGGCGAGCGAAGCACGCAGCCGCCGAGTTCGACTTCGGGACTGGCGACCCACTCGACGCCGGCGCCGAAGGGCAGGCCCGACGGCCCTTGCGAATCGGCTCGCAATGCCGCCAGATGGTCCGGATGCAGATGGACCGAGACCAGCGCGCGGCCGCGCAATGCATCCGAGGCCTGACGCAGCTGTGCGCGGATCGCGCGAACATCGGCCGCCGCTTCGCCGAGCACCCGGCAGACGGCGTCGAAGCACAGGGCCAGCATGTCGTCTTCGGCCGCATCGAGGCGCGCGGTGATCTGCCCCGGCAGCGCGGCGAGCAGGTCCTCCACGGCGCGCAGGCGTTCCCGCCATTGCCCCTGCGCCTGCGCCACGGCCTCGGCGTCGCGCTTGAGGGACTCGGCCATGTCTTCGGCGCGCGCTTCCATTTCGCGTGCCGTCTGCGCGGCGAGTTCCCGCGCCTCTTCGCGGCCGCGCGCGTCGCCGGCGATCCGGCCCTGGGCAAGGCCTTCTTCGTAGCCCTGGCGGACGGCGTCGTCGCGAAGCTGCTGGAGGCTGGGTGGCGGGATTGTCTTTGTGTCGATGTGGCCGGCCGGATCGGCATCGCTCGCGGGGGGGCGCTCGCTGTCGCAAACGCCGTCCCCGGATGCGCGGCGCCGGCCCGGCAGCGCGCAGTGACCCCGAAGATCCGCATTGCGAAGCACCGTGGTGAACGAGGCGTCCATGGACGCGGAGCGCCTGTCGTTCATCGGCCTGCCCCAGGCAAGAGATGAGGGCGCAGGCGCTGCGGTCGAAGCCGCTGCCACAGTCGATGCAGCGGCGAGCGCGCATGGACATCGGCCGGTTGCGGTTCCGGCGGGTTGGTCAGGGCCGAGATCAGCGCCGCGCGCAGGGCCGGCGGCGTCGCGGGAAGGGCCGTGGCCTGGCACCGTTCGACGCGCCGGCGCTGTGCGGCATTCAGCAGGTCGAGCAACTCGGCGTGCGTCTCCTTCGGTGCGATGCGAAGCCAGATCGCGAGCAGGCGAGGGGGCTCGTTGCACAGACGGCGGTGCATCGCCTGCCGTTGCCGATGATCGAGCTTCGCGAGGTCCGCAGGGGCCGGCATGGACTTCGGCGCATGGCTGTCAGGCGGACCGGCATGGCCGCCTCGATCGCCGGCCGGCGCCGATGTCGCGGCGTCGATGAGCCGGGGATCGCGCGCGATGCCGAGCGTCTCGAGTTCGACGAGCAGAGGCGCGAGCCTGTCGCGCTCGGACGCAGGCATGGCATCGAGCAGCCAGATGCGATCGGCCTCGGCCATCGCATGCAGAAGCAGCGCGGCGCGACGCGATCCCGGGGTCTCGGCAGCGGGCGAGGACGATCGGGAGCGTGCGGCCGATACGGACGCGATGGCGGCCCTCATGGCCTGGGTGCGCCGGTTGTCGCGCCGACCTCCGCCGTGCCCCCGCTGGCCTGGCCTGGCGGCAGGCCTTCGGCCATCCATGCGCGAACGCGTTGCAGCGCCGCGGTGCGTTCGGCCTCCGTGAGCGGCGACATGCGGGGCGCCGCTGTCGCGGCGGCGCGATGCCTCGCGCCACGGCGCAGCGCCGCTACGGCGGCGCCCGCGAGGAGCAGGCCGAGCAGTGCAGGGGCGAGCGTGGCGACCGTGATGTCTTCTCCGGAAAGACCCGGTGCCGCATCGGCTGGCGGCGCCTCGGCCGGCGGGGGCGCCGACGCCCCACGGGCCGCGGTGTCCGCCGGCTGGACGGCGCCGGCCGCGAGCGACTGCACGACCACCGTGTCGCCGCGCTCGGCCGATGCACCCACCGCGGCGGCGATGAGCTTGCGAAGCCGGTCCTCTTGCGCAGCGTCGAGCGTCGTGCGCACGACCGCGGCGACTTGCACGCGGCGGATGGCGCCGGCATGGCTGATCACCTGCTCCACGCGCCGTCCGGCGGCGTAGTCGACCTCGCGCTGCGAACTGGCGCTCCGGGCGCCAGCAGCATCACCGGTCCGGCGCTCGCTCGGCGCCCCGGCATCGCGCAGCACCTCGCGCTCGCGCACGAGCACGCCGGTCGGCTGCAGCCCGCTGCGCGACGCGGCCGGCAGCACATCTTCGGTGGTGGTGCGGACCTGGTCCATGCCGAGGACGACGTCGACACTGGCGAGCGCCTGTCCGGGACCGAAGGCGCGGTCGAGAACGGCCGCGACCTTGCGCGCCAGATAGTCCTCGGTCTCGCGCTTGAGCGCGAGCCGCGAACCGGTGGGTTCGAGCGCATCCTCGCCGTGCTCGCGCGTGAGTGCCACACCCTGGTTGTCCACGATCGTGACAGTCTGCATGTGCATGCCCGGCACGGCAGCGGCAACGAGGCGCTGGATGCCGGCCACCTGTTCCGGCCGCAGCCTCTGCCCTTGCCGCAGCGTGAGCGTGACCGATGCCTTGGCGGTCGAAGTCGCCTGCTTGAAGAGCCCCTGTTCGGGCAGTGCCAGCAGCACGCGCACCTCGCGCACTTCCGTCAGCGACTGGATGGTGCGGGTCAGTTCGCCCTGCAGCGCGCGCTGGTAGTTGACCTTCTGGGCGAATTCGGTCATGCCGAAGTCGGTGTTGTTGAACAGTTCCAGCCCGACCGCGCCGTGCAGCGGGAGCTCGCGTCCCATCAGCTTGATGCGGGTCGCGTGCACGGCCTCCTTGTCGACCAGGATGGAGGTGCCGCCGTCGCCCAGCCGGTAGGGCTGCTTCAGGCGCTCCAGCTCGGTCGTCATGGCTTGTGCATCCTGAGGACTCAGGTCGGCGAAGAGCACGCGGTATTCGACCCGGAACACCCACCAGGCGAGCAACGCCGTCGCCAGGAGAATGGCGGCCGCGCCGGCCGACAGCCCGATGCGCGCGGGCAAGGTCAATCCGTTCCAGAAACTCATAGGGGCATCTTCATGAGGTCCTGGTAGGCCTCGAGCAGGCGACTACGCACCTGCATCATCAGCTGGAAGGAGACGCGAGCCTCCTCGAGCCGGATCATGGTGTGATGCAGGCTTTGCGTGTCGCCGAGTGCCAGCTTCTGCAGTTCGACCTGGCTGTCGACGAGCTGTCCGTTGAGTTGCGCCAGGCCTTCGCTCACCAGATTGCCGAAGCGGCTGCCGCCGGCATCGGGTGCGGACGGCGGCGCGGCAGACGGCATGTCCATCTGCAGTGGTGCGAGGAGCGGGGAGATCGCATCGATCGGCGGGCGGGCGCTCATGCGTTGGGCCCCCCGATCTCGAGCGCGCGCAGCGCGAGCATCCGCGTCGTGTTCATCGCCGCGATGTTGGCTTCGTAGGCGCGCGTCGCGCGCATCAGGCTCACCATTTCCGCGGCCGGGTCGACATTGACGTAGTCGACGAAGCCGCGCTCGTCGGCCATGGGGTGGCCGGGCTCGTGGACGCGCCGCGGTCCTGCATCGATCGGCACGACATGCATCGAGGGGCCGGACGCCCGCGCGACGGCGGCACCCTCCATGCCCTCGTCGACCAATCCGGCGAAGGCATCGGGCGCCGCGGCATGTGCGATCACGCGCAGCGGCTCGTAACGCTGGCCTGCCGTGCCTTGAACGGCGTGCGCGTTGGCGAGGTTGAGCGTGGCGACCTCGACGCGCGTGCGCTCGACGTCCATGCCTGCCGCGCTGATGGCGAAGGAGTGCGTGTAGTTCATCGCGATCACTTTCTGCCGTCGCCGGCGGCCATGGAAAGAATGGAGAGATGCCTGGACAGCCCTTTCACCAGCGCCTGGTAGTGCAGGGCGTTGCGTGCCATGTCGGCGGCTTCGAGATCGAGGCGGACTGGCCCGCGGGCACGGCCCTCGTCGGCGTCTGCCGGCAGGAGCTGTGGCCGGACCTTCGCGATCGAACGCGCGTCGAGCCGGCCACTGTCTGCCATCTCGCGGCGCGCATCGGCGAGCTGCGACTCGAAGTCGACCCGCAGCGGCGCATGGCCGTCGGCGCCCGCATTCGCGATGTTGGCCGCATGGGCCTGCTGCCGCAGGCTGGCGGCGTCGAGAGCCAGGAGCAGTGCTGCTCGCGTGACGCCTTCGATTCCTTCTGTCATGGAAACTCCCTTTTCTTTGAATGGCGGCTGGACTGCGCGTCGGCCTCACTGCACGACGAGTTCGCCGTGCAGCGCGCCGGCCGCCTTGACGGCACGCAGGATGGAAATCACATCGCGTGTCGGTGTCTTGAGCCGGGCCAGCGACTGCACGAGATCGGCGACCGTGCGGGCGCCGCTCACGAAGCCCGCGCCTTGCGGCTCGTCCACGTCGACGCGCGTGTTGGTGAGGACCGCGGTGCGCACGCCTGGCCCCGTGTCCCATGCCTGCGTGGGCTGCGAGGCGGTGTTCTGCTCCGAAATCGCGATGCGGATGTCGCCGTGCGAGATCGCGACCTTCGAGATGCGCACGTCGCCGCCCGCGACCACCGTGCCGGTACGCTCGTTGATGACCACCCTGGCGCGCCGGTCGGGCTCGACCTGCGCGTTCTCGATGCGCGCGAACAGCGCGACCAGATCGGCATCCTGCGCGGAGGGCACCGCGATCTCGATGCCCGATGCGTCGCGCGCCCGCGCGGGGTGGCCGCCGAGCTGCCGGTTGATGGATTCCGCCACGCGGGTGGCCGTGGTGTAGTCGGGCTCCGCCAGGACGAAGGTGACGACGTTCTGGCGCGCATCGACCATGGAAGCGTCGACGCCTTGTTCGACCGTGGCGCCGTTGGGAATCGAGCCGGTGGTCGGATGGTTCTTCTGCACGACGTTGCCGTTGGCATCGTGCCGATAGCCGCCGACCGACAGCGGCCCCTGCGCGAGTGCATGCACGCGCCCGTTGGCGCCCTTGAGCGGCGTGAGCAGCAGCGTGCCGCCGACCAGGCTGCGGGCATCGCCGGTGGAACTCACCGTTACGTCCAGCGTGTCGCCTTCCCGCGCGAAGGCGGGCAGCGAGGCGCTCACCATCACGACGGCCACGTTGCGGCTTTGCAGCGACTCGGGCGGCAGGCTCAGGTCGAAGCGGGACAGCACATTGGCCAGCGACTGGCGTGTCGCGCGGTTCGCCGGCGAATCGCCGGTGCCCGCGAGGCCGGTCACGAGGCCGGTGCCGACCAGCGCGTTGTCGCGCCAGCCCTTGAGTTTCCCGAGGTCCTTGACGCGCATGGCCTCGGCGTGGGCGTCGATGGCCGGCAGGCACAGAAGGCCGGCCACCAACAGCAGTCGGTGCGCGCAGGCGGCGACGTGCGGGGCGAAGAAGAATGGGCGCCAGGGTCGAGAGCTCATCAGAACCCCAGCCAATCCAGCACCCGGCGCCAGGCGCCGCGGCGCGCGCGGTCCGACACTTCGCCTTCGCCGACGTAGGTGATGCGGGCATCCGCGAGACGGGTCGACAGCACCGCATTCCCTTCGGAGATGTCCTGCGGGCGTACGCGTCCTTCCAGATGGACCCTCTGCGCCTCGTCGTTGACGGTCAGCAGTTGCTCGCCCGCCACGCGCAGGTCGCGATTGGGCAGGACTTCGAGCACGCTCACGGTCAGTGTGGCAAGCAGCTTGTGGGCGCGCTGCGTGCGCCCGCCGCCGTCGAAACTTCCGCTCACGTCGATGCCGACCTCGCCGATGCGCCGGCCGCCCGCGTGGGTGATGGATCCGGCGATGTCGTTGCCGCGCCGCGTGCCGGTGTCCGCGCTGGTCGAGGCGGAGGAGTTCTCGAAGACCTGCACGGTCAGCGAATCGCCGACCCGGAAGGCCTTGCGGTCGGCGGTGAAGGCCTGGAACTCGCCTTCGCGGTACAGGCTCTCGGCCGCGCAGGGAAAGGCGAGGAGTGCAAGCCAGAACCAGAGGCCAGCCGATCGCCGTCGGGCGGCGAAGCGCTGCGGCGACAGGGCTGCGGTCACCGCTCTGCCTCCAGGAGGCCGGGACCGGCCACGCGCGCCAGCATCTCGCCCCGGGCACCGGGCATCTTCACGCGCACGGTCTGCCCGGGCCTGCCGTCCTGCATGATCTCGACCCGGCGCCGGACCGACACGCTGCCGCTTCCGGCTTCGAGCGTCGCCCAGTCGCCGCGAGCAACGGCCGGCGGTTCCCATGCCGCCGGCGAGTCGGCCGGCGCGGTCGCCGTGGCGGCGAGGCGCCCCCCGCGTGCCTTCGACGAGACCGGATCGGCAGCGGCCGACGCCGGCGCGCGGGCAGGGCCCGCAGTGCGCAGCGGCACCTCGTCGCCAAGCTCGAAGCTCACCACGGCCGATCGCACGAAGCGTTCGTCGACCCAGATGTCCAGCCAGACCTGCATGCGCTTCGACAGGCCGGACGTCGCGGCGATGGGCCTGACTTCGAGCCGGGCCGCGCCGGCCGGCAGGACCAGGTCGCGAGTGGAGGACGAGGCCTGCGCTTGCGCCCGGCTGCCGCGCGCGGACAACCAGCCGGTCAGCGCGGTGCGCGCCGCGGCGACGATGTCTTCGCCGGAGAGAAGTTGCGCCGGCGTTTCGACCTCGGTCGTTTCGGCGCCGCTCCATTCGATGGCTGCCGTCGTCGGGCCGCTGGCACGAAAGCGCGCCTCGACCCGCTGAGCGATGGCGTCGCGATCCAGCTGGATCGACGCATCGGGCCGTGGCGCGGTCGCGATCGGCAGCGCCATCAGCCAGCGCAGGCTCGGAAGGTCCGGTGTCCGCAGGTAGGCGATATCGCCCAGGCGCACTTGCGGCTGGCTGGCCGTCACCCGCGGACGCAGTTCGATCGAGATCGCCGCCGACGCGGCCCAGGGCGAGATGGCGCTCGCGCACACGGCCCAGCCGGCCAGCCGGCGCAGTCGACCGGCGCCATGCCGGTGCGCCGTCGCCGGAGTCCTATTTGCGCAGGGCATTGATCATCCCCAGCATCTCGTCGGAGGCCTGCATGACCTTCACGTTGGCTTCGTAGGCGCGCTGCGCGACCATCAGCTGAACCACCTCTTCGGACAGCTTGACGTTCGAGCCCTCCAGAAGGCCTTGCGCGAGGCTTCCCATGCCGTCCTCGGCGGGTCTGGCGACCAGGGCCTCACCGGACTCGGGCGTGGACCGGTACAGGTTGCCCCCCAGCGCGAGAAGGCCGGCCGGGCTGTTGAAGCGGACGAGGTCGAGCTGTCCCAGTTCCACCGGCGTGGACTGCCCGGCCAGGCGCGCCTGCACCCGGCCGTCGGCTCCGATCGTCAAGTGTTCGGCGTGCTCCGGAACCGCGAGGCCGGGCCTGAGCGGATGGCCATCGCCGGTGGCGAGCAGCCCGTCCGGGTTGATCTTCAGGCTGCCGCCGCGCGTGTAGGCGCTGGATCCGTCGGGCATCGTGACTTCGAGGAATCCCTCGCCCTGGATCGCCAGATCGAAGGCCGATCCGGTCTTCTTCAGATCGCCGACTTCGAACAGGCGCGCCAGTCGGGCGATGCCCACGCCCGCGCCCGACCGGATCTCCTGCGCAGCGTCCGCGCCTTGCACGGCGGCCGGCCGCGCGGCCTCGCGCACCATCAGGTCGGCAAAGCCGACCCGGCTCTTCTTGAAACCGGGCGTGTCGACATTGGCGAGGTTGTTGGCGATGGTGTCCACATGGGTCTGCTGCGCACGCAGTCCCGTGGCACTGATGTAGAGAGCATCAAACATGATCTGCCTTTCAAAAGAAGAAGTGGGGTGTGCCGTGAACACCGCGGATCCGGCTCCGCCGGGCCGCCGGTGTTGCCCCCTGCAAGGGGGTAGGCGAAGCGACACGCAGTGCGCGCAGCCTGGGGGTGAGCCAGTGACACCGCGGAACCGGCTCCGCCGGGCCGCCGGTGTTGCCCCCTGCAAGGGGGTGGCGAAGCGACACGAAGTGCGCAAGCCTGGGGGTGTGCCTCATGACACTGCTTCGCCGAGCTTGCGGATCGCTCCGCCGAGCATTTCGTCGTAGCTTGCGGCGGCCCTTTGCATGGATTCGAAATGCCGCATCGACTGGATGAGATGCACCATTTCCTGTATCGAGTTCACGTTGGCGTTTTCGAGAAAGCCCTGGCGCACTTCGATCTCCGCCGCATCGACGGGCGCCGGTGCCTGAGCGCTCAGCAGCAGGCCGTCGCCGATGCGCTGCAACGTGCCCGGATCGTCGAAGCGAACAACCTTGAGTCGAGCCAGGGGCTCGACGCCCGGACCTTCCGGTGTGCCGTCGAACACCTGCCCCGATTCGTCGATAAAGGGCTCTGCATGGCGCAGCACGATCTCGCCGGCCTGGCCGATCACGGGATGACCAAGCGCAGTGACCAGCCGGCCCTGCGCGTCGAGACGCCACTGTCCCTGCCGGGTGTAGGCCGGACCGGATTCGGTCGCGACTTCGAAATAGCCCGGCGCACTCAATGCGACATCCAGGCGCTGGCCGGTGGCCTTGAGCGTGCCGGGGCGGTCGTCGGTGCGCACTGTCAGCGTGCTGCCGCCTGCTGCGCCCACGTCCGCGGGCGCGTGCGTGCGCAGCGCATCGACCGTCTCCGCGAAGGCCGGGATGCCGGCCGGCCGCACGGTGGCGATGTCCCGCTTGTAGCCGGGTGTCGTGGCGTTGGCGAGATTCATGCTGATGCTTTCGAGTCGGGCCATGTCCTGTTGCATGGCGCGCAGGCTGATCGCGAGGGTGTCGGTCATGAGTTCTTCCCGGGAGGTTTCAAAGTTGAATGACACCGAAGGACTTCAGCTCGATGCTGTGGGGCACTTCGGTCATCGACAGCACGCGCAGGTGCGGCAGCACGCGTTCGGACAGCGCTCGCAGGTGCCGCCGCAGTTCGGGCGCGCAGAGCAGCACCGGCAGCAGGTTGCTCTTCATCATGTGTTCGGCCTGCTGCACGAGACGCTTCACCAGCTGCTCGCCCAGGCGCGGCTCGATGGCCATGTGGAGCGCCGCGTCCGCCTCGCCCGTGGCCTGCAGGCTCTGGAGAAACCGGCTTTCGATCGCGGGGTCGAGCGTCAGCACCTGCAGCGAGCGGGCATCGCCCAGAAGGGCCTGGCAGATCGCATGGCCGAGCCGCTGGCGGACGATCTCGGTGAGCCGGCCGGCATCGCGTGTGATGCGTCCGGCATCGGCCAGCGTTTCGAGGATGGCTTCGATGTGGCGGATCGACACCTTCTCTCGCAGCAGGTTCTGCAGCACCTTCTGCACATCGGCGGACGACAGCACGGTCGGGATCAATTCCTCGACGAGTCCCGGCTGGCTGCGGCGCACGCGGTCGAGCATTCGCTCCACCTCGGCGCGCGTGAGCAAGGTGGCCGATTCGCGGCGCAGCATCTCCGTGAGGTGCGTGAGGAAGACGGTCGACGCGTCGACCAGCGTGTAGTTGGCCTGCAGGGCGGTCTCTCGCAGCCGTTCGTCGATCCACAGGGCCGGCAGGCCGTAGGTGGGATCGCGCGTGGCTTCGCCGGGCAGCGCGTTCGTGTCGCCTGTCGGATGGATGGCCAGAAGCTGGCCTGCGCGTGCCTCACCCTTGCCGACCAGGATGCCGTCGAGATGGATCTCGTAGCTGTCCGACGCCAGTGGCCGTGCGTCCTTGAAGCGCACGCGCGGCAGAACCAGTCCGAACTCCTGTGCGTGCTGATGGCGAAAGGCAGCGATGCGCTCGACAAGGAGGCTGTCGGGCGCGTCGACCAGCGGCAGCCAGTGGCTGCCGAAATGCACTTCGACCGGCTCCACGGCCAGCAGCGCGTAAGGGTCCTCGGCATCGGCCGACGGGGCGGCGGCGCGGTCGCGCGGTGGATGTCCCTCGTTCGGCGTGGCTGACTCGGCCGCACGCGCGCGGCGGTAGAGCAGGCTCGCGGCCAGCAGCAGGCATGCACTCAGCGCCAGCGTGGGCAGGGCGGGAATGCCGGGCAGGAGCAGCAGGCCGCCGAGGGCGGTGGCGACCAGCAGCAGGGTCTTCGGGAAGGATCCGATCTGGCGCAGCGCCTCGCGGCTCAGGTTTGCATCGGACGCCGAGCGGGTGACGATGATGCCGGTGCCGACCGCGATCACGAGCGCCGGCACCTGCGTGACGATGCCGTCTCCGATGGTCAGCAGGGTGTAGGTCTGCAGGGCCCGGCCCCATGGCAGCCCATGCTGCATCACGCCGATCACGAGCCCGCCGATGATGTTGATCAGGAGAATGACGATGCCCGCGATCGCGTCGCCCTTGACGAACTTGCTCGCGCCGTCCATCGCGCCGTAGAAGCCGGCCTCCTTCTCGAGGTTCCTGCGCCGTTTCTGGGCTTCGGCCTGATCGATGAAGCCCATGTTGAGATCGGCGTCGATGCTCATCTGCTGGCCGGGCATGCTGTCGAGGGTGAAGCGCGCGGCCACCTCGGACACGCGCTGCGCGCCGTTGGTCACGACCACGTACTGCACCACGATCAGGATCAGGAAGACGATCAGCCCGATCACATAGTTGCCGCCGACCACGAAGGCGCCGATGGCGCCGATCACTCGGCCTGCATCGCCATCCGAAAGAATCAGCCGGGTGGCCGCGACGTTCAGCGAGAGCCGGAACAGCGTCGCGATCAGGAGGAGCGAAGGGAAGGTCGAGAACTCCACCGGCCGCGCCATGTAGAAGGTCAGCAGCAGCACCAGGAAGGCGAAGCAGAAGTTGCACAGGATCAGGAAGTCGAGCAGTCCGCTGGGGATGGGCGCGAACAGAACGATCAGAACGCCGAGCACCAGCAGCACGAGGGCGATGTCGCTGTGCCGGTTGAAGCCGCGCGAGAGGGCATTCATGCCTGCGCTCCCGCGGACGTGCCGCCGCCGTCGTTGTTCTCGCGCATGGCCAGGACCCAGACGATGATGCGGGCGACCTGCGCGTAGAGCTCGGGCGGCACCGCGCCGTCGACCGGAAGCTCGCGGTAGAGCCGACGGGCCAGCGCGGGATTGCGCACCACCGGAATTCGATGTCGCGCGGCGATGTCGCGCATCGCCGCCGCCAGATGTCCGCCGCCTTTCGCCAGCAGCTGCGGCGAAGCCATGCGACCGTGCTCGTACTTCAGGGCGACGGCGAGGTGCGTCGGATTCGTGATGAGCACGTCCGCCTCACGCGTGCGGCGCAATGCAAGGCTGCGCTGGCGCGTTTCGCGCCGCAGTTCGCGCAGCCGCGTGCGGATGCGCGGGTCGCCTTCGCGATGCTTGATCTCTTCCTTCAGCTCGCGCGCGCTCATGCGCATCTTGTTCGCGAACGCCCGGCGCGTGTAGAGCAGGTCGAGGCAGGCGATCAGCCCGAGCACCAGCGCCATCTTCAGGCCCAGGCTCGCGAGGTCTTCGAGGAGAAGGCGCAACTGCCCCATGGCGGGCAAGGTGGCGACCCGGTGGAACTGGCTCGCGAGCGCGCGCAGTGCGAGGTACGCGACCAGTGCCAGCAGGAGGAGCTTGAGGAGGCCGCGGGCGGCATCGAAGAGCGCGCGCATGGAGAAGACACGCCGCAGTCCTTGCACCGGATCGAGCCGCTCGAAGTCCGGCTTCACCGGATCGAAGGAGAAGATCGGTCCTGTCTGCATGACGTGGCCCACCACTGCCGCGAGCATCAGCGCGACGAAGAAGGGGGCGCAGACGCCGAGCGTCGAGCGCAGCGCGCGTTCGACCAGCGGCCAGGGCTCGGCGCCGGCGCGATGCAGGTCGGCGGCATGGGAGAACAAGGCGAGGTCGATGCGGAACAGGTCGAGCACGGCCGGCAGCCCGCGCCAGGACAGATAGACCACAGCCACCGCGAAGACCGTCGCCGAGGCCAGGTCCGCGCTCTTGCCGGTCTGTCCGCGTTCGCGTGCGCGCTGGAGCTTGTACGGTGTCGCGGGCTGGTTGCGATCGAGATCCTGCTCGGCCATCAGCGTCCCGGGGTCCGCGTGCGCGGCGGCGTCGCGGCGAATGCCGCGTCCCACGCGTCGACGATGCCCGCGTAGCTTCGGGTCATGAGTCCGCCGAGGGCCGGCGCCCACAGCGAGAGCGCCACGAGCCCGACGGCGATCTTGAGCGAGGCGCCGACCGCAAAGGTGTTCATCTGCGGCAGGTTGCGTCCGATCACGCCGAGCGCGGCCTCCACCAGCAGCACGCAGAACACCACCGGCGCTGCCAGCGCGAAGCCGAGTGTGAACAGGCCCGCCACCTGGTGGAGCATGGGCGCGGTCCATGACGACAGCGGCCAGGAGGCCCCGATGGGGAAGCACTCCACGCTGTAGCGGATGCCGCGCAACAGGGCGTGGTGGCCATCGACCAGGAAGAACACGAGCACGGCCAGTGCCTCGAAGGCCGAGGTCAGGATCGGAATCGGGCGCTGCGTCACCGGATCGAGCATCTGCGCCATGCCGAAGCCGAGTTGAACATCGAGCAACTGCCCCGCGGTGCGAAAGGCGCCGAAGGCGAGCAGCACACCGAGGCCCAGCGTCGCGCCGAGTGCCAGTTCCGACAGGGCTGCAGCGACGAACTCCCCGCTGTGCATGAACGCCGGCAGCGGTGACGCCAGGCCGCCCGCGAGCGCGACGGACAGCCCGAGCACGAGAAGCAGGCGCATGGTGGCGGGAAGACTTGCCGAGTGGAAGACGGGGGTCATTGCAAACGTCGCGCCGATGCGAAGCGACAGCAGGAGGGTGGCCTGCAGCCACCCGTGCAGCGCCGCCGGCACCGGCGAAAGCAATTCGGCCATGGGACGGACGATCAGAACAGCGAGGGAATTCCGGTCCAGAGCTGGACGGTGAAGCGGGTCAGCATCCGCAGCATCCACGGCCCGGCCATGATCAGCGCGACGCCGGCGACCAGCAGCTTCGGGACGAAGCTCAATGCCATTTCCTGCACCTGCGTGACGGCCTGCAAAAGACCGATCACGGCGCCCACGAGCATCGTGGATGCGAGGAGGGGAATGCACACCAGGAAGCCTGTCCAGAACAGGTCGCCCATCATGCGCAGCGCGATGTCGGCGTGCATGGCAGTCCGGGGCAGATGAGGGCGGGCGCCGTCTGGGGCGGGCGATCGGGGAAGGAATTCATGTCGCTGTTGCTGCGGGAAGTTCGGCGGCTGCTCGCAATTCGGAATGCGGGAGCGCTGGCGTGAAGGTCGCGAACTTTAAGAATTTGAGGCGAAAATCACAAATACGCTTAATTTCAATAGATGCCGGAACATGACGAATTGATTTGTCATTAGTTCATCGACCTTGAATCCGAGGGGCTTTTCAGTTGTTCGCCCGCAGCAGGAATGGAGGTAGAAAGTGCTTCTTCGATACCTGTCGCGGCTGCAATGGGCTGATCGCGATGTCTCATTGAGCGGCGGGCCGGCGCGTTGAGGGGATTTCCGGAAGGGGGTATTTCCTGAGTCCGCGTGCTGTTTCCAATGACCCGGATCTCGGTACGCGCCTGTCCGTGGCCCGGAGGAATTTGTACGCAGCTGGAACTCTTCCGATTGCCATCGGTTGAGCTCTCCTGTCTGATTGGGCCTTCAGGGGTTCATTGGGCGCGATGAAAAACACTGCCGGAAGCGGTCCGCCACCGGGGATGTAGACCCCGGTTCGCCAATTCCGGTCAGACCGCTCCTGGCGCGCATCGAACATGTGAGCAAGTCCTCGATCGGAGCATTGCGATGACGATCACTGCGTCAGCTGATCGCAATCCGTTGATTCAGGTGTTCGGCGCCAACTTCCCTCAGGGGGGAGGCGCGACGAGCGGCCTGGGTGAAAGCGCTTCCACGGAAGGCTTCACCGGTGCGTTTGCCTTGTCCGTGCCGTTGCCGACCTCAGAACTTCGTCTGGACCCGGGACTGAGCCTGCGCTATGGGAGTGGTCAGGGCAACGGACCCTTCGGACTCGGCATGGCGCTGTCGCTTCCTTCCATAAGACGGCTTACCCGCAAGGGCGTGCCGCGTTATGACGCGCACGATGTCTTCGTGTTCGGCGACGAGCTGGAGTCAGATGCCGCCGGGCCGACGAATGGGCGTGACGAAACCATCACCCGCTACCGCAGGCGCCTCGAGGGTGCCTTCGACCGGATCGAATTGCACGAGCCCAACGTGGCCGACGGGAGCCTCGCCACGGGAGATGCCTATTGGCTCGTGCACAGCGCTGACGGAACGAAACACGTCTTCGGAAAGTCCGCATCGGCGCGTACCGGGGATCCGGGCGATCCGCAGCGCGTGGCCGAGTGGTGGCTGGAAGAGAGCATCAGCCCGCGTGGCGAACATGTGCACTATGCGTACAAGCGCGATGCTTCCATCGAGGATTGCACGTATCAGCCCCACCTCAAGCAAGTGCGGTTCGGAAACCTGCGTGCCGATGCTGCATCGTGGCTGCTCGGTGGCACCGATCCTGCCGCCGAGGCCTGGATGTTCGAGCTGGTCTTCGACTACGGCGAGCATGTGGACGATGCCGCGCAGGGGCCGTCCTATGGTCCGACATTGCCGTGGGCGGTGCGCGAGGATCCGTTCTCGCGCTTCGACTACGGATTCGAATTGCGCTGTCAGAGACTCTGCCGCCGCGTTCTTCTGTTCCATCGTTTCGCGGTACTGGGGACACAGCCTGTCGCGGTCAGAGAGATGCGCTTCGAATACGCGACCTCGCCCCGGCTCACCCGGTTGATCGAGATTCGCATTCGCGGCCATCGTCGTGACGCAGGCAGGCTCGCTACCGAAGTCATGCCGCCGTTGGCTCTGGACTACACGCCCTTTACGCTTGCCGACGCCGGGTTCCGGCCCTTGGCCGCGGAGGCTTTCATCATCGACGCGCAACAGTATCAGTTGATCGATCTGTATGGCGAGGGCATTCCAGGCATCCTGTACAACGACGCTTCAGGCTCCTCGTACCGGCGGCCCGAGCGTGTGACCCGCGACGCCGATGGCTTGTCGGTGACTTATGCGGCGGCCCCCACGCAGCTCCATATGCCGGTCGGTGGCGCGCATCCGGTGGCATTGATGGATCTGACGGGCGACGGCACGCTGGACGCCTTGTGGGCCAGCCCCCCTCGGGCAGGGTTCTTCTCACGCAACAGCGCAGATGGCTGGCAGGACTTTGTGCCGTTCAGCGCCTTTCCGTCCGAGTTCCTGCAGCCGTTCGCGCGACTGGCTGATCTGAGCGGCGGGGGATTGTCCGATCTGGCGCTGATTGGGCCCAACAGCGTCCGACTCTTTGCCAATCGCGGCCGCAGCGGCTTCGCGGGACCCGTGGATGTTGCGCACGCACCGGATGATCCCTTGCCTGCGATGAACGAAGGCGGACGGACCCTGACCGCTTTCGCCGACATTCTCGGAAGCGGGCAGCAGCATCTGATTCGGGTGCGCTACAACGAGCTGACCTGCTGGCCCAACCTCGGCCATGGCCGCTTCGGCAAAGCCAGGCGATTGCCGATCCGCATGCATGCCTCGATCACCGAGGCCAACTTCGACCCCGCGCGTTTGCACCTGGCCGACCTGGATGGCAGCGGCGCGACCGACCTGGTCTACTTCGACAGCGAGGCCATCCACGTGCACCTCAACTGCAGCGGCAATGCGTTCGAGGACCCTGCGACGATCTCCTTTCCCGCCGGTGTGCGTTATGACAATCTGGATCAGGTCTGCGTTGCGGACCTGTACGGCAATGGCGCTGCCGTATTGCTGCTGAGCAAGTTGCATCCCCAGCCACAGCATTGGGTATACGACCCTGTCCGTGGCGTCAGGCCCCACTTGCTCCGTCGGATCAACAACAACATGGGTTCCGAGACGCGCCTGGCTTACACCAGTTCGTCGCACGAGTGGCTGGACGAGCGGCGCGAGAATGCGGACGCGCGCTGCGCCTTGCCATTTCCCGTGCAGGTGTTGCAGACGATGGAGATCCACGACGAGATCAGCGGCAATCTTCTCACCCAGACCAGCCGCTACCGCGGAGCTCACTACTCCAAGGAAGAGCGCGAATTCTGCGGCTTCGGCCTGATCCTGCGTCAGGACATGGAGAGCCTGGATCTCGTCGGCAACTTCGACGCGAGGGGCAGGCCGTTCACCGCGCCGGCGCTGACCAAGACCTGGTACCACACCGGCGCGGTGAACGGCGATCATGTGGTTGGCGGCTATGCCGGGGATCCGGAGGCCGCGACCCTGGCAGCCACGCGCTTCGAGGTGCCCGAGGGCGAACCGATGCCCGATGGAGCTTCGCTGCACCTGGCCTTGCGCGGAAAGGTTCTGCGGCAGGAGACCTATGGCCAGGACGGCAATTCCCGGCCCTTCTCAGTGACCAGCTTCCGCTACTGCGTGCGGCAATTGCAGGCGCAGGGCGCGCGCCGTCATCCTGTGCTGCTGTCGTATGAGCTCGAACAACTCGGCTACACCTACGAGCGAGACCCCTCTGATCCGCAATGCCACCAGTCGGTCACGATGGAGGTGGACAGCTACGGAGTGGTGACCCGGACCCTGGCCTTGGCGTATCCGCGCAGGCTCCCGATCGCCGGAGCGGATCCGGATTACCGCGACAGCCAGCAGGAACTCTTCAGCATCGTTGACGAGCGGACCCGCGTCGGGCATCTGACCGATCCCGGCACGACCGGCTGGAGGATCGGACTCCGGATCGCTGCGAGCAGCGGGGCGCTGGTCGGCGTCGTGCCGCCGGGAACCGGCGTGTACGACCATGAGACGCTGTCGGCGTCCGACGGGCCACTGTCGAATGGGGTGGGCGTCCTTGCGGGGGATCAACGCTTCATCTATGCCGATCCCCTTACCGGAAGCCCGTTGCCGGAAGGGCGGGTGACGGTCGAAGCTTTGCTGTGCCAAGTGCGCTCCCTGGAAATGAGCCGCGCCGAGCTGGAGGCCGCGTTCGCGAACCTTCAACCGCCGCCCGACGTTGATCTGCCCGAACTCGAGGACGTGCTGGTGGCCGAGGGCGGCTTCCAGCGGGTCGACGATGGCTTCTGGAATCCAGGCTTGCTCGCGCACTATGCGGAGTTGAAGAGCTTCTTTGCCGTCACTTCGCATACGGGCCCTCTCGGTGCGAAGACCACCTACCGATATGACGAGACGCAGCTCTTTGTCGTGGAAATCGTGGATGCGATGGACAACCGCCTGCGCGCCGTCCACGACTACCAGGCGCTGTTGCCGATGCGCATCATCGACATCAACGACAACCTGAGCGAGGTGGCCTACGACGCGCTCGGGCGCCTGCGCTTGAGAAGCTTTCAAGGCACGGAACCCGTGTTCGGCACCGATACATGCGCGTCTGCCGGATTCGGAAAACTGGCAGAGTACACGTCGTCCATCCACGATCTGGCCGGTGCTCTCCAGGACCCTGCTGGGGCCATCGACAACGCCGCTGCGGTCTTCTTCTATGAATCCGACAGCTGGATGGGGATGCTCGAGCGCAATCAGCTTGTCGCGGCGGGTGTCCCCGCAGGCGAAGTCGAGGCGGTTTGGCATCGGCTGGTCGCGTGTCGCTGGCTGACGGAAGAAGGCCATGTGCAGGCGCATTGGCGTCGGCGGGCGGAGGATGGAGCCGAGATTGCCCGGCAGGCCGCGCCGCACGCCGAAGCCCTGAAGTCGGCGTTGGCCTCTGTCCGGCGCATCCCTCCCCATAACGCGGAATTGCAGGCCGATCGCTATGACTCGGACCCTGATCCGAGTCAGATGCAGGTGCGCATCGACATCGTGTACAGCGACGGCTTCGGGCGTGTGCTGCAGAGCAAGATCCGGGCGGAGGCTGGCGCGAGCTATGTGATCGATGCCCGTGGCGATCTGCTGGTGGACGCAAACGGAAATCCGATCGAGCAGGAAACGCCGGAACGCTGGTTGACCAGCGGACGCGTCGCTTACAACCACAAGGGGCAGCCCACCCGGCAATACATCCCCTACTACATCAACGTTCCAGACTATGTGGACCAGGAGAGTCTGGATCAGCCCGGGTATGGCGACACGCTGTACTACGACCCCATGGACCGGGTGGTCGAAGTACTGACCGCCAGCGGGCACTTGCGCAAGACCTGCTACTTCGCCTGGCGAATCGTGGCCGAGGACGAGAACGACACGCTGGCTGAATCACCGGCGTTCCGGGAGGCGGAAGCGAGCCTTCGCAGCGTCGAGATCGCGGACATCTGCAGCGGCACGCCGAATGTGCGAGTCCTGAATCATGCCGACCTCACGATCCGGTCGGTCACCTACCATCGCGCGCGGACGGGTGAGGATCGTGCCGCTCGTATCGTCAGGAGCGAGCACGATGTCCTGGGCCGCATGGTCTCGGTGAGCGATCCGCGATTCTTCGCGCTCCAGCAGACGACGCCGGCGACGCCCGGCAATGAGCGGCATCGGTACGCAAGCTCCGGCCACGTGCTGACGCGCGAGAGTCGCGACAGCGGCTGGCGGGTCAAGACGGTGAATGCGCTCGGTGAGGCGCTGATCACCTTTGATCAGCGCCAGCAGATGTGGCGCAGTGCCTTCGACCGCCTGGGGCGCCTCGAGTCGGTTCACGTGACGAGCCCGGGGCATGCCGAGCGCTGCATCGAGCGCATTGCCTATGGTGAAGCCGAGGCTGACGCCACCACGGCCAACCTGCGGGGGCGGATCGTGCGCCGCTTCGACTCGTCCGGGTTCAGTGAAACGCGCGGCTACAGCATCAGTGGCTGGCCGATGGTCGAGCGGCGGCGCTTCCTGAGCGACCCGCACCGGGATGTGGACTGGCCGAGTGACGAAGGTCTCGCCGAATCATGGCTGGAGGCTCGGACGTATTCGACCTGCAGGCGATTCGACGCGCTCGGTGCCGAACTGCAATTGCTCGACGCGGGAGGCCACTTGCGCCGCAACAGCTACTACGCGTCGGGTCGGTTGTCGCAGAGCTGGCTGCAACTCGATGGGAACGCCGAGGAGATCGTGCTGAACAAGCTCAGCTACAGCCCCGAGCACCAACGCCTGGGCGAGTCCGCCGGCAACGGAATCCGGACCGAATACACCTACGAGCCCAAGACCCGTCGCCTGCTGCGCAGCGTGGCGACGCGCGTCAGTGACGGGGCGGTGCTTCAGGACCTGAGCTACACGCACGATCCGGTTGGCAACATCCTTTCGATGCACGACGTTGCCGAGTCGGCGCGATTCCATCGGGCCCAGGCTTCCGGTACGCAACGCGACTACCGTTACGACTCGCTCTATCAACTCATTGGCGCCACTGGCTGCGAGCACACGAGTGCGGGCCCGGAAGCACCCGGTCCGACACCGCCGCCTCATGACGATGACGATATTCCGGTGGTGAACTACACGCGTGAATTCGAATATGACATCGCAGGCAACCTGACCGCAGTGCTCCACGCCGGCGCGCAGATCTACACACAGGCGCGAGTGATCTCCAGCGTGTCCAACCGTGCAATCGAAATGCGCCCCGGTCTGACCCCGGACATGGTGGAGTCCCAATTCGATCCGCACGGCAACCTGTGCGAGCTCGCGCCCGGGCAGCGCTTGTCGTGGCATGTGGATGACCGGCTGCGCCAGGCAGTCCAGGTGGAACGTGAGAACGAAGAGGATGACGCCGAAAGCTATGGCTACGGCACCGACGGGCGGCGTGTGCGCAAGTGGCGCCAGTGGCAGGTCGCGAACCTCACTCGGAAGGCCGAAGTGCGCTACCTGCCGGAGCTCGAACTTCGTACCGACAGCTCGACAGGGGAGCAGTTCCAGATCATCCGGGCCGGCCTTGCGGGCCGCGCGAACCTGCGGGTCCTTCGCTGGAGCGCCGGCCGCCCGAGCGACATGGCGAATGATCAGCACCGTTATCAGCTCGACGACCACTTGGGATCGGCCATGCTGGAGCTGGATGCGACGGGCAGGCTGCTGAGCGCCGAGGAGTACTACCCCTATGGCGGTACTGCGGTGTGGTGGGCGGAGCGCGCCGTCGATGCGGGCTACAAGATGGCGCGCTATTCCGGCAAGGAGCGCGATATCACCGGCTTGTATGACTACGGCCAGCGGTACTACGCGCCGTGGCTCGCGCGCTGGATCAGTGCGGATCCTGCCGGCGCGGTGGATGGACCCAATTTGTATCGGATGGTCCGCAACAATCCGATGGTCGCGGTCGATCCCGACGGCATGGCGCCGACGAATGCGGCGGATGAGGCCAACAAGGCGTATGTGCGCATGTTCGACAAAGGGCAAGCTTGGACCGCGGCTCGCTACCAGGGCTCGAAGGACTACGCGGGTTTTCAACAGCAGTCGAAACTCAATATCGACGACTTGAGGTTGATCACGTTGGACCAGAAGGAAGACACCTTCCTGAAGGGTCTGGAATCCGAGCCGCTGTATGCCGTCCATTTCTCCGGCAGCAACTTCGAGAAGCGCTTTGGGAGGGGCATCACCTTCAAGTCCAGGATGGAGCTGCAAGGGGGCTGGACCAGTTTCAACAAGTCCAACACACCGCAGGTCGACCTGGACAATTTCGCGACAGACTCATTCGCCTTCTTTTCCGTGGAGTTGGGGGACACCCCCCACAAGGCGACGAGCAGATTCGGCGAGCATCGGTATCGAATGCCCATCGAGACATTGCGGTCGACCGAATATGGCCAGTTCTCGCACATCGAGTTGAACGACATCCTGGCGCCGGCACATCGGCCGGACCCCTTGTTCAAGCTGAAGAAGAATCCGCCGGACTGGCTGGACCCGTTGAAGCTGTCGGGCTTTACCGCGCCCATCATGAAGCCGAATCCGAAGCGCGGGGAACCCCCCCGCGTGACCGCGCTGGACATGTTGTTCGAGCCCACCGAGCTCAAACAGGCGCTGGGACTCAGGGTGATCACGGATATCCGCCGGTCTGGAGTGGGCGTCGATGAGAAGATGGTCTATGAAGCTTCGACGTCCGCCGCGCGCGACAAGATCGTGAACACTTTCTATCGCCCTCAGTTCCTGGTGCCGATCAAGGCGAGCCTCAAGAAGGGGGAATACGTCTACTCGCATCATCCCAAGCCCAAAAAGAAGAGTGGCGCCGGAGGCTCCTCGACGACCTGAGCAGCCGGATGCCGCGGATCGGGGCGATTCGACGGGCTAGTCCCTTCGCCTTAGGCTGCCGGTTGTCCCTAGGCCATTCGCCAGATTTGCTCTCGCCAGTCCCCGCCGGAAACTAGATGTTTCCAATCAGGCAGGCCCGCCTGCACTCGACGGAGCGCGGATGAGTTGGCGATCAAAAGTGGTTTGGAGCGAGGGGATGCTGCTGCAGCCCCAGCACCTGCAGCAAAGCGAACGCCATGACGACCATGCGCGGCACCTGCTGCTGCGAACCACCTGCCCTCATGCCTGGGGCTTCGCCGAGCTGGAGATCGATGCGGCGGCGCTGTCGCTCGGCAAGCTCGCGCTGGTGCGGGCCGTGGGTGTGTTCGGCGACGGGACGGTCTTCGACATGCCTGCGGTGGACCCGCTGCCCGAGCCCTTCGATATTCCGGCGGCCATGCGCGACGAGCCGGTGGTGCTGGCGCTGCCGCTGCGCCGGGCCGGTGCGCGCGAGGCCGATGCGGAGGCCTATGAAGACCTGGTGCGCCACCGCGTCATCGAATCCGAAGTGCCTGATTCCAACACCGCCGGCGAGCGCAGCGCCATGCTGCAGCTGGGCGCTCTGCACACGCGGCTCCTGCGCGCCGGCGATGCCACCGATGCCTGGACCACGCTCAACGTTGCGCGCGTGGTGGAGCGGCGCGTCGACAACCAGGTGCAGCTCGACCGCGCCTTGCTGCCGCCGCTGCTCGATGTGGCCGGCCATGCGGCGATCCGCGGCTGGCTCGACGAACTGCTTGGTCTGCTGCGCCAGCGCGGCGAAGCGCTGGCGGGCCGGATGACTCAGGGCGGCACCGGGGGCGTGGCCGAGATCGCCGACTTCCTGATGCTGCAGACCGTCAATCGGCACGAGCCCGTGCTCGCGCACATGACACGCTGCGCACCGCTGCATCCGCGGCATTTCTTCGAGCAGGCGCTCGGGCTGGCCGGCGACCTGGCGACCTTTCGCGACACGCGCCGCGCGGCCCGCTTCGGGCCCTACGTCCATGACGATCTCGCGCTCAGCTTCCGTCCTCTCATGGACGATCTGCGCCGCAGTCTGTCGATGGTGCTGGAGCAGTCGGCCATCCGCATCGAGCTGCACGACCGCAAGCACGGCGTGCGCGTCGCGCTCATTCCCGATGTCGAACTGCAGCGCAACGCGACCTTCGTGCTCGCGGTGCAGGCCCAGATGCCGAGCGAGGCGCTGCGGGCGCGCTTCCCGACGCAGGTGAAGATCGGGCCGGTCGAGCGCATCCGGGACCTCGTCAACCTCGCGCTGCCGGGTGTGGCGCTGACACCGCTGCCGGTGGCGCCGCGCCAGATTCCCTTCCACGCGGGCGCGAACTACTTCGAGCTGGAAACGCGCAACAGCGATCTGTGGCGCCAGCTGGAGCAGTCCGGCGGCATGGCGATGCACATCGCCGGCGACTTCCCCGGCCTCGAGCTCGCCTTCTGGGCCATCCGCGCCTGATCGGCCTGCCATCCCCGACCCTGCGGGAAACCTGTCATGAGCAACCCGGACCCCTTCGCCGCCTACGAATCGGAGCGTACGGTCATCAAGCCCAAGCCGCGCGTGCCGGGCCAGGCGTCGGCCGATCCGCCGGCCGCATCGCCGGCGACGGGCGCCGAGTCCGCATCGGTCGACCTGGGCGAGCTGGGTCTGCTCAACCCGCTCGTGTCCGCCGCGGCCAGGCTGCTGGTGCTGATGGGCAAGCTGCGCCATCTGGTGCAGCCGCCCGATGTGCCGGCCTTGCGAGCGTCGACCGCCGACGCGGTCAACCAGTTCGACGCGACAGCGCGACGCGCCGGCATCGCCAACGACTCGGTGATCGCCGCGCGCTACGTGCTGTGCACCGCGCTCGACGAGGCGGTGGCCAATACGCCCTGGGGCGCGCAGGCCGGCTGGAACAAGCAGAGCCTGCTGGTCCAGTTCCACAACGAGACGTGGGGCGGCGAGAAGGTGTTCCAACTCCTCGCGAAGCTCGCGCAGGATGTGCCCTCGCACCGCCAGTTGCTCGAACTGATCTACTGCGTGCTGGCGCTCGGCTTCGAAGGGCGCTTCCGGGTCGTGGAGAACGGCCGCACGCAGCTCGATGCGGTGCGCCAGCGCCTGGCAGACCTGATCGCGAAGGAGCGCCCGCCGGTCGAGGCCGAACTCTCGCCTCACTGGAAAGGACAGGGCCTGGGTGCGACGCGGCTGCGTGAATCGCTCCCCCTGTGGGTGATCGCGGTTGCCTTCCTGCTGCTGCTCGCGCTGGCGTGGTTCGGGCTGCGCTTGTCGCTCAACCACCGTTCCGATTCGACCTATGCCGCGGTCGCCGGCCTGCGCGTGCCGAACATCCAGATCGCGCCGCCCGCGGCGCCGGCCAGGACGCCGCGGCTCGCGCGCTTCCTGGAGCCCGAGATCAGGCAGGGGCTGGTGACCGTCACCGACGAGGCCGACCGCAGCACCGTGCGGCTGCGCGGCGACAGCTTCTTCGGTTCGGGCAGTGCCGATCCGATGCCGCAATCGCTGCCGGTGCTCAAGCGCATCGGCGAGGCGCTGGCCGAGGTCAGGGGCGATGTGCTGATCACCGGCCATTCGGACAACCAGCCGATCCGCTCGATGCGCTATCCCTCCAACTGGCACCTGTCGGCCGCCCGTGCCGACGCGGTGAAGGCCGCGCTCGCGGCCTGGGTCGAGCCGGCCCGCATGCGCGCCGACGGCAAGGCCGACGCGGAGCCGATCGCGCCCAACGACACGCCCGCCAACCGCGCACGCAACCGGCGCGTCGAGATCGTGCTGCTCACCGAACCCGAGCGCGGCGAAGCCGCGAACGCCGGCGCCGAGGTGAAGCGATGAAAAAGCTCTTCGGCTGGCTGCTGCACCCGGTGCTGCTCACCGTGCTGGCGCTGCTCGCCGTCGCGGTCCTGATCTGGTGGATCGGGCCCTTGATCCGCATCGGTGCGCTCGCGCCGCTGGACAGCGAACTGGCGCGCGCGCTGCTCATCGGCATCGTCGTGCTGCTGGTCGTGCTGCGTGCCGTATGGCGGCGCTGGCGTGCGCGCCAAGCCAGCCGGCATCTGACCGAAGGCATGCTCAGGGCCGAATCGCCGCCGGCCGCGCAAGCCGAGAACCCCGAGCAGAAGGCGCTTGCCGCGCGCTTTACCGAGGCCGTCGCCACGCTCAGGAAGATGCGGCTGAATGCGGCCGGCCGCAAGCCGGGTTGGCGCGACTGGCTGTCGCTGTCCGGCGGCAGCTACCTGTACGAGCTGCCCTGGTATGTGTTCATCGGCGCGCCCGGCTCGGGGAAGACGACGGCGCTGGTGAACTCGGGCCTGTCCTTTCCCCTCGCCGACAAGTTCGGCCCCGGCGCGATCCGCGGCATCGGCGGTACGCGCAACTGCGACTGGTGGTTCACCGACGACGCGGTGCTGATCGACACGGCCGGCCGCTACACCACGCAGGACAGCCACCAGACCGAGGACAAGGGCGCCTGGGAGGGCTTCCTCGGCCTGCTCAAGAAGGTGCGGCCGCGCCGTCCGCTGAACGGTGTGTTCCTGACCGTGAGCGTGTCGGACCTGCTGGCCCGGAACGCCGAGGCGCGCAGCGCGCTCGCGGCCTCGATCCGCGCGCGCCTGCTGGAGCTCGACACCCGGCTCGCCACACGCCTGCCGGTGTATGTGGTCGTGACCAAGAGCGACCTGCTCTACGGCTTCGGCGAGTACTTCGAGGATCTGGGCAAGGAGCAGCGGGCGCAGGTCTTCGGCTTCACGCTGCCACCCGAGGAGGGGACGCAGATCGAGGAGAAAGGCCTCGCCGCCGTCTTCGAGCGCGAGTTCGCGCTGCTCCATGGCCGCATCGACGACGGGCTGCTCCAGCGCATGCAGCGCGAGACCGACGGCACGCGGCGCGCGGCGATCTTCGGATTCCCCGCGCAGTTCGGCGCCATCGGCCCGGTGCTGTCGGATCTGCTCGACCAGGTCTTCACCGGCTCGCGCTTCGCGCAGCCGCCCTGGGTTCGGGGCGTCTACTTCACCAGCGGCACGCAGGAAGGCAGCCCGATCGATCGCGTGATGGGCAGTCTCGCGCGCAGCTTCGGCCTCGAGCGCGCGATCCTGCCGCCGCAGAAGGGCAGCGGCCGCAGCTATTTCCTCACCTCGCTGCTGCGCGATGTGGTCTTTCCGGAGCAGCGGCTCGCGGGCGCGGACATCCGGCTCGAACGCCGGCGCCATGCACTGCGCATGGCCGGCATCGCGTCGATGAGTCTCCTCACCGTGGGGCTGCTCGCGGGCTGGGGATGGAGCACGCTGCGCAACCTGGACTATCTCCATGCCGTCGAGGCGCGTGTCGAGCCCGCGCGGCAGAGCCTCGCGGCGCTGCCCGTCCGCGTGCAGAAGCTCGTCGAAGTGGCGCCTGTGCTGCAGGGCCTGCGCGACATCTGGCGCACGCCGGAGAACCGCGCCGGCGATCCGCCGCTGTCGATGACGCTCGGCCTCTATCAGGGCGAGAAGATCGACGCCGCCGCCATGCTGGCGCATCAGCGCGCGCTCAACGAGGCTTTCCTGCCGCAGATCGCCAAGCGCATCGAGGACCAGTTGCGCGGCGCCCAGAAGGACAACCTCGAATACACCTACGAGGCCCTCAAGACCTACCTGATGCTGCACCAGCCCGAGCATTTCGATGCCGACGCGCTCAAGGCCTGGATCACGCTCGACTGGGCGCGCAGCCTCGATCGCGGCATTCCCGAGGACCAGCGCAAGCAGCTCGAGGACCAGCTCGGCCTGCTGATCGCGCAGGGCCCGCCGCGTTCGCCGCTCAAGATGGACGAGAGCCTGGTGCGCAGCGTGCGTGCCGTGCTCGCCAGCTATCCGCTGGAGCAGCGCGTCTTCAGCCGGCTGAAGCGCCAGCGCCTGGGCAAGGACATCCCGGCCTTCAGCGTCGCCGCCGCTGCCGGTCCCGCCGGACCGCTGGTGTTCGAGCGCATCAGCGGCAAGCCGCTGACCGAGGGCGTTGCGGGCATGTTCACCTACGACGGCTATCACAAGCGATTCCAGAACGAGGTCACCGCGCTCACCGCGCTGCTGTCGCGGGAAGATCCGTGGGTGCTCGGCCAGGACCGCGGAACGGCCGACCGGCTGCGCGATGCGGCCGCGCTCGGGGCGCTGACCGATCGGGTGCGTCGGCTCTACCTGGAGGAATACGTCAAGGTCTGGGACGCACTGCTCGCCGATGTGCGGCTGGTGCGCGCGCCGGGCCTGGAGAAGAACATCGAGACGGCGCGTGTTCTCTCGGGCACCGACTCGCCGCTCGCCGGCTTCCTGCGCGCGGTCGTCAAGGAGACCACGCTGATTCCCCCCGATACGGGCAAGGACGTGGTGAGCAAGGCGACCGAGACCGTGCGCAACACGCGCAAGGGCCTGGAAGACCTGTTCGGCGGCGATCCCAACAAACCGGCCGCCGCCACCCGGCCGATCGAAAGCATCGTGGACGACCATTTCGAGCCGCTTCGCCGCCTGGTGGCGGCGCCGGCCCCCGGCCAGAGCGCGCCGATCGACGACGCGCTGAAGCTCTTCAACGAGGTCTACGTCTATCTCACGGCCGTCGACACCGCGGTGAGAAGCCGCGCCTCGCCGCCGCCCGGCGACGTGGCGGGCAAGCTCAAGTCCGATGCCGGCCGCCTGCCCGAGCCGGTGCGTTCGATGGTGGAGACCCTGAGCCAGTCGGGCGCCACCCAGGCCCGCGCCGCCGAGCGCGGCAACCTGAGCCAGGACCTGCGGCCCGTGACCGAGTTCTGCGGCCGCGCGATCGCCGGCCGCTATCCCTTCGTGCCGACCAGCAACCGCGATGTCCTGCCGGAGGACTTCGGCCAGATGTTCGGCCCCGGCGGCCTGATGGACGACTTCTTCCAGAAGCGGCTCGCCGCCCTGGTCGACACCAGCACCCGGCCCTGGCGCTATAAGCCGGTGGCCGAGCAGGGGGCCATCACCACGCAGGCGCTGGCGCAGTTCGAGCGTGCCGCGCGCATCAAGGACATCTTCTTCCGCGGCGCGGGCCGCACGCCGGCCATGCGGCTGGACTTCAAGCCGGTCGAGATGGACGCCAGCATCACCCAGTTCATCCTCGATGTGGATGGCCAACTGGTGAAATACGCGCACGGTCCGGTGGTGCCGATGGCGGTCCAGTGGCCCGGCCCCAAGGGCAGCAACCAGGTGCGGGTGCAGATCAGCCCGCCCGCCGCCAGCGGCAGCTCGGGCCTCGCGGTCGACGGGCCCTGGGCACTGTTCCGAACGCTCGACAAGGCGCAGCTCGAGCCGGGCGATGCGCCGGAGCGCTTCTTCATCACCTTCAACATCGACAACCGGCGGGCCCGCTTCGAGGTCACGACCAACAGCGTGCAGCATCCGATCCGCCTGCGCGAGTTGCGCGAGTTCTCCTGTCCGGAGGGGCTGTGAGCACGACGCAGGACCCGCTGCAGGCACCGGGCGCGCCCGGCTGGTTCGGCAAGCTGCCGGGCATGGGCGACTTCGCCCATCGGCGCCTGCCCGAGGCTTTTCGCGACACCTGGGATCGCTGGCTGCAGACCGGCTTCGCACGCCTGCGGCTGCATTGCCCCGACTGGACCGACCGCTACCTGAAGGCGCCGATGTGGTGCTTCGTCCTGGGCCTTGGCGTGGTCGGCAACGAACGCTGGATCGGTGTGCTCATGCCTTCTGTCGACGGCGTGGGTCGCTACTTTCCTTTCACGATTGCAGCGGAACTGATCACGACCCGGACCGAATTGCAGGGCGAGGAGCTGGCGCGCGCGCGTTCCTGGTGGGCAACCGCCGCGCACGCCGCGCTCGAAGGGCTGGAGAAGGACCTGGATGCCGTGCGCTTCGAAGTCCTGCTGCACCACATGTTCGGTGGACCGTCCGCGATGGACACCGTGCGCGGCGGCCCGGATCTGATCGCCCTGCCCATGGTCGGCCAGTCGCTGTGGTTCACCGATCCCACGGGCGCCGGGGGCCTGGGAATGAGCAGCCAGGGCCTGCCGGAGGACGAGCAGTTCGAAGCCCTGTTCAGCGATGCACCCGGTGCGCCCGCGCCGGAGCCGGAGCCGCCATGAAGCCGGACCGGTCAGCGGCCGGCGACGACGCCGACGACCGCACCCGCGTCGTCGGCGGCGGCACATCCGTCGCTTCGGTGCCGCGGGCGGACGATGGCGCGACGGTGGCCGGGTCCGGCGGCGCGACAGGCCTCGCCGCGACGAGTGCCGCCGACACGCCGACCGTCGCACCGTCGCAACGCGTCTCCGCCGACAAGGGCGGAGCCGGCCTGCTGCCGATAGGCAGTCGACTCGCCGAGTTCGAGGTCACGCGCATCATCGGCCAGGGGGGGTTCGGCGTGGTCTACGAGGCCTGGGACCCGACGCTCGAGCGGGTGGTGGCGATCAAGGAGTACCTGCCGAGTTCGCTCTCCACGCGCCAGCCCGGCGGCGCGGTCGCGCCGCTGTCGGAGCGGCACCGCGAAACCTTCGAGCTCGGCATGCGCAGCTTCATCAACGAGGCGCGCCTGCTGGCCCAGTTCGACCATCCCTCGCTGCTGAAGGTCTACCGCTTCTGGCAGGAGCGCGGCACCACCTACATGGTGATGCCCTTCTACCGCGGCGATACGCTGCGCCAGGCCCTGGCCGCCGCACCCCCCGGCGGCGTCGACGAAGGCTGGCTGCTGCACCTCATGGACGGCGTGACCCAGGCGCTGGCCGTGATGCATGCCGCGCACTGCTATCACCGCGACGTCGCGCCGGACAACATCATCCTGCTCGAAGGCTCGGGCCGGCCGGTGCTGCTCGACTTCGGCGCGGCGCGCCGCGTCATCACCGACAAGACACAGGCGATCACGGTCATCCTCAAGCCGGGCTATGCGCCGATCGAGCAATACGCCGAGATGCCCGACATGTCGCAGGGTGCGTGGACCGATGTGTACGCGCTGGCGGCGGTGATGCACGTGGCAGTCACCGGCCGTCCGCCGCCGCCCTCGGTCGCGCGCCTGCTGGCCGACAGTTACGTGCCGCTGTCGGGCAACGAGGCATTGAGACAGCGCTACAGCGCCGGGTTGCTCGCGGCCATCGATGCCGGATTGGGCGTGCGGCCCGAGACGCGTCCGCAGTCGATGGCCGAATTCCGCACCATGCTCGGCCTCGACGGTGCGGCAACGGTGATCCGCGCGCCCGCGCCGCCATCGTCCGGCGCAAGGCCGGCATCGACGACCGGCGCCGCCGACGTCGTTCGCACACCCGCCGGGCCAGCGGCGATGCCGCAGGCTCCTGCGTCTTCGCGCACCGCGCTCGTCGCGGCGGCGGTCGCTGTGGCGGCGATCGCGGCCGGGGGCGGCTGGTGGGTCATCCAGGGCCGGTCGTCGCCCGCCGTTCCCGTGGGTGCAGCGCCCAACGCGCCGACCGCGCCGACCGCGCAGGTCGCGCAGGTCGCGCAGGCGGCCGCGCCCGTGTCGCCACCCCTGCCTGCGCCTGCGCCCGCAACCGCGCCACCCAGGGTGGTCACGCCGGCGGAGTCCCTCCTGTCGCTGGCCGAAGGCGCGACGCCCGGCTTCGAGGTCAGCGCGAGCGCGCGCAAGCCCGAGGTCACGGTCGGCAAGGACAAGCTCGGCTTCGAGGTCCGCAGCAAGCGCGAGGGCTTCGTGTACGTCTACCTGCTCTCCAGCGGCGGCGAGATGTACCTGCTGTTCCCGAATCTCCTGGACAAGTACAACAAGATCGCCGCCGGCGCCGCGCTGTCGCTGCCGCGCGCATCGTGGCCGATGAATGCCGGCGGCCCGCCTGGCGTCGACCAGTTCGCGGTGCTGGTGAGCGAGCACGAACGGGATTTCGGCGCCACCGGCCTCCAGAGCGAAGGCGTCTTCCCGCAGTTCTCGCTGCCCGTGCTCTCGGCGCTCGAAGCCACGCGAGGCAAGGGGCCCCCGCCGCTCCTGGGCAAGCCGGCCTGCCCGGCAGGCTCGCCCTGCAACGACGCCTATGGCGTCGCGACTTTCAAGATCACCGAGAGGTAGGCGCGTGAAGTTTCAGAGAAGGAGTTCTCCATGAAGCCCCATCCACCGATGCGCCGCTTCCGTTGCGCGTCCTGCGGCGCCATCGCCGCGATGGCGGGCGCGCTTGTCGGCTGCGGCACGCCGCCGCCGGCATCCTCCCCGGGCGCCGCGCCACCGGCCGCGCCTGTTGCCGCTGCGGCGCCGACATCGACATCGACATCGGGGCCGGCCGGCCTGCCCGCTGCCGATGCAGCGCGTCCGCTCACGGCCGGCGCCAGCGTGGCCGGCCAGTCGCGTACCTTCTCCACGCAGATCGCGACCTACACATCGGTCGGCTTCGACGCGCTGCCCGGATGGAACCGCGACGACTTCTCCGAGACCTGGCCGGCCTTCATCGGAAGCTGCCGTGTGCTGACCGGACGCGGCGTCGAATGGAAGGAGGTCTGCGAGCGCGCCGCCAAGGTCGACACCCGCAGCAACCCGGCCATCCGCAATTTCTTCGAGCGCGAGTTCACCGTCTACCAGATCCGCGACGACGATCGGCGCCCGGACGGCGTGGTGACCGGCTATTTCGAGCCCGAGCTCAGCGGCAGCCGTCGATACGCGCCGCCCTACATCTACCCGGTCTACGGCCTGCCCGAGGACATGCTCTTTGCCGATGCGCGCAAGCTGCCGCCGGGCAACGTCACCGTCGCGGCGAGGATCGAAGGCCGCAATGTCCTCGTGCAAAGCGGGCTCAGCACGCGCGACATCGGCGCACCAGGCCTCTATGCGCTGGATCTCTCGACCATCGCGCGCGACACGCTCGACCGCAAGGTGCGGCTGCGTGCCGAGGGACGGCGCCTGCTGCCCTACTACACCCGCGAGGAGATCGAGACCAAGGGCGCGCCCAACGCCCGCGTGCTGGCCTTCGTGAGCAGCGCGACGGCGCTGTACGAGATGCAGATCCAGGGCTCGGGCCGCATTCGCCTGTCCGATGGCGAACTGATCCGCGTCGCATACGCCGAGCAGAACGGCCAGCCCTTCCGGCCGACGCTCGCCCAGACGGCCTCCGGCAAGGCGCGCAGTCGTGTGAAGGTGCGGGGTTCCTCGATCGAGCTCGAACTCGACGAGGGGGATGACGAAGACTCCGCCGCCGATACCGACACCACCGTCATTCGCACGCGCGGCTTCACGCTGGCGCTGCCGGCCTCGAGCGGCGCGGTCGCGGTGCCGGGCCGCCGTACCGCCGGTCCGCTGGCCGGCACGGGCATCAAGGACCCGAGCTACGTGTTCTTCAAGGAGTCGCCGGGCGGCGCCGGCGGTCCGGTCGGCGCCTTCGGCGTTCCCTTGTCGCCGGGACGTTCGATCGCCGTGGATCCGCGCAGCACGCCGCTGGGCTACCCGGTGTTCGTTTCCACGCGCACGCCGGACACCGGCTCGCCGATGCAGCGGCTCACGATCGCGCAAGACACCGGCGGCGCGATCCGAGGCGCGGTGCGGGCCGACTACTTCTTCGGCAACGGCCCGCAGGCCGCGACCCAGGCGCGCCGCATGAAGGAACGCGGCCAGCTCTGGATCCTGCTGCCGCGCGGGTTGCCGGTGGCGGCGGCCGGCAGGTCGTCGGGCATCCGCACGCGTGGCGGTGCGGCCGGTGCGGACCTGCCCCAGTGCCTCGTGCCCGAGGAGGGTTCCTGTGTCGATGATTGAAGCAGCAGGCCGAGCGGCCTGACCTGGAGGAGAACGCGATGAGCTGGACCATGGACGGGACCCTGGACCCCGACGAGGCCTTGCGCCTTCTGGACCACATGTCGGGCGAAACGCGCAACGACTTCGTGATGATGATCGAGAACAAGGGCGCGGCGGTGGAAGGCGAATCCGAGCGCCTCTACGAGGACGGCAAGCAGCGCATGGATGTCGCCGGCTACGCCTATCTCGCCGAAGTGGCGACGCCACCGGGTTCGAGCAAGGGGCGGGTGCGGAATGCACCCCTCATCGTGATCCGCGTCTGCGATGCCGCGACCGCGTCGATCGCGAGCCTGATGAAGAACCAGGACAGCGACATCAAGGTCCAGCTCTCCGTCTTCAAGGCCGGCGGCGACACCTCGAAGGACATGCAGCCCACGCTCGAATTCCTGCTGGAAGGCGCGCGTGTCGATACGCACTCGATCCTGACCGGCGGCACGCCCAGGCAGGCCTGCGAAATCATCTACTTCCACTACCGGAAGATCGAAATCCGCTCGGCGCCGCAGAAGGCGAGTGGGCAGCGGGGGGCGGTGCGTAGTTGTGTCATTGGATGACCCCCAGGCTGCGCGCACTGCGTGTCGCTTCGCCAACCCCCTTGCAGGGGGCAACACCGGCGGCCCGGCAAAGCCGGTTCCGCGGTGTTCACTGGCTCACCCCCAGGCTTGCGCACTGCGTGTCGCTTCGCCACCCCCTTGCAGGGGGCAACACCGGCGGCCCGGCGGAGCCGGATCCGCGGTGTTCACTGGCTCACCCCCAGGCTTGCGCACTGCGTGTCGCTTCGCCGACCCCCTTGCAGGGGGCAACACCGGCGGGCCGGCGGAGCCGGGGCCGCGGTGTTTCTCGAAAGGGCTGTTGTTGTGTTTGGAATGGAGGGGTGAGGGATGACGAGATCTGCTGAATTGTTGCGGGTGGCGGAGCCGGGGGCTGCGTTGCAGGCGTTGAGTGACGAGGTGCGGGCGAAGCCGGCGGATGCGCGGTTGCGGGTGTTTCTCGCGCAGCTGTTGTGTGTGCTGGGCCAATGGGAGAGGGCGTTGAATCAGCTCTCGGTGGCGGCGGAGCTGGATGCGATGGCGGTGCCGATGAAGCAGGTCTATGGCGACGCGATTCGTTGCGAGGGGCTGCGTGCGGCGGTGTTCGCGGGAACGCGGACGCCGATGGTCTTCGGTCAGCCCGATCCTTGGCTGGCGCTGCTGATCGAATCGCTGTTGCGACAGGGCAGCGGTGAGGCCGGGCTGGCCGAGGATCTGCGACAGCGCGCGTTCGACGATGCGCCCGCCACGGCGGGGACGATTGACGGCCAGGCCTTCGAATGGCTGGCCGATGCCGACATGCGTCTCGGCCCGGTGCTCGAAGCTTACGTGAACGGCCGCTACTACTGGGTGCCTTTTGCGCGCCTGTCGCGCGTGAAGTTCGAGGCGCCGGAAGACTTGCGCGATTGTGTCTGGCTGCCGGCGCAGCTCGAATTCGAGAATGGCGGCCAGACCCTGGCCCTGGTGCCTTCGCGCTACGAGGGCAGCGAGGCGAGTGCGGACGGTGCCCTGCAGCTCGCGCGCCGGACCGAGTGGCGCGAACTGCGTCCCGAGGTGTGGGTCGGCCTGGGGCAACGCATGTTCGGCAGCGACGTGGGCGAGCATTCGATGCTCGACGTGCGCGAGATCGTGTTCGCCGCGCAAGGTAGCGATGCGGGGGAAGCGGCGGATGGCTGAGCCCGTTGCACAGGACCGCCTGCAGCCTTCGCTGCTCGATCGCCTGGTGGACGAGGCGCCGGGCGAACTGCGCGAGAGCGACGACAGGCGCACGCTCACCCGCCAGGCGCTGCGCCAGGCCGTGCTGCGCGATCTCGCGTGGCTGTTCAACGCGACCGGGCATGGCCTGGACTTCGACGATGCGCGTTATCCGCACGCGGCGCGCTCGGTGCTCAACTACGGATTGCCTATGCTGTCCGGCCAGTTCACGTCCTCGGTGCAGCGTGTCAGCATGGAACAGGCTCTGAAGAACGCGATCCTGCACTTCGAGCCCCGCATCCTGCCCCGCACACTCGAAGTTGAACTCGTCATGGAAGGCTCGGCACTCGATTCCCACAACCGCGTCGGCCTGCAGATCCGCGGCATGCTCTGGGCGCAGCCGGTGCCGCTGGAATTCCTCATGCGCAGCCGCATCGACCTGGAGGAGGGACGCATCGAGATCGAGGACATGGCGTTGCCCCGACCATGAGCCGTCCGATCCATCGATCCGCCCGCCCCGCCGTGCCCGCTGCGGCCGGCCGGAGATAGCGTCATGGACCCGCGCCTTCTGAGCCTGTACGAACAGGAGCTGCGCTACTTCCGGGAGAGTTCGGCGGAGTTCGCGCGGGCCTTTCCGAAGATCGCGAGCCGCCTGGGCATCGAAGGCCAGGCGGTGGCCGATCCCTATGTCGAGCGCCTGATCGAGGCGACCGCCTTCCTGTCGGCCCGCGTGGGGCTCAAGCTCGATGCCGAGTACCCGCGCTTCACCGGCCACCTGCTGGACATCGTCTATCCGCACTTCATGGCGCCCACCCCTTCGATGGTGGTGGCGTCCATGGCGGCCGATCCGGACGACGCGAGCCTCGCGAACGGGCCGACCCTGCCGCGCGGCAGCGGCTTGCGCGCGCGCCATGCGGTGGGCCAGAACACGCACTGCGAATTCCGCACGGCGAGCGATCTGCGCCTGTGGCCCATCGAGATCCTGCGCGCGCAGTACTTCACCTACGCGCCGGACCTGCCGCTGGCCCAGCATCCGCAGGCGCGCGAGATCCGTGGCGGCCTGCGCATCGCCTTGCGCGCGACGGCGGGCCTGAACTTCGACCAGATCCGCATCGACGAGCTGCCGATCCATTTCGGCGGTGCCGAGGACGTGGCCTGGCAGTTGCACGAATGCATGCTCGGCAAGCCCCTGGGGGTGCTGGTGCAGGCGCCGGGCGCGGGCGGCATTGCTTCGGGCGCATCCGCCGGTGCCATGCGCATGCTGCCGGGGACGGCGGTCCGGCCCTGTGGCTTCGAGGACAGCGAGGCGCTGCTGCCCGTCACCGCGACCGGCTTCTCGGGCCACCGGCTGGTGCAGGAGTACTTCGCCTTTCCGCAGCGCTTCCAGTTCGCGCGCATCGACGGTCTCGCGCCTGTGCTCGCGACCCTGGCCGTGCCCGAGGTGGAACTGGTGGTGCTCTTTTCGCGCGGCGACGCGGCGCTCGAAAAGCTGGTGAGCGCGGACAACCTGCGGCTTCACTGCGTGCCGGCCATCAATCTCTTTCCCAAGCGCCTCGACCGTGTGGCCGTGAACGAGGGCGTGAGTCAGTTCCACCTGCTGGCCGACCGCACGCGGCCGATGGACTTCGAAGTGCACACCGTGACGGAAGTCGTCGGCCATGGAAGCCCCGGCGCGGCGGCCATGCCGGAGCAGGACTTCCTGCCGTTCTACGCGGCCTTTCACGGCAGCCGGGACAGCCACCCGGCCTACTACACGACCACGCGCGAGCCGCGCATGCTCTCGGACCGGCAGCGCAGCGAAGGGCATCGCAGCAGCCACATCGGCTCGGAGGTCTACATGCAGATCGTCGATCCGCAGCAGGCACCCTATGGCGGCGCGCTGCGGCAACTCGCGGTGAATGCGCTGGTGACCAACCGCGACTTGCCGCTTCTGCTGCCGCTCGGCCGCGACAACGATTTCGACTGCGTCGATTCCTTCCCGGCGCGGCGCGTGCGCATGGTGCGCGGTCCGTCGCGGCCCGTGTCGCCGGTCGTGGGCCAGGGCCTGGGCTGGCGCGTCATCGACCACCTCGCGCTGAACTACCTGTCACTGGCCGACAGCACGCCGCAGCAGGGGGCGGCCGCCCTGCGCGAGATGCTCATGCTGTATGCGGTGCATGCCGACGAGGTACGCCAGGCGCAGGTGCGCGGGTTGCTCTCCGTGCGCTGCAGGCCGGTTGCGCGCCGTCTGCCGATGGCGGGCCCGATCGCGTTCGGGCGCGGGCTGGAAGTGACGCTGGAGGTCGATCGCGCCGCCTTCCACGGCCACAGCGCCTTCCTGTTCGGCGCCGTGCTGGCGCGATTCCTCGCGCGTCACGTGGAGGTCAATCATTTTGTCGAGACCGTGCTCGTCGCCGCGGGCGGCGCCGAGATCATGCGATGGAGGCCGCTGTGCGGAACGCGACCGATCCTGTAGATCCTGCAGCGCCGAATCCGGCCGAGCGCATCGGTGACCGCCTGCAGGCCTGGTCCGCCGAGCCGTGGGCCTACGACTACTTCGCCGTCATGCGGCGCCTGGAATCGATGGCGGCCGGCTCGCCGCGCTGGGGGCGCGCGCTGCTGCCGGGCGCCGAGCCCATACGCGTGGGCCAGGAACCTTCGCTGTCCTTCGCGCCTGCGAGCCTGAGCCGCTTCGAACCCGCGACCGCGCATTCGCCGCCGCGCATTCGCCAGCAGTTCTTCGGCTACCTCGGACCCAATGGGCCGCTGCCGGTGCACCTGAGCGACTTCATCCGCGAGCGCTGCATCAACCATGGCGACCCGACCTGGCTCGCCTTTCTCGACACCTTCGCGCACCGCTTCGCGCTGCACTTCTATCGGGCCTGGGCGCAGGCGCGGCCGGCCGTGGGCATGGACCGGCCGCACGAGGACCGCTTCCGCGCGCAGATCGGCGCGCTGGTCGGCATCGGCACCGCGGCGCGGCAGCAGCGCGACGAGATCCACGACGATGCGCGACTGCACTTCTCGGGCTGGCTCGCGCGCCGGGTGCACAGTGCCGAAAGCGTGGAGGCGGTGCTCGGCGGCTACTTCGGCGTGCGCGTGAGGCTCGAACCCTGGGTCGGCCACTGGATGGCGCTGCCCGGCGAGGAACTGACACGGCTCGGGCGCGGCGAGTCCTGCGCGGTCGCGCTCGGCCAGGGCGCGATGCTGGGGCGCTGCGCCTGGGACCGCCAGCACCGCGTGCGCCTCCATGTGGGCCCGCTCGGGCTCGAGGCATACCGCCGCTTCCTGCCCATCGGCGCGGCGCGGCCGGCCCTGCAGCGCTGGATGCAGCAGCTGCTCGGCGACGAATTGCACTGGGATGCCCAGCTGGCCTTGAAGAGGGAAGAGGTCCCGCCCGCGCGGCTCGGGCGGCACCAGGGCAATGCGCCGCGCCTCGGCTGGATCGCGTGGCTGGGCGAGCGCCCGCGCACGCGCGATGCGGCGGATGTGCGCATCGACGGCGACGCGGCGATGGCCGGCGTCCCCGTCGAGGAGGCCTGATGCGCGTCGCCGCCACCGTCCACGGAGAAACCATGCCTTCGCAAGAACGCCATCCTTCGAGGCCTTCAACCGCCGACCGACCGGAGGTCTGCCATGAGTGAGATCAGCCGCACCGCCCTGTTCGGCAAGCTCGACGCGCTCGCCTACAAGGCGATCGAGGGCGCGACCGTCTTCTGCAAGATGCGGGGCAATCCCTATGTGGAGCTGGAGCACTGGTTCGCCCAGCTGCTGCAGGCGCCGGACTCGGACCTGCAACGCGTGATCCGGCACTACGGCCTGGATGTCTCGGTCATCGCCCGGGACCTCACGGCCGCGCTCGACCGCCTGCCGCGCGGGGCCACCGCGATCAGCGATTTCTCGCCGCACATCGAGAACGCGATCGAACGCGCCTGGACCTACGCCACGCTGCAGTTCGGCGAAGCACAGGTGCGCACCGGCTACCTGCTGGTGGGCATGCTGCGCACGCCCAGCCTGCGCAACCCGTTGCTCGGTCTGTCGAAGGAGTTCGAGAAGATCAAGGTCGAGGACCTGTCCGACAATTTCGCGGCCATCTGCGATCCCTCTCCGGAGTCGAAGATGCGTGCGCAGGACGGCACCGGCATGGGCAGCGCCGCGCCCGGCGAGGACAGCGGCGCGATGGCGCCCGCGGCCATGGGCAAGGGCGATGCGCTGAAGAAGTTCGCCGTCGATCTCACCGGGAAGGCGAGGAGGGGCGGGATGGACCCCGTCACCGGCCGCGACGAGGAGATCCGCCAGATCGTCGACATCCTGATGCGGCGCCGCCAGAACAATCCGCTGCTGACCGGCGAGGCGGGCGTCGGCAAGACGGCGGTGGTCGAAGGCTTCGCGCAACGGCTCGCGCGCGGCGACGTGCCGCCGCAGCTGAAGGACGTGAGGCTGCTGTCGCTGGACATCGGCCTCCTGCAGGCCGGCGCCAGCATGAAGGGCGAGTTCGAGCAACGGCTGCGGCAGGTGATCGACGAGGTGCAGGCCTCGCCCACGCCGATCATCCTGTTCATCGACGAGATCCACACGCTGGTGGGCGCGGGCGGCGCGGCCGGGACCGGCGATGCGGCCAATCTGCTCAAGCCGGCGCTGGCGCGCGGCGACCTGCGCACCATCGGTGCCACGACCTGGGCCGAATACAAGAAGTACATCGAGAAGGATCCGGCGCTCACCCGGCGCTTCCAGGTGGTGCAGGTGCCGGAGCCCGATGAGCAGAAGGCGATCCTGATGCTGCGCGGCGTGGCCAGCGTGCTGGAGAAGCACCACCGCGTCCAATTGCTCGACGAGGCGATCGAGGCTTCGGTCAGGCTGTCGCACCGGTACATCCCGGCGCGCCAGCTGCCCGACAAGGCCGTGAGCCTGCTCGATACCGCCTGCGCCCGCGTGGCCGTGTCGCAGCATGCGACGCCGCCCGAGGTGGAGGATTGCCAGCGCCGCATCGAGGCGCTCCGGGTCGAGCGCGAGATCATCGGCCGCGAGGAGGCGATCGGCATCGATGTCGCCAGGCGCGCCGCCCAGGTGGAGGCGCTGCTCGCCGAAGCCGGCGCCGAACTCGAAAGGCTGGAGGCGCGCTGGAAGGAAGAGAAGACGCTGGTCGACCGCTTGCTCGAATTGCGAAGCCGGCTGCGCAAGGGAAGCCAGCCGGTCGACCAGGCCGCGCCTGCTGCGGGTGCCGTGGATGCAGCGGAAGCGGCGGAAGCAGCGGAAGCTGCGGTCGAGGCCGCGCCCGCGGACGCGCCCGATCGCGCGGCGCTGCTGGCCGAACTGCACGAATTGCAGGAGCGCATCACCGCGCTGCAGGGCGAGTCGCCGCTGATCCTGCCCTCGGTCGACGCGCAGGCCGTGGCGTCGGTGGTCGCCGACTGGACCGGCATCCCGGTCGGGCGCATGGTGAAGAACGAAATCGAGGCGGTGCTGCGACTGGCCGATACGCTGAACCAGCGCGTGATCGGCCAGAAGCATGGCCTGGAAATGATCGCGCGGCGCATCCAGACCTCGCGTGCGCGGCTGGACAACCCGAACAAGCCCATCGGCGTCTTCATGCTCTGCGGCACATCGGGCGTGGGCAAGACCGAGACCGCGCTGGCGCTGGCGGAGGCGCTCTACGGCGGCGAGCAGAACATCATCACCATCAACATGAGCGAGTTCCAGGAGGCGCACACCGTCTCCACCCTCAAGGGCGCGCCGCCGGGGTATGTGGGCTACGGCGAGGGCGGCATCCTGACCGAGGCGGTGCGGCGCCGGCCGTATTCGGTGGTGCTGCTCGACGAGGTCGAGAAGGCGCATCCGGACGTGCACGAGATCTTCTTCCAGGTCTTCGACAAGGGCTGGATGGAGGACGGCGAGGGCCGGGTGATCGACTTCAAGAACACGATCATCCTGCTCACCACCAATGCCGGCAGCGAGCTGGTGATGAGCATGTGCCGCGACCCGGAGCTGCTGCCGGCGCCGGGGGCACTGGGCGAGGCGCTGAAGGGGCCGCTGATGAAGGTGTTCCCGCCCGCGCTGCTGGGCCGCATCGTGACCATTCCCTACTACCCGCTCTCGGCGGACATGATGAAGCAGATCGTGCGGCTTCAGCTCGGCCGCATCAGGAAGCGGGTGGAGACCCACCACGGCGTGCCTTTCGAATACAGCGAGGCGGTGGTGGAGCAGGTGCTCGCGCGTTGCCAGGACCCGGAGTCGGGCGGGCGGGTGATCGACGCGATCCTCACCAACACCGTGCTGCCCACGATCTCGGTCGAGTACCTGCAGCGCCTGGCCGCGGGCGGCGAGATCCGCCGGGTGGCGCTGGATGTGAAGGACAGCGACTTCACCTACGCCTTCGACTAGGGCCGCTCCATACATGTCCGATCACGAATTCCGCATCGAGAGCGAATCGCCGGCCGCCGCCGACCTGATGTTCTGGCGCATCGCGGGGCACGAGAGCCTGTCGCGGCCGGCGCGCTATGCGCTCGCGGTGCTCTCGAAGAACGGGAAGATCGCGCACAAGGACATCCTGGGTCATGCCTTCGATGTGGTGATCGAATTCGTCGATGCCGACGGTGGCAGGCACGAACGCCATTGCCAGGGGCATGCGGTGCGCTTCACGCGGGTCGGCGAGGTCGGCCGCCATTTCCTCTACGAGATCGCGCTGGAATCGTGGTTCGGACTGCTCACGCGCCGCGTCAACTCGCGCATCCTGCAGGAGAAGCCGTTGCAGGAGGTCATGGACGCGGTATTCGAGGACAGCCCCATCCGGCGCTTCAAGAAGCTCCGCACCGACAAGGTCATCGGCACCCACAAGGCGCGACGCTATTGCGTGCAGCATGGCGAGAGCGACTACGGCTTCCTCTCGCGGCTGATGGAGGACGAGGGCGTCTACTACTGGTTCGATGCGCACGAGGCGCCGGGGACCATGCACCTGTCGGACGCGAGCGACGTCGCCCACGCGCGGCTGCCCGCGATCGACACGCTGCGCCTGGTCGAGAGCGGCGCGACCGAGGGGCGCCACAACGAGATCACGCGCTGGGTCAGCAGCCGGCAGTTCGACACCGGGAAGTTCGCTTCGCGCGACAGCGACTTCAAGGCGATCCGCAAGAGGCTCGCGGCCGACAAGGCGGACCCCGACACCCACGAGCTGGCGGACCTCGAAGCCTTCGAATTCCCGGGCGGCTACTTCGATGGCGACGACACCGAGAACGTCGCCAAGCTGCGCGCGGACGAACTGGTGTCGCGCCGGCAGCGCCACTGGGCGCTGACCGGCTGGCCGGACGTGGCCGTGGGCCGGAGCTTCACCTATGCGGGCGATCCCGAGGGCACGCGCAACGGCGACTACCTGATTGCGGCCTGCACCTTCATCGCCAGCCACCCGGGCTACGAGAGCATCAGCCTGCACGAGGAGCCCCCCTCGGTCGCCTTGCTGCTGCGCGACGCGCTGGACGATGATGCCGTTCACCATGACACGCGTTCGATGCTCGATGCACTGATTGAGCAGACACCTGTCCTGCGCGCCGGCACGCCGGGCACCAGCGCCTTTCTGGTCACGGCGCTGCCGCTGGACCTGCCCTATCGTCCGCCGCGCCTGACGCCGCGCGCATCCATGCCCGGACCGCAGACGGCGATCGTTGTCGGCCCGAAGGGCGAGGAGATCCACGCCGACGAGTTCGGCCGGGTGAAAGTGCATTTCCACTGGGATCGCTACGACGAGAGCAACGAGAAGTCCACCTGCTGGGTGCGTGTGTCTCAGCCCTGGGCCGGCAAGGGCTGGGGCGGCTACTTCATTCCGCGCGTCGGGCAGGAGGTGGTGGTCGACTTCCTCAACGGCGACCCGGACCGGCCGGTGATCATGGGCCGGCTCTATGACGACGACCAGCCCATCCCCTTCGGTTCGCACACGCAGAGCGGATTCAGGACGCGCTCCACGCCCAAGGGCAGCGCGTCGAACTTCAACGAATTCAGGTTCGACGACAAGAAGGGATCGGAGCAGGTCTACCTGCATGCCGAGCGCAACCAGGACATCGAGGTCGAGAGCGACGAGACGCACTGGGTCGGCCACGACCGGCGCAAGACGGTGGATCACGACGAGACCACGCACGTGAAGAACAACCGCACCGAGAAGGTCGACGTCAACGAGAAGATCGACATCGGCGCCAATCGCACCGAGAGCGTGGGTGCCAACGAGAACATCAGCATCGGCGCCGATCGCAGCGAGAACGTGGGTGCGAACGAGAGCGTGACCATCGGCGCGAATCGCAGCCTCACGGTGGGCGCGAGCGAGTCGGTCACCGTCGCGGCCTCGCGCACCGACACCGTCGGCGCCAGCTTCACGCAGAGCACCGGCGCGGTCTATTCGCAGACGGTGGGCGGTGCGATCAACGTCACTTCGGGCGGGCCCACCACCTTCATCGCGGCGGGCGGCTTCAACATCATCGCGCCCGGCGGCACCAAGATCGTCGACTTCCAGCTCGGCCAGATCGGCGGGAACAACCAGATCGGCTATGCCTTCCAGTTCAACTTCTCGGGCATCAACCTCGAAGCGAACGTCGTGAAGGGCGAGACGACGGCCTGCACCAACGCGGCCATCGGCATCAAGACCGAGGTGGTGGGCGTCGAGACGGTCGGTGCGACGGCGGTGCAGAAGGCGAGCGCGCTCGAAGCCCTCAGCAATGCGACGGGCATCGAGATGGACACGTTGAAGATCTTCCTGTGAGCACGACGTGAAAGTCATCAAGGCACTCCCGGTCTCGCTGGTCACGCGCTGCTTCGAATTTCACGGCCGTGCGAGCCTGGGTGTGTCGGCGCTGGTCATGGTGGCGCTCGGCCCGGAACGAAGGCTGTGGGCGGAAAAGGATCTGTGGACCTTCTGGGCCACGCGCCCGGAGGCCCAGTGGCCGCTGGAGGAGGGCATTCCGCGGGTGCGCGGCGAGTTCCTGGTCTCGGGCAGCGCCTACACGCACGGTGGCGATCACGGCGCCTGCATCGCGGCTGCGCAGGTGGGCGCCTTGAACAAGCAGCTCGCCGTGCATGGAGAGCGCTACTGGAATGGTCGCGAGATGTCCCCGGCGCGGCCGTTCGACAGCCTGCCCCTGTCCTGGTCGCACACATGGGGCGGTGCGGCCTGCCCGGAGAACCCGCTCGGCATGGGCATGGAAGACCACGTGCGGGACGGGCATCGTCTGCGCTTCCTGCCGCGCATCGAATATCCACAGTCGCCGCTGCTGTCGCCGGATGCACAGGGGCGTCCCGCGGGCTTCGGTCCGCTGGACGGCATGTGGCCGCAGCGCGCGTCCAGGCGCGGCACCTACGACCAGCAATGGCTGACCCGGGATTTCCCCGCCGTCGCACGCGATGCCGACTGGACCTGCTTCAACACGGCGCCGGACGACCAGCAGCAGGCCGAGCCTTTCCGCGGCGACGAGGCGTATGCATTTCGCCATCTTCATCCGACGCAGGCTGTGCAGCAGGGCCGCCTGCCGGGCCTGCGCGCCCGCGCCTTCGTCACGCACCGGGACCAGGAGGAGGAGAGGTTCAGGGAAGTGAAGCTGAGGCTCAACACCATCTGGTGCTTTCCCGATGCGGAGCGGGCCATCCTGATCTTCCAGGGCCTGCATCCGATTGCCGAGGACGATGGTGCGGACGTGCTGCATCTGCTGGCCGGCCTGGAGGATCTCGATGCGCCGCGATCGGCCGAGCACTACCTGTCGGTGCGCGACAAGCGGCTCGACAAGGAGAACGGCGCGCTCGAATCGCTGCGCGAGACCGACCTGATGCCCGTCGATCTGGTGCTGCCGCTCTTCGATCTCACGCCGGGGGACAACCGGGCGCTTGCGCGCGGCCAGCGGCGTGCCGAGGCCGAGCGCGTGGCGGCCCGCGCCGAGGTCGCGGCGCACGGCCTCGACCCGGACGCCGGCCATGCGCCGGCCATCAAGGGACCGCCCCTTCCGAACGTCCGGACACTCGACGACTTGCTGGGGCTGCGCGAGCAGATGGACACGCAGCGGCGCGTGCTGGAAAAGCAGGCGCAAAAGGACAAGGCCGTGCTTCTGCGCGACGTGAAGCAGCTCTTCGAGGCCAAGGGCAAGGACTTCGGCGTGATCGAGCGCGAGATGGCGGGCCTGGAGACACGCGGCCCGCCCAGGCCTTTCGCCGAGGGGCTGGTGAACGAGTTCAAGGGCTTCATCGCGCAGGGCAAGGCCCGGGGCGGCGACGTGCGCGAGCTGGAGGAGATGCTGGCCGACCATCGGCTCATGGCCCGGTGGCGCGAAGGCGATCGCCAGCAGCTCCAGGCCTACCGCGGACTGGCGCACTTCCAGCCGCCGGCCGACCCGGCGGCGGCCGAGCCCGCTGCCGCGCTGCGCCGCCGTATCGTCACCCACCATGCGCAGAAGGGCAGCTTCGCCGGTTGGGACCTCACGGGCGCCAATCTGTCGGGCCTCGATCTTCGGGGCGCCGATTTGAGTGCCGCGCTGCTCGAAAGCGCGAACCTCACCGGCACTTTGCTCGCGGACGCCGATCTGAGCGATGCCGTACTGGCGCATGCGACCTTGATCTCGACGCAGTGCCAGGGCGTGCGGCTGGACCGCGCCAACCTCGGCGCCGCACGCATCGAGAAGTGCGACTTCTCCGGGGCGAGCCTGCGCGATGCGGTGTTCCAGAAGGCGGTGCTGCGCGAGCTGAACTGGCGCGGTGCGCGGCTCGACGGCATCCGGCTGGAGGATGCGACCCTGGTGGCGATCGATTTCAGCGACACCACGGCCGAGGCGATGCTGCTCTTCTTCCGGCGCGACCTGCGGGGCTGCCGCTTCGCGGGCGCCCGGCTGGCGCAATGCAGCTTCGTCGAGTGCGAACTGGACGGCGCGGATTTCTCGGGCGCCGTGTTCGGCAAGTGCGCCTTCGTCACCTGCCGTGCCGGGGGAGCCCGCTTCGCCGGTCTTCGGATCGAGTCCGGCTGCTTCGTTCAGCATTGCGTGCTGCCGGGCGCCGACTTCAGCGGGGCACGCCTGCCGGGCCTGAATTTCCGGGGAGCCGCGCTCGCAGGCGCGCGTTTCCGCGGCGCGCACTTGCAGGGGGCGGACTTCAGCGAATGCGAGCTGGCCGACGCCGACTTCCGGCAGGCGGATCTGCGGCAGGCCCGTCTGGTACGCGCCGACCTGAGCCGCGCCAGCTTCGCACCCGCGAACCTGATGAATGCAGTGCTCCAGCATGCCCGCGTGGATGCGGCGGATTTCCGGCGCGCGAATCTGTTCCAGGGTGATTTCGCGCGTGTGCACATTGAAGGCGGTGCGCGTTTCGATGGTGCGCTCACGACGCGCATGCGCACCTATCCGCGGCGTCGACGGACCGCGGCCGAGTGAGTAAGAGGATGAACACCATGAACCGATCCGACCTGCTGCGCCGCGTGCAGAACGCGGAGCCCGTGTTGAATCAAGACCTGTCCAACGCGGACCTGGAGGGCGCGGACCTGTCGGCCACGCTCTTCGACGGATGCACCTTCCACGGCTCGCGCATGGCGCGCGCGGACCTGAGTGCCAGCCAGTTCGTGCGCTGCAGTTTCCTGCGCGCTGATCTCAGCGAATGCAGGGTCGCCGGCACCACCTTCTTCGAAAGCCGCTTCGAACGGGTGGTCATGGCCGGTGCGCGCTTCTCGAACGTATCTGTCTTCCAGTGCGAGATCGAGGGGCTGGCACTGACCGACAGCACCGTGGACTTCGCGACCTTCTCGCAGTGCGGCATCGACAAGCTGCTCTTCAAGGGGGCTTCACTGGAGAAGCTCACGCTGGCCGATTGCAGGACGGCCATGGTCGACTTCAGTTCCGCGAAGCTGGAGCGCTGCGTGCTGCTGCAGTGCGACCTGCGCCGCTGCAAGTTCGACGGCGCGGTGTTCTCCAACGTCGTGCTCGCGAAGTCGAACCTCGCGGGCAAGAGCTTCGCGCGGCAGGGCTTCGTCAACACGCAGTTCATCGGCGCCGACCTGAGCGGCTGCGACTTCTCGCATGCGCGCATTGCGCAGGCCAACTTCCAGGGCGCACGGCTGGCGCAGGCGAGGTTCGACAAGGCGGTGGCGCCGCAGGCGATCTTCATGGAGGCCGAGCTGGAAGACGCCTCCTTCGATCATGCGGTCCTGCGGCAGGCCGTGTTCGTCGGCGCGCGCGGTGGGCGGGCGCGCTTCGCTTCGGCCGATCTCTATCAGAGCAACTTCGCGCAAGCCTCGCTCGCGGGCGCCAGCCTCGCCGAGTGCGATCTGACCTACGCCGATTTCTCGCATGCGGACCTGACGAATGCGGACCTGCGCGGCGCGCAGATGTTCCGTGCCAGGCTGCACGCGGTGAAGGACCCGGGCGCGCAGTACACGGACCGTGCGCGCGCACTGGACGACGAACCCGAATTGCTGGCGGCCGAACGCTGGCAGCCCGTTCCCCTGAACTGAGCATGGAGCGCCCATGAGCACACGAGACGAGCCCCTGATGCAGCTATGCGCGACCCCGCTTCAGGGGACGGGCACGGTGATCGCGGCGACCGCGCCGGACCGCTTCACGGTCGCTACCGCGCGCGGCGAACTGAGCGTGCGGCGCGCGGCGAGCTGCCTTCTCCAGCCGCAAGCCGGCGACCGCGTCTGGCTGGCCGGCGACCTGGCCGAGGGCATCTACCTGACGGCGGTGCTCGAACGGGCCGATCCGGCATCGCCGGCGCGCATCGCGCTCGCGTCCGACAGCACGCTGGACGCGGGAGACGGCGCGCTGACACTGCGCGCCGGCCGCATGCATCTGGTCGGCGAAGGCCGGTTGACCGTGCAGGCCGAGGCCGCCGCCGTCTGCATCGGCAAGCTCACGGCCGTGGGACGGGAGGCCACCTGGTCCTTCGGCCGCATGAAGGCCATCGGCGAGCTGCTGGAAACCTTCGTCGAGCGGCTGGTGCAGTTCTCGCGCTGGAGCCAGCGCACGGTCGACGGCATGGACCAGCTCCGCAGCGCACACATCGACTACCGCGCCGACGGCACCCTGCAACTGCAGGCCGAGCACCTGGTGGCCAACGGTGCCAAGCTCGTCAAGGCCGACGGCGAGCAGATCCACCTGGGCTAGACCGGGAGCACGCCATGTTCGCCAATTGCCAGCTCATGGGGACCGACCTCGCCTTCCCGGACGTCTGCCTGACGCCCAGCCCGGCGGGCCCGGTGCCGATTCCGTATCCCAACATCGCGATGGGACCGATGGCCGTGCCCAACGTGCCGACCATCCTCTTCATGGGCGCGCCGGCGCACAACATGGCGACCATCATTCCGATGTCGAACGGCGACAACGCCGGTGTCGCGACCGGCGTGGCCTCGGGCATGGTGATGGGGCCGAGCCGTCATCTGACGGGGGCTTTCACGGTCTTGCTCAAGGGCATGCCGGCGACCCGGATGACCAGCGTGTCGCTGCAGAACAGCACCAACGCGCCCGGCTGCCGGCTGGTGCCGAGCCAGTTCAAGGTTCTCATTCTCGCGCCCTGAGCGGGGGCCTGTCCGGGAGCAGCAATCGTGATCAAGTTGAGCGTCATCAGCCTGCGTGGCGCGCCCATGGCCGCGGCGCCGAGGTCGGCGCAGTTCGGGCCGGATGGCGGCACCATCGGCCGCGCCGAGACCAACACGCTGGTCCTCGACGATCCGGATCGCACCGTGTCGCGTGTTCATGCGCAGGTGATGTGCCGCGAAGGCCGCTATGTCGTCGTCGACCGGGGCAGCAATCCGATGTCGCACAACGCGCAACCGCTCGGCCCCGGGCGCGAGGCGCCGTTGGTCGATGGCGATCGGCTCACGATCGGAAGCTTCGAGCTGGAGGTGCGCACGGTCGTGCCGGCGCGCGATCCGCTCGCGGACCTCGCGCTGCCCGTGGCCGGCGGCGCGGCGCAGGAGGATCCGTTCGCGGATCTGCTCGCGGGCCTGGCTCCGCCGGCCGCATCCGCTGCGGCGCGAGTGGCGCCGGCGCCCGCGTCCTTGCCCGACCCCCTGGCGCCACCGGCGGTCCAGGCACGCACCGGGGCGGACGATCCTTTCGCCGATCTGCTTGCGGCTGTACCTGCGCGCCCCTCCCCGGGCGGGCTCGACGACTTTTCCGACCTTGCCGCGCCGCCCGCGCCGAAGGCGGCCGGCATCGACGATCTTTTCGGCGGGCTGGACAGCGCGGGCGGCGATCCGCTCGCCCTGTCCCCGCTGGCCGATCCGCTGCGTCAGCCGAACACCGCCGGCGCGGAGGACCCCTTGGCGGCCTTCGGCCGCTCGCCGCCGGCTGGCGCGCCCGCGCGCGGTGATCATCTGCCCATCGGCCGGTTCGGCTTCGTGCCGCCGGTGGCGGTGCCGGTCCGCGATGAGTCGTCCCCGCTCGACGAGTTGCTGGCGCCCGGCGAGGCGACTCCGACCCTGCCATCGGGGCAGCCGGCCCCGGCATCGGCAGAGGTCTCTGCGCATGCGGGATCCGGCGCCGCGCCTGTACCGCCAGACCTTCTGCTTGCCGCCTTTCTGCGCGGCCTCGGCTGCACGCATCGCATGCCCGAATCGCTCACGCCGGAGCTGATGGAGCGCATCGGGGTGCTGTTGCGCACGGCCTCCGAGGGGACGCTTCAACTGCTGCTGACGCGCCGGGAGTTCAAGCACCAGGTGCGCGCCGAGGTGACGATGATCGCCGCGCAGGCCAACAACCCCCTCAAGTTCTCGCCCACCGCCGAAGTCGCGCTCGCGCACCTGCTCGGACCGGAGGTGCGCGGCTTCATGCCGGCCGAGGCTGCCATGCGCGATGCCTTCGACGACCTGCGCGCGCACCAGTTCGGCGTGATGGTGGGCATGCGCGCCGCGCTCACCCAGTTGATCGAGCGCTTTGCGCCGGACGAGCTGGAAAAGAAGATCGCCGCCCGCTCGGCGCTCGACAGCCTGTTCGCCGCCAATCGCAAGGCCCGGTTGTGGGACCAGTTCGTGGCGCTCTATGCGGTTATCGCGGGCGAGGCCGAGGACGATTTCCATGCGCTCTTCGGCAAGGCCTTCGTCGAGGCCTACGAGGCGCAGATGGCGCGCCTCGAACAGGCGCGCGGCTGATTCGCGGGGGTTGGGAGGCCAGTGGAAATCGAGATCGTCACCTTGTCGCGCCGGGGCGGCCGGCCTTACAACGAGGATGTATTCGGCCAGTGGAACGATGGCCGCTTCGTCGCCTGCCTGGTGGCCGACGGCGCCGGTGGGCACGGCGGCGGCGACGTGGCTGCGGCGATCGCGCGCAGCAGCGTGCTCGGTGCGTTCGCTGCCGCGCCGACCCTCGATGCGAGCAACCTGCGGCAGGTGCTGCTGCGGGCCAACCAGGACATCGTGTCGCGGCAGGCCGAAGGCGGCAAGCTGGCGGCGATGCGTTCGACGGTGGTGCTGGCCGCGATCGACCTGCATGCGCACGAGATGGCCTGGGCGCACAGCGGCGACAGCCGCGCCTACCTGTTTCGTGCCGGCGCGCTGGTGGCACGGACGGTCGACCACAGCCTGGTGCAGCAGCTGGTGGCCGGCGGCGTGCTGGACGAGGAGGGCGCGCGCCTGCATCCGCAGCGCAACATGCTGCTCTCGGCGCTGGGGGCGGCCGATGGCGTGCTGGACATCACGGTCTCCGGGCGCATGCCGCTGGCCGAGGGCGATGCGCTGCTGCTGTGCAGCGACGGCGTCTGGGAACCGCTGGGCGACGACTGTCTGCGCAAGTCCTTGCTGGCCTCGCGCGACCCGAGCCAATGGGTCGAGAAGATCGATGCGGAGGTCCGTACCCGGGCGAAGCCGGGGCATGACAACTACACGGCCCTCGCGATGTGGCTGCGTCCGGACGAGGATGAGGTGACGCAGCGGATGCCGATGGAGGGCGTTACGCCTGGATGAGGTGCCCGGGCGAAATCTCGCGGTAACGACGCGGCGGGGGCGTATAGCTCGGCGAGCGCACAGGATTGACGATCTCATCGCTGGCCAGGCCGTGTCGAGCCGACCGTCGCGCCGGATCGGGGATCGGCACGGCGGCCATCAGGCGCTGCGTGTAGGGATGCTGCGGGTTGCCGAAGATCGCGGCGCGCGGTCCGATCTCGACGATCTCGCCAAGGTACATGACCGCCACCCGATGGCTGACGCGCTCCACCACCGCCATGTCGTGCGAAATGAAGAGGTAGGCCAGTTTCAGGCGGGCCTGCAGTTCGAGCATGAGGTTGATCACCTGCGCCTTGATCGACACATCGAGTGCCGAGACCGCCTCATCCGCGACGATCAGGCCGGGCCTCAAGGCGAGTGCGCGTGCAATGCAGATGCGCTGCCGCTGGCCGCCGGAGAATTCATGCGGATAGCGCGAAGCCATGTCCGGGGCCAATCCCACCTGAAGCAGCAGCCGCGAGAGCTCGTCGCGCACCTCGGCGCGTTCGATGAGGCCATGGGCCAGCAAGGGCTCGGCGATGGAGGAGCCCACGGTCTGCCTCGGATCGAGGCTTGCGAAAGGATCCTGGAAGATCATCTGCGCGCGGGTGCGCATGCGGCGCAGCGCGGGCCCGTCCATGGCGAGGATTTCCTTGCCGTCGATCCTGATCGACCCGCTGTGCGGCGATACCAGGCCCATGATCGATCGCCCGGTGGTCGACTTGCCGCAGCCCGATTCGCCGACCAGCGCGAGCGTCTCTCCGGGCTGCAGGCTGAAGGACACATTCTCCACGGCGTGGACCCGGCCCGCCACGCGGCCGAAGAGGCCGGAGCGGATGTCGAAGCGCGTGCTGAGACCCGTCACCTCCAGGATCGGGGCTGCGTTGCGCTCCACGGTGTCGGACAGGTCGGCCGCCGGCGCGGCGATGCCCGTCACCGGGCTCACGATCGCGAAGGGCCGCGGCCGTTCCTCCTGCGCCATCGAGCCCAGTTGAGGCACGGCGGCCAGCAGGGCGCGCGTGTATGGATGCGAAGGCTGCGCGAAAAGGGTTGCGGTCGCTCCGGCCTCGACATGCGCGCCCTGGTACATCACGACCGTGCGATCGGCAATCTCCGCCACCACACCCATGTCGTGGGTGATGAAGAGAACCGCCGTGCCTTCTTCGGCCTGCAGCTCCTTGATCAGGTCGAGTATCTGCGCCTGGATCGTGACATCCAGCGCCGTGGTGGGTTCGTCCGCGATGAGCAGCCGGGGCTTGCAGCTCAGGGCCATCGCGATCATCGCGCGCTGCCGCATGCCGCCCGAGAAGCGGTGCGGGTACTCGTCGAAGCGTGACGCAGCAGCAGGAATGCGTACCCGGTCCAGCAGTCGAATCGCCTCGACGCGAGCTTCCTTCCACGACAGGCCACGGTGGAACACCAGCGACTCGGCGATCTGCACGCCCACGGTCAGGACCGGATTCAGGCTGGTCATCGGCTCCTGGAAGATCATGGCGATCTCGCTGCCGCGCACGCGTCCTATCTCATCGTGCGTCAGGGTGAGGAGTTCGCGTCCGCCGAGGCGCACGCTGCCCGTCACGCGGCTGGTTTCCGGTGCGAGCAGGCGCATGACGGACAAGGCCGTGACGCTCTTTCCCGAGCCCGACTCGCCCACGATCGCCACGGTCTCTCCGGGGTCCACCTTGAAAGAGATGTCGCGCACGACCGGTCGCCACTCGCCGGCGGTGAGGAAGGAGGTGGTGAGCCGGGCAACTTCGAGCGTCGGCTCGTCCGGCTTGGGGAACTCGTGCCCCGCGGCCATCGAGCCGGGCGTCGGGCTTGTGCGCCGCGAGCGCGACGGGGCAAGCAGCGGTACGAATGCGATGTCGTTCAAGGCCATGCTCCTTGGCTCCATGTCAGATCAGGGAGCGCGGGCCGGGCTCGACGCCGTTCAGGAAATAGTTGCCCAGGTGGAACAGCTTCCATCGCAGGGGGTCGTGCAGCGTATGCGTGCGCGCGTTGCGCCAGTGCCTGTCCAGATCGAATTTCTCCTGCGTGGCGCGTGCGCCCGTGAGTGCGAACAGCTCGTCCCCGACGGCCAGCGCCGCGCGGCCGCAGGCAATGCGGGCGTCGGCGGTGGCCAGGCCGGCTTCGAGCGCCTGCTCCGCCGTGCCGGAGGCACGCGCGGCGTCGATCTCGTGCGCCGCGTGCCGCAGCAGGCGCTGGGCGGTACGTACCTTCAGGCCGAGTTCGCCGAAGCCCTGAATCACGAACGGTTCCTTCGCATGGGTGTCGTACGGGTTGTCGATCCATGGACGGTTGTTGTTCAGGATGTAGTCGCGGGCGTCGGCCAGTGCGTCCTCGGCGATGCCCAGGTCGATGGCCGAATGGATCAGGGCGGCGAGCAATCGCGTCGGCCGCTCGCGTTCGCCGGCTTTCTCGTAGGGGAAGACGTGGAAGTCGGGCACGAAGACCTTGTCGAAGACTGTGGTCCCGCTGGCCGTGGTGCGCTGGCCCATGCCGGTCCAATCGTCAAGCAGAGTGACACCTTCGGCCTGGGCGTCGACGAACAACATGAGCTGGCGCCCGTCGCCGTCATAGCCGATGAATGGAATCCACTGCGCGAAGCTGGCGCCGGTCGAATAGAACTTCCTGCCCGTCACGGTCCAGCCGCCGTCGACCTTCTTCAGGTCATGCTCGTACACGCCCGCGCGGTTGCGGGTGTTTTCCGAATGCGCATTGCCGATGCTGTCGCCCGCGAGCACGCGGCCATGGAAGAAGGCGGCCTGCTCGGCCGTGCCGAAGGAGAACACCGGCAGGAAGCAGAAGTGGTTCTGCGGGATCTGCCCGACGCTCGGATCAGCGGCCGAGAGGATGCGGATCACTTCGGCCACCGTCACCGCGCTGGCGTCGAGGCCTCCATGCGCCTTGGGCACCGTGATGGCGAAGAGGCCGGCTTCCTTGAGCTGCGCGATCTCCTCGCGCGGCAGGCGACGCGTGCGGTCGCGGTCGATCGCACCTTCGCGGATGAGTGCCGCGAGTCGCGTGGCTTCGGCGATGGCGGCTTCGTCGGAGGCGATCCGCCGGGCGATACGCGCAGTGGCTGCGTGGGGCCGCGCGGCAAGTGGGGTGTCGATGGGCATGGGGGGCTTGCTTTGTTGGACCTGAGAGGGCTTCCTCGCGCACTCAGCGCTCGGCGCGCGGATTGAGGATGCGGTTCAGCCCATTGCCGAAGGCCGTGATCGCCAGCACCGTGAGAACGATGGCGAGGCCCGGAATGGCCGTGATGTACCAGGCGGTGCGCAGCACCTGCCGGCCGGCGCCGACCATGCTGCCCCAGGACATCACGTTCGGATCGCCGAGCCCGAGGAAGGACAGCGCGGCCTCGGTGAGGATGGCCGAGCCGGCCAGCAGCGTTCCCGTCACGATCGCCGGCGAGATGGCGTTCAGGAGGATGTGGCGAAGGATGATGTGGAGGGGCCGGATACCCAGCGCAAAGGCCGCCTGAACGTATTCGCTCTCGCGGATGCGAAGCGTCTCGGCGCGGATCAGGCGCGCGGTCTGCGTCCAGCTCGTGATGCTGATGGCCGTCACGATGCTGAAGATCGACGGCTGGAGGATGGCGACGATGGTGACGACGAACACCAGGGGCGGCATGGTCTGGAACAGCTCCGTGATGCGCATCAGCGCATGGTCGACCCAGCGGCCGAAATAGCCGGCCGCGAGACCGACCGCGATGCCGATCGCGGTGGAGATCGTGGCCGCGATGACGCCCACCAGGAGCGACACCCGTGCGCCGTACACCACGCCGGTGAGAATGTCGCGGCCGAACATATCGGTGCCCAGCGGGTGATGTCCGTCCGCGCCGGGCCAGATGAAAGGCGAGCCCGTCATCGCGAAGGCGTCGTGCCGGAAGATCAGGGGCGCCGCCGTCGCAAGCAGGGCGGCGAGGATCAATCCGGCCAGCGCGACGAGCGAAGCGCGGTCCTTCGCGAAGCGCTGGTAGAAGGCGTGCAGTCGGGCGTTCATTGGAGCTGGATGCGGGGGTCGAGCGCCGCATAGAGGAGGTCGGTGACGAGGTTCGCAGCGACGACCAGCAGCGAGGTGCAGAACAGGATGCCCAGCAGCAGGTTGAGATCGCGCTGCATCACGGCATCGAAGGCGAGCCGGCCCATGCCGGGCCACGAGAACACGGTTTCGACCACGACGGAGCCGCCGATCAATGCACCGATCTGCATCCCGGTGACCGTGAGCACGGGCAGCAGCGCATTGCGCAGCACGTGCATCCGCGAGATGCGCGCGTGCGGCAGTCCCTTGGCGCGCGCGGTGCGCACGTAGTCGAGCTGCAGCACGTCGAGCACGGCGACCTGCGTGAGCCGGGCGTAGATGGCGATGTAGAAGACCGAGAGCGTGAGCACCGGCATGACCATGTGCCTGGCGATATCCAGCACGTAAGCCCATCCCTGGTATTCGGCGTCGAGGTCGTAGATGCCGCCGGTCGGCAGCCATTTGAGCTCGATCGAGAACAGGACGATCAGCATCAGCCCGACCCAGAAGAGGGGTGTCGCGAAGCCGACGGTGGTCGCCACGGACGCCAGGCGCGCGGCCCAGCGCCGGCGCGTGACCGCGGCGAACCAGCCGACGGACACGCCGACGACGGCCGCGACGAGAAGGCTCGAGCCCACCAGAAGGATCGTGGCCGGCAAGCGGGAAAGAATGAGGTCGGTCACCTCGCCGCCGTTGCGGAACGAATAGCCGAGATCGAAGCTCAGCACCTTCTCGTAGTAGTGAAGAAGCTGTTGCCACACGGGCTGGTCGGTCCCGAACTGCTGGCGCAGCGCCGCCATGAATTCCGGCGTCGCCGCGCCCGCCTCCCCGGCCATGACATCGGCCAGGTCCCCCGGAGCCAGCCGCAGCAGGAAGAAGTTGACGAGGATGATGAAGAACGCGACCGGCACGATCTGCAGCAGCCGCGACAACAGATAGCGAAGGTGCCGCATCGCCGCTCAGGCCTGTTTGTCGAGCCACGCCTCGTCGAGCGGCTTGGAGTAGCCGTCCCGCCAGGTGCTCAGGCCCTGCAACTGCTTCGACACGATGCTGAAGTGCTGGATCTCCAGCAGGTTGACCGAAGGCAGGTCGTCCTGGGCGATCTTCTGCAGCTGCACCAGTTGCTCGCGGCGCTTCCTGGGATCGATTTCGGTGAAGCTCGCCTCGATCAGTTTGTCGGCCTTCGGATTGGTGTAGCCGGGCCCGTTGGACCAGGCAACGCCCTTCTGGATGGACTTGCTCCAATAGCGGCGCAGCACACCGAACTGCGGATCGGCCCCTGCCGAGTAGTAGGTGCTGTAGGTGTCGAAATCGCGCTCGCCATAGATCTGCCGCAGGAAAGGCGCCAGATCGAGGTTGACCAGGTGCAGGTCGACGCCGACCTGCTTGAGGGATTCGCGCAGGAATTCGCCCGCGCGCTTGAACAAGTCTCCGTAGGGCATGGTGTGGTGGGTGATGCGCAGCCGCACGCCGTCGGCGCCGCGCTTGAGGCCTGCTTCCTCCAGCAGCGCTTCGGCCTTCTTCGGATCGAATGCGTATTGCGTGACCTCGGCTGTGTACAGCTCGGCATGGCTGCTCGGGATGGGGCCTGTGGCCGGCTTTGCGAAGCCGTACCAGACGCGGTCCGCCAGCGCCTGGCGATCGATCGCGTGGGCGAAGGCGGCACGCACGCGCTTGTCCTTGAACTGTGGCCGGTCGAGATTGAAGTCGAAGAAGAACATCGGCACGAAGGTGCCGTAGCCGCCGGTCTCGACTCGGATGTTGGGAAGCTTCTTCAGCCGCTGCACGTCGGCCGGCGGCACGGCGCTGAAGGGCGTGTAGTGCACTTCGCCCGCCTCCAGCGCCGCGGCGCGCGCGCCGGGGTCCGGGATCGTGCGAAAGCGGATGCGGCTGGCATAGGGACGGTCCTTCTTCCAGTAGCCTGGGTTGCGCTCGAGCAGGACGTATTCGCCTCGCACCCACTCCTTGAACACGTAGGGGCCGGTGCCCACCAGTTTGCTGTTCCACGGGTTGCTCAGAGGCGAGCTGCCCTCGTACAGGTGGCGCGGAAGAATCGACGCCTCTGCGCTGGACAGGACCGACCAGATCGCGGGCGAGGGTTCGGACAGGCGGAACACCGCCGTGTACGCATCGGGCGTGTCGACCGCCTCGACGGCCTTGTATGCGGTTCCGGCCCGGGGATTGACCTTCTTGATGACCTCGAGCACGGTGTACTGGACGTCGGCCGATGTGAAGGGCTTGCCGTCATGCCACTTGACGTCGCGGCGCAGGTGAAAGGTGATGGTCTTGCCGTCGGGCGAGGCATCCCAGCGTTCGGCCAGCGACGGAACGGGCTTGAAGTTCTGGTCGTATTCGACCAGGCCTTCGACGACCTGCGCGGCCAGGATGCCGGCGGTGTTCGAGTTGAAGAGAAAGCTCGATGGCTCCGGCTCCAGATTCACGACCAGCGTGCCGCCGCGCTGAACCGCGTTGGCGGCGTGCAGCATGTCGGGCAGGCCCAGCGAAAGGCCCAGGGTGGTGCCGAGCGTGGTACCCATCAGGCGGCGTCGGGAAATCGTCATCGTGTGTCTCGCGAAAAGGTCAGTAGGTGAAGCTGTTGGGAGGCGCGTTGCCGGTGAGCAGGTGGTCGCCGATCACGCGGTACTTGTGGGCGAGGGGGTCGTGCAGCGTGTGGGTGCGCGCGTTGCGCCAATGGCGGTCGAGATTCAAGGCGCTGGCCGCGCCCGAGGACCCGCCGACGTCGAAGAGTCTTTCGGAAGCCCGAAGGGCGGCGGTGGAGCTGACGATCTTGGCGCTGGCCACCGCGATCGAGGCATCGACGAGCAGGGCTTCGACGGCCGCGTCGGGTTCCTGCGCCGATCCGCCTTGCGCGGCGTGGAGCGCATCCGCGGCCACGTCGAGCCGGCGCGCCGCGTGCAGCACGGCGGCTTCGGCCGCGAAGGCCTGCGACGCGATCTCGCCGACGACGCTCTGCGCGACCGGGTCATCGACGACGCGTGCGCGTCCGCTGTCGCGCGAGGTGCGCGCCCGGGTGCGCGCGAATTCGATGGCATCGTCGAGCGCGGCGGCCGCGATGCCCGCGTCGATGGCGCAATGGATGATCTGCGAGCCTGCACCCGTGTGGTGGCGCCGGGTCTCCCATGGCGCCAAGGCGATGACTTCGTCGTCGGCCACCTCGACACCGTCGAAGTACACGCTGCCGCTGGCCGTCGCGCGCTGGCCCATGGCTTGCCAGTCATTTACCTGCCGCACGCCTGAACGTGACGCGGGCACGATCGCCAGCACGCGTTGACCTGCGTCGTCGAGCGCGCCAACGAAGGTGTAGTCCGCCAGGGCCGTGCCGGTCGCATAGAACTTGCGGCCGTTCAAGCGCCAGCCGCCTCCGGCGGCGCGGGTCAGCCGCGTCGACCATTCGCCCGGCGGTCCGCCGATCTCCGACATGGCATTGCCGAACAGCGCGCCATCCGCCGCGGCGCCGAGGTAGCGCCGGCGCTGCGCGTCGCTGCCCATCAGATGCACGCGCTCCAGGAAGATGAAATGCGGCTGCAGCGACTGCGCGACGCTGGCATCGCCGGCGGCCAGTTGAAGGATCACGCCGGTCAGCGATTCGAAGCCGAGGCCGGCGCCTCCGTGCGCGCGCGGTATGCGCAGCGCGCCGAGCCCGGCGGCGCGGATCAGTTCGATCTCGTCGACCGGCAGCGATGCGCTGCGGTCGCGCTCGGAGGCCGTGGCGGCGATGGTGCGGCGGATGGCGCGGGCGGCGCTTGCCACGGCGGCGGCGCGATCCGCCGGATCGGTGCGCGCGGCCGTGGTGTCGAGGGGTGGGAGGGTGGAACTCATCGGCGGTGGCGGAGGTCGTTGCGGGACGGCAGTTCAGGCGGCCAGGGACACGTCCTTGAGCGAGGCACCGTTGCCGTCGGGGTTCACGTTGACGCCACGTAGGCGGCTGGAGAACACGCGGAAGGGGTGCAGTTCGAGCAGCGTGATGGACGGCAGGTCCGCCTGGGCCAGTCTTTGCAGCGCGTGGATGTGCGATTGCCGGCGCTTCTCGTCGCCCTCGGTCTGGATCGCCTCGATCAGCGCGTCGGCCTTCTCGCTCGCGTAGCCAGAGGCGTTGGACCATGGCGTGCCCTTCTTGATCGCCTGGCTCCAGAAGCGGCGGTGCACGCCGATCTGCGGGTCCGAATAGGCGGCGTAGAAGGAGTTGAGCGTGTCGAAGTCGTTGTCCGTGAAGACCTTGCGCAGGAAGGTCGGCAGGTCGTTGTTGCGCAGCGTGACTTCGATCCCGACCTGCTTGAGGGATTCGCGGATGAATTCGCCGGTCTGCCGGTACTCGTCGCCGTAAGGCATCGGATCGTGCGTGATACGCAGGCGTACGCCGTCGGCGCCGCGCTTGTAGCCTGCTTCGTCGAGCAGTCGTTCGGCCAATGCGGGGTCGTAGGCATGGCCCGGCACGTCCGACGTGTAGAACTGCGTCTGGTAGGACGGCACCGGGCCGGTCGCGGGCCTTGCGAAGCCATACCAGACCTTGTCGGCCAGGGCCTGCCTGTCGATCGCATGCGCGAAGGCGCGGCGCACGCGCACGTCCTGGAACTGCGGGCGGCGCAGGTTGAAGTCGAAGAAGAACATCGGCGCGCTGGCCTCGTTGCCGCGCGTCTCGACCACGAGCTTGGGATTGCGCTTCAGGCGCGGCACGTCGGCGAGCGGCACGGGGCTGAGTGGCGTGTACTGCACCTCGCCGGTCTCGAGCGCGGCGGCGCGCGCGCCGGCATCGGGAATGAAGCGGAAGCGGATGCGGCGCACGCGCGGACGGCCCTTGTCCCAGTAGTCCGGATTGCGCTCCAGCAGCACGTAATCGCCACGCGCCCATTCCTTGAACACGAAGGCGCCGGTGCCGATCGGCTTGAGGTTCCATGGATTGGTCAGCAGGTCCGTGCCTTCGTAGAGGTGCCGGGGCAGGATCTGCGTCTCCTGGTTGAGCACCGACCAGACCACCGGCGCGCGGCGCGAGAAGCGGAACACGGCGGTGTTCGCGTCGGGCGTCTCCACGCCTGTCAGCGCGGCGTAGAAGGCGCCGCCGCGCGGGTGGACCTTCTTCATGAGCGCCATGATCGAGAACTGCACGTCTGCCGATGTGAAGGGCTTGCCGTCATGCCACTTCACGCCCTTGCGCAGATGGAAGGTGATGGACTTGCCGTCGGCCGATTCTTCCCAGCGTTCGGCCAGGCCCGGCGTGGGCTTGAAGTCGGCGTCGTACTCGACCAGCGAATCGAAGATGTTGCTGGAGATCGCCAGTGCCGGCGCCGAGATCGCGATGCCGCCGACCAGGCCCTGCGGCTCCGGAACGATGTTGGCGACCAGCGTGCGGCTGTCCGACGCCTCCTGCGCCCAGGACAGGGCCGGCAAGCCGATGCCGCCGGCCAGAGCCCATTGCGACTGGAGAAGGAAGGCACGGCGGCTGAGTCCGGAAGAGGGATGAGACATGGGATGAATTCCAGAGAGGGGGCGGGGTCAGTGCGCCTCGTCGGGCAAGCGCAGGCCCGCTTCGACCATGAGTGGCAGCACGTGCTGGCCGAAATGCTCGAGGTCGCGTGCGAAGTCGTAGAAGGTCAGTTGCACGCCGTCGCAGCCGAGCGCCTTCAGCCGGATGAGGCCGTCCACGATCTGCTGCGGGCTGCCCACCAGATGAAGATTGCCGCCGATCGCGCGATGTGCACGCTTCTGGTTGCACCAGGCTTGCGCGTCGCCACGCCGGCCGTGTTCCGCAAAACCCTCGACGGCCTCCGTGTCGGCGGCGGCTTCGATCGCATCGCGGTATTCGATCGCTTCGCGCTCGGTCGCGCGGCAGATCACCATGGGATTGATGATCGTGCGCACCTGCCGGCCCTTGGCGGCGGCGGCTTCGCGGATCGATGCGATGTGCGGAGGAAGACTGGCGATGGCGTCGGCCATCTGGTTGCCGCCCGGGCTCGTGATGAACATCAGGTCGGAGTGGCGCGTGCCGTACTCGATGCCGGCCGGAGAGCCCGCGGCATTGACCAGCACCGGCCGGCCGAAACGCGGCTTGGGCGTGATGAAGGCGTCCTCCATCGCATAGAAGGGGCCGTCGACGGTGAGGTTCTCGGTGCCGGACCAGAGCTGCTGGAGGCGCTGGACGAACACGTCGGCCATCTCGTAGCGGCGGTCGTGCTCGATCTTCTTCATGCCGAACATCGCGGGTTCCCGTTCCGCATAGCCGGTGACCACGTTGATGCCCCATCGCCCGCCGGAGATGTGGTCGAGCGTGGCGCCGAACTTGGCCAGGTGCACCGGGTGCCAGGGCCCGTAGAGCACGTGGATCGTCGAGATCAGCAGGATGCGCCGGGTGATGCCCGCCAGCGCGGCTGTCGTGATGAAGGCGTCGAGGGATGTTTCCCGGTACTTGGTGGCGCCGCCATAGCCGTTCTTGGAGGTCCATTGGGCGAGGCCGAACACCAGGTCGAAGCCCAGTGCTTCGGCGCGCTGCGTGAGGGCGGCGTTGTAGTCCCAGGTCCAGTCGGTGGTGCGCTCAAGGGTGGAAGGGGACCATCCGCCCTGTTGAATCGGGAGGAACAGGCCCATGATCAGCGGCTGGCGCAGCACGCGCGACAGCGGGCTGTCGGCGTGGTCGGCCGGGTTGCCGCGGCCGGCGGTGTCTGTGGCAGTCATGCGTGTGGCTGCCGGTCTCCACGCCGCGCGGGGATGGCGCGCGCCCGGGCCGCCGCATGTCCCTCGGGTGCATGGATCACGGCGACTGCGGCGGTGGTGGGCGCGGGAAGGCTGCGCAGGATGGAAGGGCGGCGGGTCATGGAATCCTGGGATCGGCGCGTTCGAAGAAAACCGTCGACTCTAGAAACGCCGGCCGGATGCGCGAAGGAATGTCTTCGACTATCGATATGCGTCGAACGCGTGAGGGCGCTCGGGATGGCGTCGCGCGACGGCCGCATATCCATAGGCGTTTTGCTTCCTTGTGGGGCCGGTGGGGTGGGATTAGGTTCGCAGGCCTCAACACTTCCCTCTGTCTCCCGGCTCCGACTGATCCATGACCAATGCCCTTCCTGCGCGTACCGCGCCTCCTGAAGCTTCCCTGTCAGCCTCGCCGAGCAGCCATGCGCGGATCAGTCCGCGCGCGTTGAAGTCGGCGCTGGCCGACGGCGGCGAGATTGCCGTGCTTGATGTGCGCGAGACTGGCGTGTTCGCGCACCGTCACATCCTGCTGGCTGCCTCGGCGCCGGCCTGGCGTCTGGAATTGTTGATCGACAGGCTGGTGCCGCGTCGCGGTACGCGCGTCGTGCTGGTCGATGCCGACGAAAGCCTCGTGCACCGCGCCGCGGCGAAGCTGTCGCGCCTCGGCTGGACGGACGTGTCGGTACTCGCCGGTGGCACTGATGCCTGGGCGGCCGAAGGCTTCGAGATATTCAGCGGCACCAACGTGCCGAGCAAGGCACTGGGCGAAGTCGTCGAGCACGACAAGAACACGCCCTGGATCGATGCTCGGGAACTGCAGCAGCGCGTCGCGCGCGGCGAGGACCTCGTCGTGGTCGACAGTCGCACGCCGGAAGAGTTCGCCCAGTTCAGTCTGCCGTTCGCGCACAGCCTGCCGGGTGCGGAGCTGGTCTATCGCATCCAGGAGCTGGCACCGAATCCGGACACGCTGGTGGTCGTCAACTGCGCGGGCCGCACGCGCAGCATCGTCGGAGCCCAGACCTTGATCGACGCCGGCCTGCCGAATCGCGTGGTGTCGCTGAAGGACGGCACCATGGCCTGGCTGCTCGCCGGAAACACGCTTGCTCATGGACGCGAGAGCACGCTGCCGGATCCCGGCGAGTCGACGATCGCGGCGGCCCGCGAGCGCGCCGAATCGGTGGCGCGCCGTGCCGGTGTTCGCCGCATCGACGCGGAGCAATTGCGCAGCTTCGAATCCGAGAGCGGCACGCGTTCGCTCTATCGATTCGACGTCCGCACGCGCGAGGAGTACGCCGGCGGACATCTCGAAGGTTGGCGCTGGGCGCCCGGAGGCCAGCTCGTGCAGGCGACAGACGAATACGTCGGCACGCGACGCGCCCGCATCGTCCTTGCCGACTGGGACGGCGTGCGCGCGCTGACGACGGCCGCGTGGCTCGCACAACTCGGCGGCCACGAAATCCATGTGTACACGCCCGGACCCTTGGAGCCCCAAGTGAGCGGCCCGGAGACGGTTCGTGTGCTGCCCTCGCTGCCGCTGGCGCCGCAGGTGTCGCCGCGGCAGGCCCTCGCGCAGGTCGACAACCATCGCGCAGTGGTGTTCGACATCGACAGCCGCGCGGCCTACGAGCGGCGGCATGTCCGGGAGGCGCGCTTCGCCGTGCCGGATCGGCTGCAGGAGTTCACGGCCGAATTGCCTCCGGAGCAAGTGGTGCTTCTGACGTCGCGCGACGGCGTGCTGGCGCGCACCGTGGCGGCCGAGCTTGCCGGCTCGACGGGGCGCGACGTGCGCGCGATCGCGGGCGGCACCGACGCCTGGATCGCGGCGGGCCTGCCCACAGGCTTGGGCGCGGAGAAGGTGCTGACCGGTGATGACGACCACTGGTACAGCCCCTATTCGTACGCGGACCTCGCCAAGCGCGATGCGGGCTTTCGCGCCTACCTCGACTGGGAGCTTGGACTGGTGGCGCAGTTGAAGCGGGAGGGGGACGTGGGGATCCGCCTTGTGCCGGCATCGGCTTGATGCGCCGCGGTCCGTCCGGCGCATCGCCGGATGGGCTTCCTGCCGGGTTCAGCGCGGCGAAGGAAGGGGCACGCGGAACGCGGAGAGCTCATCGGGCGCGCATTGCGCGACAAGGGCTGTTTCCCATTCGAGATAGCGCCGCGCGGCCTCCAGGTTTCCGTCATGGCGGTCGTGGACGAAGAAGAGGTAGTCGATGGACTCGGCATTCGACGGCGTATCCGGCGTGCGTTCCTGCGGCCAGCCGGCTGCGCGCGTCGCGTCGGCCGGCGCCCAGGACAGCGCGTTCCAGCCTGCTTCGCGCAGGTCCTGGGCGGCGCACAGCGCGGTGGACTCGTCGTTCGCCAGGAGCAGGACGGGACGCGTGGTGTCGCCGCTGGTGGCGGCTCGCACATCCGCCACCAGCCGTGGACGGATGGACCACTGGGCATCGGCGGCATGCCCATGCCTATAGGCCTGCGAGGCGCGCAGATCGAAGACGACCGGGCGCCCCGGGTCGTCGCGTGCGGGGAAGGACGCGAGCGCCGCGGCCTCGTGCCTGGGCAAGGGGGAGCACGCAGGGGCTCCCGGCCCCTGGGGCAGGCGAAGTCCGCTCCGAATGCCCCCTTGCACAGACGCTGCATCCAGCCCGAGCCGGCGCAGCCAGCCCGCGATGACGGGTGCGCGGATGCCGTCGTCGTCGAGCAGCAGGACGCGCGCATGGCGCACGCCGACCTTCAGGTCGGTGGCCTGGAGCAACTGGCCGCCCGGCGCATGGCGCGCATGGGGCAGGCTGCCCGCCGCAAACTCCTCGGCCGTCCGCACATCGAAGACAAAGGTCGTGTGATCCGTGTCGTCGACCCAGGCCTGTGCCTGGGCTTGGGAGAGCACGGGAGCGGCTGCGTGTGCGGAGGCTGCGACGGCGGCCTTGGCCGCGCGCCAGGCCGCAGAGCCGGCGGCCGGTGCCGGCGGCAGGGAGCGATTGCTGCCGCGCTCCAGCGCGATACCGGCCAATGCCCAGCCTTGCGTTCCGTTCTCGAGCGCGAACACGGGATTGGGCAGGCCGAGCTCGCGCAGGATCTGCGCGCCGACGATGCTGCGTGTTCGCCCCGCGCAGTGGATCACGACGGGCGTGGAGGGTTCCTTGACAAGTTCCGGCCAGCGCAGCGCGAGTTCCCCGTTCGGAACGGGGATGGCACCCGGAAGGGTCATCCTGCGGTGTTCCTCGAGCGTGCGCCCGTCGAGAAGAATCAGAGGCTCGCCGGCGTGCATGCGTGCGGCGAGTGTCCGGGCATCCATGTGCGGAACGTCGAAGGCCTTTTCGAGGACCTCGCCGAAGGTCTTGGACGGCAGGTTCACGCCCTGGAACAGCGTGCGGCCGGTGTGTGCCCAGGCCGGCGTCCCGCCTTCGAGAACGGATACGTTCGTGTAGCGGATGGCCTGCAGGCGGACGGCGGCGCGTCGCGCGAGCGCGTCGCCGTCGATGCCATCGTCGATCAGCACGATGCGGGTCGTGCGCCGCGGGACGAGGCGTGCGACCTCGGTCTCGAGTCGACTGTACGGGGCGTGGACGGCGAAGAAGGGGTGGCCTTCGCCGTACTGCCCGTGCTCCCGCACGTCCAGCAACGCGATTTCATCGCCGTCGCCGAGCCATTGCTGGACGGTCAGCGCCGATGCCCCCCTCGTGGAGGGGGGCTTGCCGGATGCCGATAGGGGGGAAGAGAACATGAGAGAGCCTGGATGCGCATGGAAGCCGGCGGCGACCTTAGCGAATCGCGACGTTCCCCCCAAGAACGATTGCGCATAAGCAATTCGACTCTGCGAATTTGCCTTGGATGCGAAGGTGATGCGGCCTCGATGCGACGCCTGCAGACCTTGCTATCGGCGGACACGCGGCCCGGCGGCCTGCGGAACCGGTTGCCCTTGCAGCCATCCTGCGGCGCCGTATACATCCATCAGGTCCCGGCCGCCCAGCGTGTAGTGGATCTCGGTGCCCGGTGGCGTGCCGATCCGCACCAGCCCGGCGTGCAGCACGGTGAGGGCGGCCTCGGTCTCCAGCACTTCCAGATCGATGCGGGTGAACGCGACCCGGCGCGCGCGGTGGAACATGCCCTCGCCGAGCGAGTCGCCCCAGCCGATCACGTTGCCGATATGAGCGGCGTGAAGGATTTCGTCGAGTTGCACCTCGCGCTGGTGGAGCGGGGCGTCCGGATCGTCGTTCACGGGCACTTTCACGAACACGAACTGGGAGCGTACGTAGGCTGTGGTGCGCGGCGCCGCAGGTGGAGACGGTGGGCCCGCGGGGTCGCCGGGCGGAGAGGAAGGTGCTGGCATGCGGCAATGATCGCTGATCGGCTCCGGCCGGTGGGCCCGAAGGCCCGTCCCGTTCGCGGAATCCGGTGGTGCTGGCAGTTTCTCGGGTTGCGTCGGGCCGGTCAATCCCGTACGCTGGTTTGCCGTCCAGGCGGAGTACGCGATTCCAGCAAGCAGCCCGGTCCGCCTCCCGGGCTGGAGGAGACTACGCATGCCAAGCCGATCGACCGGCCTCGCGGCCGACATGGAAGCTGTGAGAACCCTGGCGCTCGTCGGAGCGCCGGCCAGTGGCAAGACCACGCTGGTCGAGGCCCTGCTGTATGCGGCGGGCGCCATCGGAGCGCCGGGCAGCGTGGAACGCGGCAGCACGGTCAGCGACTTCGACCCGCTGGAGCGCCGCATGCAGCATTCGCTCAATGCCACGGTGGTGCATCTTGCGCACGACGACACGCGCATCCACCTCATCGACACCCCCGGCAGCACGGATTTCCTGGGGCAGAGCCTGCCGGCGCTGGAGGCGGTGGAAACGGCGGCGGTGGTGATCAACGCCAGCACGGGGATCGAACCCGTCACGCTGAGGATGATGGAGTACGCCGCTTCGCGGCACCTGGACCGCCTCATCATCGTCAACAAGATCGACGCGCAGGGCGTGGACCTGCCGGGCCTGCTGGCGCAGATCCAGTCCACCTTCGGCCGCGAATGCCTGCCCCTGAATCTGCCCGACGCCGGCGGGTCGCGCGTGGTCGATTGCTTCTACCAGCGGGAAGGGCATTCGGACTTCGGCGCGGTCGATGCGGCGCACCGGGCGCTGGTGGAGCAGGTGGTCGAAGTCGATCCGGCCTTCGTCGATCGCTATCTGAACGACGGCGACGTGGATGCGAGCGAACTGCATGCGCCGCTCGAACAGGCGCTGCGCGAGGGGCACCTGATCCCGGTGTGCTTCGTCTCGGCGCGCACGGGCGCCGGCGTGGCAGAGCTGCTGGATGTGATCGTGAAGCTGCTGCCGGACCCCACCGAAGCCAATCCGCCGGATTTCCTGGTCGGTGAAGGCGATGCCGCGCGGCCCCTGCATGCGGTGCCCGACCCGTCGAAGCATGTGCTGGCCCATGTGTTCAAGGTCGCGGTGGATCCCTATGTCGGCAAGCTCGGCATCTTCCGCGTGCACCAGGGCACGGTGACCCGCGACAGCCAGCTCTACATCGGCGACGGACGCAAGCCCTTCAAGGTGGGGCACCTGTTCATGCTGCAGGGCAAGGACTACGTGGAGGTTTCACGCGCCGTGCCGGGCGACATTGCGGCTGTGGCCAAGGTGGAGGAGATCCACTTCGACGCCGTGCTGCATGACGCGGCGGAAGACGACCACGTGCACCTCGCGCCGCTGGACTTCCCGATTCCGGTCCATGGCCTCGCCATCGAGCCCAGGCGCCACGGGGACGAGCAGCGTGCCTGGGAAATCCTCGGCAAGCTGGTCGCGGAAGACCCCTGCCTGCGGGTGGAACACGTGGCCGCGACCAACGAGACCATCGTCTATGGCTTGGGCGAGCTGCATCTGCGCGCGCTGCTGGATCGCATGCGCGAGGTCTACCGCTTCGAGGTCAACACGCGGCCGCCGCGCATTGCCTATCGGGAGACCGTGACGGCACAGGCCGAGGGCCATCATCGCCACAAGAAGCAGACCGGCGGCGCGGGCCAGTTCGGCGAGGTCTTCCTGCGCGTCGAACCGCTGGCGCGCGGCGCGGGCTTCGAGTTCGTCGACGAGGTCAAGGGCGGCGCGATTCCGGGCCAGTTCATTCCGGCGGTCGAGAAGGGGGTGCGCGAGGTGCTGACGCACGGCGCCATCGCGGGGTATCCGGTGGTCGATGTGCGCGTGGTGGTCTATGACGGCAAGCACCACAGCGTGGACAGCAAGGACATCGCATTCGCGACTGCCGGCCGCAAGGCCTTCATCGCGGCGATCCGCGAGGCGCGCGCCATCGTGCTGGAGCCGGTGGTCGACATCGAGATCGCGGCGCCGGATACATCGATCGGCGATGTGACGGGCGACTTGTCCTCGCGCCGGGGCCTGGTGAACGGGACTTCCAATGTCGGTGCCGGCGCGGTGCTGATCCGCGGAAAGGTTCCGATGTCGGAACTCTCGGGGTACCAGTCGCGGCTCAACGCGATGACGAGCGGACAGGGCCGCTACACCATCGAGCTGTCCCATTACGAGGCGGTGCCGCCGTCGATCCAGCAGGCGCTGACCGCGCAGCACCGCGTGCAGGACGAGGAATGAGGCGTGCCGAAGGCCGGGTGGTTCCCGTCGTCGGTCGCCTGCTGCGTCAGCTCACCTTGTTGGCTTCGACGTCCCAGGTGAATTCGGGGCCGTTCGTCATCTTGCCCGCGGTGTCCTGCATCTTGTATTCGATCTTGAGCTTCTTGAAGGCGCAGCTGACGCTTTCCATGACGTCGCCGCCGCTCGAACCGGACGCCTGGACGCTGGTGATGAAGGCGCCGGTGAGGGTGATGATCAGGTAGTCCTGCTGCCCTTCACCCGATTTGCGGCCGGTGAGCTTGATCTCGTCGATGTGCGTGCCCTTGGCGCAGAAGCTGGCGAGCACCGGCGACGCCTTGTCGTAGACATGCATGAAGCTCAGGTCGGAGGGGTTGGCCTTGCCTTTGCCGAGACCGGTGCCCACAGCCACGCTGGTCGAATTCGAGACGCCCCACGACCAGCTCTGCACGTCGATTTCATTGACGTGGCCGTCCGCCTTCGACTCGCCTTCGATCTTGGTGATCTTGATGAAATAGTCCGAACTCATTGGGATGCTCCTTCATGAAGCCCGGCTGCGGGCTGGGGTTGACTGTCCTCGGGGACCGCGCGCCGGCGGCCTGTCGCGCTACTTGCCGCCCTTGGCCGAGGGCAGCTTCGAGACCAGGCGCAGCGACACGGTGAGCCCTTCGAGCTGGTAGTGGGGGCGCAGGAAGAACTTCGAGGTGTAGTAGCCGGGGTTGCCTTCGACTTCCTCGACCACCACTTCCGCCGCGGCGAGCGGCTTGCGCGCCTTGGTCTCTTCGGAGGAGTTGACAGGGTCGCCGTCGACGTAGTTGGTGATCCACTTGTTCAGCCAGCGCTCCATCTCGCCGCGCTCCTTGAAGCTGCCGATCTTGTCGCGCACGATGCATTTGAGGTAATGCGCGAAGCGGTTGCAGGCAAAGAGGTAGGGCAGGCGAGCCGCGAGATTGGCATTGGCGGTCGCGTCGGGATCGTCGTATTCCGCCGGCTTGTGCAGCGACTGGGCGCCGATGAAGGCCGCGAAGTCGGAGTTCTTGCGATGGATCAGGGACAGCAGGCCGGCCTTGGACAGCTCGGCCTCGCGCCGGTCGCTGATGGCGATCTCGGTCGGGCATTTCTGGTCGACGCCGCCGTCGTCGCTCGGGAAGGTATGCAGCGGCAGGTTCTCGACCGCGCCGCCGGACTCGACGCCGCGGATGCGCGAGCCCCAGCCGTAGAGCTTGTAGGAGCGGTTGATGTTGGTGGCCATGGCGTAGGCCGCGTTGGCCCAGGTGTACTTGCCGTGGTCGGCGCCGGCCGTGTCTTCCTCGAAGTCGAATTGCTCGACCGGATTGGTCTTCGCGCCGTAGGGTGTGCGGGCGAGGAAGCGCGGCATGCACAGTCCCAGGTACTTGGAATCGTCGGACTCCCGCAGGCTGCGCCAGCCCGCGTACTCGGGCGTGGAGAAGATCTTGGTGAGGTCGCGCGGATTCGCGAGTTCCTGCCACGATTCCATCTGCATCAGGTTCGGGCTCGCACCGGTGATGAAGGGGGCATGCGCGGCGGCCGCGATCTTGGCCATTTCGCCGAGCATCTCCACGTCGGGCGGGCTCTGGTCGAAGTGGTAGTCGCCGACGATGGCGCCGAAGGGCTCGCCGCCGAACTGCCCGTATTCCTCTTCGTAGATCTTCTTGAACAGCGGGCTTTGGTCCCAGGCCGCGCCCTTGAACTTCTTGAGCGTCTTGGCGAGGTCCTTCTTGGACATGTCCATCACGCGGATCTTGAGGTTCTCGTCGGACTCGGTGTTGTTCACCATGTAGTGCAGTCCGCGCCAGGCGCTTTCGAGCTTCTGGAAGTCCTCGTGGTGCAGGATCCCATTGACCTGGTCCGTGAGCTTCTGGTCGATGGCCGCGATCATGGCCTGGATGGACCGGGTCACATCCTTGCCGATGATCTGCGTATGGGCGAGCGCCTGCTGCGCCAGCGTCAGGACCGCGGCTTCGACCGCGGTCCTGGCCTCGTCGCTGCGCGGCTTGAATTCCTTTTGCAGGAGGGAGGCGAAATCGCTTCCTTCATAAGCGACTTCCTTGAGTGCGCTCTGCTGCTCGAGTGCTTCGGCCATGGTTGTTTCTCCTCGTGTTCAGGATGGTGGTGCGGCTCAGGCGGTGGGCGATGCGCCCAACTCGGGCTTTTTCGTGGCGGCCAGCGTCTTGAGCAGTTCGGGGCTTTCCAGCACCTTGGCCAGCAGATCCTCGGCGCCGCCCTTGCCGTCCATGTAGGTCACCAGGTTCGACAGCTGCGTGCGCGCCTCCAGCAGCCTGCTGAGGGCGTCGACCTTGCGCGCGACGGCGGCCGGCGAGAAGTCGTCCATGTTCTCGAAGGTGATGTCCACCTTCAGCTCGCCCTCGCCGGTCAGCGTGTTGGGCACGGAGAAGGCCGCGCGCGGCTTCATGGCCTTCATGCGGGAGTCGAAGTTGTCGGTGTCGAATTCCAGGAATTTGCGGTCGGCCACCGGCGCCAGCGGGTCCGCGGGCTTGCCCGAGAGGTCCGCGAGCACGCCCATCACGAAGGGAAGCTGGATCTTCTTCTCGGCGCCGTAGAGCTCGACGTCGTATTCGATCTGGACCCGAGGGGCCCGGTTGCGGGCGATGAACTTCTGGCTGTTCTTGGACATGGAGGGCTCCTTGCGGGGTGGGTGTCGGATGGGCGCTGGGGTTCGGGCTCGGATGCCTGGATGGGCCTCATCCGGACGCGGGCTTGCCGGTCACGGTCTCGATGGTGTCCAGCGCGTTGGGTGCCAGCTCGGCCATGATTTCGAGGAAGCTCACGCCGATCAGCCGCTTGGCGCGGGCGATCAGCAGCGGCGCGGGATTGCCGGGCTCCGCCTGCTCGAGGTAGTGGATGACGCGGTCCAGCATCTGCAGCGCGTCCTGGCGGCTCTGGATGTCGCCGCGCAGCGGGGCGACCGTGGCGGCGGGCGGGGCGGACGGCGAATCGGACTGCGCCTCGGCGGACGGTTGGGCCGCCTGCACGCCGCCGAGCGAAGCGCAGGCCTTGCGCAGGGACTGCGCGATCATGCGCAGGGCCGACAGGTCGATGGCGTCGCCGCGGCCGCTGCGCTCGCCGATCAGCGATTGAAGTCGGGCGATGCGAGGTGCCAGTTGGCGAAGGGACTCGATCGTGGCGGGTGCGTCGGCATGGATGGCTTCGAGCCCGCCCTGGATTTCCGCCGCAGAGTAGGCGGCCTCGCCGCCGACCGGTGCGAGCACGTTGTGGGCGATGGCGATGTCGCGGACCCGGATCGGACCCACGCCGCGCGCATTGCCCACGGTCGCGTCGTAGAGGTCGCGCAGCAGCATGCGGTCGTCGGTGAGCGGCGCGAGCGCATTCAGGCGCATGGTCGGGTCGTTGTCATCGTCCGCATCGAGCTTTGGATGTATGCCCTCCCAGTAGCGTTCGAGCAGGCCGGTGAGCAGTTGCAGGCCGAGGCCGAAGCCCTCGATGCCCTGCATGCGCGTGGCGGCGCGCAGCAGCAGCACGGCCGTGCGCAAGTCCTTGCTGCGGCCGAGCAGGCCTTGCGCGTCGTCGGCCACCTGTCGCCAGTCGGGCTCCACCGCGGGGATCACTGTGTCGCCGAACTGCTGCTCCGCCTTGCCCTGCGCCGACGACTCCAGGGCCGTGAAGGCGGGGTCGTACTCAAGATCGTCGCCAGCGGGCGAGGACTCGCTGATGGGCGCCAGGAGAGCGTCGACGAGCTCGGGTGTCAGCATGTTGCCTGTTGGAGTTCACTGGGGATAATCAAAGATGCCCCTGGGCCGGTCAATGCAACGAAGGAAATAGCATGAGAGTGCTCGCCACACGCCGTTCGCCCTATGGACGGCGCCTTGCCGTCGATGGCCGTCGAGGCTTCTCGACAAGCCTGGGACTGGCGGTCCTGAGCGTCGTGCTCGCGGCCTGCGCGAGCAAGCCGCCGCCGCCGGTCGTGACGCCGGTGGCGATGACGCTCAGCGCCGGGGCCGACGTCAATCCCGATGCGCGCGGCCGGGCCTCCCCGCTGACCGTGCGCGTCTATGCGTTGAAGAGCAGCTCCGCCTTCGAGTCCGCGGATTTCTTTTCGCTCTTCGACAAGGATCAGGCCACGCTCGGCGCCGAGATGGTCCAGCGCGAGGAACTGCTGTTCCGGCCCGGCGAGAGCAAGAAGCTGGACATGACGCTTGCCGCCGATGTGAAGGCGATCGGCGTGATGGCGGCCTATCGCGATCTGGAGCGCGCGCGCTGGCGCCAGGTTCGGGTGGTCGAGCCCGGCAAGCCCCTGGCCTTGAGCGTGAGCTTCGACGCGCGTCAGGTCCGCATCGAGGCCAGGTAGGCGTCGAACGCCGCGTCGGGATGCCAGGTGCGCGCGAGCGGCTGATCGGCCGGCAGGAATCGCGCGAACAGATCCGTGATGAAGGCGCCGGCGGACTCGGTGGTGGGCGACGCGGTCAGATAGATGCCGCGCCAGCGCGGCGCATGCGGCGGCGCGCGGCCATGGCTGTGGCCGAACAATTCCTCCACGAGAATTCGAAGGCCGGGCTCCAGCGCGCGGATGCGCTCCACGAAAATATGGAAGGCTTCGCGTTCGGCCGCTGTCCGCTGCGCTCGCAGCAGGGCCGCGCGCAGCGCCTGCAGACGCGGATCGAGCTCGGCGAAGAAGTGTTCAAGCTCCTCGCCGGATGGGAGGGCGGATGCGGCGTCGTCCCCCGTGCGGCGGCCGATCGCCTGGATGGCGATGTCTTCCGGCAGCGCGGCGCGCACCAACGCGTAGCCATCGAGTCGCTCCAGGCCGGTCACGATGAGATAGACCGGCGGATCGACCCAAAGGCAGGCGGAGGCCTCATCGGCGAGGACTCGCAACCGTGCCGCATGCGCGGCCAGGGACGACGCTTCGCGGAGAAGGCGGGTCGCGTCGATGCACAGCGCCAGCCCGTTGAGTGGAAGCCGCGGCCGCTCCCGGCACAGCGTCAGCAAACTGCGGAACCAGAGGAGGCGTGCTTGCCGATTCGCGCCGTCGTCGAAGAGGCGCGGGTCGACGCCGACCGCGACCATCGTGTCCAGCTCGAGCTTGTGCCAGGGGGCATCGCGGGTCGATGACGGCCCGCGCGCGGCGGAGTCGGCCGCGGCAGAGAGCAGACCGGCCACATCGGCGGCATCGTCACCGATGAACAGGAAGCGCGGCGTCGCATGGGGCGGGCCGTGTCGCCGCGCAGTTGCGGACATGCCGCGCGGCAATCGGCGCAATGGCTCTCGTGTCGCGAGCTTCGTGTCTGCTCCCGCATCGCCTCTCACGGCGGCGATGCGCTGCCGAAGGCGCCGGCGGCGCGCGAATCGATGAGCGCCCTGCAGCTTCCACCACAGTGCCGCAAAAGCCAGGAGGCATACGCACAGCACGGTCCAGAAGTGCGGCGGCAGCAGGAATGATGCGGGGTCGCTCATGCCGGCTTTCAACGGACCGCCTCGAGCGGGACCGTTTCGAGGAACACGAAATCGGCGGTCACTCGTTTGCCGAAATCGCCTGCGGCGAGCGACTCGCGCAGCCATTGCAGGTAGGACGAGGCGAGTTCGAAGGGCGGCCGTTCGGCCGTGTCCGTGAAGGGCGCCGGCGAAGACAGGGCGGTGAGCAGAACGGTGCCGAAAGGTGGCGCAACGAGCCAGCTCGATGGGATGTCGCGTCCCAGTTCGACCGTTTCTCCCGCGCGCACGAGGGGTTGGCCCTTGCCGACATTGAGATGCATCACGGCGCCGTCGGCCGTGTAGTAGTCGATCCAGAGATAGCCGTCGTAGCTGGCGTTGGTCGTCCGGATCAGGACCGGATCGCCCTCGCGCAGGCGGCCATCACGTGCGGTCGATGCCAGGACCTTGAGCCCATAGTGCTGCTCGCGGTTGCGTGTCTGATGCGGCTTCAGGATCGCGACCACCTCGCAGTAGGGCCATGCCCGCAGCTTGATGTCGAAGCGGGTGGCGCCGATGGCCGGCAGCGCCCGTACCTCGCGTTGTACGCGCGCGATTTCTTCGGGATGCGAAACGAATCCGCTGATTTCGACGGTGTTGTCCGGCGAGACGGTCGCTGACAGTTCTGCGCATGCGTAGCTCTGGAGCTGTTGTTCGAGGCGCTGCGACAACTTGGGCTCGCCTCCGCGCGGCCCCGGCAGCAGGGCGCCGAGAAGGTAGACCAGTGGAACGAGGAGCGCGAGCACGCCACCTGCGCGCAGCAGCGCTCGCTCGCGTCGTTCGGTGTCGCTGCGCGGGGTGGGGGCGGGCCCGGCGTAGGGCTGCGGCGTGATGTGCTCCCGCGCGAGAGCGGCGATGTCCAGCGGGCGCATGGCCAGTTGCTGGCCGTGCAGATCCTTCAGCTTGCCGAGCTCGCCGGCATCGCCATTCTCGAAATAGTATTGGCCCTTGAAGCCGAGGAGCAGCGCGTACCAGTAGACCTCGCGCACCTCGTTGTCCGCCGCGGGGATTCGCGACAGGTGCTGGAAGAACTCGGTGCCTGCGTTGTCGGAGTTGAACAGCAGTCGTTGCAGCGAATGAAACCCGTCCGTGCAATCGGGATGGCGCCCGAGGATCTCGTCGATCCAGGCGACCATCGCGAAGAGGGCCGACTCGGTCTGCCCGGCCGGCTGGCCCTGGGTGCGAGCCGCTTCGCGTGCGGCATCGATCAGCTCGCGCACGCGTTGCCTCGCGGCATCGCAGGGCAAGCCTGCACGCCCTGCGGCGATCGATGCATCCAGTTCGAGTCCAAATGCGAGCAGCGCCGAGAAGCAGTCGATCAGGCGAGACATGCGGCGCTCGCGGCTAGGCGATGGCGACGACCGGAGTGCTGCGATTGCGCCTGAATCGATGGCACATGGCGATGTCCCGGGTCGTTTCTGGATCTGGATACCATTCTTTCATGCGGCCATGGGCCTGCCATACCGCTTGGGAGCTATGTCGTTCGGGCGGCGACCGCGCCTTGATGTGCGCTGCGTTCGCCGGTATCTTCGACATGCTGAGTTCACATCTGACGCTGGGGTAAGCCATGAAAATCCTGATCGCTGACGACCATCGGCTCGTCATCGAGGCGGTCAAGGCCAAACTGTCGGAGCTTGGAGCCGACATCGAGTTCGTTCTGGCGATGAGCGTTGACGAGCTGCTCGCTGGCGCTTCCGACGACATCGATCTGGCCCTGATCGACTTGAACATGCCGGGGGCCGAAGGCCAGGCGCACATCGATGAAATCCGGCGCCGCCATCCTGCGGTGCCGGTCATCGTGCTTTCCGGCTACGAGGACCCTGCAATCATGCGCAGCGCCCTGGAGCGCGGCGTGCTGGGCTTCATTCCCAAGGCCTATTCGCCGGAAGTCATGCTGTCCGCGGTGCGGCTGGTGCTTGCCGGTGGGGTGTATGTTCCCCCGATGATGCTGTCGGCCCTGCCGCCGGGCGTGGTGGCCGGCATCACGCCCGCCGCGCCCGACGGGGCATCGAGCGGATCCGCCGGCGGGACGGCGCAGACGCTCGAACATCTGCGCAACGTCCTGACCGAGCGGCAGGTGGAAGTTCTCCAGCTGCTGTCCCAGGGCAAGCCCAACAAGCTGATCGGGCGTGCGCTCGGCATCAGTGAGGGCACGGTGAAGATCCATCTCGCGGCCATCTTCCGCGCCCTCAATGTCCGCAACCGCACCGAAGCGGTGGTCGCCGCGCAGTCGCTGACGGAGGTTTGACGCGGGGCGCTGCCCGTCGCGCTACGGTCGCCGAGGACTCGGCGATGAGACCGATCGTGGAGACCGGGAAGTCGTCGTCAGGCCAGCAGTGCGCCGGGGAGGGTAACGACGTTCCATTCGCCGAATTCGCTATGGCGCGGAGGGGATGCCTTGCTGCGCGCGGTCAGCGCCCTGCGGGTGCTGCGCTCGGCGGCGAGGGCAGCGGCACCGGCTGCGGCCGCCGAACCGTGCGTGGGCAGAGGGCCGGTGGCATAGGCGACGACCGAGTCCTCGTGCCGGGCGTGGTCGAGGTCGAGGAGGGTCCAGTAGAAATGCCCGGGTACGGGCTGGTCGACGATCAACTTGAGCTGTTCCATGGGCTTCCTGCGCCTGGAGGTGTTGGGGTGCAGGGTTGATTTGGCACCCGGAGGCCGCGTGTCACCTAGGGCGGATTTCACACCCGAAGGCATTCTTGCGAGATCTCCGCCTTCGCCGGTGGATGCCGATGAACCTTTCTGTCCCGCTCTCGCAGCGGCATCGTCGTGCGCACTTCTTGCCGCTCGTCCACGGTCTTGATGCATGGCCGTGGCGAGCGGCCCAGGCGAACGCTACCCGCCCTGGCGCCTGGCGAAGAAGCCAGGGTGGCCGCTCAATGCCAGGCTGGCGCGCTCGACGAAGGTCGAGGCTTCGTGTTCGATTCGATGCAGTCGATGCGCGATGCGCTGGAGGGTTGCCGCGATCCTGTTCGGGTCGTGGGCCATGCGAGACATGCCCCGGAGTGCCGTGCGCAGCGCCCGAGCAGTACCCGGGGACAGGGTCGGGTCGGCCAGCAGGCCGTGCATCCGGACAATGGCGTCTCCGAGTTCATAGGCGGCGAAGGTGCCATGCAGCGCCGCGTGTTCACCGCTCTTCTCGACCGATCGCATCTGGCACAGCAACTGGTGGTGATGACGCGCACGCCAGCGTGCATGCCTCCGGGGGGCTGGCGCGTGACGTGCCAGGCGCGTCACTTCGCGCACCACGGCGTTCGCCAGCAGGCGGGTACGGCGCTGGGCATTGACGGGAAAGGCGAAGTGATAGCCCACAAGGGCAATGAGCGGCGCCACCGTGATCGCGGCACCCATGGACAGGAGTTGCGACGCGGTGGTGTGCACCGGCCACGCGGGGTGCAGCAAGAGCAGAAAGACCATGTTGTAGTCCATGCCCGCCAGCGCGGTGCGCCGATGGGACAGCAGCGCCGCGCCCACGAGAATGAACGGCAGGGTCAGGGCAATGGCAACGCCCAGGCCCGGAAGCAGGGGCCATAACAGCGCCTGGCAGATCACCGAAGCGAGGGCACCGGCGACGCCACCCGCAAACACGTAGCGCATCATCCACGCCGGGTTGTCGAAGGTAGAGAAGAGCGTGAGCATGACCGAGGTGCCCAGGAGCAGGAACGGGCCGTAGGACCACCCGGTGCCGACCCAGACGCTTCCGACCAGCAGCAATGCACCGCTGGCCCGCAGCATGGCGTTGCGCGCTCCAACCCAGTCGCGGTGAAGGATCAGCGGGGAGGCGCCCGCTGAAGTGGCTGGCGCAGGGACCTGTGCTGTGCCGCGAAGATACTCGGCGATCGCGGCGACCAACGCTTCGAGGAGGCGCCGCGATTCATTCAACGGTACCTGGCGAAACCCGCCCGTTTGCGTTGCGCCGTCCAGGTTCGAGGGGATGTACCCCTTCTCCAGCGCCTCGGCCCACGCATTCAGATCCTCCACCGCGTGAAGATTCGATCGTTCATTGGTGGCAGGGGAATGCAGTGTCTCGACCTCGAGCATGGCCTTGAGAAGCCCCGACAGCAGCTTGCGCGCCTGGCGGGCCAGCCGACGTCCGCGCAGGGAGCCGGCTGCGTGCATGTCGAGCTTGTCCTCGACAGCGGCCAGAGCCGACAGGATTCGAAGCCTTTCGTCTTGTCGTCGAGCGTTGTCCTTCGCATCGAGCTGATCGCGCACATGGCGCAGCACGCGCGCGCCGAGGTCTCGCAATTGCTGTTCGAGCTGGGGAGTGTCCGCGTAAGGCAGGAACAGCCAATTGACAAGAATGGAGACGCCGATCCCGGTGCAGATCACGGCCATGCGGTCCAGTGCAAGCGGCAGCACGGTGCCCGGGTTATCGAAGGGCAGCAGGGCAATCATGGCGCCCGTATAGCCGGCCAGAATGGCCGCGTAGGCGATGTTGCCGCGCAGCACATTGCCCGCCGCCGCGCAGGATCCGACCCATAGCGCAAGCCCCAGGACCAGCAGCATCGGCGTCGCACCTGCGTGGATCAAGAACCAGGCGCCGACCAAGGCGCCGGCGAGGGTGCCGAGAAGCCGGGAGACGGCTTTTTCGAGCAACTGTCCGCGTGTGGGCTGACCGATGATCCAGACCGTCATGGCAGCCCACTGCGGGTGCTCCAGGCCGAAGAGCCAGGCCAGGATCAGTGCCAACCAGGCTGTTGCGGCAATGCGCAGGCAAAAGTGCAATCGCCGCGTATCGACGTCGGCGCGAAGGCGGGTCCAGCGAGTTCTCATTTGGCGGACACCCGCTGAGCGAACCAGCCTTCGATTCGGGACTCGATCAGGTCGAACGCCCGCGTCATCGCGCACGCGTCTTCATCGCCGATATCGGCCAGCAGCACGTCTTCCACCTTGACGAGTTGAGTGCGTATCGATTTGACGGTCTTTCGGCCTTCGGGAGTCAGGAAGATCAGCTTGATACGGCGGTCGTGCGCATCCGGGCGCCGCTCCACCAGGCCGCGGTCGGTCAAGATGTCAAGCAGGCGAACCAGGCTGGAATCGTCCAGTCCCACTGCCGCGGCGAGCTCGCGCTGCGGGATTCCGTCTCCCAGGGCTTGGAGATGGATCAAAGGGGTCCAGCTCGCATCGGTGAGGCCAGCCGAAAGCAGTTGAGCATCGAGCGCCTGGCGCCAGCGTCTGGCCAGCCCGACGAGGCGCATGCCCAGGCGCCTGCGGTCATGGGAGTCGGAAATCGGTTGTGCCATTCTATTTATATTATCGCAATGATTGGTATATCAACCAATCGGGCGAGTCTCGCCAGACCCGGCAGCGCATCCGGTCCGGATCTGTCGGCTGGCGGTCTGACCTCCCTGCGCAGGGGGGCTGATGCGTCCTTGGCCTTGGGTAAGCGCAGCTCTTGGGTCGGCCACTGCGCGGAACGCAGGAAGGGTCGTCGAGCTCTGTGTGATGCGGTCCGCTAGGCTCAGGGTTCGGCATCGTCGACAATGCGCCTTCCTTGTTTTGCGCTCCCTTCGCTGGTGTTGAATCTTCCTGGCATCAACCATTTCGCCTTCGACGCGGCGATCGTCGATCTCGATGGCACCATGGTCGACACGCTTGGCGACTTCGCGGTCGCCCTCAACCGCATGCTCGACGACCTCGACCTGCCCCACATCGGCGCGCAAGCGATCGAGGCGATGGTCGGCAAAGGCTCCGAGCACCTGATCCAGTCGGTCTTGCGCCACGTGCGGGAGGGGCTGCCGCCGGACGAGACGCTGTTCGACAGTGCTTGGGCGCGCTATCTGCACCACTATCTGGACGTCAACGGCCAGTATTCAACGGTCTATGGGGGCGTCGTCGAGGGGTTGCAGGCCTTGCGGGCGAAGGGCTTGCGGCTGGCCTGCCTGACGAACAAGCCGACGTCCTTTGCGCGCCCATTGTTGGCAGCGAAGGGCCTCGACGGCTTTTTCGAGCAGACGTTCGGTGGCGACGCCTTTGAGCGAAAGAAGCCGGACCCGTTGCCGCTGCTCAAGACCTGTGAGGCGCTGGGCACTTTGCCCGCGCGGACGCTAATGATCGGCGATTCGAGCAATGACGCCCGCGCGGCACGGGCGGCGGGCTGTCCGGTGGTGTTGGTCAGCTACGGCTACAACCACGGCGAGCCTGTGCGCAGCGTGGACGCCGACGGCTTCATCGACTCCCTGGCGGAACTCGGGCGCCCGGCAGACTGAAGCCGGGGGCGGCGCTCAGCTCTTGCCGAGCAGGGAATCCTTGAGATTCCAGTCGGCGGGCGCAGGGCCGAGCCAGATTCGAATGAGCGCATTGAAAAATGCCTGTTCCTTGATCGGATCACCCTGGCGAACACCTCGGACCGTGATGAAAGTGCCGGCGCCGGGGACCCAGTCGATCACGAGGGAGTCGCCGGTCCTGAGTTCCTTCTGCTCCGAGAACACCTGGCTCATGCGGATCAGCCCCGGGATGAGTTGCGACATCTCGCTCCTGGGTGAGTTGTCCTCCACGCCTCGGGTGAAGAGCTTGCCGAATTCGTTGGCGTTGATGTCTCGCAACATGGTGATTGCCACCCTCTTGGCGCCGGGCGCTGCCAGCACCTCTTCGGTCGTGGAGACTCGCTTGCCCAGATAGAGGCCCGCGACGTAGACCTTCAATATCGCCTTGTAACGCACGCCTGCGCCGTTGAGCTGCAGCCTTTGGCCGCGAACGTCGACGGCGTCGTCGAGTTTGACGCCTGCGACATCGATGGTGGCCGCCGATGCAGAGAGGGTCGCGAATGCGAGCGCGGTGAGGGCGAGCCTGCGCCGCAGGGCTGGCAGTGGCATCAAGATGAATGTCTCCCTTCGAGTCTTGAAAATCGGCCCTGCCTGTTCAGGTGCCGAGGAGCGCCGAATGTATCGTTTGGCGCAAACGTTGTCGCTCGGCTAAACTCCGCATTTCCATGTTCATCCATCACGTCATTCAGACAGGTCAAGGCTGCCGGGGAGCCTGGCCTTGGCGCACGCCATCGTCGCTGCCTGTTTGATTGCACGGCGCACGCCGTGCGCCCACGGCCTCCAGTCTGTCTGGCCAGGCCAATTTGAATGACACTGCCGGCGGCCATCGAGCGCACGCCGGCTGACGGAGACCCCAACCGTGATCACTGAACTCGAATTCAAAAGCCTCAGCGCGCAGGGCTACAACCGCATCCCGCTGATGGTCGAGGCCTTCGCTGACCTCGAAACGCCCCTGTCCCTCTATCTCAAGCTCGCCCACACGAAGGACGGTGGCCGGCACAGCTTTCTGCTCGAGTCGGTCGTCGGCGGCGAGCGCTTCGGCCGCTACAGCTTCATCGGGCTTCCTGCGCGCACCATGCTGCGGGCAAGCGGATTCGGCCCCGACGCAGTCACTGAAGTGGTGACCGAGGGACGGGTCGTCGAAAGCGCGCCGGGCAATCCGCTTGATTTCATTGCTGCCTATCAGCGCCGTTTCAAGGTTGCCCTGAGGCCCGGTCTGCCACGTTTCTGCGGCGGGCTGGCCGGCTATTTCGGCTACGACACGGTCCGCCACATCGAGAAGAAGCTGGAGAAGAGTTGCCCGCCCGACAGCCTGGGCTGTCCGGACATCCTGCTGCTGCAATGCGAGGAGCTGGCAGTCATCGACAACCTCTCGGGCAAGCTCTACTTGATCGTCTACGCTGATCCGGCGCGGCCTGAAGCCTATGCGAATGCGAAGCGCCGCCTGCGTGAATTGCGCGATCAGCTGAAGTACTCGGTGAGCGCGCCACAGGTGAAGCCGACGCAAGCCCATCCGGCGGAGCGCAGCTTCGCCAAGGCCGACTACCTGGCCGCCGTGGAGCGCGCCAAGGAGCTGATCGCGGCCGGTGACTTCATGCAAGTGCAGGTTGGACAGCGCATCAGCAAGCGATATACGGAGTCGCCGCTGTCGCTGTATCGCGCGCTGCGTTCGCTCAATCCTTCGCCGTACATGTACTACTACCACCTGGGCGATTTCCATGTGGTCGGTGCCTCGCCCGAGATCCTCGTGAGGCAGGAGCACGCCGGCGACGGGGAGCAGAAGATCACCATCCGCCCTCTGGCCGGCACGCGGCCGCGTGGCGCCTCGCCGGAACTCGACAAGGCCGCGGAAGCGGAGCTTCTCGACGACCCGAAGGAGCGCGCCGAGCACGTCATGCTGATCGACCTGGCGCGCAATGACATCGGCCGCATCGCAAAGACCGGCAGTGTGAAGGTGACCGAGGCCTTCGCAATCGAGCGTTACAGCCACGTGATGCACATCGTGAGCAACGTCGAAGGCATTCTGAAGGACGGCATGACGGCTATCGACGTACTCAAGGCGACCTTTCCTGCAGGCACGCTGACCGGAGCGCCGAAGGTGCATGCGATGGAGCTGATCGACCAGCTCGAGCCGACCAAGCGCGGGCTCTACGGCGGCGCCTGCGGCTATATCAGTTATGCGGGCGACATGGATCTGGCGATCGCGATTCGCACCGGCATCGTGAAAGACCAGATGCTCCATGTTCAGGCGGCCGCCGGCGTGGTCGCCGATTCGGTGCCCGAACTTGAGTGGAAGGAAACCGAGGCCAAGGCGCGCGCGCTGCTGCGCGCGGCAGAACTGGTGGAGGAGGGCCTGGAATGAAACTCCTCATGATCGACAACTACGACAGCTTCACCTACAACCTGGTGCAGTATTTCGGCGAACTCGGCGCCGAGGTCGAAGTGCATCGCAACGACGAAATCACGCTCGAGGAATTGGGTGAGTGCATCGCCGGGGGCATCGGGCGCCTGGTCGTTTCACCCGGGCCCTGTTCGCCCGCCGAAGCCGGCGTGTCGGTCGCCGCGATTCGTGCCTTTGCTGGTCGGCTTCCCATCCTCGGGGTGTGCCTGGGGCACCAGGCAATCGGTGCGGCCTTCGGGGCAAGAATTGTCCGCGCGCGGCAATTGATGCACGGCAAGACCAGCGAGATCACGACCACCGGCGAAGGGGTGTTCGCCGGCTTGCCAAAGAAGTTCAGCGTGAATCGATATCACTCGCTGGCGATCGAGCGAGATTCCCTGCCGTCCGAACTGGCGATCACGGCCTGGACTGCCGATGGGGAGATCATGGGGGTGCGCCACACCGGCTTCGCGCACGAGGTCCGCATCGAAGGCGTGCAATTCCATCCCGAATCGATCCTGACCGAGCACGGCCATGCCATGCTCAGGAACTTCCTGGAGTGAGCCGAATGGACAGTGGTGCGTTGACTGTGGTGGATCTGCGCAGCGACACGGTGACGCGGCCCACGGCGGCGATGCGCGCCGCGATGATGGCGGCTCCGCTGGGTGACGATGTCTTTGCCGACGACCCCAGCGTGAACGCCTTGCAGGAGCGCATCGCGGACATGCTCGGCTTCGAGCGGGCGCTCTTCGTGCCGACTGGAACGCAGAGCAACCTGTGCGCAATCCTGTCGCATTGCCAGCGCGGTGACGAGTACATCGTCGGCCAGATGGCTCATTGCTATCGGTGGGAGGGCGGCGGCGGCGCGGTTTTCGGCAGCGTACAGCCCCAGCCGATCGCGCATCAGGCGGATGGCAGCCTGTCGCTTGAAGACATCGAATCGGCCATCAAGCCCGACGACGCGCACTTCGCGCGTACCCGCCTGCTGGCGCTCGAAAACACGCTGGGCGGCCGTCTGCTGCCTTTTGCATACGTCGAGCAGGCCACCGCGTTGGCCCAACGCAAGGGGCTCGCGCGCCATCTCGACGGCGCCAGGCTCTTCAATGCCGCCGTGGCTCAGGCTGCGCAAGTCGGGACAGACGCGCGCAGCGAAGCCCGTCGGATCGCCGGCTGCTTCGACAGCGTGTCGGTCTGCTTCAGCAAGGGGCTGGGTGCACCGGTGGGTTCGGCGCTGTGTGGATCGCGCGAATTCATCGAGCGGGCGCACCGCATCCGCAAGATGGCGGGTGGGGGAATGCGGCAGTCGGGCCTGCTGGCTGCGGCGGCGTCCTATGCGCTCGACCATCACATAGACCGGCTGGTGCAGGATCATGCACTGGCTCGGCGTCTGGCAGACGGACTGGGCGGCATCCCTGAAATGCAGGTGGAAGCGCCGCAGACCAATCTGCTGTTCGTCGATCTGGTCGGCGACGCTCGGGCGCGGTCCGCCGAATTGCTCGCGCACCTCAAGGACCATGGCGTGCTGGCCACCGGCCTCTATCGCTTGCGCTTTGCTACCCATCTGGATGTGGACGCCGCAGGAATCGACCGGGCCATCGGCGCGATCCGGAGCTTCTTCCATGCCTGACGCAAGTACCTGTGCGCCGTTCATCGTGAATCCGGCGATGCGACCGGCCTGTTGCGGCATGGACTGGCCGCATCGGGGCACCCATGCGAGATACGCGGCCTTCATGCCGAAGCTCGTGTCTTCCGCCCCGCCTCTGGCCACAACCATTTACTGAATCAAGGGAGTCCCCTCATGCCCATCACCCCCCAGGAAGCCCTGCAGCGCACCATCGAACATCGCGAGGTGTTCCATGACGAGATGCTGCACATCATGCGTCTGATCATGAGCGGCGAATGTTCGCCGGTGATGATGGCCGCGCTCATCACCGGCCTGCGCGTCAAGAAGGAAACCATCGGCGAGATCACCGCTGCCGCGCAGGTGATGCGCGAGGTATCGACCAAGGTCCCGGTCGCGGACACCACGCATCTGGTCGACATCGTCGGCACGGGTGGTGACGGTTCGTACACCTTCAACATCTCGACCTGCTCCATGTTCGTGGCTGCGGCCGCAGGCGCCAAGGTCAGCAAGCATGGGGGGCGCAGTGTCAGCAGCAAGTCAGGCAGCGCCGACGTGCTCGAATCGCTGGGCGTCAACATCAACCTGAAGCCCGAGCAAATTGCGAAGTGCATCGCCGACGTCGGCATTGGCTTCATGTTTGCGCCGAATCACCATCCGGCCATGAAGAACGTGGCCCCGGTGCGCAAGGAGCTCGGGATCAAGACCATCTTCAACATCCTGGGCCCGCTGACCAATCCGGCAGGCGCGCCAAACATTCTGATGGGGGTGTTCCATCCCGACCTGGTGGGCATCCAGGTGCGCGCGCTGCAGCGCCTGGGCGCAGAGCACGCGCTCGTGGTTTTCGGGAGGGACGGCATGGACGAGATCTCGCTCGGCGCGGCCACGATGGTGGGCGAGCTCAGGAATGGCGAAATTCGCGAATACGAGCTCCACCCCGAGGATTTCGGCTTTGCAATGTCCAGCAACCGGGCGCTGCGCGTCGAAACACCGGAGCAGTCCAAGGCGATGCTGCTGGGCGTGTTGGACAACGAGGCGGGCCCCGCGCGCGACATCGTCGTGTTCAACGCTGCGGCGGCGCTGTATGCGGCAGACGTGGTCGACTCCATTTCCGTGGGTGTGCAGCGTGCTCGCGTGGCCGTCGAATCCGGCGCGGCCAAGGCCAAGCTGGCGGCGCTGGTGGCGGCGAGCGCCGCGGCTGCCGCGGGTTGAGGGGGTCGCGAGCATGTCCGACATCCTGGAAAAGATCGTCGCCGTCAAGCGCGAGGAAGTCGCAGCGGCGAAAAAGAAGGCTTCGCTGGAGGCCGTTCGCTTCGACGCAGAAAGCCGTGTGCTGACGCGTGACTTCATCGGCGCATTGCGCGCGAAGATTTCGGCCGGCGCTGCCGCGGTCATCGCCGAGATCAAGAAGGCCAGCCCGAGCAAGGGCGTTTTGCGGCAGGAATTCATCCCCGCGGACATCGCCCAGAGCTACGCCGAAGGCGACGGCAAGGTCAGTGCCGCTTGCTTGTCGGTCCTGACGGACAGGCAATTCTTCCAGGGTGGCGTGGACTACCTCAAGCAGGCGCGGGCGTCCTGCGATCTGCCGGTCCTGCGGAAGGATTTCATTGTTGACCTCTATCAGATCTACGAGTCGCGCGCGATGGGCGCCGATGCGATCCTGCTGATTGCCGCCTGCCTGGACGACGTCCAAATGCGTGACTTCGAGGCAGTTGCTGCCGGCCTGGGAATGGCCGTACTGGTCGAGGTGCATGACGGGGCCGAGCTCGACAGGGCGTTGAATCTGAGAACGCCGTTGATCGGCATCAACAACCGTAATCTGCGAACCTTCGAGGTGTCCGTGCAGAACACGATCGACTTGCTGCCGCGGATGCCCGTCGACCGGTTGCCTGTGACCGAATCCGGAATCGGAACCCGCGAGGACGTGGCTCGATTGCGTGCCGCCGGAGTGCACGCCTTTCTGGTCGGAGAGGCCTTCATGCGCGCAGAGGAGCCCGGCGAAGCGCTGGCGGCCCTGTTCCGATGAATGTCCACACCCAACTCCAGAGCGCTGATCCGCGCGACTGGCCGGTTGCGCCGGGCTGGCGCTCGCTGGTGGACGGGTTTTTTCGTGGGCCAGTGGGGCAGAAGCTGCTGGAATTTCTCCGTGAAAGACTGAAGGCGGGGGCGGTGATATTCCCGCCGCGGCCACTTCGGGCGCTGGAGTTGACTCCGCCGGAGGATGTTCGGGTGGTCATCCTTGGGCAGGATCCCTACCATGGACGCGGGCAGGCAGAGGGATTGGCATTCTCCGTCGCTCCGGGCGTGGCGCTGCCGCCGTCGCTGCGCAACATCTTCAGAGAGCTTGAGCGCGACTTGGGTGTTCCGCCACCGAAGTTTCCGGAGCCTGGCGGTAGCCTCGTCAAATGGGCCCAGCATGGCGTGCTTCTGCTGAACACCTGCCTGACCGTCGAGGAAGGTCAGCCGGCGAGCCACGCCGGCCGTGGGTGGGAGCAACTGACCGATGCCGTCATCCGGCATGTGGCGCAAGGTGAGCGGTCCCTGGTGTTCATGCTCTGGGGCTCTCATGCGCAGAGCAAGCGGGCCCTCATCGATCCTGGGCGTCACAAAGTGCTGGCGGCCAACCATCCGTCGCCGCTTTCTGCCACGCGTCCGCCGTTGCCTTTCATCGGGTGTGGGCATTTCGGCCAGGCGCGCGCTTGGCGTGACGGGCAAGGTGCCTGAAGCGCATCGAACGGCGAGATCAGGTGCGTTCCGTGGGAGAATCGCCGCGCTTGGATTTCCATTCCCTGGATGGGATGGTGCGGCTTGGCTGATGTGTCATCAACGATGACTGTTAGTCGTGCTATATTCCGAGGTTCGCTGGAGAGGTGGCCGAGTGGTTAATGGCAGCAGACTGTAAATCTGCCCTCTTACGAGTACGCTGGTTCGAATCCAGCCCTCTCCACCAGCGATGAAAGGATTTTGCAGAGCGCTTGAATGTGATGGGCCGGTGGCGTAAGCGATAGGCTCTGACCGTGTGCGGTGTGGCCCGAGCCGGAAGGGTTGTGCAGCAATGCGGGAGTAGTTCAATGGTAGAACCCTAGCCTTCCAAGCTAATGACGCGGGTTCGATTCCCGTCTCCCGCTCCAGAAGTCCGTGCTGGCGCGAAGCGCAGGTGGTATTTGAATATTGCCCATTTGGCTCAGTGGTAGAGCACTCCCTTGGTAAGGGAGAGGTCGCGGGTCCGATTCCCGCAATGGGCACCAGCTTCGGGGTTGCAGCCTTTGGGTTGCAACCCCGCATCGGTGTGTTGATCTAGTTATTTTTCGGAGTCGAAAAAATGGCAAAAGGAAAATTCGAGCGTACCAAGCCGCACGTGAACGTGGGCACGATTGGTCACGTGGACCATGGCAAGACGACGTTGACGGCGGCGATCGCGACGGTGCTGTCGGCGAAGTTTGGTGGTGAGGCGAAGAAGTACGACGAAATCGACGCGGCTCCGGAAGAAAAGGCGCGCGGCATCACGATCAACACGGCGCACGTGGAGTACGAGACGGCCAACCGTCACTATGCGCACGTGGACTGCC
>Ga0255338_1000522_pt1 | contig 116608 bp, 108 predicted proteins | sample MeOH1_35cm_T4_19_FD_203715 | JGI IMG/M metagenome (GOLD analysis project Ga0255338, IMG submission 203715) | Sandy soil microbial communities from University of British Columbia, Vancouver, Canada - MeOH1_35cm_T4_195 | ecosystem: Engineered > Artificial ecosystem > Sand microcosm >... | reverse complement strand
GAGCCGAAGGCGCGTAGCGAGTTGTACGGCGCCGTCCCCAGGCCGAGCCGCTTCGCGAAGTCGTAGCGAAGCGAAGACCGCCACAGTATGAGCCGCTGCCGGGTACCGCCTGCCGCGACGCGAGCGCGCGCCAACAACCTGACGCAACGCACGCCACCATGGATGCCGGATCAAGTCCGGCATGACAACGGGCTCACTACTCTCCCTGAGGCCGCTTCGTTCAAACAAGCGAGATGAGTATGAATTGAAGCGCTTCGCGCCGAGCGCGAAACCACTCATCGCAGGCGCATCGCCTGATTGCGCGGCGTGGCCCACCCGCACGCGGATTTGCCGCCAACACTGTAGGCACGCCACCGGTGGAATACCAACCACTCTCGCGGCGCGGCAGGCGGTACCCGGCAGCGGCGATTTCTGTGGCGGCGAAGCGGCTTGGCCTGGGGGCGGGCGCGAAGCGCTTCGTAACTGACTCGCCGTACCTGTTTGAGCGAAGAGCCGAAGGCGCGTAGCGAGTTGTACGGCGCCGTCCCCAGGCCAAGCCGCTTCGCGAAGCCGTAGCGAAGCGAAGACCGCCACAGTATGAGCCGCTGCCGGGTACCGCCTGCCGCGACGCGAAGCGCACGCCAACAACTCCCCCGTGCACAAACCCGAGCAAGACTACAACGACAACAACCGCTGGAAGAACGAGCGATAGCGCCGCAACGCCACGCGCATGTTCTCGGTCGATGCGCCGCCATCGGTGGCGTTCACCTGTTCCTCGAAGCGTTGACGCTCATCCGCGAAGCTCTCAGCGAGGTTCTTCATGACCTGCGCCACCAGTTCATCCGCCTTCTGCACCGCCAGGCGTGGATCGTCAACGAAGCCAATCTGCACGGCATCCCAGCGCGAGCGGAAATCGCCGGCCAGCTCGGGCGTGAAGAGCGCTGCGAGTTCCTCGCGTTCGTGCTGCTCCACACGGCCGTCGCCGTCGGCGTCGGCTACGTCGCGGTTCAGGCGCTCCTCGCTTTCAACGCGCTCAGCGCGCTGCGCAGTCCTGTCACCCGCCGCGGCAAAATCGGCCGTGCTGAGCGTCTTTTCGGTGGCGATGGTGTCGGTGTTCATGAATGGGCCTCCATGGGGTTGTCGGGAGCTCGTTCGTCCTGCCGGACTTCGAGCAGATCATCGAAAAGTGCACGGTAGTGCACGACGGCTTTGCGCAGCGCCTCGGTATCGGCATCGCCCGCGCGCTCGAGCGTGGTGATCGCCTGGGCGGCGCGGAAGTGTTCCACCACATGGGGGTGGTCCACCGAGATGTCAGCCGCACGCCGCTCGAAATCGCCCATCGGGTAGCCGCGCTTTTGCATGAGCTCGCGAACCAGGCGGTCGGCATCGGCCAGCACGCCCTTGGGGTTGTCGACGAAGCGGCCCTGGATGGCGAGCCACTCGCGCATGAACCGCTCAGCCTCGGCCGGCGTGAGCGGGACGATGTCGAGCTTGGCAACGCGCTTCTGGCGTGCACGCAGCTCGGCCTCGGCCTTGGTCCGGCTGCCCAGATCGTCTACAGCCCGGTTGTATTCGGGGCCGAAGCGGTCGACCAGGCCCTGGGACTCGTTCCTGCGCCATACGAAGAACGCGACGAGGGCCAACAGCGCGATGATGACGATCGAGCCCAGCAATTCCCAGTCTTGCGTGCCGAACATGTCCATAGTTGTCTCCTGTTGAAGTTCACCCGTCTCAATTTACGGCCGCGGGGTGCAGGACTATGTCGGAAGCAGCCCCGATTACCCCAGCGGTGTTCCGATGACGTTGTAGGACCGACCCGACCCAGCATGACGCAGGTCAAGGAAATCCGCGCGCGAGCGACTAGATTAAAGACAGGCCGACGCGAGGCTGAAGGCCTCCGCGGCGAAGGGCCAAGGGGCGCAACCCCGCGGCCTGGATCCGGCGTCCAACCACGCCGGGATGGGCGGAGACGACATCAGACCGGACGGACGCTTTGAGCCCACCGGAGTCTCCACCGACCCGCCGCCCGTGTGAACGGCCCGGCGGGTTTTTCTTTTCGAAAGCCTCTTTATTGTGATACTGGGGGGAGTATGTTAAGATCGTCCTCAGAACCCGACACAACCACCATGCGCTCCCCATACTCATTCGCTTCACTCCTCACGGCGCTGGCGCTCGCGGGCGCCGCGCATGCGGCCGCGCCCACCGTCGAGGTGCCTGTGGCCAAGGCGGGCCTGCAGTCCGTCGCCGCCGGGCTCGAATTCGACGGGGTGGTTGAGCCCGTCACGCAAAGCACGGTGGCCGCGCAGGCCAGCGGCCGCATCGCTCGCCTCGCGGTCAAGGCGGGCGACTCCGTTCGCGCCGGCCAGGTGCTCGCCACGATCGACGATCGTGAGACCCGCACCGGGCTTCAGCGCAGCCAGGCACAGGCAGCCCAGGCCGATGCGGCGTACCGCAACGCTCGCGCGCAGTTCGAGCGCACGCGCGAACTGCAGTCCAAAGGCTTCGTCAGCATGGCCGCACTCGACACCGCGCAAGCGGCATTCAACGCCGCCCAGGCCGGCCGCGACGAGGCAGCCGCCGGCCAGCGCCAGTCGGCGATCGCACAGGGCTTCACGCAGGTGACGGCACCGTACGACGGCTGGGTGCTCGAAACACTCGTGCAGTCCGGTGACCTCGCCGTGCCCGGCAAGCCCTTGCTGACGCTCTACGCGCCCATGCCGCTACGCGTCGTGGTGCAGGTGCCCGCGTCGCGCGCGGCCGAAGCGCGTGCGGCAACGCAGGTGGAAATCATGCTGGACGGCGGCTCCGGCAAGGGACAATGGATCAGCCCGGTCTCGCGCACCATGCTGCCGGCCGCAGACCCAGTCTCGCAGACGCTGGAGTGGCGGCTCGAACTGCCCGCCACAACGTCCCGTTCGGTGGCGCCGGGGCAGCAGGTCCATGTGCGGTTCGCGGGGGGCACGCAAAAACGCCTCGTGATACCCACCTCTGCCGTGTTACGGCGCGGCGAACTGACGGGCGTCTACGTGGCCGCGCCCGGTGGCACGGGCTTCGTGCTCAAGGCCGTGCGTCTGGGCGCGGACCATGGCGCGGCGGGCACGGAAGTGCTGGCCGGCCTCGGCGGGTCCGAACTGGTGGCCCTGGACCCGGTGAAGGCGGGCCTTGCGGGCGCACGGCCGACACTAGCACCTTGAGCGGCGATTCCATGAACCCCCAGACGAACACGCCGCCCCCTGCCAACCGCCTCGGCATCTCCGGGCGGATTGCCGCCGCGTTCCAGTCGAACGCGATCACTCCGCTTCTCGCGCTCGTCGCGCTGTTGGTGGGCCTTTTCGCGGTGCTCGTCACGCCGCGCGAGGAAGAGCCGCAGATCAACGTGACCATGGCGAACGTGCTGATCCCCTTTCCGGGCGCCAGCAGCACCGACGTGCAGAACATGGTGGCGCGCCCCGCCGAGCAGGTGTTGTCGCAGGTTGCGGGCATCGAGCACACCTACTCCGTCGCCCGGCCGGGTCTGGCCGTGCTCACCGTGCAGTTCAAGGTGGGGGTGCCGCGCACCGAGGCGCTGGTGCGGCTGTATGACGTGCTCAACGCCAACCAGGACTGGCTGCCGCGCGACCTGGGCGCGCTGGCGCCCATCGTCAAGCCCAAGGGCATCGACGATGTGCCGGTGCTGGCCGTGACGCTCTGGAGCCGCGATGTACTGGCCGCCGACGATCTCGAGCGCGTCGCGCGCACCATGGAAGCGGAGCTGAAGGCCGTTCCCGGCACGCGCGAGGTTCAGACCATCGGCGGGCCGGGGCGCGCCATCCACGTGTGGCTGGACCCGGTGCGCATGCGCGACCGGCATGTCGACTTGCTCGGATTGAAGGCCACGCTCGCCGCCGCGAACATGGGCATGCCCTCGAGCGCGGTGCTCGATGCGTCGCAAGCCGACGCGCAAATGCTCAGTGTAGAAACAGGCGAGTTCCTGCGATCCGAGGAAGACATCGCCTCGCTCGTGGTGGGCGTGAGCGACGGCAAGCCGCTGTACCTTCATGAGGTCGCGCGTATCGAAGCAGGCGCGCGCCTGCCGCAGCGCTATGTCTGGCAGACGCTCGGGGCAGCCTCCGGCAACCCGGAGACCGTCGGCCAGGTCTACCCCGCCGTCACGATCACCGTGACCAAAAAGCCCGGCGAGAACGCGGTGGACGTAGCGGGCGCGGCTCGGGAGCGCGTCGATGCATTGCGCAACTCCGTCATCCCCGCCAACATCGAAACAACGGTCACGCGCGACTACGGCCAGACGGCGGCCGACAAGGCCAACAAACTGATCCAGAAGCTCGCCTTCGCGACGGCATCTGTCATCGTGCTGGTCGGCCTCGCACTCGGGCGCCGCGAAGCCGCCATCGTGGGCGCCGCGGTAATCCTCACGCTCACCGCGACTCTCTTTGCATCCTGGGCCTGGGGCTTCACGCTCAACCGCGTGTCGCTCTTCGCGCTGATCTTCTCCATCGGCATTCTGGTGGACGACGCCATCGTGGTGGTCGAGAACATCCACCGCCACCAGCAGTTGCATCCCGGGCGCTCGCTGGCGGACATCATTCCCGACGCGGTGGACGAAGTGGGCGGCCCCACGATCCTGGCGACGCTCACCGTCATCGCCGCGCTGCTGCCGATGGCGTTCGTCTCCGGCCTGATGGGCCCGTACATGAGCCCCATCCCGATCAACTCCAGCCTGGGCATGGCGATCTCGCTGGCAATCGCGTTCACGGTGACACCCTGGCTCGCGCTCAAGCTGATGAAGCCGCACGGCCCGGCCGAGGCCACGGGCCACGCGCCCGCGTGGGTGCTGCGGATGCAGGGCCTGTTCACACGCCTGCTCACGCCGCTGCTGGCCAGCTCGCGCAAGCGCTGGTTTTTGCTGGCCGGCATCCTCGCCGCCTTGCTGCTCTCGGTGGGCCTCGCGGTCGTCCAGCTGGTCGTGCTGAAGATGCTGCCGTTCGACAACAAGAGCGAGTTCCAGGTGGTGGTGGAGATGCCCGCCGGCACGCCGCTGGAGGACACTGCCTCGGCCCTGCACGAGATGGGCGCCTTCCTGGCGAAACAGCCTGAAGTGCGCGACCTCCAGGGCTATGCGGGCACGGCCAGCCCGATCACGTTCAACGGGCTGGTGCGTCAGTACTACCTGCGGGCCGATGCGGAGCAAGGCGACCTGCAGGTCAACCTCGCCGACAAGAGCCACCGCAAGGAAAAGAGCCACGCGATCGCACAGCGGTTGCGGCCGGGCCTCGAGGAGATCGGCGCGCGCCACCAGGCCCGCGTGAAGATCGTCGAAGTGCCGCCGGGCCCGCCGGTGATGAGCCCGCTCGTCGCGGAGGTTTATGGGCCGGACGAGGCTGGCCGCCAGCTACTCGCGCAACGCGTCGCCCAGGCATTCGAGGGAACGCCCGACATTGTGGGCGTGGACACGAGCCTGAAGGAAGACGCGCCGCAGGCCCACCTGGCCGTGCGCCGGCAGCGCGCAGAATCGCTCGGCATTCCGGTCTCTGCTGTCGCGCAAACGGTGCACTCGGCGCTGGCCGGCGCCGACGCCGCCTACCTGCACGACCGCCAGAGCAAGTACCCGATCCCCGTGCGGTTGCAGCTGCCGCTGCAATCGCAGGTCGGGCTCGATTCACTGCTGGCGCTGCCGATGCGCTCAGCGTCGGGCCGCATGGTGCCCTTGTCTGAGCTGGTGCGCGTAGACCGCGGCGTGATAGACAAACCGCTTTTCACAAAAGACCTGAAGCATGTGAGCTACGTGTTCGGCGACGTGGGCCTGCGCGCCGACGGCGCCAGCGGCGGTCTGCCCGACTCGCCCCTGTACGGCCTGTTCGCGATCCGCTCGCGGCTGGACGCTGCCGCTCTGCCGGCCGCCGGGCCGCTGGGCGAGTACTGGATCCGCCAGCCCGCCGACCCCTGGCGCGGCTACGCGATCAAGTGGGACGGCGAGTCGCAGATCACCTACGAAACCTTCCGCGACATGGGCGCGGCCTACGCGGTCGGCCTGATGCTGATCTACCTGCTGGTGGTCGCGCAGTTCCGCAGCTACCTCACGCCACTGGTGATCATGGCGCCCATCCCGCTCACCATCATCGGCGTGATGCCGGGCCATGCGTTGCTGGGCGCGCAGTTCACCGCCACCAGCATGATCGGCATGATCGCGCTGGCCGGCATCATCGTGCGCAACTCCATCCTGCTGGTGGACTTCATCGAGCTGCAGGTTCGACAAGGCGTGCCCTTCCGCGCGGCCGTCGTCAGCTCCGCCGCGGTGCGCGCGCAGCCCATCGCCCTCACCGGCCTGGCCGCGATGATCGGTGCCTTCTTCATCCTGGATGACCCGATCTTCAACGGCCTTGCAGTGTCGCTCGTCTTCGGCATCCTGGTGTCCACCCTGCTCACGCTGGTGGTCATTCCCGTCCTCTATTACGCGCTCTACCGCAAGCGCCACGAAATTTCATCACCTGAAGGAGCCACTCCATGACCGTTGAACGCTACATCCGCATCTTCGCGGGTATCTTCATCCTCACTTCGCTCGCGATGGGCATCGAGGGCAGCCCGCTGTTCGTCAGCAAATGGGCATTGGCCGTCACCGCCTTCGTCGGCTTCAACCTGTTCCAGTTCGGGTTCACGAAGTTCTGTCCGCTCGGCACCATCCTGCGCAAGCTGGGCGTGCGCGAAGGCACCGGCGCCTGCGGGAGTTGATGGCGATGAGCGAAGAACTCGTACGCGTCGAACTTTCGCAGCAGCAGGACTACCGTTTCACCGTGCGCTTCGGCGGCACGGTGCCCGACCTGGTGGCCGACGAACCGGCGCCTCTTGGGTCGGGCGCGGGGCCGTCGCCCGTGCAGCTGCTGGCGGCCTCCGTCGGAAACTGCCTGGCAGATTCCCTGCTGTTCGCGCTGCGCAAGTACAAGCAGAAGCCCGAGCCGATCTCTTGCTCCGTGGAGGCCAACGTCGGGCGCAACGATCAGGGGCGCCTGCGGGTGCAGTCCATGAAGGCCGTGATCACGCTGGGCGTGGAGGGCCCGACGCTGGAGCACCTGGACAGAGCTCTCGGCCAGTTCGAGTCGTTTTGTACCGTGACGCAGAGCGTCGGACAGGGTATCGTCGTGACTGTCGAAGTATGGGACGCAGCAGGCCTGCGTTTGAAATGATGGCAACGCTCACCAACGAATCGGCCCGCGCCGACATCCTTAGCCGGCTCAAGCGCGCCGAGGGCCAGCTGCGCGGCGTGCAGCGCATGCTCGAGGAAGGCTCGCCCTGCCTCGACATCGCGCAGCAGTTTTCAGCCGTGCGCAAGGCGCTTGACAGCACCTACGTTCGCATGACCATGTGCCTGCTCGAACAGGAGCTGAAGGCCATGCAGCCCGGGGCGAAGAGCCACTCGAAGCTCGAGCCGCTGATGTCCGACGTGCAGAAGCTGCTCACGCGCTTCAGCTGATAGTGCTTGCGAGGGGCGCCTTCAGTGCGCCACCGCGGCCAGTTCGCGCGAGATCTGCCGCCCCAGTTCGGCGACCCCCCAGCTCGTGAGGTCGCGCTCGACGGTGCCCACCACCAGTCGCGCGGTGAACTTGCCCAGCGCCCCACGCAGTTCGTCGAGGAAAGGCAGCGGCGCCAGGATGACCAGCGAGGCGAAGTGCCCCATGCGCGCCTCGGCCTCGAGATACTGGGCCAGCTCCTGCGCAAAGCGGGTGTATTCCTTCTGGCGCGCATCGATCAGCGGTCGCGTGGCCTGGCCGCGCCCCGCGGGATGCACAAAGCTCTCGAGGATTTCGATCACGGCCGACCGTTGCTGCAGTACCCGGGCGCGCGTCGTATTGGCGATCAGGATCCAGTCGGGTGGGGTCGTCGTGTTCATCGAGGTCGAGCGAAAACGCTTCCCAGGTAATGTTGAGCGACGATATTCCTAAGGCTGGGCACGGGCATTGACCGCCGTCAAGTCGGGTCGGTATTCACCGGCAGCGGCTCAATGCGCCATCAGCACCGGCATCGTCATCGACCTCAGCACGGTGCGCGACGTGCCGCCAAGCACCCACTCCCGGGCGCGGCTGTGGCCGTAGCAGCCCATCACCAGCAGATCCGCGTCGAGGTCGAACGCCCGAGAGAGCAACAGCTCGCCCAGGAAGTTCGGCTCGCCGACGCCTTCCCGGTGCCAGATGGGCTCGATGCCGCGCTGCTTGAGGTAGCGCTCAATGCCGAGCCGGTCGCCCCTGATGTCGTCTTCCCCGGTGGGCCACGAGAGTACGTGGACCCGCCGGGCACGCTGCATCAGAGGCACCGCGGCGCTCACGGCCCGGGCGCACTCGCGCGTGGGCTTCCACGCCAGCGCCACCGTCTGGCCTACGGCCGCCAGCTGGTCCTGATAAGGCAAGACGAGCGCGGGCCTGCCGCTGGTGGCGATCACGTGTTCCGGAAAGTCTGCCGGCACACCGGCAGCCGATGCGTCCGAGGGGTCGTGCTGCCCCATTACCAGCAGGTCGGCGTACAGGGCCTGCCGCGAGAACGCGGCCAGCATGGGCGCGTCCCCCACCTCGGCCCAGCTGAGGGGTACGCCCAGCGCGACCCGCGCCTTGTCGAATGCCGCGCGGGCGGTGGCGCGCCGCTGCTCGTCGATGTCGGCGAGGACCGTCGCCACGCTCGGCCCCGCCTCAGGCACGTAGGGCAGCTCCAGCACGGACGGCGTCACGGCGTACAGCGCTGTCACGGCCCCGCCGTTGGCCTTGGCGATAGAACATGCCACTTCCAGCCGTCTGGCGCTGCGCGCCGTGGCGTCCACGTGGACCAGCAATTGGGTGATTGTCTGTTTCATGACGGCTCCTTGGGACAGCTTGCCCTTCAGGAAACCTTAGGCCGCCGCCGCGCCAATGCCATGACCGGCGTCAAGGATGCGTTGCCGCCGACTGGGTCAGGCGTCGAGGTTGTCGGCCAGCCCGTGCTTCATGGCGTAGCGCACCAGCTCGCTCGCGTTGTGCAGGCCCATTTTGTGCATCAGGTTGGCCTTGTGCGTGCTGACGGTCTTCACCGACAGTTTCAGCCGCGTGGCGATATCTGTCACCGACGCGCCGGCCGCGAGCATGCGGAAAACCTCGAACTCGCGATCGGACAGCGATTCGTGCGGATTGGCCGTGCTGCCCGGCATTGCGCCGAGCGCGAGCTGCTCGGCGACCTCTGGCGTGACGTAGGCGCCGCCGCCCGCGATCTTGCGGATAGCCTGTTCGAGCTCCGCCGGCGCGCTTTCCTTGGTGAGGTAGCCGCTGGCGCCGGATTTGATCGCGCGCACCGCGTATTGCAGCTCCTGGTGCATGGACAGCACGAGGATGCGCAGCTTGGGCTTCTCGGCGCGGACCAGCTTGATCAGTTCCATGCCGCTGCGCCCCGGCATCGACAGGTCCTGCACGATGATGTCGAAGTCGAGTTCGCGCACCCGCTGCATCACCTCCGTGCCATCGGCCGCCTCGCCCACAACTTGCATGTCCGGAATCTCGGAGACGATCCGCTTGAGGCCCTCGCGCACGATCGCGTGGTCGTCTGCGATCACGATCCGGATCATGCGAGCTTCACCCCGTCCATGGGAATGCGTACGCTCACGCGTGTGCCCTCACCCGGCGAGCTGTCGATACTGACGCTACCCCTGAGCAACTGGGCGCGCTCGCGCAGGCCCATCAGGCCCAGCGACTGGGGCTTGCGTGGCGCGCTGGTCACGAAGCCCTTGCCATTGTCCTGCACCACGAGCTCGACCGCATCGCCCACCTGCTCGATGGACACGGTCACCTCGGTCGCCGCGGCGTGCTTGCCCACGTTGACCAGGGACTCCTGCACGATGCGAAAAACTGCCGTGGCGTACGGCTCGCGCAGCTCGAGCTCCTCATCGGCCCTGAGCGTGGTCGCAACGCCCGAGCGTTGGCTGAAATTGGTGACCAGCCATTCGATGGCCGGCACCAGGCCCAGGTCGTCCAGCATCAGGGGCCGCAGGTCGGCGGCGATGCGGCGTGTCGATGCGACAGCCCGGTCGAGCATGGAAAGCATCTCAGCCAGTTTGGGCTGAAGCATGTCCGGCGCCGTGGCGGCGTTATCGCGCACCCAGATCGTGTCCATCTTCAGCGCCGTCAACGATTGCGCGAGCTCATCGTGCAGTTCGCGGGCGACGCGGGTTTTTTCCTCTTCGCGGATGGCATGCGCGGCGGCGGCGAAGGCGGTGCGCTCATCTTGCGCGCGCACGCGCTCGGTCACGTCGCGCAGAATCACCGTGAAGAGCTTTCCATCGGCCGTCTTCAGCTGGGAAATGGAGGCTTCCATGGGGAATTCTTCGCCGTCGGCGCGGCGTCCATAGACCACCGTGTTGTCGCCCATGCGGCGCGAGGTGACGCCCGTGGAGGCGAAGCGCTGAACATAGGCGCCATGCCCGCCTCGGAACCGCTCGGGCATGAGCTTGGCAAGCGGCTGGCCCAGGGCCTCCTCGGTCGTCCAGCCGAAGATTTTCTCGGCGGCACGGTTGTACAGCACGATGCGCTGCGACTCGTCCACCGTGATGATGGCGTCCATGGCCGAATCCAGCAGGCCCGACAGCCGCGCGGCCAGGCGTGCGTGACGCTCCTCCGCCTGCAGCCGCAGAGTGATGTCGCGCAGGATCACCGTGTACAGCTTGCCCTGCGGTGTGTCGAGCTGGGAAATCGACGCGTCGATCGGAAACTCTTCCCCGCTCGCGCGCAAACCATAGATGACGGTGAGGGCGCCCATTCGGCGCGAGGTGACACCCGTGGTGCCGAACTTGTGCACGTGCTCCGCGTGGGTGGGACGGAACCGCTGCGGGATCAGTTTCTCGAGCGGCTGGCGCAGGATCTGGTCGCGCGGCCAGCCGAAGATCTTCTCGGCGGCGCGGTTGTACAAAACGATCTTCTGTTCCTCATCGACGGTGACGATGGCATCCATCGCAGAGTCGAGCAGGCCGGCAAGCAGCGCCGCTGCGTTGCCGGGATCGGTGCCTAGATCAAGGGCTGTAAGGTTTTTCTTCAAGGGAGCAAACACACTTCAGTATGACATGTGTTGATTTCCCTCAAAAGTCAGCGGATGCCTCTCAAATAAATACGAATTTCCTAATGCATGAGCACGGAGCCGGCAGATTCACCGGCCGGCTGGAACGGCCCGAGCGGGTTGACCTGCCGGTCGACCTTGTCTGTGCTGGCCTGCCCCGCGTAGTTGCGGAACAGCACGGTTCCATCGGTGACCACGATCAACGCGTCGAACCACCAACCCTTGATGTTGGTCGTGCGCCGAACGTTGAGGAAGTCCAGCCAGAAGCTGCCCTCGCGGCGCCGGTTCTGCCGCTCGTAGTGGAACACGTAGCCGCGGCACGCGGTCTGCGCCTCGATGCACTGGCGGATGCCGACGTCGAGTTTCTCGTACGGCACACCCGGATGGGGTGCGAGCCTTCCCACGATGTCGGGGTAGGGAATGAGCGTCACGTTGGGCCCCGCCACCGGATCGAACCCGAGCTTCGGGAGCTCCGACGTCGGGGTCTGCAGCGCGACAATGCGCTGCACCGCGGCCTGGGCTTCCTCGAAACTGGCGAAGCCGGCGGGTGTGTCGGTGCTGCCGCGCGGCAGCATGGAGGCGCACGCCGCGAGCACGCCGCACAGGGCAAGCGAGAGGGAAAAGCGCCAAATCATGCATTCACTTTGGAGCGCAGCCGCGCTTCGCGTGTTGACCGGCGTCAAGCAAAAGTATCGGCGTTTCAGTCCAGTGCCCGGCGCACCTCCTCGTCCGTTGGCGAGGTGAAGTCGCGATAGCACTGGCCCACCAGGTCGAAATCGGGCGAGCACTCCAGGCACGCGAATTCGTCCGCCGCGGTGCCGATGCGGAACTGGGCCTCCGGCGGCGCGACGGGGACCGCGACGACGACCCATTCGGGCCTGGCGCCGCGCAGGGTCTTCAACGCATTGCGCATGGAGTTGCCGGTGGCGATGCCATCGTCCACGACGATCACTGTGCGCCCTTCCACCGGAACCGCCGGCCTCGTGCCGCGGTAAAGCGCCTGCAGCCGGATCAGCTCCAGGCCGTCGGCGGCGATCAACAGGTCAAGCGGGAGCCGCAGCGCGCGCGCGACCTCCCTGGCCACCGGCATGCCGCCGCGCGGCAGCCCGAGGACGACCACGTCGGGTCGGCCTGCATAGGCCTGCAGCAGGGTGGCGAGCTGCCGGCCTGCTGCGGCGCGGTCGGTGAACAGGGGTGTCATGAGAAGTCGGTGAGTTCCCATGCAAGGTAGGGCACGCGAGCGCTTGAAGCCTTGACGAGGATCAACGGCGTCCAAGCCGTACTTGTCCGAACGCAAGCTAGACTCAATCTCATTCGCGAAGAGGAGATAGAGAAACCCATGCACCACGCATCTGCGACGCGCTTGAACCATCTCGCGCGCACTTTGATCCTGTCGCTCGGCCTGGTGTCCGGCGCCGCCTGGGCCGCCGGCGGCCACCACTCGCTGGACGACGCCGGCATCCTGGAGCCGGACACGTGCGAGGCCGAGAGCTGGTTGACGCGTTCGCGCGGCGGCCAGCGCCTGTTGCACGCGGGCGGGGCCTGCCGGGTGGGCCCGGTCGAACTCGGCGCGTCGGCGGAATACGCGCGCGAGGCCGGCGCCAGCGAGACGGGCTGGGGCCTGCAGGTGAAGTGGGCCACCGAGTTGGCGCCGGGTTTCAGCGCGGGTGTCTCACTCTCACCGGGTTGGCAGGCGCGCGCGAGGCCCCGCTACCAGGCCACCACCGTTGTGGCACTGGCCACGTGGGCGCCGCGCGAGGATGTCGCGCTTCACCTGAACCTGGGCCGTGACTTCGTCCATGAAAGCAGCGACGAGAAGCGTGCGGGCGTGTCCGTGGAATGGACGCCGCGCGAGCACTGGTCGCTCACCGCCGAGCGTTATTTGGAGCAGCAGGCGCATTTCGTACGAGCCGGTCTGCGCTGGGCCGCGACCGAGGACTGGACTTTCGATGTCAGCCGCGCGCACCGCCTGCACGGGCCGGGCGCATCGTCCTGGACCATCGGCGTCACGCGGCGGATCAGCCGCTAGATTACCGTTCGGGCTGAGCCCCTCCCCGTTCGGGCTGAGCCCCCACTCCGTTCTGGCTGAGCCTGTCGAAGCCTCGTTCGCACGCCTGTACTTCGCGAGCAAATCCGCGTGCGGGTGGGCTGCGCCGCGCGACGAGGCGGTCGGCCCTATGGGCCGACTGAACCTGCGATGAGCGGTTTTGCGGTCGCATCGCGCAACTCACTTCGCGCCCTGAGGCCGCTACGTTCAAACAGGCGCGATGAGCTAGTCAACGAAGCGCTTCGCGCCGACCGCAAAACCACTCATCGCAGGCGCCTCGTCTGATTGCGCGTCATGGCCCACCCACACGCGGATTTGCCGCCAACACTGTAGGCACGCCCCCGGTGGAATATCACCACTCTCGCGGCGCGGCGGGCGGTACGCGGCGGCGGCGATTTCTGTGGCGGCGAAGCGGCTTGGCCTGGGGACGGGCGCGCAGCGCTTCGTAACTGACTCGCCGTACCTGTTTGAGCGAAGAGCCGAAGGCGCGTAGCGAGTTGTACGGCGCCGTCCCCAGGCCGAGCCGCTTCGCGAAGTCGTAGCGAAGCGAAGACCGCCACAGTATGAGCCGCTGCCGGGTACCGCCTGCCGCGACGCGAGCGCGCGCCAACAACCTGACGCAACGCACGCCACCATGGATGCCGGATCAAGTCCGGCATGACAACGGGCTCACTACTCTCCCTGAGGCCGCTTCGTTCAAACAAGCGAGATGAGTATGAATTGAAGCGCTTCGCGCCGAGCGCGAAACCACTCATCGCAGGCGCATCGCCTGATTGCGCGGCGTGGCCCACCCGCACGCGGATTTGCCGCCAACACTGTAGGCACGCCACCGGTGGAATACCAACCACTCTCGCGGCGCGGCAGGCGGTACCCGGCAGCGGCGATTTCTGTGGCGGCGAAGCGGCTTGGCCTGGGGGCGGGCGCGAAGCGCTTCGTAACTGACTCGCCGTACCTGTTTGAGCGAAGAGCCGAAGGCGCGTAGCGAGTTGTACGGCGCCGTCCCCAGGCCGAGCCGCTTCGCGAAGTCGTAGCGAAGCGAAGACCGCCACAGTATGAGCCGCTGCCGGGTACCGCCTGCCGCGACGCGAGCGCGCGCCAACAGCCTAACGCAACGCGCGCCACCATGGATGCCGGATCAAGTCCGGCATGACACGGCTTGGATGGATGCCGGATCGAGTCCGGCATGACAAAGGCTTGAACCTGGTTCATCCCCACGGCTCGCACCACGTCGGATGCTTCAGCCGCGCTCAGCAGGGCTCGAGCGACTTGATGTAATCCCAGTTGAATGTAACGCCCCAGCCGGGTCGTTCGGGGACGAGGGCCTTGCCCTGTTCGAACTGCAGCTGCTCGTTGTACAGCGCGGAGAACCAGGGCATGTACTCGAGATAGTTCGCGTTGGACAGGCCGCCAAGCACCTGGAGGCTCGTCTCGCTGAAGAGGTGACTCGACACGGGCACGTCGAAAGCCTCCGCCATGTGGGCGACCTTCACGAACTCAGACACGCCGCCCACGCGCTGCAGGTCCGGCATCAGGATGTCCGCCGACTTCATCTCGAGCATCTGCCGGAATCCGTAGCGCGTGTACTCGGTCTCTCCGCTGGCTATCGGCGTGTCCAGCGCCGCTGCCACGCGGGCGACGCCTTCGAGATCGTAGGCCGGCAGGGGCTCCTCGAACCACGTCAGCTGGAATTCCTCCAGCATGCGCCCGAGCCGGATGGCACTGCTGACGGTCATGCCCTGGTTGGCGTCCGCCATCAGCTTGACTTGGGGCCCGATGGCCTCGCGCACCGCCCGCACGCGCGCCACGTCTTCGGCCATCGTGGCGCAGCCCAGCCGCATCTTCATCGCGCTGAAGCCCTGGTCCACAAAGCTCTGGGCTTCCCGTGTCAACTCGTCGATGGAGCTCGACAACCACATCCCGCCGCTGTGATACGCCGGAACGGCTGCACTGTGGCCACCGAGCATGCGGTAGATGGGCAGCCCGCAAGCCTTGCCCGCGATGTCCCATAGCGCGCCATCCACCGCGGAGATGCCGACCACCGAGACTCCCTTATGGCCCACGAAATTGATGTCCTTCCAGGCGCGCGACCAGAAGCTGCCGATGTGACCTGGGTCGCGTCCCTCGATCAAGGGGAACAGGCTCTGCACCATCTCTTGCAGCACGCGGGTGCGTACGTTGTTGAGGGTGAAGACCAGGTTTTCGCCCGTCACCCCGGCATCCGTGGTGATGCGCACCAGGATGCAGCCGAAGCTTGAGATTCCGCCGAGTGCGCTCTGGATGGGCGCGGCCATCGGAAGCACGACGGCTTGCGTGGAGAGGCCTGTGATTTTCATGTGCGCGGCTCCTTCAGCGAATCACGGTGGGTCCGGCGGTGCAGTACCGCTGGATGACGGCGGGGTCGGGCTCGCAGCCCAGACCCGGGCCCTGCGGCACCGGGATGCGCCCCTTTCGGACCGTGTAGTCACCGTAGAGTTGGCTCTCGGTCTCCATCCACAGGTACTCGATGGGCGGGTTGCCGGGCATGGCGGCCGCAAGATGCAGCGTCGCCATCAAGCCCGGCCCAAGGTACGGCGAGTGCGGCACCACCTTGACGCCGTACGCGTCCGCCAGTGCCGCGATGCGGCGGAACTCCGTAATGCCGCCAACCTTGATCACGCTGGGTTGCGCGATGTCGATGGCGCCTGCGTCCATCATGCTCTTGAAGTCGAACAGGCCCGCCGCGTTCTCTCCGGCCGCGATGGGAATGCCCTCCCGGCGCACGCGGGCCAGGCCCTCATGGTCTTCGGGCGGCCACACCGGCTCTTCGAACCAGTACACCCCGTCGTGCTTGAGCGACGTTGCCATGCGCACCGCCTCCTCGACGGTCCAGGGGCAATTGACGTCGAACATCACATGCGCGTCGGGCCCGACTGCCGCCTTGGCCGCCAGGAAATCCTCCCTGGTGGTTTGATGCAGCTTGAGCAGACGGTAGCCCGCTTCGTAGCCGGCAGCGCAGTTTCGCGCGAGCACCGCGCTGTCGTCGTAATGCAGCAGGCACTGGTAGGCGGTGAGTTCCTCGCGCGCGCTGCCGCCCAGCAGGCGGTAGATCGGCTGGTTCGCCAGCTTGCCGGCTATGTCCCACAAGGCGATGTCGATCCCGGAGAGAGCGTAGACGACCGAGCCGTTGCGGCCCAGCAGATGCAAGGCCTGCTGCATGTCGCGCATGAGGCCATTGATGTTGCGCGGGTCGCGCCCGATGAACAGCGGCGCCACGAGCGTGTCCAGCGTCGCCTTCGTGCCCTTGTTCACCACATGTCCGAAGGCCTCGCCCCAGCCAACCACCCCCGTGTCGGTGATCACCTTGACCAGCAAGGATTCGATGTGGGTCCATCGTTGTCCCGCAAAGAGCTGTGGCGGCCCGCCCATGTCGAACGGAATCGAGATGATGGAGGTTTCGATCGCTGTGATTTTCATGAGGAGGTTGCCTGATGTGTGGTAGTGGAGCCCAGGTACGCGGCTTCGAGGACTCCGTGCGCCGATGCGGAGCGTGCGTCTGTGTCCAGGACCAGCTTTCCATGCACCATGACGTAGACGCGGTCGGCCACGCTCAGCGCCTTTTCGACGGCCTGCTCGATCAACAGGATCGCCGCACCCTTTGCGCGCAGGCTCTTCACCACCTCCAGAACGCGGTCGATCAGTACAGGCGCCAGTCCGGCCGATGGCTCGTCCAGAATGAGCAGCTTGGGCCGCCGGACGATGCCCTGCCCCACCGCGAGCATCTGCTGCTGGCCACCGCTGAGGGCGCCCGCCTTGTCATGGCGCTTCCTGGCGATGTCCGGGAAGAACGAATAGGCTTCCTCGACGCGCTCCATCCGCTGGGCGGCCGGAACGTCGAAAGCCGCGAGCAGCAGGTTTTCTTCAACGGTCAAAGGCGCGAACACACGATGCCCTTCGAGCACATGCACCAGCCCGCGCTTGCCGCACTCACGCGGCGAAAGCCCGGTGACATCGCCGCCGTCGAAGGTGACCGTTCCCGAGCTCTTGGCGATCAGCGATGAAATCGCCTTCACCAGGGTGCTCTTTCCCGCCCCGTTCGGCCCCACCAGCGCCACGATCTCGCCGGATTCAATCGACATGTCGAGCGATTCGATCACGCGCAAGGGGCCGTAACCCGTCGCGAGCTGGGAGACCGCCAGCAAGGGGCGGTTTGCCTCAGGTACCGAGGTAGGCATGGATGACCTCCTTGTTACTGCGGACTTCGGCGGGTGTCCCGCTGGCCAGCACCTTGCCCAGGTTGAGCACCGTGACATGGTGCGAAATCTGGAACACCAGGTCCGTGTGATGTTCGATCAACAGGACGCCGACACCCAGCGTGGAGAGCTTGGTGATCAGGCTTGCCAGGTTGTCGATCTCGTCGGCTGCGAGCCCGGCCGCGGGCTCGTCCAGCAGCAGGATCTGCGGCTGCATGACAAGGCAGCGCGCGATTTCCAGGAATCGCTGCTCGGTGTGCTGCAATTGGTCCGCCCTGCTCTGCGCACAATGCGCCAGGCCGACGGCCGTGAGCGCCTGCAAGGCGCGTTCGCGGATGGCGTGGTCCTCGCGCCGGGTCCGCGGCAGTCCCAGGGCGGTGAGCGGAAACGAGCTCTCGAAGTGGCTGTAGGCGCCGAGCATCGCATTGTCCAGGACGCTGAGATTGCCCAACACACGCGGGGTCTGGAATGTCCTGGCAATGCCAAGACGCGAGCGCGACTGCACCGGCAGGCCGGCCATGTCTTCTTCGCCGAGGCGGATCGTTCCGTCGTTCGGTGCGTAATAGCCGGAGATCACATTGAGAAGCGTGGTCTTGCCGCTGCCGTTCGGACCGATCAGGCCGTGGATCGTCCCTGGCTCGACCCGCAGGTCGACGCCGTCGAGGGCGCGAACACCGCCGAAGGCCAGGGCGACGCCCTTGACCCGGACCGGACTCGCGGGGCCGGCGTCCGGCCGCGCGATCACGCCGGCGATCGCCGCGACCTTTGGAGACGTGATGCGGGCGGCGACCGTCCGCTTCTTGAAGATCCTGTCGATGTACTCCGCCATCCCTCCGGGTAGCAGCAGCACGACGAGCAGCAGCAGCAGGCCATAGGCGAAGCTGGACCAGGCCACGAGCGGCGCCGCGATTTCGGGCAACAAGGTGAGGACCGCGGTCGCCACCATCGGTCCGACGATCCTGCCGCGGCCTCCGATCAGGACGGCAATGAAGAACATCACCGACAGATCGAACGTGAACGCATCGGGAGTGATGTAGGTCTGGCGCGCCGCATAAAGTGCCCCGGCAAGGCCGGCCAGCCCGCCGCTGAAGGTGAAGGTCACCAGCTTCAGTCGCACGACGGGCACGCCCATCGCCTCGGCGGCGACGTCGGCATCCCGCACTGCCACCAGGCCCCGGCCGAAGTTGCTGATCGCGATGTTGCGCAGCACGTAGGTGGCCAGCACCGCCATCGCGAGCGCAAGATAGTAGAAGCCCAGCGGCGTATCGAACGGCGGCGGAAACACCGGGCCCGGCAGGCCGATGCCGCCGCCCGTGAGGCTGCCCCAGCCGAGGGCGATCTGGGTCACGATGGTGGCAAACCCCAGTGTCGTCATCGCGAAGTAGAAGTTCTTCAGCCGCAGGGACGGCAGCCCGATCAGGAAACCGAAGAACGCGCCGCTGCAGCCTGCGACCACGAGCGCGGCCAGCGCCGGCACACCGAGCTTTTCGCACAGGATTGCCGCCGTATAGGCGCCGATGGCGAGCAGGCCGACGAAGCCGATCGCCAGCTGTCCGGCATAGCCGACGATCAGGTTCAGCCCGGCGATGAGCACCCAGTAGATGCACGCGAGGGCCGCGATCTGCATCCAGTAGTTGTCGACCACGCCAGGCAAGAGGCCCGCCGCGGCCAGCGCGGCAGCGGCCGGCGCGAGGCGGGTCGCAAGGCGCCACGGCGTGGCCTGAGGCGGAATCTCTACATTCGAAAGGGCTGTCATCACACTCTCCTGGCTACGGTGCTGCCAAACAGGCCTTGCGGCATCAGCACGAGCACGATGATGAAGAGGGCGAACGTGACGACCCCCACGAATACGCCACCCACGACATAGTTGGCGATCTGTTGGAGGATGCCTACCGTGAGGCCACCCACCAGCGCCCCGCGGTTGCTGCCGATGCCGCCGATCGCGATCGGTATGAAACCGTAGAACGTCAGCAGCGCGCCGATGGCAAAGAAAGCGAACAGCAACTGCCCACCCGCAAACCCGGCCAGCGCACCCACGAAACCCGCAAGCACGTAGCTGATGACGCGCATGCGCCGCTCGGGAATGCCCAGCGCCAGCGCGGCATCCGCGTCTTCCGAAATGGCGGTGAACGCCCGGCCCCACAGCGTCTTGCGGTAGAACAGGTCGACGCTGACCATCGTCAGAACGCATACGAGCACCGGCAGCCAGTACTTCTCGGCCAGGCCGGCAGGGCTCAGGCCAACGAGTGTCGGAAAGGGCCTGGGCTCCGTGCCCCACCAGATCGCCGCGGCCGTCTGCACCATCAACGCGAGCGCCAGCGTGCTCAGGACGTACAGGTGCTGGTCCAGGTTCTTCAGCACCGGCCGCACGGCAATGAATTCGGTGATCATCGAAAAGACGACCCCGACCAGCATTGCCGCCGGAAACCCGATCCAGATCGGCCACTGCAGGTCACCGATCAGCCATGCGCCGAAGACCGCGCCGAGCATCCCGAGCTGCCCGGAAGTAAAGCTCAGGACCTTCGAGGTCGAGTACATGACGTTGTAGCAGATGCCGATCATGGCGTAGATCGAGCCCACGGCGACACCCGCGATAAGAATACTGAGAATCATGGAGAAGCCTCTTGCTGTGGCGGCGCCCGCCGATGGCGCCGCCGTCAGTGTGCTGCCGACTTACTGGCCGTACCCGGGCGCCAGTGTGTAGGAGCCGTCCTTGAACGAGTCGGCGCGGTTCATCACGATGTCGTTGACGTCGTAGCCGTTGTGGTTTGACGCGGTGTAGGTGTAGCGGCCGTACGCGCCGGCAAAACCGCGCAGGGATTCGAGCGCCTTCTTCACGTCCTCGGGCTTGCTGCTGCCGGCAGTCTCGTAGCCGCGCCGGATCAACTGCACTGCGTCGTAGCCGGCCGCGATCCACCACAGCGTCGTGTCGTCGACGCGCACCTTCTTCGCCACGACTGACGACAGGAACTTGCTCGTCTCGTCCGGCAGCTTGCCGGCCTTGTCGAAACTGGTCTGCTTGTAGCCGATGTTGTAGACGGCGTTCCAGTTGCCCGGCGCCGTGAGCAGGGGCTTGATGGCGCCCGAACCCAGTGCCGGGTGGCCGACGATCGGAGCCGTCCAATTGGCTTCCGCACGCGCGTTGATGAGGCGCGCGTTCAGCGCGGCGGAGTCGCTCCAGACCAGTATGACCTCGGCCCCGGAGCTCTTCGCCTTCTGCATGTCGGAGTTCACGTCGCTCTGGTTGGCTTCGATCAGCGCCTTGTAGCTGATCGTGGCGCCCAGCCGCTTGAGCTCTTGCTCAGAAAGGTTGACCGTCGCCGTGCCGTAGCCCGTCGCATCACCGATCAGCGCAACCTTCTTGGCATTCAGGTTCTTGAGGATGTAGTTGTGCGCCGCGTCCGTCCACTGCTTGTTGGAGGGCAGGATGCGGAACGTGAAGGGATACTTTTCCGGGTCGATCAGCGTGTCGACCACGCCGTACACCATGCTCGGCGTCTTGTTACGCGCAATCAGCGGCGTGGTTGCCAGGCCTTCACCGGAATTGGTGGGGCCGACCATGAAGTCGACCTTTTCCCTGTTCATCAGTTCGAGTGCGGCGTTGACGGCCTTCGTCGGGTCGCCCTGGGTGTCGCGCGTGACCACCTCGAGCTTGCGGCCCTTGATGCCGCCGGCCTGGTTGACCTCCTCCACCGCGTACTTGATCCCGCGGTCGAAGCCGATGCCGGGAGACGAGTTGGGCCCCGTGAGCGCCACCAGCCAGCCGATCTTGATCGGAGGGGCGCTCGTCTGCGCCATTGTGGCAAAGGGAAGCGCCGCGACACCAACCGCGAGCGCGAAGAGTCTGAGTAAAGAGGTCGTTGACCTGGTCATGCTTGTCTCCTGTTTAAGAAACGGAATCCGTCTCACGCCAGTGTTTCAGCCGAATCGTCTGTTGGACCCGCCTGCACTGATCGGTCCTGATGCTACGAGCCGCAGCGCCAGGGTCAATGGTCTCCAGGACAAATCGGCATAACATTGGGTTATGTCAATTACGACCCGCCAGCTGGAGATCATCCGTTCCGTCATCCTGAGCGGCTCGGTGACGAATGCGGCGAGCCAGCTCGGGATTTCACAGCCGGCCGTGAGCCGTTTGTTGAAGGATTGCGAGGAGCGGATCGGGTTCGCCCTGTTCACCCGCAAACAGGGACGCCTTCAGCCCACTTCCGAGGCCAGGACCCTGCTGCCGGAGCTCAATCGCATCTTCGAGTGCGTGGAGCGGCTGCAGCGGCAAGCCGACGAGCTGCGGGAGATGAAGGCTGGGGCGATCCAGATCGCCACCACGCCCGTGCTGGCGGACACGCTCTTGCCGAGGGTGATCGACCGGTTCCTGGTGGCGCACCCGAAGGTGCAGCTGACGATCCGCAATATGCTGAACATGGAGGTCGTCGAGCGGGTGGCGATGGACGAGGCCGACCTCGGCCTGGTGCTGTCGCCGGACAACTACCGCGGCTCCACCGTGGTCGAGCTGCACAAGACCGAGCTCATCGGCATCGTGCCGACCGGACATCCGCTGGTGGCGAAGGGACACATCGACCTGGAGGACGCCCTGCGCTTTCCGCTCATTTCCTTCAGCCGGCTGCTGCCGCTGGGCGCCGCGCTGGACCGCTTGTTCCAGCAGCGGGGGCAGCAACGGCGGGTGGCGATCGAAGTGAGCCAGTCCACGACGGCCTTGTCGATGGTGCGTCAGGGAATCGGCATTGCGCTGGTCGATCCATTCATCCTGATCAACGACAAACCGAGTGGCATCGTCCGGTTGAAGCTGACAACGAGTGTCCCGATCGCCGCGCAGCTTCTCATCCCGCATCACGGGCAAGTCTCCAGGCTCTCCAAGAGCCTGGTGAAGCACACTCGCGCCGTGCTCGCGGAGCTGGTCGCCAAAGGGCAGATCTAGAAGTCCATGGCGGTTGCGGGATCAGGGCGACGGGGCACTCTACTCCGCGACTGTCCCCCGCCGCCGGGAGGGCGGCTCCTCCTTGATGTCGCTGCGTAGAGCGCCCCGCCGCCCTGATCCTGCCAACGTTGTGGGTGTTCGATGCGTCGAACGAACCAATGTCGCCTAAGGGCCGTGGATGGCGGGTGGCTGACGCAGTGAGGTCAAGGAGGAGCCGCCCTCCCGGCGGCGGGGGACACGAACGGAGTCGGCCACGCGCCGTCCACGGCCCGCCGCCCGCACACCTTGCTCGCTCGCCTCGCGATCGCGCACTTGCTTGCGGGTCAGCACACTACGCCGCGCCCGCAATTTTCCGTGCCGTCGAATCCAGCGACGTGCTGAGCATGTCCACGAAGGCCGTGACCCGGCGGGACTTCTGGTGCCGTTGCGGATAGACCGCGTAGATGTCCGCAGGCGGGGTGGCATAGTTCTCCAGCACCTGGCGCAGGCGTCCGCTGCGCAGGTACTTGGCAATGTCCCATTCGGCCCGCAACAGGATGCCGTGGCCGTCCAATGCCCATGCCACGGCGATGTCGCCGTCGTTCGTGCTGAGCGACCCCGTGACCTTCACCGCCTCGCTGCGCCGCCCTGAACTGAGTCGCCACAACCCGTAGGCGCCCTCGCCGTGGTGAATGCTGATGCAGTTGTGACGCGCCAGGTCGGCGGGGCTGCGCGGTGTGCCGTTGCGCGCCAGGTAGCCCGGTGAGGCGCACAGGAGGCGGCGGTTCGCCGCCAACTTGCGCGCAATCACGCGTGCATCGGGCGGCTCGCCAAAGCGCACGCAGACATCGAACACGTCCTCCGACAGCGCAGGCGGGGTCACCGAGAGGTGGAACTGCACCTGCACGTCGGGATAGGCCTTGCAGAACTTCGAGATCACCGGCGCAACGTGGCTACGGCCGAAGCCGAGCGTCGCGTTGACGCGAAGCAGGCCCCGGGGCTCGGCCGTCGATCGGCTCAGGTGCTGCTCCAGGTCGTCGATGTCGGCCAGGATGCGCTTGCCCTCGGTCAGGTACTCCTCGCCTTCGGGCGTCAGGCTGATGCGGCGAGTCGTGCGATTGAGCAGCTGCACGCCCAGGCGTTCCTCGAGCAGCGCCAGCCGCCGGCTGACTGCTGGTGGGGTCAGCCCCAGCTCGCGCGCTGCCGCGGACAGGCTGCCGCAGCGGATCAGCATATGGAAGAAAGCCATCTCCCCCGAGGCATTGGCGATGCTCATTGTGAAGTCCAGTTGAAGAATGGTGTAAGTACGATAGCGATTATTCAGCTGAATGAGTCGTACAGTTTTGCGCATCGGCTGCCGGTACCGGCGGCCCCCGTCATCGAGGAGCCCTAAGTGAACCATTCGCTGTCATCCCTGTCGCGCCGTTCCGTCGTCATCGGCCTGTCCGCCTTGCCGTTGATCGGCCATGCCCAGGCGGCGTACCCGTCCAAGCCGGTCACACTCGTGGTCGGCTACGCACCGGGCGGCACCACCGACATCGTGGCGCGCATGGCGGCACAGGCGCTGAGCGCCGCCACCGGAAAGACCTTCATCGTCGAAAACAAGGGCGGCGGCAGCACCACCATCGCGACCGGCTACGTCGCCAAGGCGCAGGCCGATGGCTACACGCTGCTGGCCAACGAGATGACGCAGACGATCGTGCCGTCGCTCTTTCCCAAGCTTTCCTTCGACCCGATCAAGGACCTGGCGCCGGTGACCGTGTTCGCCGAGGCGCCTTACGTGCTGGTGGTCAACTCCAACGTGCCGGCCAAGAACCTGCGCGAGCTGGTGGAGCTGGCCAAGGCACAGCCCGGCAAACTCAACTTCGCGTCCGGCGGCGCCGGCAGCGGGCCGCACATCGCCGGCGAACTGCTCAAGGCCGTAGCCGGCATCGAGATGACCCATGTGGCCTACAAGGGCTCCGGCCCGGCCGTACAGGACCTGCTCGGCGGCCAGGTGGAAGTGCTGATCACGGCCGCTCCCACCGTGTCGGCCCAGCTCGCGTCCGGACGCATGCGCCCGCTGGCAGTTGCCCATACCAAGCGGCTATCTTCCCTGCCGAACGTGCCGACGGCGGCCGAGGCCGGTTTCCCGGGTTTCCGGATCGCCAATTGGTTCGGCCTGGCCGCGCCGAAGGGCACGCCGCCCGACGTGATCGCCTTCCTGCACGCCGAAGTGCAGAAGATGATCAAGCGCCCCGAAGTGCTCGAGAAGCTGCTGGCCGCCGGGGCCGAACCCGTGTCCATGACGCCCGCGGAAGCGGCCCGCCACATCGACACGGAAGCGCGCCGCTGGGCCGAGCTGATCCACAAAGCCGGCATCAAGGTGGACTGAGCCACCCATCAACGAAGACAAGACAAAGACAGATGAAGATCACCAAAATCGAGGCCCTGCACGTGGGCCAGTTCATGTTCGCCCGTGTGTCCACCGACGAAGGCATCGTCGGCTTTGGCGAGGCGGGTACCTGGGGCCACATCGAGGCTGCCGGCGCCTGCATCCGGCGCTTTGCCGAATACCTCGAAGGCAAAGACGCCTTCGCGATCGAGCATCACTGGAACGTGATGCACCGCTTCAGCTACTTCCAGGGAATGGCCGAGAACGCTGCGATTTCCGCCATCGACATCGCCCTGTGGGACATCAAGGGCAAGGCGCTGGGCGTGCCGATCTATGAGCTGCTGGGCGGCGCCGCCCGCAAGAAAGCCCGCATCTACGGCCACATCTACGAGAACACGATCGACAAGATGCTCGTGGAGTGCAAGGCCAAGATGGAGGCCGGCTTCACTGCCTTCGGCCACCTCAACCCGTTCCTGGACGAAGGGCACGATCAGGTCTACTTCAAGACGCACATCAAGAAGATGCGCGACGCCATCGACAACACCAAGCGCATGCGCGAGGTGGTCGGCGATCGCGTGGATCTGCTGATCGAGCTCCACCGCCGGCTGACTCCCGCCGAGGCGATCGTGTTCGCCCGCGGTATCGAGGAGACGCACCCGATGTTCATCGAGGATCCCATCCGCCCCGAGAGCGCCGATGCGATGGCGCGCGTGGCCGAGAAGATTCACATCCCCATCGCCACCGGCGAGCGCTTCGCGACGATCTACGAGTTCCAGGCGCTGCTGGCGCGCGGCGGCGTCGAGTACGCGCGGGTCGATGTCTGCCTGTGCGGCGGCATCACGGGCGCCCGAAAGGTGGCGGCGATGGCCGAGGCGCACCAGGTTCAGGTGGTGCCGCACAACCCCTTGTCGCCCATCGGCCTGGCCGCGTGCCTGCAGGTGGCGGCCGCCATCCCGAACTTCGCCATCCAGGAGTACGCGACAGGCTTCGAGGCCGGCATCTTTGAATCGCGACCGGAGCACCTGGGCAGCAATATCGTGGACAAGGTGCCGCTGCCGGACAACGGCTTCGTGGACATCCCGACCGGCCCGGGCCTTGGCATGAATCTGCTGAAGGACGCCCAGAAGATCCGGCCGCCGCTGTCCAAGCCGATCTCCATGCGACCGCATTTCGACGGATTCGTCGTCGATCAGTAAGACAGCGCCAAAGCCGCGCTGGGGCGCTTGACACTCGTCAAGCAGCCGTGCCGATACAGGTGCACACTTGAGGCAACTCGAGAAGGTGAGGCACCTCATGTACAGGCGAATTCTGGTTGCGCTGGACGGCAGCGAAACTTCCATGAGGGCGCTCACGGCGTCGCTCAACCTGGCGCGCCAGGGCGGGGGCCGCGTGCGGATGGTGCATGTGGTCGAGGAGCTCGCTTACCTCGGCGGTTTCGATCCCTACGGTGCCTCCTCCGGCGACCTGATCAAGGTTATCCGGGAGAACGCAGCCAAGGTGCTTGCCAACGGCATGGCGGCCGCGGAATCGGCCGGCGTCGAAGCCGACACGGTGCTCTACGACAACTTCGGCGAGCGGCTGCCCGAGGCGGTGGCCGATGCGGCAAAGCAGTGGAACGCCGACCTGATCGTGGTGGGCACGCACGGGCGGCGCGGCATCGGCCGCGTGCTGATGGGTAGCGGCGCCGAGCAGATCATCCGGCTCTCACCGGTGCCGGTGCTGGTGATCCGCTCGCCAGAGACGCCACCAGCGTAGCGCGCCCAGCCACGCGCCGATAGCCGCCGCCATCAGTGCCACCGCAACGGCTATATCGGCCGACGGAAGCGCGAAGCCCATGACCTGACGCATCCACGGCAGGCCCAGCACCAGCGCGAGCATGCCGGCCACGCCCATCACCAGCAGGGCCAGCCAGCGATTGCGGATGCGCGGCAGGCCGCTCCTGCGCCAGTTCATCCGGTTGGCTGGCACCAGCAGGAACACGCCGCCCACGAGTGCGAGGAACGACGTGGTGCGCACGTCGGCACCGGACCATTCCTGCGCGACGATCGCCGCGCACCCGGCCGTCAGGATCGCCGCCATCCCCAGGCCCTGAACCAGGCCGTCCACCACATTGGTCCACTCGAACGGCGAGGCGCCCACAGGCCGAGGCCTGCGTTCCATCAGGTCGGCGGCCGCAGGCTCGGCCTCGAACACCACCGAGCAGGCCGGATCGATGATGAGCTCGAACAGCACCACCTGCGCCGGCAGCAGCAGCAGCGGCCAGTGCATCAGCGTGGGCACCAGCGCCAGCGCGATGACCGGCACGTGGATCGCGAAGATGAAGCGCACGGCGGTGCGGATGTTGTCGTCGATGTGGCGGCCCTGTCGGATCGCGTGCGTGATGCTGGCGAAGCTGTCGTCCAGCAGCACGATGGCGGCCGCCTCGCGCGCGACATCAGTGCCGCGCTCGCCCATCGCGATGCCCACGTGTGCGGCCTTGAGCGCCGGCGCGTCGTTGACGCCGTCGCCCGTCATGCCCACGCGCTCGCCGTCGGCCTGCAACGCCCGCACCAGGCGCAGCTTCTGCTCGGGCGCCAGACGGGCGCAGATCTCCACGTCCCGCAGCCGCGGCACCAGCGCGGCCTCGTCCATCGCCGCGAGTTGCGCGCCGGTGAGCACGTCCGCCCTGTCCGACAAGCCCACCTGGCGCGCGATGGCATGCGCGGTGGCCGGGTGGTCGCCCGTCATCATGATCACGCGGATGCCGGCGCGCCGGCAGGCAGCGACGGCGGCGGGCACTTCGGGGCGCGGTGGATCGGCCAGGGCGACGAGGCCCAGCAGGTGGAAAGTGAAATCATGCTGGCTCGCGGGCCACTGCGCGCCTTGCCACTCGCCGCGGGCCACGGCCAGCACGCGCAAGCCGCGTTCGGCCATGCCCTGCACTTCGCGTTGCACGGCGGCACGGCCGTCCTCGCCCAGGTGGCACAGGTCGGCCACCGCCTCCGGCGCGCCCTTGCAGGCCAGCAGGTGACGCTGGCGCTCCTGGGCCGGGAACACGTGCGTCATCGCCAGGATGTCCGGCGACAACTCGTAGGCTTGCACCGGCGTCCAGGCGTCGTGCACGTGTTCGGTGCCGCGCAGGTGATTTCCCACGAAAGCACGGATCGCCTTTTCCATCGGGTCGAACGGATCGGCCGGCGTGGCGAGCATCGCGAACTCGGCAAGCTCGTGAAATCCCTCGGGCAGAACATCGCCTGCCCCGTCGCGCCAGACCGCGCTTGCGACGCGCAACTCCGCCACCTGCATGCGGTTTTGCGTGAGCGTGCCCGTCTTGTCCACCGCCAGCACCGTGATGCCGCCCAGCGCCTCCACGGCCTGCACACGGCGGGCCAGCACCTTCTGGTGCGAAAGCCGCCAGGCGCCCAGGGCGAGGAACACGGTGAGCACGACGGGAATCTCTTCGGGCAGGATGGCCATCGCCAGCGCGATGCCCAGCAGCGCGCTTTCCAGCAGCGGCCGGCCGTCCCACAGCCAGGCGAGAAGCACGAGGCCGGCGGCCACGGCAAGGCCGCCGGCCGCCAGCGCGCGCACGATGCGGCGCGAGCCGCGCTGCAGGTCCGAATCCACGAGCGCAGTGCCCGCCAGCGCCACGCCGATACGTCCCACGGCCGTACGCGGCCCCGTGGCGCGAACGCGCGCAAGACCCACGCCCTTGGTGACGACGGTGCTGGCAAAGACGAAGGGGCTGCCCTCGCTGCCGGGCTGGCCGATGGGCTGCTCCTCCTCGCCGGGCAGGTGCAGCAGCGGCGCGGGCTCACCCGTCAGTAACGACTCGTCCGCCTGGAGCTGTCCTTGCAGCAGCAGCGCATCTGCCGGAACGCGATCACCCTCGCGCAGCACCAGCAGGTCACCCGGCACCACCTCGCGGCTGGCAATGCGCTCCTCGACGCCATCGCGCACCACCAGCGCGCGCGGCGCCGAAAGGTCGCGCAGGGCCTCGAGCGCACGCTGGCTCTTGCGCTCCTGCACCAGCGTGAGCGCGATGATTGCCACCACGGAAGAAAGGAGGAACAGCGCCTCGGCCGCGTCGCCGAGTACGAGGTAAATGCCGCCCGCGGCCAGCAGCATGAGGAACATCGGTTCCGTCAGCACCCCCAGGGCGATGCGCAGCATCGACTTGGGCTCGCTGCCCGGCAGCGCATTCGGCCCCGTCGATTCCAGCCGGCGCGCGGCTTCCTGCCGGGTCAGGCCCTGTATGTCGTGGTGGAGCATGAACCCAGACTAGCGGCGCGCGCGAACCCGCGCTTGACCGGCGTCAATGCGCCCGCCCGGCACGGCCGGGTGCCCCGATGTGCCAGCCCTAGAATCAATCAGGAGAGCCCCACGTGGCAGGCACAAGAACCGATGACACCGCGTTGACGTGGCATGCCCTGCCGGCTGAACGGGTGTCCGCTGAATTCGGCGTCGATCCGCAGGTCGGCCTCGCGGACGGGTCCGTCGCCCAGCTGCGCGCCCGGCACGGCGAGAACGTGCTCCCCGAGCCGCCGCGCAGGCCCCTGTGGTTCATGTTCGCGCGCCAGTTCAAAAGCCCGCTGATCTACATCCTTTTCGTGGCCGCGGTGCTCGCCGTCGCGCTGGGCCATCACGGCGACGCGGCGGTGATCATCGGGGTGGTGCTGGTCAACGCCCTGGTCGGCGCCTTCCAGGAAGGGCGCGCCGAGCGCTCGATGGAGGCGCTGCGGCGCCTGGCCGCACTGCATGTCCGCGTTCTGCGCGCCGGTGTCGAACAGGTGATCGAGGCGCGCGAACTCGTTCCGGGCGACGTCGTGCTGCTGGCCGCCGGCGATGCCGTGGCGGCCGACGCGCGCCTGCTGGCCGAAGCGCAGTTGCAGATGGCCGAGGCCGCGCTGACCGGCGAATCGGCGCCGGTGTCCAAGTCCGTCGCGGCGGTGCCCGAGGCCTCAGGACTGGGCGACCGTCATTGCATGGTCTATTCGGGCACGCACGTGGCCGCCGGGCGCGCGCGGGCCGTGGTGGTGGCGACCGGCGCGAATACGGAGGTGGGCCGCATCGCCACCCTGACCGAGCGTGCCGAGGAACCGAAGACACCGCTGGAGCAGCGCCTCAACCAGTTCGGGCGCGCGCTGGTCGCGGCCGCGCTCGGCCTGTTCGTGCTGGTCATGGTGCTGGGACTGTGGCGCAAGCTGCCGCTGTCCGAAGTCCTGATGGTCGCGATCAGCCAGATGGTCTCGATGGTGCCCGAGGGGCTCCCGGTGGCGATGACGATCGCATTGGCGGTCGGCATGCAGCGCATGGCCGAGCGCGGCGCGATCATCCGGCGCCTCTCCGCGGTGGAGACACTGGGCTCCACCACCGTCATTTGCAGCGACAAGACGGGCACGCTGACAAGGAACGAAATGACGGCCGTGGCGTTGTGGCTGCCCGGCGGACGCGAACTCACTGTGAGCGGGATCGGCTACGCGCCCGAGGGGACGATTGCCGGGTCGGGTTGGACTGCGGACCCTTCAGACCCGGCATTGCGCGACCTGCTGCTGGCCGCCGCTCTGTGCAACGACGCCGAACTGCTGTCGCCGGAAGATGATCGTGCCGCCTGGACGGTGCTGGGCGACCCCACGGAAGGCGCCCTGCTGGTGCTCGCACGCAAGGGCGGCCTCGATCTCGAGCAGGTCCGCAACGCCGCGTCGCGCGACGCCGAGCTGCCCTTCGACTCGGACGCCAAGCTCATGGCCACCCGCCACTGCTGCGATGGCGCGCCGCGCCGCGTGCTGGTCAAGGGTGCCCCAGAGGCGGTGCTGCAACTTTGCGCAGCCGACGGCACGGCAGCGATGCACGCCGCGCGCGAGGCGGCCGACGCAATGGCGACCCAGGCGTTGCGCGTGCTCGCGTTCGCCGCGGTGGAAGACGACCCGCTCGACGCGCAAGCCGGTGTGGAGGCGCTCACGGGGCGCGCCCACCTGCTCGGCCTCGTCGGAGAGATCGATCCGCCGCGCGAGGAGGCGCGACTGGCGGTGGCCGATTGCCGGGCCGCGGGAATTCGCCCCGTCATGGTGACGGGCGACCACAAGCTGACGGGCCTGGCCATCGCGCGCGAACTCGGCATCGCGCGCGATGGCGAGCGGGCCATCGACGGCCCCGAGCTCGAACGCATGGGTGAGGGCGACCTGCGCGACGGCCTGCCCCGCATCGCGGTATTCGCCCGTGTCCATCCGGCGCAGAAGCTGCGCATCGTCGAAGCCTTCCAGGCACGCGGCGACGTGGTCGCGATGACGGGCGACGGCGTCAACGACGCACCGGCACTGGCGCGCGCCGACGTGGGTGTGGCCATGGGGATCACCGGTACCGAAGTGGCCAAGAGTGCGGCCAAGATCGTCGTCACGGACGACAACTTCGCCACCATCGTCAGCGCGGTCGAGCAGGGCCGGCTGGTCTACGGCAACCTGAAGAAGGTGATCCTCTACCTCTTCGCCACCTCGGTGGACGAAGTGCTGGTGTTGCTCCTGGCGCTGCTGGGGGGCTTTCCCTTGCCGCTGGCTGCTGTGCAGATCCTGTGGATCAACATCGTGACGGAGGGCACGCTGACGGTGAACCTCGTGATGGAACCGCCCGATGGCGACGAGATGCGGCACCGGCCCGTTGCGCGCGACGACCCCCTGCTCGACCGGTTGATGCTCGCTCGCACGGCGTTGATGGCTTCGTGCGCGGCGGCCGTCGCCTTCGGCTGGTTCGCGTGGCGCTTGCGCCACGGCGTGCCCCTGGAGATCGTGCGCACCGAGGTTTTCACGCTGGTGGCGATGAGCCAATGGTTCAACGTGCTCAACTGCCAGTCGGCCACCGCGTCCGCGTTCGGGCGGCGCCTGCTGCGCAATCGCTGGCTGCTGGGCGGCCTGGTGCTGTCGGTGATGCTGCAGGCCCTGGTGCTGTACGCCCCGCCGATGAACAGGTGGTTCCACACGGTCCCGCTGCCGTTGGGCACGCTGCTGGTGCTCGCGGCGCTGGCGAGCGTGGTGCTGTGGGTCGAGGAAGCCCGCAAGCTGCTGCGAAAAACCGGGCGCGCGCCCTCCCCGGCGTGAACATGTCCCTGCTCTGGCTGACACTCCAGTTCGTCATCTGTGCGCTACTCATCGCGCGCGCGGGTTTCGTGCTCAGCCGCAGCGCCGATGCGCTGGCTGAGGCCTACGGCTGGGGCCGCGGCTGGGTCGGTGTCGCGCTACTCGCCACGGTCACCTCTCTGCCCGAACTGGCCTCGGGCATCAGTGCGGTCGTCCTCATCCAGGCGCCCAACCTGGCTGTCGGAAATGCGCTGGGCGCTTGCGTCGTGAACCTCGCGTTCCTGGTCGTCGTGGACGTGTCGCAACGGCAGCAGCCAATGTATCGGGAAGCCAGCGCCTCGCACCTCCTGTCGGCGGCCTTTGGCGTGGTGATGATGGGCTTCGTCGCGATGAGCCTCGTGATCCGCGCACCGGCCGTGCTGCATGTGGGTCTGTACAGCCCGCTGCTGCTGGGGCTCTACCTGCTTGCATTGCGCAGCGTCCACTCTCATGAGAAGGAACAGGCCGCTCCCGCCGCGGCGGACATAAGGCCCAACACCGAGGACAAGCGCCGCAGCTGGCGCCGCTTCGTCCTCGCGGCCATGGTGGTGCTCGCGGCCGGCATCTGGCTGCCGCAGGTGGCCGACGCGCTGGCGGGCGCGCTGGGCCTGTCGCGCACCTTCGTCGGCACGGTTTTCATGGCCGTAGTGACAACGCTGCCAGAAATGGCCGTGACCGTCGCGGCGCTGCGCCTTGGCGCGTTGGACATGGCCATCGGCAACCTGCTGGGAAGCAACATGTTCAACGTGTTGATCCTCGCGGTGGACGATGCCGTCTACACCAGAGGGCCGTTGCTCGCCGATGCGGGACCGGCGCATGCCGGGACGGCCGCCACGGCCCTGGTCATGATGGGACTGGTGATCATCGGCCTGGTGATGCGGCCGCGCGGCCACGTTCTGCGCGGCCTGAGCTGGGTCAGCGTGGGCTTGGTCGCGGCGTATGTGATTAACGCGGCTCTGGCCTACCTGAGCGGCGCGTGATGGCCGGTGCAGCCGCTACTGCTGCGGGCAACCGTCGGGCCGTTCGCCTGAGGCGAGCGGGCAGAGGTTGACTTCCGCAGGCGGCGTGCCCAGCAAGGCGGTGAGGCCGCTCGCGATCATGGAGATGCCCCAGAACACGAAAAAGCCGACGGTATAGGCGCCCTGGCGCGACAGGGCGAGCGGCCGGCCACCCCAGGTCATGTCCTGCGGATCCACCATGGCGAACACCACCAGCTCGAGGATGCAGGCGGCGAGGAACGCGGGCCAGACGACCCACATCAGTTTCTGGTTCCACATGGCGGTCTCCTTCGGTGGCGCGCCCTTCAGCGCGCCGGCGTGGCCGTGGGCGTGGCCGCGTGATTGCGGCCCTGCAACGCGGGCATCATCGCCTTTTCCTTCGCGAGCGTCTTGTTGATCTCGACACCCCTGCGGTAATAGTCCTCGGCCAGCACCGGGTCCGGGCTGCTCATGGCGATGAAGGCCGTAATGAACCCCGCGACCACGACGGCGCACGGCCCGGCGATCACCAGCCAGACGTGGCCGAACTTCCACCAGGGCTCGGACGTTTGCGTTGTCTTGTCGTCGTTCATTCGTATCCCCTTTTATCTCGGCACCAGGAAGGCCGACTTCTCGCTGATGCGATCTTCGCCCTCTACGGCGGCGATGGTGAAATGGATCGGGTGCGAGCCCGGCTGCGCGCTTCCATACGGGATCTGCAGCCTCACCGCCACCCAGCGCGATTCAGCCGGGCCGACAATGGCCTCAGCCTCGGATGCGATCGCGAGCCCCTCGAGGCCGGTGGCCGAGATGCGGTAGCGCTGCGGCTGCTCGGTGGCGTTCATGATCTGCAGGCGGTACACGTTCTCCAGCTTGCCGCCCGCGACGATGCGCGACAACGCGGCGCGGTCGCGCACCACATCCACCTTGAACGGCGTGCGCACGACGAGGCTCGTGAGCACGACCACCGTGAGTGTCAGCAGCACCGTGGTGTACACCAGCACGCGCGGGCGCACGATGTGCCGCAGGATCTCCGCGCGGTGCCAGCCTTTGACCTCGGCGTTCTGCGTCGTGAAGCGAATCAGCCCACGCGGGTAGTTCATCCGGTCCATCACCGTGTTGCACACGTCGATGCAGCCGGCGCAGCCGATGCACTCGTACTGAAGGCCGTTGCGGATGTCGATGCCGGTCGGGCAGACATGCACGCACAGGTTGCAGTCCACGCAGGAGCCCAGCGCCAGCTCGGCCGGATCGGCCTTGCGCGAACGCGAGCCACGCGGCTCGCCGCGGCTGGCGTCATAGCTGACGATCAGGGTGTCCTTGTCGAACATCGCGCTCTGGAAGCGCGCGTAGGGGCACATGTACTTGCACACCTGCTCGCGCAGGAAGCCCGCGTTGCCGTAGGTGGCCAGCGCGTAGAAGTTCACCCAGAACCATTCCCAAGGGCCAAACGACAGCGTGAAGGCCTCGCCCCACAGCGTCCTGATTGGCGTGAAGTAGCCCACGAATGTGAAGCCTGTCCACAGCGCCAGCGTGATCCACACTATGTGTTTCGCACCCTTGCGGGCGAACTTGTTGGCCGACATCGGCGAGGCGTCCAGGCGCATCCGCGCATTGCGGTCGCCCTCGATCTTGCGCTCGATCCACAGGAAGATTTCGGTGTACACCGTCTGCGGGCAGGAGAACCCGCACCACAGGCGCCCGGCCACGGCCGTGAAGAGGAACAGCGACAACGCGCTGATCACCAGCAGCCCCGTGAGGTAGATGAAATCCTGCGGGTACAGCACGTGCCCGAAGATATAGAAGCGGCGCGCGCCCAGATCGAACAGCACCGCCTGGCGCTCGCCCCACTCCAGCCACGGCAGGCCATAGAAGATGATCTGCGTGAGGAAGACGAAGCCCCAGCGCCAGCGCGCGAACACGCCCGTCACCTTGCGGGGATAGATCTTCTTCTGCGCTTCGTAGAGCGACTCGCCGGGCTCTTCCGGGCCTGCGGGGACGATAGGAATCACCTTGCGAACTGCGGCAGGTGAGGTCACTGGGAGAACTCCTTAGGGCTTGGCGGGCGTGGCTTTGTTGGACAGGCCCCACACGTAACTGGCCAGGACATGGAGCTGCGCGTCGGTCAGCTTGCCTTGCTGGGCCGGCATCTCATTGACCTTGCCATTGTTGACCATGTTGACGATGGCTTGCTCGCCCCAGCCATGAAGCCACACGTCGTCGGTCAGGTTTGGCGCGCCGAGTGCCTGGTTGCCCTTGCCGTCCATGCCGTGGCAGGCGGCGCAGGCCGTGAACTTGGCCTTGCCTAGCTGCGCGCGCAGCGAATCGTGCGGGCTGTTTGACAAGCTCAGCACGTAATTGGCGACGTTCTTCACGTCATCGGGTGTGCCGACGGCGGCGCCCATGGGCGGCATCTGCCCACGCCGGCCGGCAGTGAGGGTTTCCTTGATCTTGTCGGGCGTGCCTCCGTGCAGCCAGTCGGCATCCGCGAGGTTCGGGAAGCCCTTGGTGCCGCGCGCATCGGAGCCATGGCATTGCGCGCAGTTGTTCATGAACAGGCGCTCGCCGATGCCCATCGCGTTGAGGTCCCCCGCGAGTTCTTCCGTCTTGCGGGCGGTGAACTGCGCATACAACGGTGCGAGCTCCTGGGTGGCCTTGTCCACTTCGGCTGTGTATTCGCCGCGCGTGGACCATTTCAGCTCGCCGGGGTAGCTGCCCAGGCCCGGATAGGCCACGAGGTACATCAGCGAGAAGATGATCGTGATGACGAACAACCACATCCACCAGCGCGGCATCGGGTTGTTCGCCTCGCGCAGGTCATCGTCCCAGACATGGCCTGTGGTGTTATCCGCGGAGGGCACGACCTTCTTGCGCGCGGTAATCCACAGCAGCAGCAGGCAGGCCAGGATACTGAACACGGTCAGCCCGGCAACATAGATCGACCAGAAGTTGGCGTTGAAATCGCTCATGACCAGGCCTCCTGCAGAGCCGCCTCAAAGGAGGACTGCACCCCCTCGGGGGGCAGCGAACGAATGTGAGCGTGGGGGTACATGTTTCTGCTCCGCTTAATCTTGTTCGAACGGGATCCGCGCGGCTTCGTCGAAGCGGTCGCGGTTGTGGCGGGCGTAGGCCCACCATGCGATGCCCAGGAAGGCGCCGAAGCTCGCCAGCGTGGCGGCGATGCGAAGGATGGTGATCATTTCAGTGCCCTCCCCATCGATTGCAGGTACGCGACCAGCGCGTCCATCTCGGTCTTGCCCTTGAGCTCGTCGGTGGACTTGGCGATTTCGGCGTCGGTGTAGGGCACGCCCACGGCGCGCAGGGCCTTCATGTGCGTGGCGATGGAGGCGTGGTCGGCCGCGTTCTTGTCCAGCCAGGGATAGGCGGGCATGTTCGACTCCGGCACGACGTCGCGCGGGTTGTTCAGGTGGATGCGCTGCCACTCGTCGCTGTACTTGCCGCCCACGCGGTGCAGGTCCGGGCCGGTGCGCTTGCTGCCCCACTGGAACGGGTGGTCGTAGACGAATTCGCCGGCCACGGAGTAGTGACCGTAGCGCAGCGTCTCGGCGCGGAACGGGCGGATCATCTGCGAGTGGCAGTTGTAGCAGCCCTCGCGCACGTAGATGTCGCGGCCGGCCAGTTGCAGCGGGGCGAGCGGCTTGACGCCCTCCACGGCTTGCGTGGTGCTCTTCTGGAAGAACAGCGGCACGATCTCGACCAGGCCGCCGACGGCGACGACCAGAAGGATCAGCACGATCATCAGGAAATTGCTGGTCTCGATCTTCTCGTGGGAGAAGCCGGCCGCGGTGGTGTTGTGTTCGCTCATGATGTTTCGCTTTCGGTCAGGCGGCCACGGGGACTGCAACGGGCACTCGCACCGAGTGGCCCTTCGCCATCGTCATCCAGGTGTTCCAGGCCATGACCAGCATGCCGCCGAGGTACAACAGGCCGCCGAGCACGCGGATCACATAGAAGGGATACGTGGCCTTCACCGATTCGACGAACGTGTAGGTGAGCGTGCCGTCGCCATTGATGCCGCGCCACATGAGGCCCTGCATCACGCCGGCGATCCACATCGCGGCGATGTACAGCACGATGCCGATGGTCGCCATCCAGAAGTGCAGCTCGATCGCGGGGACGGAATGCATCTTCTTCTGGCCGAACAGGCGCGGGATCAGGTAGTACAGCGAGCCCATCGAGATCAGGCCCACCCAGCCGAGCGCGCCGGAGTGCACGTGGCCCACCGTCCAGTCGGTGTAGTGCGACAGTGCGTTCACCGTCTTGATGGACATCATCGGGCCTTCGAAGGTGCTCATGCCGTAGAACGACAGCGACACGATCAGGAAGCGCAGCACCGGGTCGTCGCGCAGCTTGTGCCAGGCGCCCGACAGCGTCATGACGCCGTTGATCATGCCGCCCCAGCTCGGCGCGAGCAGGATCAGCGAGAACACCATGCCCACCGATTGCGTCCAGTCGGGCAGCGCGGTGTAGTGCAGGTGGTGGGGGCCGGCCCACATGTAGGTGAAGATCAGCGCCCAGAAGTGGACGATGGAGAGGCGATAGCTGTAGACGGGGCGCTCGGCCTGCTTGGGGATGAAGTAGTACATCATCCCGAGGAAGCCGGCCGTGAGGAAGAAGCCCACGGCGTTGTGGCCGTACCACCACTGGATCATTGCATCCTGCACGCCGGCATAGGCCGAGTAGGACTTCATGAAGCCCGCGGGAATGGCCGCGCTATTGACCAGGTGCAACAGGGCCACGGCGAGGATGAACGCGCCGTAGAACCAGTTGGCCACGTAGATGTGGCGCACCTTGCGCATGCCAATGGTGCCGAAGAAGACGATCGCGTAGGAAACCCACACCAGCGTGATCAGGATGTCGATGGGCCACTCGAGCTCGGCGTATTCCTTGCCGGAGGTGTAGCCCAGCGGCAGGCTGATCGCCGCCGCGACGATCACGGCCTGCCAGCCCCAGAACGTGAACGCGGCCAGCTTGCCCATGAAGAGGCGCACGTGGCAGGTTCGCTGCACCACGTAGTAGCTCGTGCCGAACAACGCGCAGCCGCCGAAGGCGAAGATGACCGCGTTGGTATGGAGAGGCCGTAGCCTGCCATAGCTGAGCCAGGGAATGCCGAAGTTCAGTTCGGGCCAGGCAAGCTGTGCGGCGATGAAGACGCCCACCAGCATGCCGACCACCCCCCAAACCACGGCCATCAGGGAGAACTGGCGCACAACGGTGTCGTTGTAAAGCGCGCTTTCCGGAGGGCTGTTTTGGTTCATGAATCCACCTGCGTTGTCGTGACCACCCGAGTCTCGCCGCGAGATGGCCACACCGACTTGATGGATATCAATCCGATCGGAGAATGCGCTCCGCTTCGGCGTCGACGCCTTCGAATTGCCCGCGCCAGACGGCCCAGCCGAGTGCACCGAGGATCAGTAGCGCGAGCGCGACGGACAGCGGGATGAGGATGAAAAGTATGTCCATTGAAAGCGTCCTGTCAGCGGATGCGTGCAAGCCGCGCGGAATTGGCAACCACCAGCAGCGAGCTGGCGGCCATGCCCAGGCCCGCCAACCACGGCGGCATGTAGCCCAGGGCCGCGAGCGGCACGCACACGGCGTTGTAGATGCCGGCCCACGCGAGGTTCTCACGCACGATGTAACGCGTGCGGCGCGCATGCAGCAGTAGCGAAGCCACGGCTCGCAGTTGGCCGCCGAGCACCACGAAATCCGATTTGGCCTGGGCCAGCGGAACGGCCTGCCCCATCGCCACCGAGACGTTGGCGCGCGCCAGCACCGGGGCGTCGTTCACACCGTCGCCCACCATCGCCACAATGTGGCCGCGTTGCTGCGCCAGTCGCACGTGGTCCAGCTTGTCCTCCGGCGAGCAGTCGCCGAACGCCCATTCGATGCCGACGCGGCGGGCCAGCCGCTTGACGGCCACGCCGCGGTCACCGGAGAGAAGTTGCACCCGCAGGCCCAGCTCGCGCAAGGCATTCACGGCCGGCTTCGCATCCTGGCGCATGGCCTCGTCCAGTTCGAACGTTGCAAGCCACCCTTGCTCGTCGGCCAGGTGCACTTCGAGGCCCTGGGCGTCGCGCTGGCGCGCGGGCGCGCCGCAGAACGACGCGGAGCCGAGCCGCAACTGCCGCGCACCACAATCGGTGTCACCTGCGACAATGCCTTGTACGCCGCGCCCCGCGACCTCGGTGACTTGCATGGCCGTGGAGTCGACCGCGCCCGCCGCAGCAGTGATCGCACGCGAGACCGGGTGCAGCGAGTGGCGCGAGAGCGCGCCGGCCAGCGCCAACGCCGTCGCAGCGTCGGCCCCTTCACGCACGTGCGTGCCGACCAGCCCCATGCGGTCCTCCGTGACGGTGCCGGTCTTGTCGAAAATCACGGTGTCGATGGAGGCGCAGCTCTCCAGCGCCTGCAGCCGGCGCACCAGCACGCCCTTGCGCGCCAGCGCCCCCGCAGCGGCCAACGTCGCTGCGGGCGTTGCCAACGACAAGGCGCACGGGCAGGTGACGATCAGCACAGCCACCGCCACGCCCAGCGCATGCCCTGGGTCGATCGGCCACCACAGCACGCCAGCGACCGCCGCGGCCACCATGACCACCAGCAGGAAGGGGCTCGCGATGCGATCGGCCACCTGGGCCAGGTGCGGCTTGTCCATCGACGCCTCTTCCATCAGGGCGACGATGCCGGCATAGCGTGTCTCACCGCCAACGCGTTCCACGCGAACGTGCACCATGCCCGAGAGGTTGTGGCTGCCCGCGATCACCGCTTCGCCCTTGCGCCGCAGCAGCGGCCTGGACTCACCGGTCAGCAGCGCTTCGTCGACACGGGTCTCGCCCGTCGTGACGATGCCATCGGCGGGAAACACTTCGCCCGGTAGCACGCGGATCAGGTCGCCGGCCGCAAGGCGCCGCACCGCCACCCGGCGAAACTCGCCATCCGGCTCCTGCCGTTCGATGGTCTGCGGCAGCCGGCGCATCAAGGCCTCCAGCGCGCCGGCCGTGCGGTCGCGCAGGCGCTGCTCGAGCATGCGGCCCGACAGCAGGAAGAAGACGAACATGGTCACAGAGTCGTACCAGACCTCCTTGCCCAGCGGCCCGGCGGGATCGAAGGTGGCGGCCGAGCTAGCCACGAAGGCGATGAGGATACCCAGCGCCACGGGCACGTCCATGCCGACGCGGCCGTTGCGCACGTCGCGCCAGGCCGCCGCGAAGAACGGCCAGCAGGAAAACAGCACCACCGGCAGCGTGAGCACCCACGAGGCCCAGCGCAGCAGCGCCTCGATGTCGGGCGTGATCTCCCCGGGGCCGGCCATGTACGCGGGCACCGCATACATCATGACCTGCATCATGCAAAAGCCCGCGACCAGCCAGCGCCACAGCATCAGCCGCTGCGCCTGCAGGCGCGGCGCGCTGTTCAACAAGTCGCCCGCGGGCACCGCACCGTAGCCTGCGCGCTTCAGGGCGGCCAGCCAGGCCGATGGCAGGCCGAGCTGCGGCGCCCACACGAGGCGGGCCGTGCCGCTGGCGCCGTTGACCTGCACACTCTCCACGCCGGGCACTTCGCCCAGGGCCTGTTCCACCGTCAGGGTGCAGGCGGCGCAGTGCATTCCCTCGATCGCGAGGTAGGACTCCCACCAGCCGTCACGGCCGGCCACGCGCCGGCCGAACGCCTCCCATTCGCCGGGCTCGTCGAGCACGGCCCAGCCATCGAGCGCAAGAGAGGCAGTCTGCATGCCATCTAGGTTATCGGCACTGAGGGGGCAAGCGCTTGACATTGATCAAGCCGATCCGTGGGGACGAGACCTAAGCTCGACTCAACCCCTTCACTACAGGACTAACCATGTACAAGAAACTCCTGGTCGCCACCGATGGTTCCACCCTTTCCAAGAAAGCCGTACGCAGCGCCGTCGAGCTGGCCGCGTCGCTCGACGCGGAACTGGTTGCACTTTATGTCGTTCCCAACTATCCGGTGAGCTATTTCGAAGGCGGCGTGACGATTTCCACGCAGGAGATCGCGCGCACCGAAAAGCAGTGGGCGGATCAGGGCCAGGCCATCGTCGACGCGGTGAAGGACTCGGCCGAGGCGCAGGGCCTGAAGGCCAAGGCAGTCATCGCACGTTCGAACCTGGTCGCCGAGGCGATCCTCGCGGCCGCCAAGCGCCACAAGTGCGACCTGATCGTGATGGCCTCGCACGGCCGCCGGGGTTTGAAGCGAATGCTGCTGGGCAGCGAGACCCAGCACGTCCTCACCCACAGCAGCATCCCGGTCCTGGTGCTACGCTGACGCTTTTGACTAACAAGAAAGAATGGACCATGAAACTCCTGTTGGCCGCCGATGGCAGCAAGTACACGAAAAAAGCCTTGGCCTTCCTGGTCACGCACGAAGGCCTGACCGGCCCCGACGGCGAACTGGTGGTGCTCAATGTCCAGCCGCCCATGCCGCCCCGCGTCAAGACGATGGTCGGCGCCGCCGCCATCCTGGACTACCAGAAGGAAGAGGCCGAGAAGGTGCTGTCGCCGATCGAGCGCTTTCTCAAGCGTCATAACATCGTGTTCCAAAGCAAGTGGGTGGTGGGCTCGCCTGCGGAGGAGGTTGTCCGCGCCACGAAGCGTGAGAACGCGCACCTGGTTGTCATGGGGACCCACGGCCATGGGCTGCTGGGCCGCGCGCTGATGGGAAGCGTCGCGCAGAAGGTTGTTGCCGAGTGCGAGACGCCGGTTTTGCTGGTGAAGTAGCCGCACGGCCGAGCCTGTGGCACGGCGCGCGGCTCCATTGGAACCAATCGATGAGAGGCTCCTGGACCCTGACCGCCAAGCTGTTCACCAGTGGAGCCACCTTCCTGGTGCTCGCACTGGCGTCGATCGGCCTCACGCTCTGGGTGACCTGGAGCCTGGAGGGCGGCGCCGCCGCCGTGAACGAGGCCGGCCGAATGCGCATGCAGACCTACCGGCTGGCGCTGGAGCTGTCCGGCAACCCCGCCTCGCCCGAAGCGAAAGCGCTGGCCCGCAGTTTCGATGAAAGCCTGGCACTGCTGAAATCGGGCGACCCGTCGCGCCCGCTTTTCGTGCCGTGGTCGTCCGCCACGCGCGAGCAGTTCGAGCGCGTGAGCACCCATTGGGTACTGTTGCGCGACAACTGGCTGGCCGAGCACCCCTCGCCTATCCGCGCGGCCCGCGAGGCCGGAGAATTCGTGGCGCTGGTGGACGGCTTCGTCGCCGCCATCGAGACGCAGATCGCCCGCTGGACCGCGATCCTGCACATGTTCCAGCTCGCGATGATGGGCTTGGCGATCGGCAGCGCGGTGATGATGCTCTACGCCGGTTACCTGTTCGTGCTCAACCCCCTCGCCCGCCTGCAGCGCGGCCTCACGGCGGTGCAGCAGGGCGACCTTTCCACCCGGGTCGAGGTGGACAGCGGGGACGAATTCGGCCAGCTGTCCGCGGGATTCAACGACATGGCGCGCACCCTGCAGTCGCTCTACGGCAGCCTGGAAGAAAAAGTGCGCGAGAAGACGGCGCGGCTGGAGATCAAGCGCCAGCGGCTGGCCGACCTGTACGAAGTCAGTGCCTTCCTGGCGCGCGCCCCGAGCCTGGAGGAACTGGCGCGCGGCTTTGCTCACCAGGTGCGCCGCGTGGCCCGCGCCGACGCCGCCGCCGTGCGCTGGTCGGACGAAGGCAACCAGCGCTACGTGCTGATGGCCGCGGACAACCTTCCCGCCGCCATGGCGGAATCCGAGGCGTGCCTCGTCACCGGAGCGTGCCATTGCGGCCAGCCGCGCGAACATGCCGCCATCCGCGTCATCCCGATTCACAAGCTTCAGCCCGCCCCACTGGACCACTGCCGACGCTCCGGTTTCCGCACCCTGGTGTCGGTGCCCGTGATGCTGCACGAACGGGTGCTGGGCGAAGTTGACCTGTTCTACAACGGCGACGCGCAGCTGGACGACGAACAGCGCGACCTGCTCGACACGCTGGCCAGCCATCTGGCAAGCGCCATGGAAAGCTTGCGGGCGGCGGCGCTGGAACGCGAGGCGGCCGTATCGGAGGAGCGGGGCCTGCTCGCGCAGGAGCTGCACGATTCGATCGCGCAGTCGCTGGCTTTCCTGAAGATCCAGGCCCAGCTGCTGCGCGACGCCATGCGGCGCGAAGACAAGGCGGCCATGGAGCGCATCCTCGGCGAGCTGGACGCCGGCGTGCGCGAGAGTTACGCCGACGTGCGCGAGTTGCTGGTGCACTTTCGCACCCGCACCAGCGAGGAGGACATCGAGCCCGCGCTGCGCACCACGCTCTCCAAGTTCGAGCACCAGACGGGCCTGCGCGCCCACCTGGACATGCAGGGCCACGGCGTCGCCCTGGCCCCTGACGTGCAGGTGCAGGTGCTGCACATCATCCAGGAGGCGCTGTCGAACGTGCGCAAGCACGCCCATGCGAGCGAGGTCGTGCTGCGCGTGTGGCCCTCGCCGGCCTGGCGCTTCGAGGTGCGCGATGACGGAAAGGGCTTCACACCGGACGACGGCGGCGGCGACGAGACACATGTCGGGTTGCGGATCATGCGCGAGCGTGCCCAGCGCATCGGCGCATCGGTGAAGGTGGATTCGTCGCCCGGGCACGGCTGCAGCGTGGTGCTGGAACTGCCCCGCACGCGCGAGGAGGCCACGGATGCAAGAGCCGAAGGGGCGATGACATGACAGCGTATCCCGACGCGGCCGTACGCCTGATGGTCGTGGACGACCATACGCTGTTCCGGCGCGGACTGGTCGCCCTGCTCGCCTCCGACAGCTCCCTCTCCGTGATCGGAGAAGCGTCCGACGCGGGCGAGGCCGTCCGCAAAGCAGCGACGCTGCAGCCGGACGTGATCCTGCTGGACAACCACCTGCCGGGCGCCACGGGGATCCAGGCCTTGCCCGGGCTGAAGGACGCCGCGCCGAACGCGCGCATCATTCTCCTCACCGTGAGCGAAGATGCCGAAGATCTGCAGGCCGCGTTGCGCGCGGGCGCGCACGGCTACTTGCTCAAAACGATCGAAGGCGACCTGCTGGCGCAGGCGATCCACCGCGCCATGAAGGGCGAGGCGGTAGTAAGCCCGGAGATGACCGGCAAGCTGGTCACGGCGTTCCGCGCCGCGTCGGCCCCGGCTCCCGTCGAGCCGCCGCCCGCTCCCGATCCGCTGGCCCAACTCTCCGCGCGCGAGATGCAGGTGCTCGAGCAAATCGCCCTGGGCGCGAGCAACAAGGAAATCGCCCGCACGCTCGAGATCGCCGAGACCACGGTGAAGATCCACGTGCAGCACATCCTGCGCAAGCTGAACCTCTCGTCGCGGGTTCAGGCGGCGGTGTTTGCCAGCGGGCGGGTTTAGGGCGTCGGCTCTGGCAGTGATGCTTGTCATGCCGGACTCGATCCGGCATCCATCGTGGCGTGCGTTGCGTCAGGCTGTTGGCACGCGCTGCGGCGCGGCAGGCGGTACGCGGCAGCGGCTCATACTGTGGCGGTACGACTTCGCGAAGCCGCCACAGAAATCGCCGCTGCCGCGTACCGCCCGCCGCGCCGCGAGAGCGGTGGTATTCCACCGGGGGCGTGCCAACATGGTCTCGGCAAATCCGCGTGTGGGTGTGCTGTGTCGCGCAATCAGACGAGGCGCCTGCGATGAGTGGTTTTGCGGTCGGCGCGAAGCGCTTCGTTGACTAGCTCATCGCGCCTGTTTGAACGTAGCGGCCTCAGGGCGCGAAGTGAGTTGCGCGATGCGACCGCAAAACCGCTCATCGCAGGTTCAGTCGGCCCATAGGGCCGACCGCCTCGTCGCGCGGCACAGCACACCCGCACGCGGATTTGCCCGCGAGGTACAGGCGTGCGAACGCTTAGCGCCGCACCAACGATTCGATAGGCTGAGCCCGAACGGGAACGGGGCCTAAGACGATTCCTAGCCCCCTCAGCGCCCACCGAGCACCGATCCGGACGAATCCCAGCACCTTTTTGGGACGCCACCGATGGGCTCGCGCACCCCGAACGGGAATCATTACCGCATGCAGTTTCCCGCCCAATTCGCCACCCGACTAGTTCCAAAGAACGATGCCGCGCCGTTCGGCATCCTCCTTTTGCACAGCCACCCCTGCACCACGGAGGGATATTCGCCAAGGCCGCAAAGAGAGACATTGGTGCCCGTCAAGAAGGAACCCAGGAGCCCCAAGTGACGCACAGAAAGCAAATCCATCCGCCGGATCACGTCGTCAGCCGCCAATCATGGTCCGTGCTGGCGGTCAGCACGCTGGCATTCACCACGTGTTTCATGGTCTGGATGATGTTCGGCGTGATCGGCATCCCGATCAAGAAGACGCTCAACCTCAATGCCACCGAATTCGGCCTGCTCACGGCCATGCCGGTGCTCACGGGCTCGCTGATCCGCGTGCCGCTGGGCATCTGGACAGACAGGTTCGGCGGCCGCATCGTGATGGCGATTTTGATGGCCATCACCGTGCCGGCCATCTACCTCATGTCGTACGCCACGGCGTACTGGCACTTTCTGGTCATCGGCCTGTTCGTCGGCCTGGCCGGTGGCTCGTTCTCCGTCGGCACGCCTTACGTGGCTCGCTGGTTCCCCCGCGCACGGCAGGGCCTCGCGATGGGCGTGTACGGCGCGGGCAACTCCGGCGCGGCCGTGAACAAGTTCATCGCGCCTGCTCTCGTGGTCGGCTTCGGCTGGACGATGGTTCCGCAGGTGTACGCGGCCGTGATGCTCGGCACGCTGGTGCTGTTCTGGTTCTTCAGCTATAGCGACCCCAAGCACCTGGTCTCCAGCAACGTGAAGTTCGTGGACCAGCTCAAGGCGCTGAAAGACCCGAAGGTGCTGCGCTACTGCCAGTACTACAGCATCGTGTTTGGCGGCTACGTCGCGCTCTCACTGTGGATGGTGCAGTACTACGTCGGCGAGTTCGGCCTGGACATCCGCTGGGCCGCCCTGCTGGCCGCCGCGTTCTCGCTGCCCGGCGGCGTGCTGCGCGCCATCGGCGGATGGCTCTCCGACAAGTACGGCGCGCACACGATGACCTGGTGGGTCATGTGGGTCAGCTGGATCTGCCTGTTCATGCTCTCGTACCCGCAGTTCGACGTCACCTTCATTACCGTCAACGGCCCCAAGAGCTTCAGCCTGGGCTTGAACGTGTACGTCTTCACCGCGCTGATGTTCATCCTGGGCATCGCCTGGGCCTTCGGCAAGGCCAGCGTGTTCAAGTACATCAGCGACGACTACCCGAACAACATCGGCACCATCTCCGGCATCGTCGGCCTCGCCGGCGGCCTGGGCGGCTTCGTCCTGCCGATCATGTTCGGCGCCCTGATGGACCTCACCGGCCTGCGCTCCAGCGCCTTCATGCTGATGTACGGCGTGGTCTGGGTGTCGCTCATCTGGATGTACTTCACCGAGGTGCGCCGCACTGAAGTCATGGGCAGCGAGGCGCCCGAGAGCCCGTCGTTCCATCTTCACCACACCGTCTCCGAAGGCAAGTCCGCCTCGCTCGATACCGCTCTTGGAAGGGCATGATCATGAGTACCTCTGTTGCACCCGTCCCCCGTCGCGGCCGCGTGCTGTCGATCTGGCAACCCGAAGACAAGGCCTTCTGGGAACGCGAAGGCGAGGCCATCGCCAAAATCAACCTGTGGATCAGCGTCCCGGCGCTGTTCCTGGCCTTCGCGGTCTGGCAGGTCTGGAGCGTCGTCGCCGTCGGCCTGCCGGCCCTCGGCTTCAAGTACTCCACCAACCAGCTGTTCTGGCTGGCCGCAGCGCCCGCGCTCTCCGGCGCCACGCTGCGGATCTTCTACTCGTTTATCGTGCCCGTCGTGGGCGGGCGCCGCTGGACCGCGCTCTCCACCGCCAGCCTGATGATCCCCGCGATTGGCATCGGGTATGCGGTGCAAGACAACACGACCACCTACCCGACGATGCTGATGCTGGCGCTGCTCTGCGGCCTGGGCGGCGGCAACTTCTCGTCCAGCATGGCCAACATCAGCTTCTTCTTCCCGAAGGAGCGCAAGGGCTCGGCCCTCGGCGTCAACGCCGGATTGGGCAACCTGGGCGTGTCGGTGGTGCAGTTCCTGAGCCCGCTGATCGTGACGGCCGGCATCTTCGGCATCTTCGGCGGCGATGCGCAAACCATCGTCAAGAACGGCCAGACCGTGCAAGTGTGGACGCAGAACGCCGCCTTCATCTGGGTGCCGTGGATCTTGATTGCGTCGTTGGCCGCCTGGTTCGGCATGAACGACATCGCCAACGCCAAGGCGTCCTTCGCCACGCAGGCCACGATCTTCCGTCGCAAGCACAACTGGTTGATGTGCGTGCTGTACCTCGGCACCTTCGGCTCGTTCATCGGCTACGCGGCGGGCTTTCCGCTGCTCATCAAGAGCCAGTTCCCCAGTGTCAACGCGCTGGCCTATGCCTGGCTCGGCCCCCTGATCGGCGCCGTGGTGCGGCCTTTCGGCGGCTGGCTCTCGGACAAGCTGGGCGGCGCCACGGTGACGTTCTGGAACTTCGTCGTGATGGCCGGCGCGGTGGTCGGTGTCCTGTACTTCCTGCCCAGCGGCCCCTCGGGCGGCAACTTCACCGGCTTTTTCCTGATGTTCCTCGTGCTGTTCTTCACCACCGGCATCGGAAACGGCTCGACGTTCCGGATGATTCCCGTGATCTTCCTCAACGAGGCGCTGGCGCGTGTCAACCAGAATGACCCGCAGGCCAAGGCCGCCGCAATCAAGGAAGGCAACACCGAAGGCGCGGCCACGCTCGGCTTCACCGCAGCGATGGCAGCTTACGGCGGATTCTTTATCCCCAAGAGCTACGGCACGTCGATCACCCTGACCGGCGGCCCCGAGGCTGCCCTGTACGTCTTCATCGTCTTCTACCTGGTGTGCATCGGCATCACCTGGTGGTTCTATTCGCGCAAGAACGCGCCCATGCCCTGCTGACCCCATTTCTGTCATGCCGGACTTGATCCGGCATCCATGTTGGCGTGCCCAGGTGGATCCCGGCTCAAGGCCGGGATGACAACAAATAAAAGGACCAAGAATGAGCCACTTTCTCGACCGACTGACCTACTTTTCGCAGCCCCGTGAGCCGTTCTCCGGCGACCACGGGCAGACCACGGGCGAAGACCGCACCTGGGAGGACGCCTACCGCGCCCGATGGGCGCACGACAAGATCGTGCGCAGCACCCACGGCGTGAACTGCACGGGCTCCTGCTCGTGGAAGATCTACGTCAAGGGCGGCATCGTCACCTGGGAAACCCAGCAGACTGACTACCCCCGTACGCGCTGGGACATGCCCAACCACGAGCCCCGCGGCTGCGCCCGGGGCGCTTCTTATTCGTGGTACCTGTACAGCGCCAACCGGGTGAAGTACCCGATGGTGCGCGGCCGGCTGCTGAAGGCCTGGCGCGAGGCGCGCAAGACCATGGCGCCGGTGCTGGCCTGGGCCGCTATCGTCGGCAACGACGAAACCCGCAAGAGCTGGCAGGCCGTGCGCGGCCTGGGCGGCTTCACCCGTTCGAGCTGGGACGAGGTCAACGAGATCATCGCGGCGGCCAACATCCACACCATCCGCCAGCACGGCCCTGATCGCATCATCGGCTTTTCGCCGATTCCCGCGATGTCGATGGTCAGCTACGCGGCCGGCTCGCGCTACCTCTCGCTCATCGGCGGGGTGTGCATGTCGTTCTATGACTGGTACTGCGACCTGCCACCCGCGTCACCGCAGATCTGGGGCGAACAAACCGATGTGCCGGAATCGGCCGACTGGTACAACTCCAGCTTCATCATCGCCTGGGGCTCCAACGTGCCGCAGACGCGCACACCGGACGCGCACTTCTTCACCGAGGTGCGCTACAAGGGCACCAAGACCGTCGCGATCACGCCCGATTACTCCGAAGTCGCGAAGCTCTCCGACCTGTGGATGCACCCGAAGCAGGGCACGGACGCCGCCGTCGCGATGGCGATGGGCCATGTGATCCTGAAAGAGTTCTACTTCGACAAGCGCAGCACGTACTTCGATGACTACGCGCGCCGCTACACCGACCTGCCGATGCTGGTGATGCTGAAGGAGCACACCCTGCCCTCAGGTGCAACAGTGATGGTGCCGGACCGCTACGTGCGCGCCTCCGACTTCAACGGCAAGCTGGGCCAATCCAACAACCCCGAATGGAAAACCGTCGCCTTCGACGACGCCGGCAAGGTCGTGCTGCCCAAGGGCGCCATCGGCTTCCGCTGGGGCCCGGACGGCCGGCCCGACCAGGGGCAGTGGAACCTGGAAGATAAGGAAGCGCGCGGCGACCGCCAGGTCAAACTCAAGCTGTCCGTGCTGGAAGGCGAAGCGCCGAGCACCGAGACCGCGCACGTGGGCTTCCCGTACTTCGGCGGCATCGTCAGCGAGCACTTCCCCAACAACGAGCAGACCGATGTGCTCGTGCGCACCGTGCCCGTGCAGCGCATCAAGCTGGGCAAGGAAGGCGACGAGCGCTACGCCACCGTGGCCACCGTGTTCGACCTGCAGGTTGCCAACTACGGAGTGGCCCGCGGCCTTGACGGCGAGCTGGCGGCGAAGAGCTTCGACGACGACACCCCGTACACGCCCGCCTGGCAGGAGAAGATCACCGGCGTGCCGCGCGACCAGATCATCACCGTTGCGCGCCAGTTCGCCGACAACGCCGACAAGACGCATGGCAAGTCCATGGTGATCATCGGCGCCGCGATGAACCACTGGTACCACAGCGACATGAATTACCGCGGCGTCATCAACATGCTGATGATGTGCGGCTGCATCGGCCAATCCGGCGGCGGTTGGGCGCACTACGTGGGCCAGGAAAAGCTGCGCCCGCAGACCGGCTGGACGGCGCTGGCCTTCGCGCTGGACTGGATCCGCCCGCCACGGCAGATGAACTCCACCTCCTTCTTCTACGCCCACACCGACCAGTGGCGCTACGAGAAGCTGGGCATGGAGGAAGTGCTCTCCCCGCTGGCCGACAAGAAGGCCTTCGCGGGCAGCATGATCGACTACAACGTGCGCGCCGAGCGCATGGGCTGGCTGCCCTCCGCGCCGCAGTTGCAGACCAACCCGATGCAGGTGGTGAAGGACGCCGCGGCCGCCGGCATGGACGGCAAGGACTACACCGTCAAGGCGCTGAAAGACGGTACCCTGAAGATGTCCTGCGAGGACCCGGACCATCCGGCCAACTGGCCGCGCAACATGTTCGTGTGGCGCTCCAACATTCTGGGCTCATCCGGCAAGGGCCACGAGTACTTCTTGAAGCACCTGCTGGGCACCAGCCACGGCGTGCAGGGCAAGGACCTCGGCTTCGATGAAGCCAAGCCGACCGAAGTGGTGTGGCACGACAAGGCGCCGGAAGGCAAGCTGGACCTGGTGGTCACGCTCGACTTCCGCATGAGCACCACGTGCCTCTATTCGGACATCGTGCTGCCCACTGCGACCTGGTATGAGAAGAACGACCTCAACACCAGCGACATGCACCCCTTCATCCACCCGCTGTCCACCGCGGTGGACCCGGCGTGGCAATCGAAGAGCGACTGGGAAATCTACAAGGGCTTCGCGAAGAAGTTCAGCGAGCTGTGCCCCGGCCACCTCGGCGTCGAGAAGGAAGTGGTGCTGAGCCCGCTCATGCACGACTCGCCCGCCGAACTGGCGCAGCCCTTCGGCGTCGCCGACTGGAAGCGCGGTGATTGCGAGCTGATCCCTGGCAAGACCGCGCCCAACATCGCGGTGGTCGAGCGCGACTACCCGAACGTGTACAAGCGCTTCACGGCCCTCGGCCCGTTGATGAAGAAGGTGGGCAACGGCGGCAAGGGCATCGGCTGGAACACCGACATCGAAGTCGAGCAACTCGGCCAGCTCAATGGCCTGGTGACCGACACCGGCGTCACGAAGGGCATGCCCTCGATCGACACCGACATCGACGCCTGCGAAGTGGTGCTGCAGCTCGCGCCCGAGACCAACGGCCACGTGGCCGTGAAGGCCTGGGAAGCGCTGGGCAAGCAGACCGGCATAGACCACAAGCACCTGGCGCTGCACCGAGAGGACGAGAAGATTCGCTTCCGCGACATCCAGGCGCAGCCGCGCAAGATCATCAGCTCGCCCACCTGGAGCGGCATCGAGAGCGAAACCGTCTCGTACAACGCCGGCTACACCAATGTGCATGAGCTGATCCCATGGCGCACCCTTACCGGGCGGCAGCAGTTCTTCATGGACCACCCGTGGATGTCGGCCTTCGGCGAGAACTTCGCCAGCTACCGTCCGCCCGTGGACCTGAAGACGACCGCCGGCATCGCGGGCATCAAGCCCAACGGCAACACCGAGATCCAGCTGAACTTCATCACGCCGCACCAGAAGTGGGGCATTCACTCGACGTACAGCGACAACCTGCTGATGCTCACGCTCAACCGCGGCGGGCCGGTCATCTGGCTGTCGGAGGACGACGCGAAGCGCGCCGGCATCGTGGACAACGACTGGGTCGAGCTGTTCAACATCAACGGCGCCATCGCGGCGCGGGCGGTGGTGAGCCAGCGCGTGAACCCCGGCATGGTGCTGATGTACCACGCGCAGGAAAAGATCATCAACACCCCCGGCTCCGAGATCACCGGCGCGCGGGGCGGCATCCACAACTCAGTGACGCGCATCGTGCTCAAACCGACCCACATGATCGGCGGCTACGCCCAGTTCAGCTACGGCTTCAACTACTACGGAACCATCGGCACCAACCGCGACGAGTTCGTCGTGGTGCGCAAGATGAACAAGGTCGACTGGCTCGACGAAGAAACCGAAAACGTGGGAGCAGCAGCATGAAAATCCGCGCGCAAATCGGCATGGTGCTGAACCTGGACAAGTGCATCGGCTGCCACACCTGTTCGGTCACCTGCAAAAACGTCTGGACCAGCCGTCCGGGGATGGAATACGCCTGGTTCAACAACGTCGAGACCAAGCCCGGCATCGGCTACCCCAAGGAGTGGGAAAACCAGGGCAAGTGGAACGGCGGCTGGAAGCGCAACGCCGACGGCTCGATCGAGCCGCGCCAGGGCGGCAAGTGGCAGCTGCTCATGCGCATCTTCTCCAACCCGAACCTGCCGCAGATCGACGACTACTACGAGCCCTTCACCTTCGACTACGACCACCTGCAGTCGGCGCCCGAGATGAAGGCCGCGCCCACCGCGCGCCCGCGCAGCCTGATCACCGGCCAGCGCATGCAGAAGATCGAATGGGGCCCGAACTGGGAGGAAATCCTGGGCGGCGAGTTTTCCAAGCGCAGCAAGGACGCCAACCTCGACAGCTTCGACCGCGTGCAAAAAGAGATGGTCGGCCAGTTCGAGAACACCTTCATGATGTACCTGCCCAGGCTGTGCGAGCACTGCCTGAACCCGGCGTGCGTGGCGTCGTGCCCCTCGGGCTCGATCTACAAGCGCGAGGAAGACGGCATCGTGCTGATCGACCAGGACAAGTGCCGCGGCTGGCGCATGTGCGTCTCGGGCTGCCCCTACAAGAAGATCTACTACAACTGGCAATCCGGCAAGGCCGAGAAGTGCATCTTCTGCTACCCGCGCATCGAGGCGGGCCAGCCTACGGTGTGCTCAGAGACCTGCGTAGGACGCATCCGCTACCTCGGCGTGGTGCTGTACGACGCCGACCGCATCCAGGAAGCCGCGAGCGTGGAAAACGAGAAGGACCTGTACCAGGCCCAGCTCGACATCTTCCTAGACCCGCACGACCCCCGCGTGATCGAGCAAGCCCGCAAGGACGGCATCCCCGAGGCCTGGCTGGAAGGCGCGCGCAACAGCCCGGTCTACAAGATGGCGATGGACTGGAAAGTCGCCTTGCCGCTGCACCCCGAATACCGCACGTTGCCGATGGTCTGGTACGTGCCGCCGCTCTCGCCCATCACGTCGGCCGCCAACGCCGGCCACCTCGGCGCCAACGGCGAAATCCCGGACGTGCACGAGATGCGCATCCCGGTGCAGTACCTCGCCAACCTGCTCACGGCCGGCGACACCGCGCCCGTGGTCCGCTCGCTGGAGCGCATGCTTGCCATGCGGGCCTATCAGCGCGCCAAGCACGTCGACAACGTGGAGAACGCGCGAGTGCTCGAGCAGGTCGGCCTCACCGCCGGCCAGGTCGAGGAGATGTACCAGGTGATGGCGATCGCCAACTACGAAGACCGCTTCGTCATCCCGAGCACGCACCGCGAATACGCCGAGAACACCTTCGACATGAAGGGCGGCTGCGGCTTCTCGTTCGGCAACGGCTGCTCCGACGGCAGCACCGAAACGAGTCTGTTCGGCGGCACCAAGCGCCGCACCATCCCGATCAAGTCAGAGGTTTGAAATGAAGAAGGCAATCAAAGCTGTCATTGCGGGCTCGACCCGCAATCCATCCGGGAGTGGTGCCATGCCCACATGGATGCCGGGTCAAGCCCGGCATGACATGAAGCACACCTTGCGCGCGCTGGCGCTGCTGCTGGGCTACCCCGACGAGAAGTTGCGCGGCCTGCTGCCTGAACTCGCCGCCGCGATCGATGTCGAGAAGGCCCTGCCCGCCGCGCGCCGCGCCGAGCTGCGCGCCTTCATCGGCGAGATGGCGCATACCGACCCGATCGAGGTGGAAGCCCGTTACGTAGAGCTCTTCGACCGCGGCCGCGCCACCTCGCTGCACCTGTTCGAGCACGTGCACGGCGACTCGCGCGATCGCGGCCCGGCCATGATCGACCTGACACAAACTTACGAGAAGTCCGGCCTGATCCTCGGCCCGCACGAGCTGCCCGACCACCTATGCGTGGTGTTGGAGTTCGCGTCCACGCAGCCGCCGCAGCTGGCGCGCGAGTTCCTCGCCGAGATGGGCCACATCCTCACCGCCATCTTCAGCGCGCTGCGCAAGCGCGAAAGCCGCTACGCGACGCTGCTGGCTGCCGTGCTGGAGCTGGCCGGCCAGAAGGTGGAGGCCGTTCCCGTCGCCGACGACGAGCCGATGGACGAGAGCTGGGCCGAGCCGGTCGTCTTCGACGGCTGCTCCGTGAAAGGCCAGGCCGCTCCCGGCGAACCGCAACCCATCCACATCGTCCGCAAGACTTCTCCCGTTCCAGGAGCCCGCGCATGAATGCCCTCAACCAGTTCCTCTTCGGCTACTACCCCTACATCTGCCTCACGGTCTTCCTCCTCGGCAGCCTGATCCGGTTCGATCGCGACCAGTACACCTGGAAGAGCGATTCGTCCGAGTTGCTGCGCCGCGGCCAGCTGCGCTGGGGCAGCAACTTGTTCCACATCGGCATCCTGTTCCTGCTGGTCGGCCATGGCGCCGGCCTGCTGACGCCGCACTTCATGTATGAGCCTTTCATCTCCGCCGGCAACAAGCAGCTGATGGCGATGATCTCCGGCGGCCTGTTCGGCCTGCTCGGGTTCCTGGGCGTCACGATCCTGCTGCACCGGCGCCTGACAGACCCGCGCATTCGCATCAACTCGAAGACCAGCGACATCGTGCTGCTGGTACTGCTGTGGCTGCAGTTCGCGCTGGGCCTGGCCACGGTGCCGCTCTCGGCGCAGCACCTGGATGGCGGAATGATGATGAAGCTGGCCGAATGGGCGCAGCGCGTCGTCACCTTCCGCACCGGCGGCGTGGAGCTGCTGGCCGACGCCGGCTGGATTTTCAAGGCGCACATGTTCCTGGGGATGTCGCTGTTCCTCATCTTCCCCTTCACCCGCCTCGTGCACGTGTGGAGCGGCTTCGCGACCGTGGGCTACCTGTTCCGCCCCTATCAGGTGGTGCGCACCCGCCGAACCTTGTCGCCCTTGAGTTCCGTCAAACCGGCGGCGCCCGCCCCCGTTAAGCTGGCCGACGCATTCCTCGAACCCGGAAAGACCACGACATGAGCACATCCCAAGGCTGCGGCGGCGGCTGCAATTGCACCTGCGGCGGCGGCGACACGAAGACCGCCACCCCCGTCGCGACGATCAACGGTATCGCCCTGCACGCGCCGGGGCAGCGGCCGGAGGAGAGCGAACTGCGCGAGCGCGCCTGGGGCGAGTTGCTGCGCCAGGAAGCCGCGCGACAGGGGCTGCTGCCGCGCCACCGTGACCTGGACGCCCCCGAGCTGTCGGCGGGCGACCAGCAGGTGCTCGCCGAGATGCTGGAGCGCGAGGTCCCCACGCAGCAACCCAGCGAGGATGAGTGCCGTCGCTACTACGACGGCCGCAAGACCCATTACGTGCACGGCCGCCAGGTGCGGGCGCGGCACATCCTGTTCGCGGTCACGAACGGTGTCGATGTCCACAAACTGGCGGTGCGCGCGGAAGAAGCATTGCTACAGCTGACCCGCAAGGACTGCCCGCCCGAGCGCTTCGCCGAACTGGCGCGCGAGCTCTCCAACTGCCCGAGCGCCGCCGAGGGTGGCGAGCTGGGCTGGCTGAGCCCGGAAGATTGCGTGGACGAACTGTGCAACGAGTTCTTCCACCAGAACGACCCGCTGCACGGCATCGGCCTGCGCCCGCGGCTGGTGCACAGCCGCTACGGCTTCCACATCGTCGAGGTGTTGGGCCGCAAGCAGGGCCGGCAGTTGCCGTTCGAGGAAGCGCGCGAGCGCATCGCAGTGCAACTCGCGCAGCAGTCGCGCGCCAAGGCCCTGCACCAGTACATCCAGTTGCTGGCCGGCCAGTCGCAGGTCGAAGGCATCACCCTGGTGGCCGCGGATTCGCCGCTGGTGCAATGAACGAACCGCCGCCCGCGGACGAGCTGCTGCAGCGGCTGCGGCGGTTCAAGTCCGATTACTTCCCGCACCACCAGCAGCGCTTCCAGGACCTGGTGGAGCAGGGGCAGCACCCCAAGACGCTTTTCATCGGCTGCTCGGATTCGCGCCTGGTCCCTTACCTTTTGACTGACGCCGCGCCCGGTGAGCTTTTCATCGTGCGCAACGTCGGCGCCTTCGTGCCGCCCTACGATGGTTCGCACGGTTTGCACGGAACGACGGCCGCGATCGAATTCGCGGTACTGAGCCTGCACGTGGAGCGCATCGTCGTGTGCGGCCATAGCCACTGTGGCGCCATCCGCGCCTGCTATGAAGGCATTCCCGACGAAGCGGTGGTGCTCAAGGAATGGCTCAAGCTCGCCGACGAGGCGCTTCTGCCGGTACAGAGCGGCCCCGAGGCCATGCGCCGCACGGAGCAGCGCGCCATCGTGCTGCAACTCGAGCGGCTGATGGGCTACCCCATGGTGCGGCGCAACGTCGAGGCGGGCAAGCTCACCCTGCACGGCTGGCACTATGTCATCGAGGATGGAGAGATCCATGTCTTCGACGCGCAGCAAGGCGGCTTCGTGCCCGCGTCCATCGCGTCGAACAGCGGCACCGGCCCCTACCAGCCGTACGTCGAGCACGACGGCCAGCTTGTCGATTGTTGAACCTGTGCCTGCGTTGGCTGGCGCGCTCCCTTGGCGATCGCGCAGTTACATACCTGACATGACGAAATACCCGCTGTCTTTGATGCACAACAAGAAGAGGGCATCCCGACTCCGATAGCCTCGCAGAGCGGAACTGAACCCCAGCGAGAAACGTGGAGCACGATGGACAAACGCTTATTTCATGATGCGGGCGCGACAGCCCACATCGATCCGGCCGAAGTGGCGACGGCCTTGCGGACCGTCGCGCTCGCGTCGGGGCTGAATCTTCTGGAACTGGGCGGCAAATCGCTGCTGCCCGTCGTACAAGGCGGCATGGGCGTCGGCATCTCCGCCGGCGGCCTGGCAGGCACCGTCGCCGGGCTCGGCGCGGTGGGCACGATCTCCTCGGTGGACCTGCGCCGCCACCACCCGGACCTGATGGAGCAGACAGGCCATCTGGTGGGGCCGGAGGCCAAGGCGCAGATCGACGCCGCGAACCTCGTGGGCATGTCCCGCGAGATCGCCAAGGCGCGGCAGATCTCCGGTGGCCGCGGCCTTCTCGCCATGAACATCATGCGCGCCGTGAGCGAATACGAGGCCTATGCGCACCACGCGCTCGCCTGCGGCATCGACGCGCTGGTGGTGGGGGCGGGCCTGCCGCTGGATCTGCCCGACCTGGCAAAGGATTTCCCCAAGGCCGCCCTCATCCCCATCCTGTCCGACTCGCGCGGCGTGCAGCTGATCGTGCGCAAGTGGGAAAAGAAAGGGCGCATGCCCGATGCCATCGTCATCGAGCATCCGAAACTGGCGGGCGGTCACCTCGGCGCGGCCAAGGTGGCGGACCTGAACGACAAGCGCTTCGATTTCGACGTGGTGCTGCCTGAAGTGCTGGAGTTCTTCCACAAGACCGGCCTGAAGATTCCCCTCATCCCGGCCGGGGGCATTTCCAGCCTTGAGGATGTGCGTCGCCTGCAGGGCCTGGGGGCCGCCGCGGTTCAGTTGGGCACCGCATTCGCAGTGACGCAGGAGTGCGACGCAAGCGCCGAATTCAAGCGCATACTGGCGGAAGCGAAACCTGAAGACATCGTGGAATTCACCAGCGTCGCCGGCCTGCCCGCGCGCGCGGTGCGCACGCCCTGGCTCGACAAGTACCTGCGGCTGGAGCCGCGGCTGCAAAAGCACGCGCACGTGAAACCCCACTGCAATATGTGGTTCGATTGCCTGTCACACTGCGGATTGCGAGACGGCAATGCGGCCTGGGGCCAGTTCTGCATCGACAAGGTTTTGGGCCACGCGATGGAAGGCCACACCGACAAGGGCCTGTTTTTCCGCGGCGCGGGCCGCTTGCCGTTCGGGCCAAATATCCGGCCGGCGCAGGAATTGGTGGCATGGCTGGTGGGCGGCATCGTGCCGGCCGGCGTAATCATGGAGCAAGCGACGAATGAAGCGCGATGATGCACCGGCCGTGCTGGCCATCCAACCGATCACACGCGATGTCCTCCAGGAAAAATACCTCAAGCCCGGCGAGACCGACGCCGACGACTTGTTCGCGCGCGTCGCGCGCGCGCTGGCTTCGGTGGAGGCCGAAGGCAAGCGCGAGGAGTGGGAACAGAAGTTCCTCGCCAACCTGAAGGCCGGCGCCATCGGGGCCGGCCGCATCATGAGCGCGGCGGGCACCGCGCTGCAGGCCACCCTCATCAACTGCTTCGTGCAGCCGGTGGGCGACAGCATCCAGGGCACCGACTCCGAGGGCTACCCCGGCATCTACGAGGCGCTGCGCGAAGCCGCCGAGACGATGCGGCGCGGCGGCGGCGTGGGCTACGACTTTTCCCGCATCCGGCCGCGCGGCGCCGAAGTCAGCGCCACGGCGTCCATCGCGTCGGGGCCGTGCAGCTACATCGACGTGTTCGACCATTCCTGCGCCACGGTGGAAAGCGCCGGCGCGCGCCGCGGCGCGCAAATGGGCGTGCTGCGCATCGACCATCCGGACGTGATGGAGTTCATCACCGCCAAGCGCAAGCCCGGTCGCTGGTCCAACTTCAATGTGTCCGTCGCCGTGCCCAACGCCTTCATGCAGGCGCTGGAGGCCGGCGGCAAGTGGGACCTGGTGCACCGCGCCAGGCCCGGTGCCGCGCTGATCGCCGCAGGCGCCTACCAGCGCGAGGACGGCCTGTGGGTGTACCGCTCGCTGCCCGCCGCCGACATGTGGGACACGGTGATGAAGTCGGCCTACGACTTCGCCGAGCCCGGCATCCTTTTCCCCGACACGATCAACCGCGACAACAACCTGCGGTATTGCGAAAGCATCGCGGCTACGAATCCATGCGGTGAGCAACCCCTGCCCTCCTACGGCTGTTGCGACCTCGGCCCGATCATCCTCACGCGCTTCGTGCGTCAGCCTTTCGGCTTCGGCGGCGCGCCCGAGTTCGACTTCAATGCGTTCGCGGCCTCCGTCGCTGTGCAGGTGCGCGCACTCGATAACGTGCTCGACCTCACCTTCTGGCCCCTGCCGCAGCAGCAGGCCGAGGCGGCTGCCAAGCGCCGCATCGGCGTGGGCTTCACCGGCATGGGCGATGCTCTGGCGATGATGTGCCTGCGCTACGACGAGGAAGCGGGCCGCGACATGGCCGTTCGCATCACGCGCTGCATGCGCGACGCCGCCTACGCCGCTTCGATCGAGCTGGGCAAGGAAAAGGGCGTGTTCCCATCCTTCGACGCCGCGAAGTACCTGGAAGAAGGCACATTCGCCAGCCGCCTCGACGAACCGCTGAAGGCGCAAATCCGCAAGCACGGAATCCGCAACAGCCACCTGCTGTCGATCGCGCCCACGGGAACAGTGAGCCTCGCCTTCGCGGACAACGCCTCCAACGGCATCGAGCCCGCGTTCTCCTGGACCTATCGCCGCAGGAAGCGCGAGGGCGACGGCACCACCACCGAGTACGACGTGGAAGACCACGCCTGGCGCCTGTACCGCGCGCTGGGCGGCGACTCGGCGCAGCTGCCGCGCTTCTTCGTCTCCGCAATGGAGATGGATGCCGCCAGCCACATCGCCATGATGAAAGCGGTGCAGCCCTTCATCGACACTGCCATCTCCAAGACGGTGAACGTGCCGGTCGATTACGCCTACGACGACTTCAAGGATCTGTACCGCCAGGGCTGGAAGGCCGGCCTCAAGGGCTTGGCCACTTACCGGCCGAACAGCATCGTCGGCGCGGTGCTGCAAGTGGACACGCCGGCCCCGGCCGCCGTGCTTCCCACGGTCATGGAAGACCCGATGCGCATGGTCATCGCCAAGCGCCCGAAGGGTGAGCTGCCGGCCGTGGCCGAGAAGATCGAATACTGGACGCAGCAGGGCAAGCAGCACCTGTACCTCGTCGTCTCTTTCCTGAAACTGCCCGACGGCCGCCATCGCGCGATCGAGTTCTTCATGCCGGTGGGGCAGACGGGCGAATCGCAGCAATGGGTGACGGCCAGCATGCGGCTGCTGTCGCTCTCCGCGCGCGGCGGCTTCCTGGACCGGGCGCTGGCCGACATGCGCAAGGTCGCATGGGACCGCGGGCCGGTGCGCCTGGGCGTGTACAAGAAGGCCGACGGCACGCAGGTGCCGCTGTGGCACGACTCGGAAGTCGCCGCGATCGCCTACGCCATCCAGAACATCATCGCCGCGAAGAACGGCGCCGTGGCGTCCGACACCTCCAATGAAGTCCCCGCGCCCGCGCCCGGCATCATGGCCGGCGCCAAGTGCCCCGAGTGCGGCGCCCACGCCATGATCCGCAAGGACGGCTGCGACTACTGCACCCAGTGCGGGCACGTCGGCGCGTGCGGATGAGCGTAGGCGCAGCCGAAGACGATCCTTCTCGCGCCTGGCACTGGCGCCACCTGCTGCAAGCACCCCACCGGCTGGGATTCTTCCTGGCCATGGTGGTGCTGCTCGCCGCCGGCTTCTGGTGGGCGGCGGTGCAGTTGCAGCGCAGCGGCGCCGGGCCCAACCTTGCCTACGCTGTCTCACCCTCGCTGGTGCATGCCACGGTGATGACGTTCGGCTTCATGCCACTCTTTTTCTCCGGCTTTCTCTTCACGGCCGGCCCCAAGTGGATGCGCGTGAGCGGGCCCTCCGCGAGGCGCCTCGCCCCCGTGCTGCTGGCGCAAGTGGCGGGCTGGTTGCTGTGGTTGTGCGGCAGCCATGTGCATGCCGCATTCGCGGCCACCGGCCTGTCGCTCGCGATCATGGGCCTCGGTGGGATGACGACGATGTTCTGGCGCCTCATTGCGGCCAGCCGCGAGGAGGACCTCTTGCACGCCAGGACGGTGGGCGCCGCCCATGTCGTCGGCTGCCTGTGCCTCATTGGCATCGGTGCCTCGCTGCTCACCGGCGCCGAGACGGCCGCGCGCCTGTTCGCGCTGACCGGCCTCTGGGGCTTCATCGTCGTGGTGTTCGTCGCCGTCGCGCACCGCATGATCCCGTTCTTCTCCGCCCCACCGATGGCGACGGTGCAAGCGTGGCGACCGGCGTCGGTCCTGGCGCTGTTGCTGGCCGCCGCGGCGTTCGAAGCATCCGCAGGCTGGCTCGACGCCGCATTGCCGGGTGTGGCGGCGTGGCAAATCGCGCGCGGCGTGCTCGAGCTTGCGGCCGGCGGCGTGCTTGTGTGGCTCGCCGTCCTGTGGGGCCTGTTCAAGAGCCTGCGCATCCGGCTGCTCGCCATGTTGCACCTGGGCTTTCTCTGGCTGGGTCTGGGCCTGGCCCTCAGCGGCGCTTCGCAATTGCTGGGCTGGGCTTCGAGCAGCGTTGTGCTGCCGCTGGCCGCACTGCACGCGATCACCATGGGCGCCCTCGGCTCGCTGATGCTGGCCATGGTGACGCGGGTCAGCTGCGGCCACGCCGGCCGGTCCGTCGTCGCCGATGACCTCGTGTGGGGCCTGTTCTGGCTGCTGCAGGTAGCGACGTTGCTGCGCATGGCCGCGACCGTGCCCGGGTGGCCGGTGCAGCCCCTGTTCACTGCCACGGCCTTGTTGTGGGCGGGCGTCATGCTAATCTGGGGCCTCAGATATGGATCATGGTATGGACGCCCCCGTGACGACGGCCGCCCCGGCTGAACCGCCCACCGCCGCGCTGAACGCCGCGGCGCTGATGCAGCATCGCCAGACGATCCTGCCCAAGCGGCTCGCCGAGCCCGGGCCCGACGAATCTCAGCTGGACCAGATCTTCCGCGCGGCGGCCGCAGCACCCGACCACAACGAGCGCCTGCCCTGGCGCTTCGTGCTCATCCCCGCATCGCAGCGCGAGCGCCTGGCCGAAGTCTTCGCCTCATCCTTGCGCGAGCGCGACCCGCTCGCTAGCGCTGACCAGATCGAGCAGGCTCGCGAAAAGGCATTCCGCTCTCCGACCCTCATGCTGGCCGTGGTGGACACCGGGCCGCCCGACGACGACATCCCGCCGCCCGAGCGCTACATCTCCGCCGGCAGCGCCATCCAGAACATGCTGCTGATGGCCACGGCGCAGGGATTCGGCTCGGCATTGACAAGCGGCAAGGCCATGGAATCGAAAGGCTTGCGTGACCTGTTTGCGCTGCGCGACACTGAGCACGCGGTGTGCTTCGTGAGCATGGGCACCGCCGCCAGGCGCAAGCCCGCGCGCGCCCGGCCCGAGCCCGACCGCTTTGTCAGCACGCTCGCTCCCAAGTAGAGACAAGACCATGAGCCAACCCATCCGCATGTCGTCGCTGACTGCCGCGCCTGCCGCGACGTTCGAGCAACCTTTCGAGATGCTCGCTGCCTGCCACGAGCGCGTGGACCGCATGCTCAAATTACTGCAGCGCCTGCGCGATCATCTGGCGAAGAACGGCGCCGATGCCGACGCCCGCAAGGCCGCGCAGGATGTCATGCGCTACTTCGACCAGGCCGCGCCGCAGCACCACCATGACGAGGAGTTGCACGTATTCCCGCCGCTCATCGCGCAAGGCGATCCCGCAACGATGGCACTGGTTTGCAAGCTCCAGCAGGACCACCTGCAAATGGAAGCGCGCTGGGGCAAGGCGCGCGAAGTACTGTCCGCCATCGCGGCGGGTGAGCTCGACGCGCTGTCGCCCGACCATGAGAGCGCGCTGGACGTGTTCGCGGGCATCTATGCGGGCCACATCGAGGCCGAAGAACAGCTGGCTTATCCCGCGGCGATGAAGCTGCTGGACAACACCGCCATTGCCGCTATGGGTGAGGAGATGATGAGGCGGCGCGGGGTGAGGTGACGCGAAAGCGGCCGTAATTCAGCTGCGGGTAACTCTGTGCTTCGAGGCGTGACAGCGCAGCCCACAGCGAAAACAATCGTGGCCTGAGCCAAAGGGGGACGGGCCATGAACATCCTGAATCCGGTTCCACGTGCCAGCGTTGCAACGGTTGCCTGCGCGCTGTGTGTTGCCTCGGCAACTACGCTGGCCAATCCGAAAGTCTCCGACGAAGAGTTGAAAGACTTCGTCGAAGCGCTGAAGACTGCGTACCTCTGGTGTGACCACGCCGCGGCGAGCCGTCGGCTGTCGAGTGCCGACATCATGCGGTGTTCTGTCATCTATGAGGAGCTCAAGCAGCGCGCGTTCGGCGGGGATTTCGAAAGGCTGCTGGCCTGGTCCCGCGACAGCGCGTCAGTACGCCCTACACATAAGTAGACAAACGTCCTCAGCGGATCCGCGGTTTCGCGTCCATCTGCTCCGGCGTCGTGAAATAGACCGACGATGAGCCTCCGCGTTCCTTCGCACGGGCGAGTTCCTGCCGCGCGACGGTGCGCAGGTGAACCTCGTCAGGCCCGTCCATGAAGCGCAGCGCACGGCCCCATGTCCACAGCCAAGCCAAGGGCGTGTCGGGCGACATACCCATGGCTCCGAAGATCTGCATCGCACGGTCCACCACGCGCGTTTGCAGCTGGCCCGCGACCACCTTGATGGCGGCGATGTCCGAGCGGAAGCGTGTCGAGCGCTCGGCCTGGTCCAGGCTCCACGCGGCGTGCAACACGAGCAGCCGGGCCTGATCGATCTCCAGGCGCGATTGCGCGATCCAGTCCTGCACGTTCGACTGGTCGGCCAGGTACTTGCCGAACGCGCGGCGTTCCAGCGCGCGGTCGCACGCCAGCTCCAGCGCCAATTCGCACTGGCCGATGGTGCGCATGCAATGGTGGATACGCCCGGGTCCCAGGCGGGCCTGCGCCATCCTGAACGCCTCGCCCCAGCCGCCGAGAAGATTCGCCGCCGGCACGCGCACGTCGCGCAGCAGGATCTCGCAATGCCCTTCCGGCGAGTGGTGCTGCATGATCGCAATGTTGCGCACCACCTTCACGCCCGGCGTGTCCATGGGCACCAGCACCATGCTGTGGCCTGCATGCTTACCCTCCATCGCCTCTTCGTCGGCGTTACGGCACATCACGACCAGCAGCTTGCAGTTGGGGTGCGCAGCGCCGCTGATGAACCACTTGCGGCCGTTGATCACCAGCTCGCCGCCTTCGCGCCGCACTTCGGTTTGCAGGTTGGTGGGGTCCGACGAGGCGACATCGGGCTCCGACATGGCGAAGGCGGAGCGGATCTTTCCTTCGAGCAGCGGCATCAGCCAGTCGCGGCGCTGCGCGGGCGTGGCATGGCGCTGCAGCAGGTCCATATTGCCGCTGTCGGGCGCGTTGCAGTTGAACACTTCGGCCGACCACGGCAGCCGCCCCATCGCCTCGGCCAGCGGAGCGTAGTCCAGGTTGGACAGGCGAGTGCCCGGCTCGTCTCCGCGAAGGCCGGGCAGGCACAGGTTCCACAGGCCCTCCTCCCGCGCCAGCATCTTCAGGTCGTCCATGAAAGGAGGCGCCACGCCATCGAGGGCGCAGCGGTGCCACGCGCCGTTGTACGGCAGCACATAGTGGTCGATGAAGGCCTGCAGTTTCTGCAGCCACTCGGTGGCGGTGGGAGAGAGATCGAAATTCACGAAAACCAGCTTAGGGGCGCTCATCGCCCGCCGGCATGATCTGCGTCAAAGACTTCCGACCGCAGGTGTCGCTTGCGCTACTGTCGCGGTGTTGACACGTCGTGCTTCGCGAGTGCCGCGGCACCTGTGTTCCCACGCCTGGACCTCGCGTGCAAATCTGCTTGCGAGTGGGCTGGGTACCCTTTACTCGATGACCTCGCGGGCAAATCCGCGAGCGGGTGGGCCATGCCGCGCGACGATGCGGCCGGCTTTGCCGGCAAACCTGCGATGAGTGGTTTTGCGCTCGCATCTCGCAACGCACTACGCGCCTAAGGCCGCTTCGTTCAAACAGGCGAGATGAGAATGTTGACGAAGCGCTTCGCGCCGAGCGCAAAACCACTCATCGCAGGCGCATCGTCTGATTGCGCGTCATGGCCCACCCGCACGCGGATTTGCAGCCAACAATGTAGGCACGCCACCGGTGGAATACCACCCCTCTCGCGGCGCGGCAGGCGGTACCCGGCGGCGGCGATTTCTGTGGCGGCGAAGCGGCTTGGCCTGGGGACGGGCGCGCAGCGCTTCGTAACTGACTCGCGGTACTTGTTTGAGCGAAGAGCCGAAGGCGCGTAGCGAGTTGTACGGCGCCGTCCCCAGGCCAAGCCGCTTCGCGAAGTCGTAGCGAAGCGAAGACCGCCACAGTATGAGCCGCTGCCGGGTACCGCCTGCCGCGCCGCGAGCGCCAGCCACCCGCCTGCCGCGCCGCGAAGCGCCCGCCAGAACCTACGCAACAACCGTGACGCGCACGTCCGCATCCTTGCGCACGACTTCAATCCCCACGTTCCGCTCGTAGCGCTGAAGAAGCAAGTCGGCGCTGGGCCCCGGCGCGCCGAGGCGGCTGATCCGGATCCAGTCGATGAAGCCCGGCAGGCGCGGACGCTGCAGCACAATCTCGCCCTGCTCCGCATGCAGTTCCAGACCCAGGCACGCCTGCAGCATGCCAAACACGGCGGCTGCAGCCCAGGCTTGGGGCGAGCAGGCCACCGGGTAGAGCGTCGGGCCTGCACCCGAGCGGCGCGGGAAGCCACAGAACAATTCGGGCAGCCGGTGCGCGTCGAAGTGCAGGCTGGCATCGAACGTTGCCGAGAGCAACTCCATCGCAGCCTCCGTGCGGCCGTAGCGGGCCATGCCCGCGGCGATCAACGCGTTGTCGTGCGGCCAGATCGAGCCGTTGTGGTACGACATGGGGTTGTAGCCCGGCACGCCGCTCGCGATGGTGCGGATGCCCCACCCGCTGAAGAACCGGTGGCCCATCAGGCCGTCGATGATGCGCTGCGCATGCTCGGGCGACGCGATGCCGCTCCATAGCGTGTGGCCGGCGTTCGACGAAGGCACCTTGCACTGGCGCTTATGGCCGTCCAGCGCGATGGCGTAGCTGCCGATCTCCTCGCACCAGAAGGCCGCGTGAAAACGCTCGCGCAGCAGCCGGGCCTGCTGCTCCAGCTCCTGTGCAAGATTGGCGTCGCCCATGCGGCGCGCGATCTCGGCGACGGCCTGCTTGCCCTCGTACACGTAGCCCTGCACTTCGCACAACGCGATCGGCGCCTCTGCGAGTGTGCCGTCGCTGTGGAAGATCGAATCGTGCGAGTCCTTCCAGCCCTGTTGCACCAACCCTTCGTCGCTGCGCCGCGCATATTCGACGAAGCCGTCGCCGTCGGTGTCGCCCCACTGGTCCACCCAGCGCAGCGCCGCCTGGATGTTGGGCCAGATCTTGCGGATCAACGCCATGTCGCCGGTGCGCCGCAGATAGGCAGCGGCCAGCACGAGGAACAGTGGCGTCGAATCCACCGAACCGTAATAGCGGCCGAAGGGGATCTCGCGGGTCAGCGCCATCTCGCTGTGGCGGGCCTCGTGCAGGATCTTGCCGGGCTCGGCGTCGTTCTGGCGATCCACCTCCTTCGCCTGCGTATCGGCGAGGAAAGTAAGCACGCCTCGCGCGAGCGAGTGGTCGACCCAGAGAAACTCCAGCGCGGTGATGATGCCGTCGCGCCCGAAGGTGGTGGAATACCAGGGCACGCCCGCATACGGGTAGGGCCCGGTGGGCAGCATGGTGGTCAACATCGACAAGTCCGACACCGAGCGATCCAGCCACAGGTTGACCAGCGGGTTGGACGTGACCACGGTGCAGTGGCCGCCCAGCCAGGTCCGGCGCGCGGCGTTGTTCTCGCGCAGCGCGGCTTCGTACGACATGCGGTCGGGCACCGGCTCGCCGTCCGCCTCGCAGGTCACCGTGCAATAGAGATGGTGTTCGGTGCCAGGGTCCAGCTGCAGCTCGAAGCTGGCGCGGCCCGCGTCGATGGACGTGGGTGTCGGCTCGAACCGCACGCGGGTGCGACGAGCCCGGTGGTCCAGGCCCATGTAAGGTATCACCACTTCGGTTGCGCCCACTTCGGGCGGCAGGCGCTCGCCGCGCTTCTCGCGCTTCATGCCGCGCACTTCGAACAGATCCACGAAGTCGCCGTCGAAGGTGAACTCGAGGCGCACCGTCGTGCGCTCGCTGCCGTGGTGAGTCACGCGGATGTGCTCGTGGCAGGTGCCTTGCCACAACAGTTTCGCGCGGAAGATGTGCAGTGTGCCCTTCAGTAAGGGGCCCCGGCCGCTGCGCTCGGGCAGGTCCGGGTTCATCAGGTCGATGACAAGCAGGCTGTTGGACTCTTCCACCGACGAGCCCAGGTGCAGTGGCCGCACGCCATCGATGGTGAGCTCCTGGTGCGAGAGAAAGCGTGTGTCGTTGTGGTACAGGCCCTCCTTGCCCGGCATCAGCACCTGAATGTCGCCGAAGCGGTCGAACATCCCGAAAGTCTGGTCGTTTTTCAGGACCTGCGGTTGCTCCTCGGTGTTTGCCGCGGTCGCGGCCACATACCATTTCTCGCCGATCTGGATCTTCTGCGGCATGCTGCCCTCCTTTCGCGCCCGGCGTCACGCCCGGCTGTCAATCGCCTAGGCGGGGATGCGCTCTTCCACCAGTTCGCGGTAGACGTCGATGTAACGCCTGGCCATCACGGGCGCGGCGAAGCGTTGCTCGAACACCTGCCGGCAGCGGCGCCGATCGATGCGCGAAATGTCTTTCGCCGCCGCGATCGCCTGCTCCTGGTTCTCGACGATGAATCCCGTCATGCCATGGTCGAGGATCTCGGGGACGGACCCGTGTCGGTAGGCGATCACCGGCGTGCCGCAGGCCATGGCCTCGATCATCACGAGGCCGAAGGGCTCGGGCCAGTCGATGGGCATCAGCAGGGCCATGGCATTGCCGATGAAATCGTTCTTCTCGGCATCGCCAATCTCGCCGATGTAGCTCACCAGCGGGTGATCGAGCAACGGTCGGATGGTGGATTCGAAATAGGCGCTATCGGCCGGGTCCACCTTGGCGGCGATGCGAAGCGGGATGCCGCAAGCCTTCGCGATCTCGATCGCGCGGTCGCAGCGCTTCTCCGGCGAGATCCGGCCCACGAAGGCGAAATACGCCTGCGGCTGCGCGTGCAGCGAGTACAGACCGAGCGGCAGGCCGTGGTGCACCGTCGCGCGCCAGTTCACCCAGGGGGCGGGCGCGCGCTGGCTGTTGGAGATCGAGGTCATCGGGTGCCTGTCGAAGCGCTGGAACAGCGGCTTCAAATCAGGCAGGTCCAGCCGGCCGTGCGGCGTCGAAACGCAGGGCGTGCGGCACTGGCCAACGAGCGAGAGCTGGAGCACGTCCGTGTGAAAATGGATGATGTCGAAGGACGAGGCCTCCTTGAGGACCATGTCCATCATGATGGTGTGCCACACCAGGGGGTCCGGCTTGCGGCGGTCCAGCCGCAAGCCCATGGGGACAACGGCCACGTGGTTGGCCATGGTCACGGAATCGCCGCTGGCAAACAGCGTCACGTCATGACCCATCTCCACCAGGGCTTCGGTCAGGTAGGAAACCACCCGCTCCGTCCCCCCATAGGCGCGCGGGGGCACACTCTCGTACAGGGGCGCGACCTGGGCAATCTTCACGGTATTCCTCTCCTTGTGGGCGCTAGCTTTGCGGCCTGCGCCGACGAGGCCGAGGGCCGTAAGAATTGCTGCGCAGCACCAATAGGTGCCCACAATATCGTCCGCCGTATAGCGCAGGTGTAGGACAAGTTCTTGAGTCGCGCAGCGCTCACGCGACCCAGCAGTTACGCGGCGATCAGATTGACTCAGTTCACCTGTTTTTCCGCTTGTCAAGTTCCCTTTCGCGCGTGCGGGCCAAATTTTTTTGCGTCCCCCGGCGTGCGTGAGCCCCTACAATGAAGCCGTGTCTGCAGTGCATGCCGGGCTTTATATTTCCTTGAACCAATGCTCATTGAGCCCGGGCTGGGAACATCTCTTGGCGAGCGTGATCGTCTCGCGTTAGATGAACCCAACGCCAAGCTGACCTAGCCCACCTGAACCCCGGTTCAGGATGCCGGTCCGGTGGCACTTGCAGACGCCTTATTCGTATGAAAAAGCCGGAGTGAATCCGGCTTTTTCAATGGGGGATCGGCTGCGCGCTGCTTCGCCGATCCGCTAAGGCTGAGCCTGCGAGAATCGCAGGATGTCTTTGCAACCCCTCCTCATTTTCGAACTCGCCCTGCTGGGCATCGGCACAGGCTTCCTCGCGGGCCTGCTGGGCATCGGCGGCGGCATGCTGATGGTGCCGTTTCTCACCATCATCCTGTCGAACCAGGGCGTGGCGCCCGACCTGGCGGTGAAGATGGCGATCGCCACGTCGATGGCCACCATCATCTTCACCTCGGTCTCCAGCGTGCGCTCGCACCACAAGCGCGGCGCCGTGCGCTGGGACCTCGTCAAGGGCCTGGCGCCGGGCATCGTGGCCGGCAGCATCGTCTCGAGCCTCGGCGTGTTCGCACTGCTCAAGGGCTCCTTCCTGGCGATCTTCTTCGCGCTGTTCGTGAGCTTTTCGGCGACCCAGATGTTCCTCAACCGCAAGCCCAAGCCGACGCGGCAGATGCCCGGCACGGCCGGCCAGTTCGCGGCCGGCGGCTTCATCGGCTTCCTGTCGGGCCTGGTGGGTGCCGGCGGCGGTTTCATCAGCGTGCCGTTCATGACCTGGTGCAACGTCGCCATCCACAACGCCGTGGCCACCTCGGCCGCGCTGGGCTTCCCGATCGCGCTGGCCAACGTCACCGGTTACGCGATCGCCGGCCTGTCGGTGCAGAACTTGCCGCCCGCGTCATTCGGCTACATCTGGCTGCCCGGTCTGGTGGTGATCGCGCTGTGCAGCGTGTTCACCGCGCCGTTGGGCGCGAAGGCGGCGCATGCATTGCCGGTGAACAGGCTCAAGCGCATCTTCGCGACCCTGCTCTACATGCTCGCGGCTTACATGCTCTACAAGGGCGTGGCCGGCTGAAGTGCAAAATGACGAGTACATGACATCTGCCGCCACCCCGCCGATCCGCCTGCGCTACAGGGCAGACCTTCGCTATGACGTGTGCGCCGACGGCTGCGACTTCATCTTCAACGTGCAGGCCACGCGCACACCGCACCAGCGCGTGGTGAGCGAGGAACTCCACGTCAGCCCCTCGCTCGCCACGCATACCTACATCGAGCCGGTCACGCAGGCGCGCTTTCTGCGGCTGCGCGCCGACACCGGGCCGCTGCGCATCACCTGCGAAACCGTGGTGGACCTTGCGCACCATCGCGCCGCGCCCGCGTCGCTGGAAGAGGTGTGGATCTCCCAACTGCCCGCGCAGGTCCTGCCCTACCTCTACCCCAGCCGCTATTGCGAGTCTGACCGCCTGCACCGCTTCGCCTTCGCGGAATTCGGAAGCCTGTGGCAGGGCTACGGCCGGGTGCAGGCGATTCGCGATTGGGTGCTGCGCCACGTCGACTTCCTGTCGAACAGCTCGGACGCCAACACGTCGGCGTGCGACACGCTGGTCACCAAGCAGGGCGTCTGCCGCGATTTCGCGCACCTGATGATTGCGCTGTGCCGTGCGGTGAACATTCCCGCGCGATTCGCCACCGGCATCGACTACGGCGCCGACCCGAAGCTCGGGCCGCCGGATTTTCACGCCTATGTCGAGGCCTACGTCGGCCACCGCTGGTACCTGTTCGATCCTTCCGGCACGGCCATCCCCATGGGCTTCATCCGCCTGGCCACCGGCCGCGACGCCGCCGATGCCGCGTTCGCGTCGATCTTCGGCAGCGTGAACTGGCAGTCGCCCTTGATCGAGATCGAAGCCATCGCCGGCGAGGACGGCGTGTGCCGCGTGCCGGTTCACTGCGACGACGCGCTGTCGACGGACGCTGGGCCGGGCGAATCAGCCGTGGACGGCCCGTGAATCGGCAGGCGCCTGATCGCGCTCATTGAGCCCGTAATCCCGCGTCACCTCGGCGATCCGCAGCCGGTATTCATTGAACATCGTCTTGCGGCCCGCCGCCTGCGCGGCGCGATGCGCATCCAGGTTGCGCCAGGCCGCAAGGCACGACTCGTCGCGCCAGAACTGCAGCGACAGCAGCTTCCCCGGATCGGTGAGGCTCTGGAACCGCTCGATGGAGATGAAGCCGTCCATCTTCACCAGCTCGCTCTTCAGCTCGGCGGCCCAGTCGAGGTAGCCCGCGCGATGGTCGGGGTGCGGCCAGACTTCGAAAATGACGGCGATCATGCGACGGCTCCCACGGCCGGCCGCTGGAAGGCCTCGGGCACGACCTCGGTGAAGCGCCGCTCCTCGCGCAGGATGAAGCGCTCGCGCTGCGCGAAGGCGAAGTTGTCGACCGCCTTCGGGTCGCGTCGCAAGCGCGCGCGATAGGCCTCGTAGTCAGCCAGGCTGTCGAACGCGATCAAGCCCCACGCTTCGTAGTTGCTGCCCTCGTGCGGCAGGAAGTAGCCCAGCAGGTTGCCGCCGAGGCGCGGAATGATTTCCGCCCAGGCCACCGCGTACTGGCGGAAGGCGTCTGCCTGGAAGGGGTCGATCTCGTAACGGATGAAGCAAGTGATCATGGGTCTAGTCCTGGGGTTCGCAGCGCACGTCTGTAGTTACGGAATTAGCGATGAAGCACTCCTCATGCGCGCGGTGGTGTAGTTCGTCCAGCTGTTCGCGCGTGGGCACCTTTGCGCCCGAGAAGACTGCTTGCGGCCGCAGCGTCACCGTGGTCATCGCCATCTTGCCCGCCGCATTGCGCTCCATCGTGCCTTCCGCGTTGTCGGTGTAGCTGTCGACGCAGAAGCCCCGCTTGGCCGCGATCGACAGGAACCACAGCATGTGGCAGTTGGAAAGCGATGCAACGAACATCTCCTCCGGGTCCACGGCCGCGGGGTCGGACTGCGGCGGCGGCACGACATGGGGCGAGGACGATCCCGCCAGCTCGACGCCACCATCGAAACGGATCAGGTGGCGCCGGCTGTAGCGGTTGCCCGTGAAGTCCTGGCCGTTGCGCTGCCAGAGGATTTGCGCGGTGTAGTGGGACATGTCTCTGCCGTGAACGCGTGTCAAAGATTGAAGTGTCGCCAGCCAAGACCGGTTTGTCGAGCATCAACAGTTTGGCTACCATTGAACTATGAATGCAGAACCCGACCTCGCCCGCATCGCCGCCACCGTCGGCGACCCGCGCCGCATCCAGATGCTGGCGCTGCTCATGGAAGGCCGTGCCCTCACCGCCAAGGAGCTCGCGCTGGGCGCGGGCGTGGAGCCGGCAACGGCCACGGCGCACCTGAAGCGGCTGCTGGAAGACGGCCTGCTCGAATCGGCATCGCAAGGCCGCCACAAATACTTCCGCTTCAAGTCCGAGCACGTGGCGCAGCTGGTCGAATCACTGATGCGTGTCGCACCCCCGCGCACAGCCGCACCGGCCACGCGTGGCGAGGAGCCGATCCGCGCAGCGCGCTTCTGCTACGACCATCTTGCAGGAAGCCTCGGCACCGGCTTGCTGGCGCTGATGCTGCGCAAGGGCTGGCTGCAGGACGTGACTGGGGATGCCGGGCAGCTTGAATTGACGCCGAAGGGCGGCAAGGCGCTGGCGCAGCTGGGCCTGGACCTGGAGGCGGCACACGAGCGGCGCCGCCGGTTCGCCTGCCGCTGCCTGGACTGGTCAGAGCGGCAGGACCACTTGGCCGGCGCGCTGGGCGCGGCGCTGGCAGATCACTTCAAGGCGTCGCGCTGGATCGAGCGGCACAAGCACAGCCGCGTGGTGCGCATCACGCCGCTGGGCATTGACGGTTTTACGCGCCTGGGTTTGCCGCCCGGTTGACCAGGCCGGCGCCGACCGTGACTTTGCCCGTGCCTTGGCACATGCTGCAATCCAGCCCGGCAAGCTTGCCGCTTCCGCCGCACTGCGGGCATGTGTCGCCGCCGTTTGCGATCGCCAGGTCGATGGCTGAGCCCGGGTCTTCCTCGCCCGCGGCGGACTCCGCGAGGTCTTCAGGAGGTGATGCGAGTGGCGTCTTCATGATGCAATCGTAGGCAGCATGGACGAAGGTCGCTGTAGGACGTTGCCCCGGGTGGCGGGCGCTCGCGGCGCGGCAGGCTGTACCCGGCAGCGGCTCATACTGTGGCGGTCTTCGCTTCGCTACGACTTCGCGAAGCGGCTTGGCCTGGGGACGGCGCCGTACAACTCGCTACGCGCCTTCGGCTCTTCGCTCAAACAAGTACGGCGAGTCAGTTACGAAGCGCTTACGCGCCCGTCCCCAGGCCAAGCCGCTTCGCCGCCACAGAAATCGCCGCTGCCGGGTACCGCCCGCCGCGCCGCGAGAGTGGTGGTATTCCACCGGTGGCGTGCCTACATTGTTGGCTGCAAATCCGCGTCCGGGTGTGCTGTGACGCGCAATCAGACGAGGCGCCTGCGATGAGTGGTTTTGCGGTCGGCGCGAAGCGCTTCGTTGACTAGCTCATCGCGCCTGTTTGAACGTAGCGGCCTCAGGGCGCGAAGTGAGTTGCGCGATGCGACCGCAAAACCGCTCATCGCAGGTTCAGTCGGCCCATAGGGCCGACCGCCTCGTCGCGCGGCACAGCACACCCACACGCGGATTTGCCCGCGAGGTCATCGAGTGAAGGGTACCCAGCCCAGCCCCACCCACACGCGAATTGCCCGCGAGGACGTAGAGCGACGAGAAAGATTGAAACGCTATCGCCCACGCCAGACCGGCGCGCGCTTTTGCGAAAACGCTTCCACGCCCTCGCGAAAATCTTCGCTGCCGTAGGCGCACACGATGAGGTCCTCCACATCGGGCAAGTCCTGCAGCAACAGCCGACGCAGCGCCTCCTTGGTAACGGCCTGCGTCACCGGCGCCAGCGAGGCGAGGCGCTTGCACAGCGAAGCAGCCGCCGCGTCCATGCCATCGACGGGCACCAGCTCGGACAGGAAGCCGCAGGCCAGCCCCTCCTCGGCCGAGAGGATCTCTGCGCCGACCAGCATGCGCTGCACGCGCGGCCGGCCGAACGCGGCCACCAGCCGCGCAAGGTTCGCCGCGGACAGGCAATTGCCGAGCGTCCTGGCAATGGGCACGCCCAACCGGGCCGACGGAGTCGCAATGCGGATGTCGCACGCCGCCGCAATGGCCAGGCCCCCGCCCACGGCCCAGCCTTCTATCACCGCGACCGTGGGGATGGGCAGCGCCTCCAGGCGCGCGACGCCCTCATCGATGCGGCGCTCATAGTTCACGCCGTCGTTCCCGTCCTTGAACGCCCTGAACTGCTCGATGTCCGTGCCGGCGACAAACGCTTCGCCCCCCGCGCCGCGCAGGCAGGCCACGCGCACGTCGGGCAGGGTGGCGAGGCGATCGCAGATCGCACCCAGCTGCTCGTACATCGACCAGGTCATCGCGTTGCGGGCGGCCGGCCGGTCGAACACGATGGAAGCGACACCGTCTTCGATGTCCAGGCGCACCTGGCCCTCGCGCGCGGTATCGCTCATGGCGCGAAGGCTCCCTGCGCCTCGAGCTGCGCGCGCTCCTCGTCGCCGATGCCCAGCTCGGCCAGCACCTCCCTGTTGTGCTCGCCCAGCAGCGGCGGATGGCGGCGCACCTGCTGCGGGGTGCCGGACAGCTTGACCGCGAAACCGATGTTCGGCACCTTGCCTTCCACCGGATGATCGATCTCCATCTTCATGTGGCGGGCGGTGCCATGCTCGCCTTCGAAGGCTTCCGGGTAGGTGAGGATCGGCCCTGCCGGGATGCCCGCGGCCAGCAGCGTCTCCACCCAGTAGTCCTTGGTGCGCGTCAGGAAGGTCTTCTCCAGCTCCTCCTCCAGCGCCGGGCGGTTGGCCAGGCGCTGCGAGATGTTGGAAAAGCGCGGATCCTCCAGCAGCTCCTTGCGGTCCATCAGCGTGCACAGCTGCACCCACAGCTTCTGGTTGTTCGCGCCCATCACGAACCAGCCGTCGCTGCACTGCATCGCCTGGTAGGGCGCCGTCATCTTGTTGCTGGTGCCCAGCGGCTCGGGCGGCTTGCCCGTGCCCCAGTAATCGCAGATGTCCCACACCGAGAACGCCAGCGCCGAGTCGAACAGCGACGCGTCGATGTACTGGCCCTGCCCGCTCGTCTTCGCGCCGATGTAGGCGGCCAGCGTGGCGTAGACCGCGAACAGCGCGCAGCCGATGTCGGCCACAGGTACGCCGGCCTTCACGGGCGGCCCGCCGGGATAGCCCGTCACGCTCATCACGCCCGACATCGCCTGCGCCATCAGGTCGAACCCCGGCCGATCGGACCAGGGGCCGGTCTGGCCGAAGCCCGAGATGCTGGTGTAGACCAGGCGCGGATTGATGCCCTTCAGGTCGTCGTAGCCCAGGCCCAGGCGCTTCATAGCACCCGGCCGGTAGTTCTCGATCAGGATGTCGGCGTCCTTCGCGAGCCGCAACAAGATCTCACGCCCAGCCTCCGACTTCAGGTTGAGCGTGACGCTGCGCTTGTTGCGGTTCATGTTCAGGAAGCCCATGCTATCGGCCCCCTTCATCTTGAACCCCATCGAGCCGCGCGTCTGGTCGCCGTGCCCCGGCGGCTCGATCTTGATCACGTCGGCGCCCAGGTCGGCGAGCAACATGCAGGCGTAGGGCCCCGCCATCACCTGGCTGATGTCGAGGACTTTCACGCCCGCCAGGGGCAGCGGCCGGTCATTCATTGATTTACTCCCTGGATCAGCGATAGAAGAGATGCACCAGGCCCATGCCCGTCATGGGCACGTAGGTCACGAGGCCGAGAACCACCAGCAGGATACCGATGAACCAGACGTTGACGCGCGTCACTTCCCATACGGAGGCCTTCGCGATCGAGCTCGCGACCATCAGCACGCTTGCCACCGGCGGCGTCTGCTGGCCGATGCCGAGGTTGATCGTCACGATCAGGCCGAAGTGCACCGGGTCGATTCCCACGGACCGCACAAGCGGCATCACGATCGGCACCACCAGAATGATCGCCGCGGCCGAGTGCAGGAACATGCCCAGAAACAGGAACAGCACGTTGAGCAGCGCCAGCACCACCCACTTGTTCGAGGTGAAGTCCGACACGGCCTTGGCGAGGGCCTGCGGCGCCTGCACTTCGGTGAGGTAGGTGCCAAGCAGCGCGCTCGTCGCGACCAGCAGCATCACCACCGCCGTCTGCACTCCACCTTCCATCACCGCGGCGCGCAGGTGCTTGATGTCCAGCTCGCGGTAGATCACCAGGCCGACGAACAGCGCAGCCACCACCGCCAGTGCAGCGCCCTCCGTGGCCGTCACCACGCCGCCAAAGATGCCGCCCAGGATGATGATGGGCAGCAGGAAGGCCCAGAGCGCATCGCGCCCCGTCGAAGCCACCCGCTTGATCGAGAACTTGTCCTCTCGCGGCAGGTTGTAGCGGCGCGCGAGGAAGGTTGCCGTACCCATCAGGCCGGCCGCGCCGATCAGTCCCGGCACGATGCCCGCGACGAAGAGCTGCACCACCGACGTCTCGGCCATCACCGCGTACAGGATCATCGGGATCGAGGGCGGGATGATCACGGCCAGCGTGGCGGCCGACGACATCGCCGCCGCGGCGAACGCGCTGGGATAGCCCTTGGCCTTCATGCCCGGGATCAGGATCGAGCCCAATGCCGCCACGTCGGCCACGGCAGAGCCGGAGATTTCCGCGAAGAACAGCGAGGCGCCGATCGAGACGTGGGCGAGGCCCCCGCGCACCCAGCCGAACAGCGCCGACGCGAAAGCGATCAGCCGGCGCGAGATGCCCGACGCGTTCATGATGGCGCCCGCCAGGATGAACAGCGGAATCGCCAGCAGCGGGAAGTTGGTGGCGCCGTTGTAGATGACCAGCGCCATGTTGGGCAGTGAATCGAGCCCGTGGCTCACCAGCATCGCAATGATGGCGACGATGCCCAGCGAAACGGCAATCGGCACATTGACCAGCACGAGCGCGAGCACGGCCGCGAACAGGAGCAGCATGATTCCCATGTCGTCTCCCGTTCAGTGCGTGCCGTCGACCATCGGCACCGCATGGTCCGTGGCGGGCCTGCGGCGTGCGACCAGGTCGATGAGGAACATGATTTCGCCCACCAGGATGAGCGCCGACGAAATCGGGATCACCGATTGCACGACGTTCATCGGCATCCACGGCAGGCTCACCAGCGCGTCGCCCACCAGGGCAGGCATGATGGAGATGCCTACCCAGCACAGCAGCGCGAAGAAGGCGATCACCAGCAGCTGGGTGAAGATGCCCAGCACGTGCTGCACCCCCGGCGGAAACTGCTCAACCACCTCCGGACAGCCGATGTGCGCGCGCTTGACCGACGCGAGCGCCGAGCCGTAGAACGTGAGCCAAGCCAGCAGGACCGAGGCGACCTCGTCGTACCAGACCAGCGAGCTGCCTGCCGCGCGGAAAATCACGCCGAGCGTGACTTCCGCGGACAGGATGATCATGAGGGCCATCACGACCCATTCGAGGAACAGCGTGTACCGCTCGCGAAAGCGGTGCATCGCGCTGCTGACGGGGAGGACTTGATGGTCTTTCGTCATTTACCGAGCGCCACCGCTTTGTCGATCAGCGGCTTGGCGCCGGCGACTTCCTTGCCGAAGTCGTCATAGATGGCCTTGCTGGCGGCGATGAAGGCGTTCTTGTCCACCTCGTTCACCTGCATGCCGGCGGCCTTGAGCTTGCCCAGCAGCTCGCCCTCTTCCCGGGCCGCGGTGGCGTAGACGAACGCCTGCGTTTCCTTCGCGGTGTCCTCGAGCACCTTGCGCACGTCGGCCGGCAGCGTCGCATACTTCTTCGAGCCCACGACCAGGTAGGCGGGCGTGTACACGTGGCCGGACAGCGACAGGAACTTCTGCACCTCCTGCAGCTTGGCCGAGTAGATCTGCGTGAAGGGATTTTCCTGTCCGTCCATCACACCGGTCTGCAGTGCGGTGAAGAGCTCGGAGAACTTCATCGGGCTCGGGTTGGCGCCATATTCCTGGAACATCTTCACGCGCCACTTGCCTTCGGGAACGCGCAGCTTGATGCCCTTCAGGTCTTCAGGCGTCTTGATGGGCTTCTTGTTGTTGGTGATGTGGCGGTAGCCGTTCTCCCACACGGCCAAAACCTTCAGGCCCTTCTTCTCGGTCTCGGGCGCCATGCTGGGCCAGAACACTTCCTTCTCGATGCGGGCCATGTGCGCGCGGTCCTTCACTATGTAGGGCAGCTCGAACAGGCCGAACTGGTCCACTTCGGAAGTCATCACGGTAGAGGGCACGGCCATGTCCACGGTGCCGAGCTTGAGTTTCTGGATCAGTTCCTTGTCGCCCCCGAGCTGGCTGGAGCCGTAAGTGACGATCTTGACCTTGCCGGCCAGTTTCGCGTTGACCCGCTTGGCGTATTCGTCCGCGCTGGTCTGGAACAGCGAGCCGGGCTCGCCGACGTGGCCGAGCTTGAGCTCGACCTGCGCCAGCGCGGCGCCGTGGATGGCCATGGCCGCGGCGGCCAGGAGCGAAAGCGTTGTCTTCTTCATGGTTTGTCTCCTTCGGTTTGCAATCTGAACTATGCAGCCGCCGCCTGCACGCCCGAGCGGGCGAGCGATGGTCAACCCTCGAATCGGACCCTGGCGTCCTTGATCACCCGGCTCCACTTCTTGGTTTCGGTCGCGATGAAACGCTCGAAATCCACGGCGGTTCCGCCCGCGTCCTCCGCGCCGACAGCCGCGAGCTTCTCCTTGACGTCGGGCATCAGCAGGACCTTGTTGACGTCCTCGTTCATGCGCCGCACGTAAAGCGACGGGAGCTTGCCGGGGCCGACCAGGCCGTACCAGGTGCTGGCGTCGAAGCCGAGATAGCCCAGGTCATGCAGCGTCGGCAGGTTGGGATAGGCCTTGGCGCGGTGGATGCGGGTCTGCGCAATCGCGATGACCTTGCCGCTCTTCACGTGCGGTGTCGCGGCCGCCATCGTGTCGAAGCTGTACAGGATCTGCCCGCCCATGAGGTCGGTGAGCAGCGGCCCCGATCCGCGATACGGCACGTGGAGCAGGTCGACCTTGGCCGTGCTCTTGAACATCTCCAGCGCCAGGTGTTGGGCAGAGCCATTGCCGGCGGAGCCGAATGACAGCTTGCCGGGTTTTGCCTTGCCCTCGGTCACGATGTCCTTCACGGTCTTGGACTGCACGTTGGGCCAGGCAATCAGCAGGTTGGGCGTCACGCCCACGCGCACGATCGGCGAGAAGTCGCGCTCCACGACGTACGAGAGCTTGGGGACGAGCCCGGGCGCGATGGCGTGCGAGTTGATGTGCGCCATCAGCAGCACCGATCCGTCGGGCGGCGCCTTGGCCACGAAGTCGGCCGCCAGCACGCCGGCGGCGCCGGCTTTGTTCTCGACCACGATGGTGGTGTTCCACATCGCCTGCAGCTTCTGGGCCAGGATGCGGGCCAGTGCGTCGGTGCCTCCGCCTGGCGGGAATCCCACGATGATGCGAATCGGCCCGCTGGGCAGGCCTTGCGCGCGCGCCGCGGGCAGGGCCAGTGTCGCGGCACCGGCAGCGCCGGCGCAAAGAATGGTTCGTCTTTTCATGTGTCCTCTCCTCTTGCTTGGTTGATTTCCTGATAACCGGGCCTCAGGCGGCCTGTCGCAGCGCCACAGGCGCCTGGTGCGATGCGAAAAATTCCATGGCCGCCTGCACGCCCGAGCCGGCAAGCTTGACGCCGGCGAGCTTCAAGCCCATCTCGCAGCCGGCAAGCGCGGCCATCAGCGTCAGGTCGTTGCAGTCCCCGAGATGGCCGATGCGGAACATCCGCCCCTTGACCTTGCCCAGGCCCGTGCCGAGCGAGCAGTCGAACCGCTCGTAGATGATCTTGCGCACCGCGTCCGCGTCCACGCCCTCGGGCATGATCACGCCCGTCAGCACGGGTGAATAAACGGCAGGGTCGGCGCACTGGATCTCCAGGCCCCATGCCTTCACCGCGGCGCGCACGCCCTCGCCCCAGCGTTCGTGCCGCGCGAAGACCGCAGGCAGGCCACCGTGCTCGGGTGCCAGCAGCATGTCGCACGCCTCGGCCAGGCCGTACAGCAGGTTGGTGTTGGGTGTGTACGGCCAGTAGCCGCCCTTGTTCATCTCGATGATCTCGTCCCAGGCCCAGAACGCCTTGGGCAGCTTCGCGGTCTTGCTCGCTTCAATCGCCTTGGGCGAGAGTGCGTTGAAGCTGATGCCGGGCGGCAGCATCAGCCCCTTCTGCGAGCCGCTGATGGTGACGTCCACGCCCCACTCGTCATGGCGGTAATCCGCGCAGGCCAGGCCCGAGATGCTGTCCACCAGCAGCAGCGCCGGGTGCTTGGCGGCGTCGATCGCACGGCGCACCGCGCGGATGTCACTCGTGACGCCGGTCGAGGTTTCGTTGTGCACCACGCACACGGCCTTGATCGCGTGTTGCGTGTCGGCCTTCAGCCGCTCCTCGATCATGTCCGCCTGCACGCCGCGGCGCCAGCCGGGGGCGCTGGGCAGCATGTCGTCCTTGCCTTTGTAGGCCAGCACTTCGGTGTTCAGGCCCAAGCGCGTTGCCAACCGGTTCCACAAGCTCGCGAAGTGGCCGGTCTCGAACATCAGCACGGCGTCGCCAGGACTCAGCACGTTGACCAGGGCCGCCTCCCATGCGCCCGTGCCCGAGGCCGGGTAGATCGCGACCGGGTGACGCGTCTGGAAGATCTTCGCGATACCGCCCAGCACACGCAGGCCCAGGGCACCGAACTCCGGGCCGCGATGGTCGATGGTCGGCAGGCTCATCGCGCGCAGGATCCGGTCCGGCACAGGCGACGGGCCGGGGATCTGCAGGAAGTGCCGACCTGTAGGGTGAAAGTCGAGCGTCAGCATGGGGCTTCTTTCGGAGGAATTGGGCGGCATTTTTGCATACAATATCCCCTTGTCAATGCACTCCATAGGCATTACAGGGTTTACATCAATCCTTTTTGCATACAATATCCGCACATGGCCGCTGACATCCTATCCATCCCGCGTGCCGCCCTGCATGAGCAGGCGGCCACGCGCCTGCGCCAGATGCTGGTCGAAAACCGCATACCGCCGGGGGCCAAATTGAATGAGCGCGAGCTCGCCGATGTGCTGCAGGTCTCGCGCACGCCTTTGCGCGAGGCGATCAAGATGCTGGCCGCGGAGGGGTTGGTGGAGTTGCTGCCCAATCGCGGCGCGATCGCCGTGGCGCTCGACGAGAAAGACGTGAACAACACGTTTGAAGTGATGGCGGGCCTGGAGGCCCTCTCCGGCGAGCTGGCGGCCCGCCGCATCACCGACGAAGAGCTGGCAGAGATCAAGGCCATGCAATTCGAGATGATGGCCGCCTACACGCGTGGCGACCTGTCGGCCTACTACCGCCTGAACGCCCGTATCCACAGCGCCATCAACGCCGCGGCGAAGAACCCGGTGCTGACCACCACCTACAACCAGGTCAACGCGCGGCTGCAGGCGCTGCGCTTCCGCTCCAACCAGGACGGCGACAAATGGAAGCGCGCAGTGAACGAACACGAGAAGATGATCCAGGCGCTCAGCGCCCATGACCCGGAAGCCATGCGCAAGGTGCTGCTCACGCACCTGAACAACAAGCGCGACGTGGTGCTCGATCAGCTGCGCCGCGAAGGCGCGGGCGCCCAGGGAGCGAAGGCATGAACGCCCCCCTTCCGCTCAAGGTAGCGCAGGGCGTGCCCGGCTCCGCATACGACAAGGTGGCGCATGCCAGCAACGAAGTCGCGGGCAAGCTGGCGCAGCGCCTCGCTTCGGAAACGCAGGGCGAGGTGCTCTTTTCAGCGGCGGACCGCGGGCGGTATGCGACCGACGCGTCGATCTACCAGGTCATGCCCGTTGGCGTCTTCGTGCCGCGTAGCAGCGGCGACGTGAAGCTCGCGCTGGACATCTGCCGCGACCTGCGGGTGCCGATCGTCCCGCGCGGGGGCGGCACCAGCCAGTGCGGGCAGACCGTCGGCGCGGGCCTGGTGATCGACCACTCCAAGCATGTTCGCAAGATCATCCACTTCGACGCCGACCAGCGCATCGCCGAGGTCGAGCCCGGCATGGTGCTGGACCACCTGAACCTGGCGCTCAAGAAAGTCGGGCTGTGGTACCCGGTGGACGTTTCCACCAGCGCGCAGGCGACGCTGGGCGGCATGGCCGGCAACAACTCCTGCGGCAGCCGCAGCATCGCCTACGGCAACATGGTGCACAACGTGCTGGGCGCGCAGGCCTGGACGGCCGACGGCGAGCTGCACGATTTCGCGCGCTTCGAAAACAGCGTGGGCAAGGCCCGCGAGCTTGCGCTGCGGGTGAAGGACCTGGCCGCCACGCTCGCCCCCGAGATCGAGCGCCACTGGCCCAAGGTGCTGCGGCGCGTGGGCGGCTACAACCTCGACATCTTCCGCAACCAGAGCGAGCGGCCCTACACCGGCGACGGCTCCGTGAACCTCGCGCACCTGCTCGTGGGCAGCGAAGGCACGCTGGCCGTCACACGGTCGCTCACCCTGCAGCTGGCCGAACTGCCGAAGGCCAAGGTACTGGGCGTGGTGAACTTCCCCACGTTCTACAAGGCGATGGATTCGGCGCAGCACATCGTGAAGCTGGGGGACGGAACCCTCACCGCGGTGGAGCTGGTGGACCGTACGATGATCGAGCTGTCGCTGCAGAACCCCGCGTTCGCGCCCGTGATCCGTAGCGCCGTGATCGGCCGCCCCGACGCCGTGCTGCTGGTGGAATTTTCCGGCACAGACAAGCCGGCGCTGGTGCGCCAGTTGGATCGGCTGGTCGAGCTGATGGGTGACCTCGGCCTGCCCGGCTCGGTGGTCCGCATGGAAGACGACGTCCCGCAGAAGGCGCTGTGGGAAGTGCGCAAGGCGGGCCTGAACATCATGATGAGCCTCAAGGGCGACGGCAAACCCGTGAGCTTCATCGAGGACTGCGCCGTGCCGCTCGAGCACCTGGCGGAATACACCGACGCGCTCACGCAGGTCTTCCGCAGGCACGGCAGCCGCGGCACGTGGTACGCGCACGCCTCCGTCGGCACGCTGCACGTGCGGCCGATCCTGGACATGCGCACCGACGGCGCCGCCAAGATGCGCGCGATCGCCGAAGAGGCTTCGGCGCTGGTGCGACAGTACAAGGGCGCCTACAGCGGCGAGCATGGGGACGGCCTGTGCCGCGGCGAATGGATCGGCTGGCAGTTTGGCCCGAAGATCAACGAGGCCTTCGCGCAGATCAAGCAGCTGTTCGACCCGACCAACCTGCTGTGCCCGCAGCGCATCGTCGACGCGCCGCGCATGGACGACCAGCGGCTGATGCGCTTTTCTCCCGCCTACCGCGTGGTGCCGATCAAGACCGCACTGGACTGGAGCGCCTGGGACGTGCAGAACGACCCCGCCACCGAGCGCACGACGCCGCCCGGCACCGGCGCGGACCCGGCCCAGGGTTTCGCCAAGGCCGTGGAGATGTGCAACAACAACGGGCACTGCCGCAAGTTCGACGCAGGCACCATGTGCCCGAGCTACCGTGTGACCCGCGACGAGAAGCATTCCACGCGCGGCCGCGCGAACACCTTGCGGCTGGCGCTGTCCGGCCAGCTCGATGCAGTGGCGACGCCCAACGGGCAAGGCTGGAGCGACAACGCCCTCGAAGCCGTCAAGGACGCGATGGACCTGTGCGTGAGCTGCAAGGGCTGCAAGCGCGATTGCCCGACCGGCGTGGACATGGCGAAGATGAAGGTGGAGTTCCTGCACCATTACAAGGCACGCCACGGCCACACGCTCAAGGACAAGCTGGTCGCCCGCCTGCCGGACTACGCGCGCACGGCAAGCCGCTTCGCGGGGCTGCTGAACCTGCGCAACCGCAGTCCGCTGCTCCAGCGTCTCGGCGAAAAATTCCTGGGTATCTCGGCGCGGCGCAGCCTGCCCGCCTGGCAAGGCGATCATTTCTTCAATGACGTGCCGGTGACGGCTTCGGTGCAGGACGTCATGGCCTCGGCGCGGCCGGTCGTGCTGTTCGTGGACACGTTCAACGGCTTCTTCGAATCGGAGAACGCGCGGGCCGCGCTCAAGGTGTTGCAGGCGGCGGGCTACACGGTGCACATTGCCACCAAGTCTCGGCCGGACGGCAAGCACCTGTGTTGCGGGCGCACTTATCTGGCCAGTGGGATGATCGATGAAGCCAGGACCAAGGCGCGCGAAGCCGTCGAGTCGCTGTTTCCGTTTGCTGAGAGGGGCATCGCCATCGTAGGCCTGGAGCCTTCGTGCCTGCTGACCCTGCGCGACGAGGCGCTGTCGATGGGCCTGGGCGCGCAGGCCCAGGCCGTCGGGGGGCAGGCCATGCTGTTCGAGGAGTTCCTGGCGCGCGAGGCGCGGGAAGGCCGCCTCGATGCGCTAAAGGGCAGGCTGCGGCCGCTCGACAAGCGCGTGCTGCTGCACGGCCACTGCCACCAGAAGGCGTTCGCCGCGGTCGCTCCCATCGTTGACGTGCTCAAGCTGATCCCAGGCGTGACGCCCGAGCTGATCGAGAGCAGTTGCTGCGGCATGGCGGGCAGCTTCGGTTATGAGGCGAAGCATCACGACGTCTCAATGCAGATGGCCGAACTGAGCCTGCTGCCCGCGATCCGAAAGTACCCGGGCGCCATCGTGGTCGCGGACGGCACCAGCTGCCGCCACCAGATCCACGACGGCTCGCAGCGCGAGGCCGTGCACGCGGCGATCCTGCTGGCTGCGCAGTTGTAGCCTAAGCTTCGACCTTGATGCCGTTGCCAAACGCCACGCGGCCCTTGATCGTTTCCGCGTCCGGATTCGGGTCGGGGTAGTACCACGCGGCATCGGTCTTCAATTCACCGTTGACCAGCAGCGAGTAATAGCTGGCCTGCCCTTTCGAGGACGTGGTGCGGTGATTGCTGAACGTGATGTATTCGCGCTTGAGGGATTCCGCGGGGAAGTAGTGGTTTCCGTCCATGACCACGGTGTCGTCGCTTTCCGCGATCACGGTGCCGTTCCAGGTGGCTTTCATCGATTCTCCAATTCACGTGGGCGCGTGCAACCAGTGCACGCTAAAAAGCTGCTCGTCGTCAGTCCATACCGGGCCGGGCCTGAACCCGGCGCGCATCGCCAGCGCCCGCAGGCCATCGACGGTGAACTTGTGCGAGTTCTCGGTGTGCAGCGTCTCGCCCTCTTCGATCTCGTAGCATTTGCCGCCCAAGGCGATCTTCTGGCGCTGCAAGCTGACCAGGTGCATCTCGATACGCTGCTGCGGGGCATTGTAGAAGGCGCTGTGCGCGAAGTGCTTCATGACGAAGCGGGTGCCCAGTTCGCGGTTCGCGCGCGCCAGCAGGTTGAGGTTGAACGCCGCCGTCACGCCTTGCGAATCGTTGTACGCCGCGTGCAGCACCGCCGGGTCTTTCACAAGGTCCGCGCCGAGCAGCAATGCGCCGCCCCGCAGCACCTGCCCCGCCATCTGCAGGAAATGCAGCGCCTCGGCCGGCGTGAAGTTGCCGATGGTGGAGCCGGGGAAGAACCCGACGCGCCGTCCCGCTCCGGGCAGTGGGGCCGGCAGTAGCAGGCGTTGCGTGTAATCGGCGACGACGGGTTGCACGTCCAGGCGCGGATAGTCGCGCTGCAGCGCCCCGGCGGACAGGGACAGGTGCTCGCCCGAGATGTCGATCGGCAGGTAGCGCGCCGGTCGATCCATGGCATCGAGCAGCAACCGCACCTTGCGCAGCGAGCCGGCGCCGAACTCGACGATCTCCGCACGCGGACCCATTTGCGCGGCGATCTCCGCAGCCTTGGCGGCCAGGATGGCGACCTCGGTGCGCGTCGGGTAGTACTCCGGCAGTTCGCAGATGCGGTCGAAGAGCTGCGAGCCTTGCTCGTCGTAAAAATATTTGGGCGAGATGCTGCGCGGCCGCGACGCGAAGGCTCGCATCAGGTCGAACGCGAACCCGTCGGCAAATGCATCGTTTTCCGCCGGGCGGCCGTCGCCGGGATCACGCCCGGCTTCGATGTTGATCAGGGTGCGAGTCAGCATGCGCCATCCTTGGCCAGTCTCAACCCCGAAAACTGCCAGCGCGCGCCTGGCGGAAAGAAGTTGCGATACGTCGGGCGCGTGTGGCCGGCGGGCGTGGCGCCGCTGCCGCCGCGCAGCACCAGCTGGCCCACCATGAACTTGCCGTTGTACTCACCAACGGCACCCGCCAGCGGCCGGAAGCCGGGGTACGGGTCATAGGACGAACGCGTCCACTGCCACACATGGCCCGTCATTTGCGAAATGCCGGGCGTGCCGTACGCCGCCTCCCATTCAAACTCCGTTGGCAGGCGCGCGCCGGCCCACTCCGCATACGCCGCGGCTTCGTAGAAGCTCAGCTGGCTGACGGGTGCGGCCGGGTCCAGCGGGCGCACGCCGTTCAAGCCGAACACCTGCCAATGGTCGGCGGGCGCGCGCGCGTCGCCGGGCGCCATCCAGTACACAGGCGCCTTCCAGCCGCCGGCCTGGATGGCCGCCCAGCCATCGGACAGCCAGAGCCCGACGCGCTCGTAGCCGCCGTCGGCAATGAATTGCGCGTACTCGCCGCAGGTGACGAGGCGGCCTGCCATGCGGAAGGGCTTCAGCAGCACCGGGTGGCGCGGCGTTTCGTTGTCGAAGGCGAAGCCGTCGCCTGCATGGCCGACTTCCACCACGCCGCCGGGCATCGCGATCCAGTCCAGCGGCTCGGCCCTGGCGGCCAGGCGCAATACGGGCGCTTCCGTATCCTGGTAGGCCGGCAGGAGCGGGTTGCACGACAGCGCATGCAGGATGTCGGTGAGGATCAATTCCTGGTGCTGCTGCTCATGGTTCAGGCCCAGCTCCACGAGCGGCGCTGCAGCCTGCCATGCGGCAGGCTCGGCATGGGCAATGAAGTGCTGCATCGCCGCGTCGACGTGTTCGCGATAGGCGTGCACCTCGGCCAGCCCCGGCCGCGTCAACAGCCCGCGTTGGGGCCGCGGGTGGCGCGGGCCCAGCGATTCGTAATAGGAATTGAAAAGATGAAAGAAACGTGAATCGAACGGCCGGTACCCCGGTGAATGCGCGGACAGCACAACCGCTTCGAAGAACCAGCTGGTGTGCGCAAGGTGCCATTTGGTCGGGCTCGCATCCGGCATCGACTGGATGCATTGGTCTTCCGCGGACAAGGGTGCGGCCAGCGCGACGCTGTGCGCGCGCACCTGGGCATAACCTGCGGCCAGGTTCTCACGCCAAGGTTCGGCACGGCTGTCCGCAAGCGCGGACGATGGGTTCGCGGGCATAGGCAAAGCCTCCATTTTTTTCAGTGCCGAAAACGCGCCGCCCTGGTCCGGCACGGTTCCAACACATCGGTCGTCACCCCTCTCGAATCATTACAGCACAGGGGGCGATTTTTTTGCGGGCGCGCGCTCCTGCACAGTGTGTCCTGACCCACGCTCCTGACAATCTCGCCGACGCGGTGTGTCACGTCCGCTACGGGCTGTTTCAAGGCGCGCCGCTACCATGCGGGACCTTCAGCCAGCCCCTCCCCGGAGAAGACCCCCATGACCATCGCCTCCCCCGTCAACCACCAGGTTCGCCTGGCCCAGCGCCCCGTCGGCACGCCCACGCGCGAGAACTGGACGTTCACCAGCGAACCCGTGCAGGAGCCGGTGAGCGGCGGCGTCCTCATCAAGACGCTTTCGCTGTCGCTCGACCCCGCGATGCGCGGCTGGATGAACGATGCAAGGAGCTACATCCCGCCGGTGGCCATTGGCGAGGTGATGCGCGCAGGGGGCGTGGGCAAGGTGATCGCATCGCAGAACCCGAAGTTCGCGATCGGCGATCTTGTCTGCGCCACCCCGGGCGTGCAGGAGTACCTGCTGCTGGCCGAGGACCAGCTCAAGCGCAACGGCGTGTTCAAGATCGACCCGCGGCTGGGGTCGATCAACCAATGGCTCAACGTGCTGGGCATGCCCGGCATGACGGGCTACTTCGGCCTGCTCGACATCGGCCAGCCCAAGCCCGGCGAGACGGTGGTGGTGTCCGGCGCGGCGGGCGCAGTGGGCCAGACGGTGGGGCAGCTGGCCCGCATCAAGGGCTGCCGCGTCGTCGGCATCGCCGGCGGCCGCGCGAAGTGCGACTGGGTCGTGAACGAACTGGGCTTCGACGCCTGCATCGACTACAAGGCCGGCAACGTCAAGGCCGCGCTGAAGGAGCACTGCCCGAAAGGCGTGGACATCTACTTCGACAACGTCGGCGGCGACATCCTGGACGACGTGCTCGCGCGGCTGGCCCGCGGAGCACGCGTCATCATCTGCGGCGCAATCAGCCAGTACAACAACACCACACCCGTGCAGGGCCCGAAGAACTACCTGTCCTTGCTGGTCAACCGCGCGCGCATGGAAGGCATGGTCGTGTTCGACTACGCCGACCGCTTCCCCGTCGCCGTGGCCGAGCTCGCAGGCTACCTCAAGGACGGCCGCATGAAGAGCAAGGAAGATGTGGTCCACGGCCTGGAGACCTTCCCCGAGGCGCTGGTCAAGCTGTTCACCGGGGGGAATTTCGGCAAGCTGGTGTTGCAGGTGGCCGACGCCTGATAACGTCCCTATCCCGGCAGCCGTACCGACCCGCCCTCCACCACCACGCGCGTGCCCGCGGCCAGTGCGCCGCGCTGCTCCACCGTGCGCAGGCTGCCGTCGTCCATGCGGATGCGCATCTGGAAAGTGTCGCCCGGCTTTGCGGCGAGCACCGACTCCACGACGCCACACTTCTCGCATGACGAGGCGCTGCCCATCGCACTTGTCGTGTCGCGCAGTTCACTGCCCTGCTGGCCGACCGCGCGTTGGGGTTTTTCGGACTTCAGGGGAGGCGCCGTGACCACCAGCGGCGGCGCGCGCACCACCGCTTGCGGCGCCGGCGGCAGGGATGTGGCGGGCTTGGCTTCAGGCGTATCCGGCCGCGTGCCCATGAAGGCGGCCGCCACCGCGGCAACCGCCACCGCGAGCACTGCCAAGGTGGGGATGAACGATGCGCGGTCGGCTCGCTTCGATTTAGGCTCGGCAGCGGACGCGACTTCGTCGTCCGCGCTCGGATCGGGGGACATGCTGGAGACTCCTTCCGAACGGTTTTAGCCCGCGAAAAGCAAGGCCGCCCGTAGGAGAACGTGACATCGGTAAGCGCTAATTGCTCAGCTTCGCGTAGGCGCCGTCCGACACAGCGCTGTGTGGGCGCGAATCACACGCGCGACGCGCGGTTCGCCTCATTGACGGTTACCCAGAACTCATAGACCTGCCGCATCTTGCGGCGCATCTCGTCGACATCCAGACTCTTGCGAACCACGCTGTTTGCCCCGGCTTCGTAGCAACTGTCGAGCTCGGCTTTTTCGGTCGAGCCGGAGAGCACGACCACCGGCACCGATTGCGTGACCGGGTCCGCGCGCATCGCCTTCAGCACGTCCAGGCCATGCAAGCGGATGAGCTTCATGTCCAGGATCACGAGGCGAGGCTGCTTGCGCGCGTCGCGCCCGGCGAAGCTGCCGCGCGCGAACAGGAAATCCAGCGCCTCCGCGCCGTCCTCGACCGCGGCCAGCCGCGAGGCGTCGCAACATTCGCGCAACGCGAGCAAGATCAGTTCGCGATCGTCCGGGTTGTCCTCGACCACCAGGATGGCGACATCGGCCGCGGGCGTCATGGCCGCCGCGCCGTCAGACGCCACCGTGGGGATGCGTGGGGTCTACCCACAGCACCAGCTCCGGCTTTTCAGCTGGCTCGATGTCCAGGTTCACCGCCACTGCCTCGCCGTCGCTGCGGCACAGCACGCACTCCAGCACCTCGGTGGGGCTGGCGTTGATCTCCTGGTGCGGTACATAAGGCGGCACGTAGATGAAATCGCCAGGCCCCGCCTCGGCCGTGAACTCGAGGTGCTCGCCCCAGCGCATCCGGGCGCGGCCCTTGACGATGTAAATCACGCTTTCGAGATGCCCATGGTGATGGGCGCCGGTCTTTGCGTTAGCGTGGATCGTGACGGTGCCGGCCCACAGCTTCTGTGCGCCGACCCTTGCGAAGTTGATCGCCGCTTTGCGATCCATGCCGGGGGTCTGCGCAGTGTTGGGATCCAGCTGGTTGCCGGGAATGACGCGCACGCCGTCGTGCTTCCACGGCGGCGTGCCGGCGGCATGCTCGCGTGGATCCCCGTTCGGATGTTCGTCCCAATGGGCGGAATGGTCCTTTGTGCTCATGTTTGACAGCCTAGCACTTCGGCCCCTGCCGCGCCATTGGCGTCTTGTTCAGTCCACCGCCGCGTAAACCAGGTGCCGGAACAGGTTGCGAAAGAAGATGCGCTGGTTCGGCGCCTGCGTCAGGAGCATCGCGAACAAGTCTTCGGCCGGGTCCACGAGGAATGACGTGCCTCCGATGCCGCTCCAGAAATACTGGCCCGGCGAGCCGGGTTGCGGCGCCAGGCCGCTTGCCAGCCGCACGGAAAACCCCAGCCCGAAGCCATACCCGGGCAGGAGCAAGTCGCCGTTCACGGCAATCGATCCGACATGATCCGACGTCATCCATTGGATGGTCTTGCGCGAGACCAGGCGCGTGCCCTGCAGCGTGCCGCGGTTGCGCATGAACTGCAGGAAGCGGATGTAGTCGGCGGCCGTGGACATGAGGCCGCCGCCGCCGGATTCGAACTTCGGCACCTCGCGCGCGTCCATCATGGTGACGGCGTTGCCGGTGTCCGGGTCGTTCGCGAAAGGCTCGGCGATGCGATGCCACTGGTCCTTGGGAACCGAGAACGCCGTGTCCTTCATTCCCAGCGGACCCAGGATGCGATCCTGCAGCAACCGGCCCAGCGACTGGCCCGAGATGACTTCCAGCAGGGCACCGAGCACGTCGGTCGCGCGGCTGTATTGCCAGCAACTGCCCGGCTGGCTGGCGAGCGGGATCGCGGCCAGCGCCTTGCAGAACTCGGCGTTGGTCCGCGACCGGTTCACGATGTCCGCAGCTTCATACTGGCGCTGCACGGCGTCGCTGCCGAGAAATTCGTAGGTCAGGCCCGCGGTGTGGCGCAGCAGGTCATGCACCGTCGCCTCGCGCTGCGCGGGCTCCAGCCGCACGGTGCCGCCCTCTTCCACCGCCACCTTCTGGTTCGCGAATTCGGGGAGATACTTCGACACCGGGTCGCCCAGCTGCAGCCGGCCCTCCTCGGAGAGCATCAGCGCGGCCAGCGACACCAGCGGCTTGGTCATCGAGTACACGCGGAAGATCGCGTCGTCCTTCATGGGAGTGCCGGTCGCCGGGTCCTGCCGGCCGAGCGCCTCGAACATTTCCACGTGATCGCCGAGCGCCACCACCGCGATGGCGCCGGGAATGCGCTGGTTATCGACATGCGATTGCAGGACGGAACGCAGGCGGGCCAGTGCGGCGCGGTTCAGGCTGGCCATCAGCCGAACCTCCGCCGTGCGAGCTCGGCGCCTTTGGCGAGCGCCTCCAGTTTTTTCATCGCGACTTCGCGGTCCATGGGCGCCAGGCCGCAGTTGGTGCAGGGGAAGAGCCGCTGCTTCGGGACAAACTGCAGCGCCGCGCCGATCGTGTCAGCCACCTCCTCCGGAGTTTCGATCGTGTCGCTCGCCACGTCGATCACGCCGACCATCACGTCCTTGCCTTCCAGCAGCTTCATGAGGTGAGGCGGCACGTGCGAGTGATAGCACTCCAGGCTCACCTGCTTGATGGAACTCTTGGCCAGCGCCGGAAAGATCTGCTCGTACTGCCGCCACTCCTCGCCCAGTGTCGCCTTCCAGTCCACGTTGGCCTTGATGCCGTAGCCATAGCAGATGTGTACGGCCGTGGTGCAGGTGAGACCCTGCGCCGCGCGCTCGAGCGCCTGGACGCCCCAATCGGCAGCGTCCTTCATGTAGACGTTGAACGCTGGCTCGTCGAACTGGATGATGTCCACGCCGTCGGCCTGCAGCGCCAGCGCTTCCTGGTTCAGCAGCTCGGCGAAGGCGAAGGCCATCTTCACCTTGTCGCCATAGTAGCGGTCGGCCACGGTATCGATGATGGTCATCGGGCCGGGCAGCGTGAACTTCAGCTTGCGCGTCGTGTGTGCCCGCGCCAGCTGCGCCTCGAACGCGTGTACCCGCCCCTTGAGCTTCAGCGGCGCGACCACCTGCGGCACCATCGCGTCATAGCGGTTGTCGCGAATGCCCATCTTGACCTTGTGCTCGAAGTCGATGCCCTCCACCTGCTCCAGGAAACCGTGCACGAAGTGCTGGCGCGACTGTTCGCCGTCGGTGACGATGTCGAGCCCCGCGTCCTCCTGGGCCTTGATCCACAGCAGCGTGGCATCGGCCTTGGCCTGGCGCAATTCGTCGCCCTGGGCTTTCCACTGGGGCCAGAGCTTTTGGGTTTCGGCAAGCCAGGCGGGCTTGGGCAGGCTGCCCGCGATCGAGGTAGGGAACATGACGCACTCCTTTGATGCCCATTGTGCCCTCCTCGCATAATCCTGGGCATGGCCTCCCCCAACAGGAACAAGCCCCGGATCGTCATCATCGGCTGCGGCTTCGGCGGGCTCGAAGCCGCACGGGCACTGCGCAACGCGCCGGTTGAAATCACCCTCGTCGACAAGACCAACCACCACCTGTTCCAGCCGTTGCTCTACCAGGTCGCGACGGCCGGCCTGTCGGCTCCGGCGATCGCCGCGCCGGTGCGCCACCTTTTTCGCAAGCAGGCCAATGTCACCACCCTCCTCGGCGAGGTGACGGCCATCGATACGCAAGCACGGCGAGTGATACTGGGCGACGGGCCCGCGCTGCCATACGACCACCTGATCGTCGCCGCCGGCGCCACGCACAGCTATTTCGGCCGCGACGACTGGGCGCCCCTCGCGCCTGGCCTGAAGACGCTCGACGACGCGTTCGAGATCCGCCGCCGCATCCTGCTGGCGTTCGAGGCCGCGGAAAAGGAACCCGACTCCGCGCTGCGTGCCGCGTGGCTTACCTTCATCGTCGTTGGCGGCGGACCCACCGGCGTGGAGATGGCCGGCACGATGGCCGAGATCGCGCGCCACACGCTGCCCGGCGAGTTTCGCCACATCGATCCCGCCAGTGCGCGCATCCTGCTGCTCGAAGGTGGCTCGCGCGTGTTGCAGGCCATGCCGCCGGACCTGAGTCAGCGCGCGAAGGAGCAACTGGAGAAGCTCGGCGTCGAAGTGCGGCTGGATTCGCGCGTCGTCGCGATCGATGCCGGCACCGTGGAAGTTCAGGCCGGCGTCGCGGGCGGGCCGGCGACCACGCAGACCATCAACACGCGCTGCGTCATTTGGGCCGCCGGCGTCGCCGCCTCCCCGCTGGGACGGCTGTTGGCGCAGCAGGTGATGGGCACCACCACAGACCGTGCGGGCCGCATCGCCGTCGAACCCGACCTCACCCTGCCGGGCCATCCCGAGATCAACGTGATCGGTGACCTCGCCGCGGCGAAGAGCTATCCGCCCCGCGGCGAACCGCAACCCGTGCCCGGCGTCTCACCCGCGGCCAAGCAGATGGGGCGCGCCGCTGCCGCGAACATCGTGCGCCGGCTCGCAGGCGAAGCCACCCGCCCGTTCCGCTACCGCGACTATGGCAACCTGGCCACTATCGGCCGTAACGCCGCGGTGGTGGACCTCACGGCACCGGTGGGCCACTTCAAGTTCAGCGGCTATTTCGCGTGGCTGTTCTGGCTTTTCGCGCACATCTACTTCCTGATCGGTTTCCGCAACCGCATCGTGGTGCTGATCGACTGGGCGTCCGCCTACTGGAGCAAGCAGCGTTACGCGCGCGTGGTGACGAATATCGACGTGAAGGCTGCGCGCCGCTAGCATTGCGGTTTCGTCATGTGCGAAGGAGTGCCCCATGCCCAAACTGGCCTTTGCGGCGGTTTGCGCCTTCCTGGTCTTGCTGGCCGCGCCGTCGCAGGCGCAGGTTCCGGCCCCAGCGGCCATACCGCCATACGATGTCGAACTGGCGCGCTCGCTGGGCGCGAGCGAGAACGGGATGAGGAGCTACGTTTTCGTCCTCCTGCGAACCGGGCCGAACAAGGTGCCCGCCGGTCCGGAGCGCGACGAGATGTTCAAGGGGCACTTTGCCAACATGAAGCGACTGTCGGACGAAGGCAAGCTCGCGCTCGCGGGCCCCTTCGACGGTGTCGATGGGTGGCGCGGCCTCTTCATCTTCGCCGTCCCCGACATCGAGGAGGCACGGAAACTCGTCGCAACGGACCCGGTGGTCGTCAAGGGCGAGATGACGCCCGAGTTCCACAAATATTACGGCTCGGCGGCACTGATGTTGGTGAGGGAAGTGCACGACAAGCTCGTCGCGCCAAAGCGGCGGTAGGCCGCCTTTCAGCGGCCCTTCTTTTGCCGGTCAAGCTTGCGCCAGTACCGGAACTCGTCCTCGTGGCAGGAAATAGCCGAGTAGCCCGCCCGCCGCGACGTTGCCGCATCCGTTCTGTCGTGAAGCTGCTGTACGCTTGTCCCTGCAAGGAGCCAGTGATCACCATGACCGTCCACATCGTTCGCCTCGGTACGCCCCGCACCCCCGGCGAGGGCCCTCGGCTGGGTACCGTGCGCAGGCCTCCGCGCGGCGTGCCCAAATCTGAATTCGGCACGCGCGACTTCTACGACACATGGCTGCCGAACCTCGCGCCCAGCGCGGACCTGATGGCGCAGGGCCAGGCGGCGAAGGACGACAAGGACTGGGCTGCGTTCAAGCGCAAGTTCCACGCCGAGATGAAGCAGCCCGACGCGAGCCACCTGCTTGACCTTCTCGCCACTCTCTCGCACCACACCTCGTTTTCCGTGGGCTGTTATTGCGAGGACGAGAACCGCTGCCACCGCAGCGTGCTTCGGGAACTGCTTGCAGCGCGTGGCGCCGCCATCGACTGAGCGGAGCGCTCAGATACCCAGCAGCTTCTTGGCTTCGCCCAGCGCCTTTTGCGACTCGGCGTGCTTGCCCGCCTTGTGCTGGGTCTCGCCTTCGGCGCGCAGCTGAGTCACCTTGTCCATGACATCTTTGGACAGGGCGGGCTTGGTCGCGAGCTTGGCGTCGATGGCCTTCATTTCGTTGGGGCAGTTGTTGGCCCAGGCCGTGCCGGCGCTCAACAGGGCCAGCCCGGCCACCATGGCAAGTGCTTTGCGCATGAGATTCTCCTTCGATGAAAAGAAAACGGACCTTAGTCCAAGCGCGCCCCGGCTGCTTCCGCGTTTACCCGAGGGGCAGTCACAGCCGGTAACGGCGTGCCGCACTGCTGGCAAAACTTCGCCTCGGGCCCGTAGCCCTCGGAGCCGCACTGGGCGCAGGCACGCGGCGACAATGGCGGGCGCGCATGGCGGCGCACCGTCATCTCAGCGGTGACGATGCCCGTGGGCACCGCCAGCGTGCCCCAGCCGATCAGCATCATCACCGAGGCGATGAAGCGGCCGATATCGGTCTTGGGCGTGATGTCGCCGAAGCCGACCGTGGTGATGGTCGTGATGGCCCAGTACACGGCGGTGGGAATGTCGTTGAAGCCGTGCTCCGGGCCTTCCACCACGTACAGCAAGGTACCCAGGATCAGCGCCACCATGATCACCGCGAACAGGAACACGAGGATCTTGCGGCGGCTCGCAATCAGCGCCTCGCCCATCACCTGGTACTCGGCGACGTATTCGGTGAGCCGGAAGATCCGGAAGATGCGCAGCAGCCGCAGAATCCGCACGTCGATCAGGGAATGGAACTCCGGCAGGACGAGGGCCACGTAGGTCGGCAGCACGGCCAGCAGGTCCACGATGCCGAAGAAGCTGCGCGCATAGCGCAGCGGCCGGTCGACCGCGACCAGCCGGGCGATGTACTCGACCGTGAAGAGGAGCGTGAAGAACCACTCCATGATCTCGAACACCGTGCGATGCCGGACATTCCAGGCACGCACGCTGTCGGCCATCACCACGGCCACGCTGATCACGATGGCCGCGACGATGATCTTGTCGAACAGCCGTCCGGCCTGGGTGTCGGACTCGTAGATGACACGGTACAGCCGCAGCCGCCAGCCGCCGGCCGGTCGGCCCATGGGATCGACGGGTTCGATGGCCATCGCGCTCAGGCGCCGCCGGGCCGCCCCAAGGCGACTGAAGTCCCCTCGGGGGGGACGGGCCGCGAGCCGGCAGTACACGGGGTGACAAGCGTGGGGGCCATGTTCAGGCGGCCGGGCGGCTGAACCGTTCCCACGCTTCGCGCGTGGGTGTCGTGCCGGCGCCTGGTTCCTGTGGGAGCCGGAAGAAGCCGTCAACCACGTTGGCCGGCTCCGTGAAGCAGTCCTTGATCCAGGGGATGTATTCCAGCACCGCGCAGGCCGGGTGCGCATAGCTCAGGTGGACGTGGACCTGGCTCATGTCGCCCGCGTGCGGCGCGACCGGCAGCCGATAGGAGTGCGCCGTCTCGCAGACGCGCCACACCTCGGTGATGCCGGCCATGCGCGTGACGTCGGGCTGCACCCAGTGGATGGCGCCTTGGTGAAAGTACTCGGCAAAGGCGTCCTGCGTGTAGAGCTGCTCGCCGAGCGCGACAGGGATGCGCGTGGCTCGCGCCAGCTCCGCATGACCCTTCACGTCGTCGTACCAGAGCGGCTCCTCGAACCAGTACACATCGAAAGGCTCGGCGCCCCTGCAAAAGCGAAGGCACGTGGGCAAGTCCCACTTGCCGTTGCCGTCGATCGCCAGCGTCACGTCGGGGCCGATGGCACGGCGCACCGCCTCGAGGCGGCGCAGGTCGCGCTCGACGGTGGAGCCCACCTTGATCTTGATGCCGGTGAAGCCCTCGGCCACGGCGCGCAACGCACCCTCCACCAGCTTGTCGTCCGCGATGCTGAGCCAGCCGATGTCGGTGTTGTACGCGCGCACCTTCTCGCGCACCTGCCCGCCCAGCAGTTTCCATAACGGCACGCCTGCCCGCTTGGCTTTCAGATCCCACAGCGCGACGTCGATCGCGGCCTGCGAGAGCGTCGTGATTCCGGCGCGGCCTATCCACTGCAGCGCGGGGTTGCGCGCGAGCTTGAGCCACAGCCGCTGCACGTCGCTTGCGTCCTCGCCGACCAGCAGCGGCGCGTGGCAGGTGGCGATGCAGCGCGTGATCAGGTGATCGCCAGGCAGGTGGGCATGCGTGCCGGTGAAGCCGTAGCCCGCCAGGCCATCCTGCGTTTCGATGCGGACGCCGACGACGCCCCAATGGGTGATGCTATGCGTGCTGTCAGCAATCTGCGACCCCGTGACGGGGACATGCAGGACGAAGGGTTCGACGGTTTTGATGATCACGGGCATGGTCCTGGATGCGCGGAACGCGCCGGGGCAGTTTAGCCCGCATTACAGCCGGTTGTGGATGGCCGTCGCGGCGATCGCGGCCTGGCCCGCGGCCACATTGATCTGGTTCAGCCCGACCGCGACGTCGCCCGCCGCGTACAGGCCCGGCACCGTGGTCTCGTAATGATCGTCCACCACCAACTGGCCGTCATCCTCCGCCCGGGCGCCCAGTGCCGTCGCCAGCTGCGAAGCATGCGTGAGGCCCAGGGCCGGGTAGAGCACATCGAAGCACAGTACCTGCCCGTCGTCCAGCTCCACGGCCACGCCCTGCCCCGGCAGGCACTGGATATCCCGGGGCCGGCCATCCAGGACCTGGACGCCCGCGGCTCGAAGGCCCGGCAGCTCGCGCTTGGCGACCTTCCCGAGCGAGCCCATGGACAACCACGTGACCTCGTTGCCGAAGCCGGCCACGAAGACCGCTTCGCGCAGGCCATGGGTCTCGGGGCCCAGCACAGCGACCTGCCGGCCCTGCGTCTCGAAGCCGTCGCACACGGGGCAATAGCGCACCTGCCCGCTTTTGAGCGAAGGCGCGAGGCCGGCGATGTCAGGCTCGACATCGCGGGCACCGGTCGCCAGCAGTACGAAGCGCGCTGACAGGCGGCGCGTGCCTGCCATGGCCTCGAAGCTTCCGTCCTCGCACTGGCGCAGGCGCTCGATCCGCCCCGCCTCGATCGGCACGGCGAATCGGGCCGCGTGCAGCCGCATGTTTTCAAGGAGTTGCGGGCCGGCGATGCCGTCGGGAAAACCCAGCACGTTGCGGGACAGGGGGATCATCACGAGGCGGCTGCCGCCATCGTCGACCACCAACGCGTTGCGCCGGTAGCGCCCCAGGTACACCGCGGCCATGAGGCCGGCGGCGCCACCGCCGATCACGAGGCAATCGAGCATGGCGGGCGCCGTCCTCAGGCGCCGCTGAGCGCGTTCTGGTCCTCGCGCGCGCGCTCCATGGCCCGCGCCACGGCATCGCCGAGGGAATTGATGTCGAAGGGCTTGCGCAGGATCGCGGGGCGGCCCGCCAGCCGCTCGACCATCGCCATGTCGGCATAGCCGGTCGCAAGGATCACCGGCAGGTCGCCGACCATTTCCCGCGCTCGAGAGATCACTTCCGCGCCCGTCATGTCCGGCATTGCATAGTCGACCACCAGCACGTCGGGCTTCTCGGCCGCGATCGCGGCCAGGCCTTCCGTCCCGTTGGCGGCATCGGACACCTTGTAGCCGATCAGGCCCAGGCACTCGACGATCACCCGTCGCACCTCGTCGTCGTCCTCGACCACGAGGATGTGGCCTGATTTGGCATGGCGCGGCATCGCCGGGGCGGTCGCGCTTTCGGCAGCATTCAGGGCGTCGTCGGGTGCCGCCGGGAAATACATCTCCACCGAGCATCCCTTGTCGGGCTCGCTGCGGATGAAGGCCAGGCCACCCGACTGCTGCGCGAAGCCGTAGACCTGGCTCAGGCCCAGGCCCGTGCCGCTGCCCAAGGGCTTGGTGGTGAAGAACGGGTCGAACACCTTGGCCAGCAGCTGCGGCGGTATGCCCGCCCCGGTGTCGGTGACGGTGACGACCACGTAGTCGCCCAAGGTGAGCTGTTCGTCGGAATGCCTGCGGGTGCAGGTGGACACCTTGAGCGTTCCCCCTCGCGGCATCGCGTCGCGCGAATTGACCGCCAGGTTGAGCACGGCCATCTCCAGCTGGCTCGGATCCACCACGACAGCCGCGCGGCCCTCGCACAGCTCGTACTCCACGGTCACGCCCGGCCCTGCCGAGATTTCCAGCAGATCCTTCATGCCGAGCAGCAGGTCGTTGACGTGCGTGAGCTTGGGCAGGAGCGACTGGCTGCGCGCGAACGAGAGCAGCTGGCTGGTCAACTTGGCCCCGCGCCGCGCCGCGCCCTTGGCGCGTTCCACCACGGGCTTGACTTTTTCTTCCCTGGCGTAGAGCGAGATCAACTCGAGGTTCATGTTGACCACGTGCAGCAGGTTGTTGAAGTCATGCGCGATCCCGCCCGTCAGCCGGCCGATCGCCTCCATCTTCTGCACCTGTGTCAGCGCGGCCTGCGCCTTCTCGCGTTCGGCGATCTCCTTCATCAGGCGATCATTGGCGCTGGCCAGTTCGCGTGTGCGCTCCTCGATGCGCACTTCCAGCTGGCCGTTGAGTTGCTCGACCTCGCTTTGCGCGCGGCTGATTTCACCGAGGTGCTGGCGAGTGGCGTACTGGCGCCGACGGGCCCGCACCGCGGCGTCGGCCGCGCTCGCGAGCGTTTCCGCATTCAGCGGCCGCTCCAGCAGGATGACGTTGCCCAGGCTGTGCAGCGTGGCCACAGCGGCGGCGGGGCGCGGCCCCGCCTGTCTGGAGGCAAGCACGATGAATGGGAAGTCCGACCATGGCGGCTGCGCGGCAAGCCACGCTGCGAGCGCGGCCACCACCAACGTGTCGGCCAACGCTTCCTCGGTCAGCACCGCCGCGGCGGCGCCCTTGTCAAGCTCCAGGAGGAGCTTCGCGCCATCGACGCACACCTCCACGGCATGGCGGGGCTCGATGACGCCCTTGACCACGGACGCGTCCCGACCTCGGGGCGCGTGGATGAGCACTCGGAATTCCATCGCGCTCAGCCTGTTTCGCCGTCGCCGTCGGACAGCAATGGAATGGACCCCTTGTACGAAGCCACTCCGGTGAGCACGCCTTCGAAGTCGGTCAGGGCCTCGCCCACCTCGACACCGTTGGACGTGAGCCGGAATTCCCGGATCGTCAGTTCATGGTCGCTGGTGCGGCTCTTGACGACCGATACGGCCTTGAGAAGGTGGCCGCGGGCCTCGAAGAAGCGGAACAGCAGGATGCCGTCGCTGAGGTAGCTCAGGTCCACGTCGCTGCGCACGTCGCCCAGCACGCCGTGCTGAGCCAGGATCAGGATCGTGACGACACCGCGCTGGTTCAGGTAGGTGAGCAGCTCATGCATCTGCAGCAGCAGGTGCTTGTCGCCGGACATGGCCTGCAGGTAGGCGTTCAGGCTGTCGATGACCACCGTGCTCACGCCGTCCTCTTCCACCGAGGCGCGGACCATGTTGGCGAACTCACCCGGCGACACCTCCGCCGGGTCGAGCATCCTCACACGCAACTGCCCATCGGCGATGAAGGGCGCGATGTCCATGCCCAGCGCTTTCGAACGGATCAGCAGCGTGCCGAGCCCCTCGTCGAAGAGGTAATAGACGGCCTTTTCGCCACGCAGGAGGGCGGCGCGCGTGCAGGCAATGGCGGTTGTCGTCTTGCCCACGCCCGAGGGCCCGCTGAACAGGGTATTGCTGCCGCGCGCCAGGCCACCGCCCAGCAATTGGTCCAGCTCGGGCGAGCCGGTACTGACGAGCGAGGCGTCCACCACCGCGCGGTGTTCCGCCGCGACCAGTCGCGGGAACACGGAAAGGCCACCGGTGTCGAGGTTGAAATCATGCTCGCCACCCCGAAAAGGGATGCCCCGCATCTTGATCACGCGCAGCCGCCGCCGCTCGGGGCCGTACTGGTCCACGAGCTGCTCGAGGCTGACCACGCCGTGGGCGATGCTGTGCAATTGCAGGTCGTCATGGTCGGCGCTGCGGTCGTCGAGCAACAGCACCGTGCAGCCGCGGGTCGCGAAGTAGCTCTTCAGTGCCAGCACCTGGCGCCGGTAACGCAGCGGGTTTTGTGCCAGCAGCCGCATCTCGGAAAGGCTGTCGAACACGACACGGCTGGGCTTGACCCGCTCGGCCGCGGCCATCACTCCCCGCGTGGTTTCGCCGAGTTCGACCTCGGAGGGGTGCAGGATCGATTGCTCGGCCTCGGGGCTGAGCCCTTCATCGGTCACCAGCTCGAAAATCTCGATTCCGTCGAGCGTCCAGCCGTGCGACGCCGCAACGGTCTGGAGCTCCTTGGCCGTCTCCGACAGCGTGATGTAGAGGCCCTTCTCGCCTTGCTCCACGCCCCGCCGCAGGAACTGCAGGCCGAGCGTCGTCTTGCCGGCGCCGGGGGTGCCTTCGACGAGGTAGAGATGGTTGGCGGGAAACCCGCCGCCGAGGATATTGTCGAGGCCGGGTACGCCGCTCGAGGCACGTTCCTGCTCGGGAATGTTGAATAGGCGGGGAGTCGCAAGACGCATGCAGGGCTGGGCTAAGGCTGTGCTGGTGATCAGTTCACCCGATGCTAATTGCGCCCCCATGCCGAGACTGTAGGAAGCGGCCGACGAATGGCCGTTGACCGGGGCTACAGCCGTGTCGCTCAGGCGGCGCCGCGACCCTTCTGGCTCGCGAAATAGACAAACTTGCGAGCTCGCTGCACATCACCCAGCGGCCGGTGCTCCGCCAGCGCCTGCCACGGATCGAACACGCCCGCTTCCACCTGGGCGGCGAACTCGACGCCCTCGGATGAGCGCGTGTCCTGCCTGGGCAGCATCAACCTAGCGACCGTCGTGTAAGGCGTCGGCCAGTTGACCGAGGCGTCTTCGATCGGGGTGATGGCTTCGCTCGCGAAGAACTGCAACTGCAAGTCCCAATGCAAGGGGCCTCGCGCCAGGCGATTGGAGAACTCCGCATCCCAGTCGCCCCCGGATGTCAGCATGGCGGGCCCATTCGACGCCGCGGGCTCGAGCCGGACCCGCACGGCATAGGGCCCATTGGCCATGGGGACCGCGCTGAACATGGGCTCGGTGGCAAAGCCACTGAAGGGCCGTCCCACGGTTCTGAGCAACCGGGCGAGCCTGCGCGGCCCTCCGAGCAGGCCGTAGCGCTTGAGCAAATACTTGAAGAGCTCACCCTTGCCCTCCGAGGCGGCCATCACGAAATCGACGAACTCGCCCGCGCCCGCAAAGCCGAAGGCTTCCTGATTGATGAGCGTGAAGTCCTGGCTGACAGCGGGGCCGTTACCCAGTGCCGACTCGCCCTGCACGCCCAGAACTCGTATGGCGAAGCCGCGGATGTCAGGCACCGCGTCGGGCGCGCGATCGAGTCCGCCGTTGGAGGTGCGCACCCACACGTCGTAATCCCGGGGCGCGGCGAACAGGCCGTGGCGCGCGAAGGCGGGCAGGCCATCGAGCACCTCCAGCGTACCGCTGGCCGCTGTGAGCTGCTTTCGATGAAGCGTCCTGCCCGTGCCCCAGCGCGCCGACTTGCGCGCCTGCAGCTGCGCGAACTGCTTCGCGTACCCGGCGTAGCGCTCCTGTTCGTCCGGAGCGATATTTTCCTTCCAGCCGGCGCTGGGTGCGGGGAAACTGCCCATGAGCGCTTTCGTTATTGTTGAGCTTGCAGTCTAAGCGCCATGGCTAGGGTATGTACAGCTTGGTGGAGTGCTTCACTTCTTCCATGACCGCATAAGTGCGCGTTTCACGAACACCCGGCAGTTGCCAAAGAACCTTGCCCGCAAAGGTGCGATAAGCGTCCATGTCCGCCACACGGGTCTTGATCAAATAGTCGAAGCCGCCGGCGACCATGTGGCACTCCAGTATCTCGGGATGCACCTGAACCGCCGCGCGAAATTCGTCGAACACGTTCGGCGTCGTGCGGTCGAGCAGCACTTCCACGAACACGAGCATTCCCGCACCCAGATATTTGGGGTTGAGGCGCGCCTCATAACCTTCGATGTAGCCGTCGCGCGTCAACCGTTGCACGCGAGCAAGCACTGCCGTCGGTGAGAGCGCAACCACCTCGGCCAGCTTCAGGTTCGAAATGCGGCCGTCGTCTTGCAGCTGCTGGAGGATGCGGCGGTCAATGCGGTCAAGATCGTCGAGGCTGGGCATGGCGTAGTGAATGATTCTGTAAAAATACAAATAATCGAAGCAATATCCTAACGGTAAAGCCAGAACATTAAGTATGTTTCGCAATTACGCCTCATGATGAAATCGACTCCAACCCGCATATTCGAGCAGTTCTGTGAACCGGCCCCCCTCGCCGCCGCACACCTCAGAAAGTCAATCACCGCAGCGTGGCGGACTCCCGAACCCGAAGCCGTCAGGTTTGTCATGGAGGGAGCGCGGATGCCCCAGGCCGTCGTCGCGAAGGCGAACCGGCTCGCCCATCGCATCGCGAGTACGCTGCGCACGCGCAAAGCCAGCACCGGCCTGGCCGGCATCGTGCAGAACCTCCTTCAGGAGTACGCCCTGTCTTCACATGAAGGCATTGCCCTCATGTGCCTCGCGGAAGCGTTGCTGCGAATTCCGGACGCAGCCACGCGCGACTCGCTGATCCGCGACAAGATCGCACAAGGCAAATGGCACAACCACCTGGGACAAAGCCCTTCCCTGTTCGTCAACGCGGCAACCTGGGGCCTGCTCATCACCGGCAAGCTCGTGTCGACGCACAGCGAGTCGGGCCTTTCGGCATCGATTGGACGATTGGTTGGACTGGGAGGTGAGCCGCTGATTCGCAAGGGCGTGGACATGGCGATGCGGATGATGGGCGAGCAGTTCGTCACCGGCGAAACCATCGGCGAGGCGCTGCGGAACGCGCGGCCGCGGGAAGCGGAAGGCTTTCGCTATTCGTTCGACATGCTGGGTGAGGCGGCGTTGACCGCCAGCGACGCGAGCCGCTACCTGCGCGACTATGAAAGCGCCATCCACGCCATCGGGAGGGCATCGGCGGGCCGTGGCATCTACGATGGCCCCGGCGTCTCGATCAAACCCTCGGCGCTGCATCCCAGGTACTGCAGATCGCAATACGACCGCGTCATGCGCGAGCTCTACCCGCCTCTCGTGCGGCTGTGCGCGCTCGCGAAGCGCTACGACATCAGCCTCAACATCGATGCGGAGGAGGCAGACCGGCTTGAAATCTCGCTCGACCTTCTCGAGAAGCTCTGCTTCGAGCCGCAGCTGCAGGGCTGGGACGGCCTCGGATTCGTCGTCCAGTCCTATCAGAAGCGCTGTCCCTTCGTGATCGACTATGTGATCGACCTGGCACGGCGCAGCAAGCGGCGCCTGATGATCCGGCTCGTCAAGGGTGCGTACTGGGATGCGGAAATCAAGCGCGCCCAGCTCGATGGGCAGGACGGCTACCCGGTGTACACGCGCAAGCCGTACACGGACGCTTCGTACATCGCCTGCGCGCGCAAGCTCCTCGCCGCGCCCGATGCGGTGTATCCACAATTCGCCACACACAATGCGCAAACGCTTGCCGCCATCTACGAACTGGCGGACCCCAACAGCTACACCCCGACGCAGTACGAATTCCAGTGCCTGCACGGCATGGGCGAGCCTTTGTACGAACAGGTGGTAGGCGACCCTGCGCAAGGCAAGCTGGGGCGGCCGTGCCGCATCTACGCTCCAGTGGGCACACACGAAACGCTGCTGGCCTACCTCGTGCGGCGTCTGCTGGAGAACGGCGCGAACACGTCCTTCGTGAACCAGATCGCCGACCAGACGCTGTCGATAGAAACGCTGGTGCGTGACCCGGTAGAAATCATCGAGGAATTCGCGCGAAAGGAAGGCGCCCTCGGCCTTCCGCATCCCCAGATTCCGCTGCCGCGCGACCTGTACGGAAGCGTGCGACGCAACTCGCGCGGCCTGGACTTGACCAACGAGGCGCAATTGGGCGAGCTGGCCGCCGCGTTCAGGACTGCCGCGCAGGAGTCATGGCAAGCGCGGCCGCTGCTGGCTGAAGACACGCCCGCAGGCGAGCCGGCTGCAGTGCTTAACCCTGCGTGCCGGTCGGACGCGGTTGGAGGCGTGCGCGATACAACAGCGGGCGAGGTTGAGCTGGCATTGCAATGCGCGACGGAAGGCGCGTCGGCGTGGGCCTCTACAGAGCCCGCGGAACGAGCGCGCCTGCTGGAAGTCACCGCCGACCGCCTGGAAAGCGACATGCCGCGCCTGATGAGCGTCCTGATTCGGGAAGCAGGCAAGTCAGCCTCGAATGCAGTCGCCGAGGTGCGGGAGGCCGTGGATTTCCTGCGCTACTACGCGCGTTCCGTGCGAGACACTTTCCGCAATGACACCCACGTTCCACTCGGTCCCGTCGCATGTATCAGCCCATGGAACTTCCCCCTCGCGATCTTCGTCGGCCAGGTTTCCGCGGCGCTCGCGGCCGGCAACGTGGTTCTTGCGAAGCCCGCCGAACAGACCCCCTTGATCGCGGCCGAAGCGGTGCGTGCCCTATGGGCCGCGGGCGTCCCGCGATCCGCCATCCAGCTTCTTCCGGGGAGCGGTTCGGTGGTGGGGGCACGCCTCGTGGCGGACCCGCGTGTGCAGGGGGTTCTCTTCACCGGCTCGACGGAGGTCGCTCGGCTGCTCCAGGCCAGTGTCGCCGGCCGCGTCAATGCGAGCGGTCGCGCCATTCCACTGGTCGCGGAAACCGGCGGGCAGAACGCCATGATCGTCGACTCCTCCGCGCTCGCGGAGCAGGTCGTCAACGATGTGATCACTTCCGCCTTCGACAGTGCCGGCCAGCGATGTTCCGCACTCCGGGTGCTGTGCGTGCAGGAAGAGGCGGCCGATCGCATCCTTGAAATGTTGCTGGGCGCCATGGCTGAACTTCGAGTCGGCAACCCCGCTCGACTCGAGACAGACGTCGGCCCCGTCATCGACGAGGAGGCGAAGGCCAACATCGATCGACACATCCAGGAGATGCGTGCAAAAGGACGACGCGTGCATCAGGTGGCTGGCCACAATCAGGACCCGCTGCACGACGGCACGTTTGTCTTGCCGACCGTTATCGAGCTGGAAAGCATTGCGGAACTGGGCCGCGAAGTGTTTGGTCCCGTGCTGCATTTCGTGCGCTACAACCGCGACGATCTGGACGGGCTCGTCGCGCAAATCAACGCAACGGGGTACGGCTTGACAATGGGCCTGCATACCCGCATCGACGAAACGATTGCACGCGTCGTCGATGCGGCGCACGTCGGCAACATGTACGTCAACCGCAATATGGTCGGCGCGGTCGTCGGCGTTCAACCGTTCGGCGGCGAAGGACTCTCCGGTACGGGCCCCAAGGCCGGTGGCCCGCTCTACCTCTACCGCCTGCTGTCCCAGAGGCCGCACGACGTCCTCACGCGTGTGTTTGCAGACCTCGGTGCTGCAACCGATGAACAAACGCGTGAGCCATCGGGCGCGTTGCATGCCCTGATGGTCTGGGCGGGTTCGCGGCACCCGAGGTTGGCGGGTGCCTGCATGAGCCTGGCGCAAGCAGCGCGGTCAGGCGCATCGGCTGTGCTGGCTGGACCGACCGGCGAGAAAAACGTCTACTCTGTCGCTCCACGTACGGCGGTGCTATGCCTTGCCGCCAACGACGCGGATCGGCTCGTTCAGTTGGCAGCGATTCTTGCGGTGCAAAGCCGCGCAATATGGCCGCTGTCCGCACGGGATCTGCTTGCACAACTTCCCGGAGAAGTTCAGGCATTCGTAGCCCTGGCAAGTGACTGGACTTCCCAAGGCGTCGCGTATGACGCCGTGCTGCTTCACGGAACCACCGACGAACTCGCACAGGTGCAGCAGCAACTCAGTCGGCGCGATGGCGCTGTCGTGAGCGTCGAGCGCCTGAACTTCGGTGAGATCGAGGTTCCCGTCGAACGACTCGTGATCGAACGCGCTCTCAGCGTGAACACGGCGGCCGCCGGCGGGAATGCGTCGCTGATGACGATCGGTTGACCTGCGCGGGATCAGGGCAACGGGGCACTCTACTCCGCGACTGTCCCCCGCCGCCGGGAGGGCGGCGGCTCCTTGATGTCGCTGCGTAGAGCGCCCCGCCGCCCTGATCCTTCCACCAGTGAGGGTGTTCGATTCGTCGAGCGAGCTAACGTTGCTTAAGGGCCGTGGATGGCGGGTGGCTGACGCAGTGAGGTCAAGGAGGAGCCGCCCTCCCGGCGGCGGGGGACACGAACGGAGTCGGCCACGCGCCGTCCACGGCCCGTCGCCCGCACACGCCGCCCCTAACTCCTCTGCGCCTCCTGCAGCATGCGCCACATCACCTTGCCGCTGCCGCTCTTCGGCAAGGCGTCGGCAAACTCGACGATGCGCGGCACCTTGTACACGGCCATGTGCTCGCGACACCAGTCGATGATGTCCTGCTCGGTGACCTTTCCCTTGTGGCTCGCGCGCAGCACCACCACCGCCTTGACGGTTTCGCCACGGTAGCTGTCTTTTGCGGAAATGACGCAGGCCTCCTGGATCGCGGGATGGCGGAACATCAGCGCCTCCACCTCCGCCGGCCATACCTTGAAGCCCGATGCGTTGATCATCCGCTTGAGCCGGTCGGTGAGGAAGAAATACCCGTCCTCGTCCACCCGCCCCAGGTCGCCGGAGCGGAAGAAGCGCTTGCCCTCGAATTCGATGAAGGCCGCGGCGGTGGCTTCCGGCTGCTTCCAGTAGCCGTCGAACACCATGGGGCCGTGCGTGATGATCTCGCCCTGCTCGCCCACCGGCACTTCATGCAGCGTTTCAGGGTCGATCACGCGCGAGTCGCAACTCATGAAGGGAATGCCCAGGCATTGCTGCTTGGGGTTGTCGGGCGGGTTGCTGTGCGAGGGAGCGGCGGTTTCCGTCAGGCCGTAACCTTCGATATAGCGAAGGCCGAACTGCTCGAACAGGCGCTGCGCCACCGCCTGCGGCATCGCCGCGCCGCCGCCGCCGATGTGCACCAGGCTGGACAGGTCGTACTCATTGAAGCTCGGGCTGCCCAGCAGGTCGATCACCATCGTGGGGATGTTGGTCCAGGATGTGACCTTCCAGTGGGAGATGAGCCGACCGGCCAGGTCCCGGTCCCAGCGCGGCATCACGATGAGCGTGGCGCCCGCGTAGATGCTGGCGTGCAACACGCTCACCATGCCCGTGATGTGGAACATCGGCACCACCAGCAGCGTGACATTCTCGGACGTGGCGTTGCCCCAGATGGCGCTGGACACCGCGTTGTGCATGATGCTGGAGTGCAGGTGCCTGCAGCCCTTGGGCAGTCCGGTGGTGCCGCTGGTGTAGGGCAGCACGGCGAGGTCTGAGGGACCTACGTCAAGCGGCGGCGCCGTGAGCGCGTTGCCCAGTGCGTCTTCCCAGCTCATCGCCTGGCCGCCTTCCAGGGCCGGCAAGGGGTGCCGGGTGAGCAACCAGTCGTGCCATGCCGCGGGCATGGCATCGGCCCCTGCCGCCTGCGGATCGAATGCGTCGATGAAGTGGCTGACGACCAAGTGGGCCAGGCGCTTCTGCGCAGGCAGCGCATTGCTGGCCTTCGCGATCTCGGCGGCAAGGTCCGCAGTGGTGATCGCGACTTTCGCGTCCGGGTCTTCGATGTAATGCTTGAGTTCCTCCGCGCGGTTCATCGGGTTGACGGGGACCACCACGGCGTTGGCGCGCAGGATCGCGAAATGCGCGATCACCAGTTGCGGGCAATTTTGCATGTCCAGCATCACGCGATCGCCCTTGCGTACGCCCAGTGCGTGCAGCCGGGCGGCCAGCCGTTCGGCCTGCTGTTGGAGCTGCGCGTAGCTGATGACGCGCCCGAAGAAGACGAGCGCGGGCTTGTGCGGGTAGCGGCGCGCGCTCGTCTCCAGGTTGTCCCAGAGCGAAGTGGCGGGCACGGTGATGCGGTGCGGCAGGCGCTTGGGCCAGAACTTGTGATGGGGTCGTTGCATGGCATCGAGGCTAGCGGCGAGATTGCTGCGGCGCATCAGGGATGGCCCCAGCCCCGTCACTTTGGCGACGCCGCGGGGGAAGTCGGCCCCGTCCTACAGACGAATTCGCACGGCATGCGCAGACTCGGTCGCTGTCCCACAGGAGAAACACCATGATCGAAAAGAAAGCAAGCGTCCACTGGGAAGGCCCCGGCAAGACGGGCAAGGGCCAGGTGAGCACGGAAACCGGCGCGCTGCAGAACCAGGCCTATGGCGTGGCCGCCCGCTTCGCCGACGGCAAGGGCACCAACCCCGAGGAAATCCTGGGCGCCGCGCATGCAGCCTGCTTCACGATGTTCTTCGCCGTTGTGTGCGAGAAGGCCGGCCTCAACGTGAGCTCCATCGACACCACGGCTACCGTGCGCCTTGCCAAGGAAGGCGAGGGCTGGAAGATCGACCGCATCGCCCTGGCCATGGAAGCCACGGTGCCCGGGCTCGACCAGGCGCGATTCATGGAGCTGGCCGAAACCTCCAAGAAGAACTGCCCGGTGTCCAAGGCCCTGGCCGCCGTGCCCGAGATCACGCTGGACGCCAAGCTGCGCGGCTGAGCCAAGCCTCTTATCATGTGTGCTCCACAAGCCGGAGCACCTCATGAAAGTCACTCGGCGCGCCTTCGCGGCGCTGCTCATCGCCGCCAGCACCGCATCGCTGGCGGCCTACCCCGAAAAGCCGATCCGCGTGGTGATCGGCTTTCCCGCGGGCGGTCCGCTCGACCAGCATGCACGCCTGCTCAGCGAGAAGTTGCAGGCAGTGCTGGGCCAGCCGGTCATCATTGACTACAAAGCCGGCGCGGGCGGCACCGTGGGCGCGACGGAGGTGATGAAGGCCGCGCCGGACGGCTACACGCTCATGCTGGCCAACACCGGCGTGATGGTGATCAACCCCGCGCTGTATAGCAAGCTGGCCTACCAGACCACGCGCGACTTCACGCCGATCGCGCGCACCGCCATGCAGCCGCTGGCATTGCTGGTGAACCCGAAGCTGCCCGTGTCGTCGCTCAAGGAGTTCATGGACTACACGCGGTCGCGACCCGGCCAGGTGAACTACGGCTCGGCCGGTAACGGCGGCATCAGCCACCTGGTGCCCGAGATGTTCAAGAACGCGACCGGCCTTTACATGGTGCACATTCCCTATCGGGGTAGCGCCCCCGCGTTCACGGACCTGATGGGCGGTCAGGTGCAGTTCATGGCCGAATCGATTCCGCAGGCCGCGAGCTATCACAAGCAGGGGCGTGTCAAGGCGCTGGCCGTGACGAGCAAGGAGCGCAATCCCGCCCTGCCCGACACGCCGACGGTGATTGAAAGCGGCATCAAGGGCTTCGAAGTCGTCGGCTTCTACGGCTTCCTCGCGCCGGCGGGGCTGCCCAAGGACGTGACCGCCAAGCTCAGCGATGCGTTCAAGCAGGTGATGACCAGCCCCGACATCCGCGCCAAGATGGTCGCGCAGGGCGCCGACCCGGCCTTCCTCGGCAGCGAGGACTTCGCGAAATTCCTGGCCGCCGAGATGCCGCGCTGGGCCGACGCGGTGAAGAAATCTGGCGCGCGGATGGATTGAGCGTGGACGTGACTCGATGCCCATGACGCCTGCGACGTTCGACCCCACTTCGGTCGCGCGGCGTCTGCTGGCCGCGCACAAGGGCGCCGCATTCGTCCCGCACGCCGATGCGCTCGCTCCGGATGAGCGGGGCGCCTACGCGGTGCAGGACGCTACGCTGGCGGGCCTCGGCCCCGCCGGCGGGTGGAAGGTGGGCGCCAAGGGACCGGCGGAGCGCCCCACGTGCGCGCCGCTGCCGGCAAGCGGCGTGTTCGCCAGCGGCGCGCGTTTGCTCGGCCCGCCCTGGCGCATGCGTGGCATCGAAGTCGAGGTCGCCGTGCGATTGCGCAAAGACCTTGTGCCGCGTTCCGGCGAGCCCGATGCGGACATCGTGATGGACGCGATCGGCGCGGTGCTGCCCGTCATGGAGGTCGTCGAAACGCGCCTCGCGGACTGGCGCGACAGCGCGCCGCTCGCTCAACTGGCCGATCTCGGCACGCACGGCGGGCTCATCGTCGGCGAAGCGTCGACCATGAAACCGGCTGACCTCGACCTGCGTACGCTGCAGGCCTACCTCGCCTTCGACGGCCAGCCCGTCGCAAGCACGCGCGGCGCCAACCCCGCCGCCGATGTCTGGCGCCTGCTCGGCTGGCTCGCATGGCATTGCGCGCAACGCGGCCAGCCGCTGCGCGCAGGCCAGGTCGTGACGACAGGCTCATGCACCGGACTGCTGTTCGCCCCTGAGGGCTCGCACGTGCAGGCGCAACTCGATGGGGTGGGGATGGTGGAGTTGTTCTTCTAGCGAAGCGCGCTATTCGATCGAGTACCGCACGCGTGAGGTTCGGCAAGGTCTGCGTGCTCATGCGCGCTCGAACGTGACGCGGTAGGTGCACCGCTGGCCATCCATCGGGTCCACGGTCTCCGCCGTGGTGTAGATCAACCGCTCGTTGTCGAAAGCGAGAAGCCGCACCTGCTTCGTGCCTGTCCAGAGCTCGTTCCAACTGCCGTCCAGCGTATGGATCACGCGGTCATCCTGCACCTCGTACGTTCCAACGTACGCGAACATGCTGTCGTAAAGCGCCACCTTCTCCTCATTCGTCGGAGGGTTGGATGCGGGCCGGGGCCGGCCGCTTTTCAGCACGAACACCATCAAGCGACCGTCGGGGGCGTAATTGAGGTAGCCGAAAGGATTGGGGCCGAGCGCGTCCTGCTCGAGCCCGGTTTCACTCAGGCGACGCGTCCACGAAAGCATCCTCCACGTGCCGAAGATTCGGCTGCGCATGTGATCGATACCGAGGCGGTCGTTCATGGGCATGATGAGCCTCCCTTCGCGCGAACAGCGTAACTCAGCTCAGGCCGCCTTGGCAAATACGTGGATCAGCGTGAAGGTCGTGCCCCAGCATCCGGTGCGGAACAAGTCGTCGCGAACCGCGGCAGCTCCGCGGCTGTCCCGCGAGCAGGTATGAATTGCCGATTGCCTCGCCCATCTTGCCCTCCTCAAGACTGCGCGAACAACGACAGATCCAGCGGCCACTCGTTGCCCAGCCAGTAGGCGTGCTTCGTGTGGTCGGCAAGGTCGTCGCCGGTGACTCCATGCACCAGCACGTCGAGGCCGCCTCGGTGTTCGTCCAGCCAGGCAATCAGCTTGTCGAACTCGGCCGCGGCGAAAGCAAGCTGGCAACTCCAGCGCGGATGCGGGCCCACCAACTGCTGGTGGACACGCCCGACCTGCACCTTGAACAGTCTCCCGGCCTCTTGCGTCAGCGCGCGCGCCTGCTCCACGGTGTCCGCATCGAAATACACGTGCGCGTGGTACGCCTTGTGAATGTTCTGCGGGCGGCGCGGCATGGTCATGGGCTGCGACTAGGGCCTGGCACCGCGCACGGCCCAGGCCCGCGCGACGAGGCTGATGGAGCCGTCGGCAGCGATGGGCAGCCGCGACCGGATCAACTCGCGGAGCGCGGCACGGCGCGGCTCGTCGAGCGACATGGCGTAACCGGGGGCGGGGCCCTGTCCGCCAAGGAAGGGCGACCAGTAATCGTCGAAATCCTGGAAACGCGTGGGCACCTCGATCTCCCGCCCTTCCACGCGCAGCAAACCGGCGCCACCGAAGAGCTCGGCCAACGGCGCTGGCGCGCACAGCGGAAAGCGCAGGCCCTCATCGAGCGGGGCGGCCGCGGAATCGAGTCGGGCAGCGGCATCCCAGAAGTAGCGCATCAACTCCATGCGGCCGGCGTAATCCCATACATACGCGGCGACGATTCCGCCGGGCCTCACCGCTCGCACCATCTCCGCGAGCGCCGCCTGCGGCCGCGGCACGAAATTGAGCACCAGGCCCGACACCGCTGCGTCTGAGCATGCAGCATCGATGGGCAGCGATTGCGCATCCCCCACGACGAAGCGCACCGGGCCCCGCACATGCGCCTTCGCATGCTCGATGAATGCGGCCGAAGGATCGACGCCCGTCACCGAGGCCGGGTTGCATCGCTCGATGAGCGTCTGGCTCAGGGCGCCCGTGCCGCAGCCCACGTCGAGCCAATCCTTGCCGGGCGGAATCGCGAGCCAATCCAGGAATTCGCGCGCCACGAGCCGGCTCCAGCGGCCGACATAGGGCTCGTACAGCTTGCCCGCGGCCCACACGTCATTGCCGGCGCGCGAATCCATGATCACGCGTCCCAGTGCCGCTTGAAGACCGGCGCGACGAACTCATGCGCTTCGATGCTTTCCAGCGTTTTCAGGAAACTCGGCCGCATCTCGCGCAGGTGCGCGCGGGTGCCTGCCCACTTCGACACCACGGCGGCCAGGAAATCGAGCGCCCCCGGCTGCGCGCCGGAAAGATACGGCGAGCCCGTGAAGGTATCGGCGAAGATTTCCCAGTGGCGGTGCAATTGCCGGCGCGTGCCCTGACGCAGGTCCTCGCGGCCCTTGTCGTCTGTCGACAGGGTCCACCGTTCGGGATAGTCGGCGATGCTGATCGCGCTGTAGCAGTTGGCGGCGATGAAGACCAGTCCGCGGATCGACTGCGCCCGCGACCTGGAATCTTCCGGTAGCAGTCGGCGGCCCGCGGGCACGTCGAAGCCCAGGTGCAGGAGGATGGCCGCGCTTTCGGTCATCACGCCCCCATCGGGCAACACCAGCGTAGGGATCTGCTGCATGGGGTTGACCCGGCGCAACTCCTCGAGCGCCGAGTCGGGCTCCCAGGTGGCGGCGCGAACCATGCGGTACGGCAGGCGGCAAGCCTCGAGGGCCACCTCGACGGCGGCCGAGCCGGAGCCGCGAGAACCGTAGAGCGTGTACGTCTCGTTCATGCCGCCAGTTTGCCACGGCAACGCGGCGTATGCTTGATGCCGGCTGCCGCGCAACCGGCGCGGCCCGACGCGAAGGAACCCATCATGAGCGAGCATGTGTACAAGAGCCTCGAGCTCACCGGATCGTCCACCATCGGTATCGAGGACGCGGTGAGCAAGGCGATTGCCAAGGCCAGCGCGACAGTGCGCAACATCCACTGGTTCAACGTCGTCGAAACTCGCGGCCACGTGGAAGACGGCAAGGTCGCCCACTGGCAGGTGACCATCAAGGTCGGGTTCACGCTCGAGTAGCCGTCAGGGCTTGCCCTGCTCGGCCGCGATCTTCGCGAGAAGAGCTTCGCGCCGCGCGAGACTCTCGGCGGGCCAGTACTGCTTGCGATCGTAGTATTCGGGGACGGCGGGCGTGCCCGGCGGCAGCACCACCCACGGTTGCCTGGACTGCGTGAAGATGTGGATGTCCGGCGGCAGGTGGTCGGGCTCGTCGAGCGTGCCCACGCGCACGAAGCGCACGGATGGCCCGGCGCCGGCGTAATTGCTCCACACCGCGATGCGGCACTTCGGGCAGCGCGCGATTTTCTGGCCCTTGCCGCTGGCCGAAGGGGTGTCCACGATGTCCGGCTCCGCACCCAGCAGGGTGACCCGGTCGGCTTCGATCATCGCGTTCAACGCGAACGAGGCGCCGGTCTCGCGCTGGCACCAGCGGCAATGGCAGCAGTGAACGAAGAGCGGCCGGGTTTCCATGCGGTAGCGCACAGTCCTGCAATCGCAGCCGCCTTCGAGCGGAAAGACATCCGGTGTCGTCATGGGGCAATTCCTCGCGAGGATTGAAGCGACGCAGTGTAGGTTCAAGCCCGCGCTGCGGCAATGCCGCTGGCAGAATGCGCCCATGCGCCTCGTCCACGCCCTGCTCTGCTGTGCCGCCGCGCTTGCGCTCCCCTCGTTGGCTCTCGACCTGCAAGGCCACCGCGGCACGCGCGGCAACGCGCCCGAGAACACCTTGCCCGCCTTCGAGCGTGCGCTGGAAATTGGCGTTACCACGCTGGAGCTCGATATCGGCGTCACGGCGGATGGCGCGGTGGTGATCGCGCATGACCCCTACCTCAACCCCGCCATCACTCGGGACGCTGCCGGGCAATGGCTGCAGGGCACCCGAGGGCCGCTGTTGAAGTCGCTCACGCTCGCGCAGCTGCAGGCGTACGACGTCGGTCGCATCAACCCGGAGACCCCGTACGCGAAAACCTTCAACCTCCAGCAGCCGAGCGACGGCACGCGCATCCCCACACTGGCCGCGCTGTTCGATCGCGTCAAGGCGCTGCGAGCCGATTCCGTGCGCTTCAACATCGAGACCAAGATCAATCCCTCGCAGCCCGGCGACACGGTGGCGCCGGACGTGATGACACGCGCCCTGCTCAAGGTCGTGCGCGACGCGGGCATGGCGCAGCGCGTCGCCATCCAGAGCTTCGACTGGCGCACCCTGCGCCTCGTGCAGCAGCTGGAGCCGTCGATCCCCACCGTCTACCTCACGATCCAGACCGCGAACAATGACAACTTGCAGACTGGCGAATGGACGGCGGGCTTGAAGTTCGCAGATCACGGCAGCGCGCCAAAGATGGTCAAGGCCGGCGGCGGCGCCGTCTGGTCGCCCAACGGCGGCGCGGTGACCGAGCCTCTGGTGAAGGAGGCGCAGTCGCTGGGCCTCAAGGTCATCCCCTGGACCATCAACACCCCCGCCGACATGGAGCGCCTGATCGGCTGGGGCGTGGACGGCATCATCACCGACTATCCGGATCGCCTGCGGGCCGTGATGCAGGCGCACGGCCTGCCCTTGCCCGCGCCCGTAGCCAGGAACTGACAGCCGCCCTCAATGCCCGTGGCGGTGGTGCGCGTCCGGGAAATGCGGGTGGCTGTGCACCATGGGTTCGTGCCGGTGCGCGTGGCTGTGGCGCGTTCCGGCAGCGACGGGTGGCTCGTGCACGTGATCATGATGCGGGTCACCCGCGCCGTGGACGTGCTCGTGCGAGTGCTCCATCGGCTCATGTTCGTGGCGGTGCTCGTGGCGTTCGGACAGGTGGAGCACCACACCCACGGCCATCAACGCGCCCGCAACCAGCAGCGGCACCGTGACCGCTTCGCCCAAAAGTACGATCGCCAGCACGGCCCCGAAGAACGGCGCCACCGAGAAGTACGCCCCGGTGCGCGCGGTGCCCAATTCGCGCAGGCCGACGACGAACAGCGCGAGGCTCGCGCCGTAACTGGCAAAGCCCACCGCCGCCGCGGCCAGGACGACCATGGGCATGGGCCATGCGGCTCCGAGCAACAAGGCCAGCACCAGGTTGGTCGACCCGGCCGCGAGCCCCTTGACCATCGCGATCCACGAAGCGTCCGCCAGCGAGACCTTGCGCGTGAGGTTGTTGTCGATGGCCCACGCGAGGCAGGCAGCCGTGACATAAAGCGCAGGCTGCCAGCCCGGCCAATCCAGCTGGCCCGGCCACGCGAGCACCAGGCCGCCCGCGACGATCGCCAGCATGCCCAGCGCGATGCGACGATCGAAGTTCTCCTTGAACACGAACCACGCGAGCAAGGCGGTAAACACGCCTTCCGCATTCAGGAGAAGCGAAGCCGAGGACGCGTTCATGCGCGCGAGGCCCAGCATCAGCAGCACCGGGCCCAGCACGCCGCCGGCAAACACGGCACCCGCCAGCCATTTGCCCTCGCCAGAGGGCAATCGCACCTTGGCGGCACCGCGCAGGCGCCGCAGCAGCCACAAGCCGACGCCCGAACCGAGGTAGAGCAGCGCGGCAAGGAGCCAGGGGCTGGCCTGCGCCAGCAGCAGCTTCGCAAGCGGCGTGCCTGCGCCGAACAGCAGCGCGGCCGCCACGGCCGCCATCACGCCGCGCGGAAGCATCGTCGTCATCATCAGGCATCGTAGCTGGGTTTGAGCGCGTGAGCGTCCAACTCGTGTACCTCGCGGGCAAATCCGCGTGCGGGTGTGCTGTGCCGCGCGACGAGGCGGTCGACCCTATGGGCCGACTGAACCTGCGATGAGCGGTTTTGCGGTCGCATCGCGCAACTCACTTCGCGCCCTGAGGCCGCTGCGTTCAAACAGGCGCGATGAGCTAGTCAACGAAGCGCTTCGCGCCGACCGCAAAACCACTCATCGCAGGCGCCTCGTCTGATTGCGCGACACAGCACACCCGCACGCGACTTTGCCGAGACAGTGTTGGCGCGCCACCGGTGGAATACCAACCACTCTCGCGGCGCGGCGGGCGGTACCCGGCAGCGGCGATTTCTGTGGCGGCGAAGCGGCTTGGCCTGGGGGCGGGCGCGCAGCGCTTCGTAACTGACTCGCCGTACCTGTTTGAGCGAAGAGCC